>Ga0181516_10003174_pt1 | contig 11169 bp, 8 predicted proteins | sample PEATcosm2014_Bin_25_FD_121104 | JGI IMG/M metagenome (GOLD analysis project Ga0181516, IMG submission 121104) | Peatland microbial communities from MTU Mesocosm Facility, Houghton, MI, USA - PEATcosm2014_Bin01_10_metaG | ecosystem: Environmental > Terrestrial > Soil > Wetlands > Peat | place...
CGCCCGCTGAACGCCCTGCTGCTGGTCGGCTTCGGGCTGGGCGGCGGCTGGATCGCGCGGGCGCTCTCCACGCGGGTGCTGGTATACCTGGGGAAGTCCAGCTACGCCATGTACATCCTGCACATTCCGCTGCTGTGGTGGGCCGTCGGCTGGCGGATGCGCTTCGCGCCGGAGATCTACGTGGCGATGGTGATCGCGCTCTCCGCGCTGGTGTACCGGTGGATCGAGGAGCCGGCGAACCGGTACCTGCGCGGGCGGGTATCCGCAAGCCGCGGCCCCCGGGTGCGCGAACCTGCCCCGGCCCCCGCGGCGGCGCCAAGCGCGGGTTAAATCAGTCTCCCGCCGGTGCATGCGCCGCGGGCCGGGTGAGCGGGGCGAGCGGAGCGGGCAGCGTAGGCGCCGCGGGCCAGATGAGTGGCCCCAGCGCACGGACGGCCTCGACCGTTTCGGTCACCACCTGCACGAACTTTTCCCCTTCGCCGGCCGAGACGTAATCGAAACGGCAGCGGGCTTCCGCAATGCCGAACTGCCCCAGAAGCTCGACCAGCATTCGATGGCGCTGGGTGGCGCGGTAGTTCCCTTCCTGGTAATGGCAGTCCCCGGCGTGACAGGCCAGGATCAGGACGCCATCGGCCCCACCGCGGTAAGCTTCGAGGACGAACTGAGGGTCCACGCGCCCGCTGCACATTACGCGGACGATCCGGATATTGGGGGGATAGCTCAACTGCGCGGCGCCGGCCTTGTCCGCTCCGGCGTAAGAGCACCAGTTGCACAGGAACCCGACGATCTTCGGCTCGAAGTTAGCAGGGGGTATCATGCGAGCACCGCCTCGATCTCAGCCAGTATCTGTTCGTTGGTAAAGTGATTTCCCCGGATGGCCCCGGACGGGCAGGCTGCCGCGCACGTTCCACAGCCGTGGCAGAGCAGCGAATTCACAGAGGCTCGGCGACCCTCCGGTGCATAACCAATGGCCTGATACGGGCACACCGAACCGCACGTCCGGCATCCGGAGCATCGGGCTTCGTCCACCGAAGCCGTGATCGGCTCGATCTCCAGTTTCCGGCCGTCCGCCAACCCGGAGAGGATGTATCCCGCCGCCGACATCCCCTGGCTCACCGCCCTTTGGATGTCCATGGGCGCCTGGCACGCTCCGGCCAGGTAGATTCCCTTGATCCGGCTTTGCGCCGAATCCATCCGGCCGTGCAGCTCCTCAAAAAAGCCGAAACGGTCGCGCGGGGCGCCCAGGATCCGGCTCAAGCCGCCGCCATCTTCGGCGCCCGTGACGGCCGGGCAGAGCACCACCAGGTCCGCCGTCACACTGCCCCGCCGGCCGCCGGAATCCTCATATTCCACCACAGCCCCGCCTTCGGATCCGCTGACCCGCAATCCGCCGGCGGCATAACGGACGAAGGCGGCATGCGGATTTCGCCGGGCGTGCTCATAGAGGGCGAATTCCTCCTTACCGGGCATGACCAGCTCCTTGTAGAAGTGATGGACCTTCGTGCCGGGCAGTTTCTTTTCGATCAGGTGATTGAACTTGAACGCGTAATCGCAGCAGATGCCGGAGCAGTACGGCCGGTGCCGCTGGTCCAGGCTGCCCACGCAGTGGACAATGGCCACACTCGCCGGGGCGGCGCCATCGGGCCGCTGCAACTTTCCGCCGGTGGGGCCGTTGGACGCCAGCATGCGCTCGAACTCCAGGCTGGTGCGGACGCCCGGCACCGTCCCATAGCCGAGTTCGGGGATGCCGCGGCAATCGTATAGCCCGAAGCCGGCAGCCACCACGATAGCCCCGGCCGGCCGCTCGACCGTCCGCGCTCGCTCGTCGTACCGGACCACGCCCTCCACCGGGCAAGCGTCGCGGCACAGGGTACACTCCTCGGCTTGGCTCCGCAGGCAAGCCTGCGCGTCCAGAAACGGGGCGTTGGGGAGCGCCCCCGGGAAGGGCAGCGCGATGGCCCTCCGGGTGTCGAGCCCGCAATTGAACTCGTTGGGCACGGCAACCGGGCAGGGTGGGATACACTCTCCGCATCCGATGCATTGTTCGGTATCCACAAACCGCGGCGTCCGCCGGACCGTCACCTGGAAGTTGCCGTAATACCCTTTGATACCGCACACCTCGGCCATGGTCAGAATCTCGATGTTGGCGGAATGTGGACCGTGAAGCACCTCGCCCAGCACGGGTTCGAGCATGCACGGGCCGCACTCCATGCTGGGAAACAGGTCCTCGAAGCGGACCGGCAACCCTCCCAGCACCGGCGACTTCTCGACCAGCACGACCTTGCGGCCCGCTTCCGCCAGAGCCAGTGCGCACTTCAGACCGGCCGGCCCCGCGCCGATCACCACCACGTCGCGGACCGCCTCCAGCTCGGTTTTGAAGAGCGGCTCATGAAGCCGCACGCGCGCCGCGGCGCCGCGGATCTGCGCGCAAGCTTTGCCGGTGGCCTGCTCCACGTCCGGTGTGACCCATGCGACCTGCTCGCGGATATTGGCCATTTGCAGGAAATAGGGATTCATCCCGGCGCGCTCCAGCACCTCCATGAAGGCGCGTTCGTACTCCCGCGGGGAGCAGGCTGCAATCACCACGCGTTCCGGCCGCTCCTCGCCGAGATCGGTTTCGAGGAACTGCTTGCCGTCCTCGGCACACAGGAAGCCGGCCGGCTTAACGTAGGCTACGCCGGCCCGCTCGAGCAGCTCTTCGGTGAGCCGGTGGAAATCGATCCGTTCCGAGATGTTGGTTCCGCAACTGCAAAGATAGACGCCTGTCCTCATTGGTTCTTCCCGTCCAATTCCCGCAACACCTGCTCCACTACCCGGGGCACCGCGCGTTCCACTTCCGGGGTCAGCCGCTCGCTGAAGGTCTCGACATCGGCCGCCTCGACCGCCCAGATTCGAACGTCGCCGGGCAACCGCAAACCCGCCGCGCGGCCCAACGCGAGCGCCACCGGAAGACTGGCGTCGTGTGTCGAGCGCGTGGTACGCGTCCGCGGCAGATCCTCCAGGCCGAGCCGGTAAATAGCGCCGCTCGCGCCGCCGCTCACGATAGCGTCGATCACGACGGCCCGTTCATGGCCGGCCATAGCTTCCATCAGCCACATGCCGCCCGAGTACAGCTCCACTGTGGTGAACCCGCTCCGCCCGGCCAACCGGCGCCGCAGCTCGGCGGCGATTCGCAGTCCCACGCTGTCATCCGCCAGCACCGGGTTGCCCAGCCCCACGATCACCGTGCTTCGCATCGTTCAATCCTCACGCCAGTGCCGCAAGTGGGGCGGACCCCCGGTCCGCGGCCGGCCTCCTGGCCGGCTTCCCGGCCCTTGCGAGAGGCCGATGCCTTTGCCGCCACAGCCGGACGAGGGCTGCCCCACATGCTCCTCACCATTCAACCCTCCCGCCGCAGCGTGCGGACGGTCTCGCCGGCGTGGCTTCTGATCCTGACCTCCAGCGGCATCGAGCCGGGCAGAGAATGGGTGGCGCACGACAGACAAGGGTCGTAGAGCCGGAACGCCATTTCGATGCGGTTCAGCAGGCCCTCCTCCACTACCTTTCCGGCATGGATCAGGCGCTCCGCCGCCTTCCTGATGGACATGGCGATGGCGGCGTGGTTGTTGGTGGTGCCGACGATCAGGTTTACTCTTTCGAGCAGGCCTCGGCCGTCGGCCTCATAATGATGAATCAGCGTGCCGCGGGGCGCCTCGACCGATCCCACCCCCGTCCCGGCGATTCGTTGCGGGATCGCACGGACATCGGGCGAAGTGATTTCCGGGTCCGTGGCCAGTTCCAGCATGCGCTCGGCGGCGTAGAGCATTTCGATCAGCCGCGCCCAATGGGTAGCGAGCCTTTGATGGACGGGCCTTCGCCCGCCTAAGGCCGCGTAGAACTTCTCAAATTGCTCCTGCGCCCGCGGCGTGGCCAGGCCGGTTGCCACATTGAGCCGGGCCAGCGGCGTGGCGCAATAGACGCCGCTCGACGCGCCGTCCTCAAAACCCTTCCAGCCGATTTTCTTGAGAAACGGAAACTTCAGGTAGGTCCACGGTTCCACGTGCTCGGACACGTGGTCCAGGTACTCAAATGCCGGGTAGCGCGCAAACTCCACCCCTTCTGGATCCACGATCCGGATCTCGCCGTCGTACAGGTTCAGGCGGCCCTCCCGGTCCACCGTTCCCATGGAATAAGTGCGATGGCAGTAAACATCGGACTCCAGCATTTCGCGGAAGACGGGATTCCGCCAGACGATCTTGTCGAAGATTTGCAGGCTGAAAAGGGCGAACTCGATGTTCTGACGGGCGGCCTCGGCGATTTCGCCGCGCTCCGGTTCGGAGATGGGCTTGCTCCATCCACCAGGCAAGCCGGCGGTAGGATTGATTCCCCGGCCGCCGAGCATCTGAATGACTTGGCTGTTCCGCGCCCGGCACGCGATGACGGCCTTCCCGATATCGAGGCCCACCTTGCGCACCACGCCCAGGATATTGCGTTCGGCGGGCGGCGCATCGGGGCCGACGATGAAATCCGGCCCGCCCAGGGCATAGAAATGGGTGGTGTGATCGGTGACAAAAAAGGCCATGTACAGGAGCTCGCGGATCTTTCTTGCCGCCGGCGGCGGCTCCACGGCGAAGAGCCGATCCAAGGCTTTGACGGAAGCCATGTGATGCGCTTCCGGGCAGACCCCGCAGATTCGGCTGGTGATTGTGGGCATGTCTTCAGCTTGGCGGCCGCGGCAGAACTGTTCGAAGCCGCGCAGCTCCGGCACCTGGAAATAAGCGTTGGCGACGTTTCCTTCCTCGTCGAGGAAGATGTCGATTTTTCCGTGGCCCTCCAGCCGGGTGATGGGATTGATGCTGACCCGCTTCATGTTGCTTTGCTCCCCCACGCGGCTCCGCACAGGCTGTATTTGTAAAACACTCCGGCCGGGTCGGGAAGCCCGGCCATGGCTTGGTTCGTGTTTTCGGCCACCTGGCTCTCCGTCATGCCTTTGTAGTCACCCAGGTCCAGCACCGAGCCCAGTGCGGAGATCATCCTGGCGCCCTGGTCGGCCACGCCTTCGGGGGGACCGTAACACCCCGTGCACGGCATGTTGACCTGCGGGCAGAGCGCTCCGCAGCCATCCCGCGTGGCGATTCCCATGCACACCAGGCCTTGCTCCAAGAGACAGACGCGCGGGCTGGGCACTTTTTCGTAAGTGCGGTGGAACGCGGCGATTCGCTTGTTGTTTTTCTCGCGGCCGCACTCGGCGCACACGGAAGACACTCCGGCGCCCAGCACGCTGCCTTTGGGCGGCAGCGGGGCGCCCCGGATGACCGCCTCCACAACGTTCCAGATCTGGTGCGGTTCCGGCGGGCACCCCGGGATGAAGTAGTCCACGTCCACCGTCTGCGCGAGCGGCTCGACGGCCGCAAGGAACTCCGGCAGCTCCAGTTCACCCTCCGGCAGGGCGCTTCTCGATCGAGGGAGCGTGCCGGAAGGTCCTTCGAGCGAAGGGCTATCCAGGTAGTTCGTGCGCATCTGAGCCTCGCGGGTAGCGAGGTTGCTCAAAGCAGGAATGCCTCCCATGGACGCACAGGCGCCAAAAGCGACCAGCACTTGCGATTTGGCGCGCATCAGGCGGGCCATCTCCCGGTTCTCAGCGGTGCGAATCGCGCCGTTGAAGAACGTGACGGCGAGAGCGCCGTCCGGAAGCGCCGCGACATCCTCGGTTTTGGTGTCCAGCAGACAGGGACAGAAGAAGAAATCGAAGTGCCGGTCCACCTCCAGGATCTTCTCATGGAGGTTCACCAGCGCGATTTCGCAGCCCCCACACGAGGAAGCCCAGTACATGCTCAGTTTCGGTTTTTCCATTGGGCCGGAGGATCCCGAAAATTACACCTGCACCTGACAACGCTTGGCGGCGCCCTCACTCCGCATCCAGAGCAGGGCCTTTTTGGTCTGCTGGCACCACTGCCTGACATCGGATTCGAAGGTGGGGCAGTCCGCCACAACCTCCATGATGTCGCCCTTGCTCAAGGAGCGGACCTCCGTCAGCATTTTCAGTTGCGGTTGCGGACATTTCAGCCCCCGCGCGTCAATCACTTTTGTGGCCATTCGTTAGTTACTCCTTTCAATGACTCATATCGGCTCAAATCGTCCAATTCAGGCGTTCCACCAAATTCTCGATGGCGTCCGTTTGCGCGCTCAACTGCCGGCTGGTTGCGGCGGTCTGCTCGGAACTCGCCGCGGTGTCACGGGCGAGTTTCTCCACTTGCTGCATCTCCTGGAACACACTTTTTGTTCCCAGGGCCAGTTCGCGGCAATTGTTCGCCACCTCGTCAACGAGTTCCTTGACCTGGCCGGTATGTCCGATGAGAGCGCGCATGGCGCCGGAGACCTGCTCCATCTCAGCCTCGCCCGCGTGAGCCTTGGCGATGGATTCCTGCGTGAGATCGGCGATTTCCGCCGATGCCTTGGCGCAGCGCCGGGCCAGATTTCTGACCTCATCGGCGACCACGGCAAAGCCGGACCCGGACTGGCCGGCGCGGGCCGCCTCGATGGCCGCATTGAGCGCCAGGATATTGGTTTGAAACGCGATTTCGTCAACCACCTTGGTGATCTTGCCGATCTTGCCGGCGGCGGCATTGCTCTCGCGCAGGGTGCGCGTCAGCAATTCCAGGCCTGCCGCGGACTGGTTCGCCAGTTGCCGCGCTTCACCCACCAGGCCGGCCGTGGTCTGTCCGGTTTCGGCACTCTGGCGCGTGATGGATACCATCAGTTCGCCGGTGCCCGTAGCCGCGGAAATAGAAACCGCCTGCGTGGAAACAGCTTGCGCCAGCGACTGGCTCGACGAAGCAAGCTGCGACGTGGTTGCCGCCACCTGGCCGGCGGCTTCCTGGAATTCGGAACTGATCGTTCGCAACCGTGACGCGTAGAAACAGGTCCAAGCGTACGCGAGCGCCAGCGCGCCATAGCATGCCACCGATGATAAAACGATGACAGGCAAACGCGAGTTGATTAGGAGCGCGGCGCCGGCCGCGGTCATCAGGACGGCGAGCATGAGGATGCCGAGCGCGGCTTTCGAGGAGATGCCGATCTGCTTTGGACGTGTGTTCATGAGGTGTGCGACAGTCTCAAAAGTCTCATCGGCGGATACCGTGCAAAGCAACAGGGGGGATTTCCCTTTTTTGGGGCGGCCAGTTCCGCGCCAAGCCGGCCCCGATTCTCCCGCCGGCTCCCCCGCGGCTCGGCGGCACATTCTGCGTGGCCTTCGGGTGCCTGGTAGGCTTCCTGCTGTGGCCGGGGGCGGAGGCGGCCGGTATCGCCGCAGGCGTGCTCCTTGCCACTTCCGGTTGCGGAAACCTGTCGCGCTCTGCGTCAAGAGTCGGGCCGAATTGCGGCAGGCCTCACGGATGAACCACCCAATCGGCCGCCGTCGTCTCAGGACCCGGACGCCACCCTCCCGCGCCTGCGATACATTCGAGTGCTTCATAGCCGTTGCCAGTACCCAAAATCTCGCACCTATAACTCCCCTATTTCCAATCCTCCAGCCCGGCGGCCCTGCGGCTCCGCGCCGGCGTCGTGCTATAGCTCGAAGCGGAGAAACCTCCCGCACGGATGGCGTTGGAACGCTCCGCAACAAAATACCAAACGAACCCAATGTTCACCCGAACCTCAAGAAAACACGCCTGTTCCGTATCGCCAAACGAACCCAATCGCGCCCCTTTGCAGCAGCCCCCAGCCGCCTACCGCCTTCGGTATACTGGCCTCTAATGATCAAGCCCTTATTGGCCCTCGTTCTCCTCGCCGGATCGCTCGCGGCGCAAACCCCTTCGGCAAGCTGGAAGTTCGCCGTCTCCGGCGACTCGCGCAACTGCGGCGACATCGTCATGCCCGCCATCGCCGAAGGCGTGCTCCGCTCGGGCGCCGGCTTCTATTGGCACCTGGGCGATTTCCGCGCCATTTACACTTTCGATGAGGACCTCGTGCCGCCGCCCACGCTCGGGCTGCCTAGCAAGCCGCTCACCATCATCAATTACGAAACCGGCGCCTGGCCCGACTTCATCGCCCACCAGCTCGTGCCGTTCGGCAATCTCCCCGTCTACCTCACGCCCGGCAATCACGAAACCATTCCGCCGGCCACGCGCGCGTCTTACCTCCTGCAATTCGCCGACTGGCTCACCACCCCCACGCTGCGCCAACAGCGCCTGGCCGACGATCCCGCGGATCATGCCCTCCGCAGCTACTATCACTGGGTCGATCGCAATGTGGATTTCATCGCGCTCGACAACGCCTCGCAGGATCAGTTCGATGCCGACCAGCTCAAGTGGCTGCACTCGGTCCTCGCGCGCGACGAAGCTTCCGGCTCCATCCGCACCATCGTCGTGGGCATGCACGCCTCCTTGCCCGGAAGTTTCGGCGGCGACCACAGCATGAGCGATTGGAATGTGGGCGAGGCCTCCGGCCGGGAAGTCTACGAAGCTCTCTGGCACGCGCAGAGCGCGGCCGGTAAGCGGGTCTATATTCTGGCCAGCCACTCGCATTTCTACATGCGGGACGTCTATCGCACCGCCGCCTGGAAGGACAAGGTCATCCCCGGCTGGATTGTGGGAACCGCGGGCGCGGTCCGCTACCGTTTGCCCAAGGACGCGCCCGAGGGGACCGCGATGGCCGATGTCTACGGTTACCTGCTCGGCACGGTGGCGCCCGACGGATCCATCGACTTCGCGTTTCAACAACTCGGCGTAGACGATCTTCTGCGCACCAACCGGGGCCGGCTGCCCGACGCCCTGGTCCACTGGTGCGTGGACGAGAACAAGCAGTAAGGCCGCTGTCAGTCCTGCTAATCTAGACAGAGGAGAGCCGCCGGGCGAGCGGCCCGCGGACCACGTTCCGTCCTCATTATTCTCATTCATACTCCGGAGGGTATTCATGTCCGCAACCGATAGCGAACTAGTCCGCTATATCAATCTCAAGCTGGCGGCGATGGGACAGCCGCTATGCCACCAGACGGCCGATTTGCCGTTTCTCGAGACCGCCCGCCCGCTGCTGCGCAATCTGCAACAGAAGGAGCAGTTGCTCGGCAGCCGCCTGTGTCCCGTGGACACGCGCATCCAGACGTTTCTCGATGCCTATCTCAGCGATGTCTGTCCGCACGGCGCCGCGCGGCTGCCCGCCAGCACCTTCGTTCTGGACCGCCCGGGGATTGGGCGCATCGTCTCTCTGCCGGCCGTCGGGTCCCGGTTCTCGCCGCCGTGCCTGGAATCCTACCGGGTGCCGCAGGGGGTCCTCCACAACCCCGCCGCCGACCGCCGCACCACGCAGGGCATCTTTCACATCTGCGAAGGCGGATACCCCGTCCCGGCCGATAAAATCGCGATCCCGAAGAAGGCTTTTGCGGCGCTGTGGGCCGCCGCCCTCAACCCGCCCGCCGGCATGATGACCCTGCCCTATACCTCCGATCAGCCGGACCAGGCCAGTTGTTTCACCTCGCTGCTGCTGCGCCCGCTGGTGTGCCCGGCCACCGGGCGCGACCCGGAGAAAACCATGGAAGTGCGATTTCTGGCGCCCGGCTCGCTGGTCAGCAACCTGGATTTCGTGGAGAGCATTTTCGGCAACGGCGGCGACCCCTCCCTTCCCGAAAACGATTCCGCGCTCGACGCCATGCACTGGACAGGCCATACCGGGTGCGTGGTTCTGGCGCCGCACCTGGTGGGCATGCGAAAGAAGGAGCTGGGGCTGCCGCATACGAGCCAGGCCACCGAACGGCAGAAGCGCGACGGCATGTGCTGGTCGCGCGAGGACGAACCGTACAACGGCGGCAGGGCTTTCAAGGCGGCCTGCCGCGACCGCCGCGGCGTGATGGTCACCATCATCGCCGACAATTATTACGGCTATTGCAAGAAAGAAGTGAAGACGCAGATCAGCTTCGCGGCCAATCTCTTCGGGCTTTGCGAAGAAGAGCACGCCGGCGGGGCGCTGGCTTTCGCCACTTACGTCATCGGCCAGGAGTTTTACGCCAGCCGCACCATCAGCCTGAAAGAGGCTTCTTTCGCGGACGCCATGCGATTGCTCGACGGCATGGTGGAGCTCGAGCCCGAAGGCTATGCCGTGGACCGGCGCTTCCCCGGCATCTATTACGTGCCCGAGGATGCCGAGTTTCGCGTGGGACAGGGAACCATAAGCTGGTGCCAGGGCGACGCCACGGTTACTATTCCGCTGCGCGCCCGCGCGGTGTACTTCCTGCCATCCGGTTACCGCGTCTGGCTGGACAAGCAAATAGGCGGGGCGGCGTGGCGCCTGGTGGGAGCCCGGCCGCGCGGCACTTTCTGTCATAAGCCGTGCACCGTTTCCGGCGGGGGTAAGTCGGAGATTTCGAAATCCATCGCCGGCGCCATTTTGAAAGGGCCGGTCTTCGTCACGGACTTTCATCGCGATATGGACCAGGTGGCCGAGATCCTCAAAATGGATTTCTCGGCCATCTATCGCAACCGCCCGCCGGACGCGCGCACCGCGCGGCCTATCCTTAGTTTCGATCGCTCGCTCGGCTCGGTGATCCAGTTACTAAGTCCCTCCGCCGAATATATTGAGACGCACAACCAATGGGTGCGCGGGCTGCGGCAAACCATCCGCCAACTCGTGTTCACCGTGAAGCGCTATTACCGGCCCGAATGGGGCGACGACTGGCGCCGGCATTTCACCGCCGACCACATCAACGGCTTCCTGGGACACGAGCTGAAATTCGACAACCAGAATCTGGTGGCCAACTATTTGCGCGTGGGTTACGAGCGCGACGGCACCTGGCGCATCTACAAACTGCGGCCCGACTTTTACCCGGCTGAGAAGGTGCAGATGGAAGACGATATCACCGTCTCCGCGGTGCTGCCGCGCAGCGCCCTCACCCATCTGGATCCGCAATACTCCAACCCCAGCGTCAAGCTGCTGGTTAACTGCGAGAGCCTCCTGTTTCAGCGGCCCGACGATGCCATCCACCGCGGCGTCGATAAGCAGGCCGAATCGGACATCGCCGGCCCGGGCGTTTTCCTCTCCAACTTCGAGCCCCTCACCCTCCAGACCGCGCGCGCCATGGTGGACCACGTGGCCGAGTTCGACGAATACTCGGAGCCCATGCAGCGCGTGTTGCAGGAGTTTGCCGAGCACCCCGCCACCGAGTACGTGGTCTCCAGCGCTTACCCGCGCATGGTCAAC
>Ga0181516_10003175_pt1 | contig 11168 bp, 8 predicted proteins | sample PEATcosm2014_Bin_25_FD_121104 | JGI IMG/M metagenome (GOLD analysis project Ga0181516, IMG submission 121104) | Peatland microbial communities from MTU Mesocosm Facility, Houghton, MI, USA - PEATcosm2014_Bin01_10_metaG | ecosystem: Environmental > Terrestrial > Soil > Wetlands > Peat | place...
CCAGCACCGGGGCCAGGCCCATGCTGGGCTCGTCCAGCAGCAGGATGTCGCCGCCGGTGACCATGGCCCGGCCCACGGCGAGCATCTGCTGCTCGCCGCCGGACAGGGTGCCGCCCAGCTGGCCGATGCGCTCCTTGATGCGGGGCAGCATCTCGTACACTTCCTCCATGCGCCGGGCCACTTCCTTCTTGTCCTTGACCGTCCAGCCGGCCAGTTCCAGGTTCTCCCGCACGGTGAGGGTCGGGAAGATCTTCCGGCCTTCGGGAACGTGCGAAATGCCCCGGGCCACCAGCTCGTGGGCCGGGACGCCGGTGATGTCCTTGCCCTTGAAGAACACGGAGCCCGAGGCGGGCTTTTCCAGGCCGCTCACGGCCCGGAGGGTCGTGGTCTTGCCGGCGCCGTTGGCGCCGATCAGGCAGACGATCTTGCCTTCGGGCACTTCGAACGACACATCGGTGATGGCCGCGATCTGGCCGTAGGTGACCTTCAGGTTCTTGACTTTCAGCATACGACCGCCTTCCGCCCGAGGTAGGCCTCAAGCACCTTGGTTTCCTTGACCACGTCTTCGGGCTTCCCTTCGGCGATGGTGGTGCCGAAATCGATGACCTTGACCCGCTCGCAGATGCCGGTGACGAACTTCATGTGGTGCTCGATGAGGAAGATCGTGACCTTGAACTCGTCCCGCACGCGGCGGACCAGGTTCATGAGGTCTTCGGTCTCCTTGGGGTTCATGCCGGCCGCGGGTTCGTCCAGCAGCATGAGCTTGGGCCGGGTGGCCAGGGCCCGGGCCACTTCCAGCCGGCGCAGCTCGCCGTAGGGCAGGTTCTTGGCCAGATCGTAGGCCCGCTTCTCCAGGTGCATCAGCTTGATGAGCTCCATGGTCTCGTCCCGGACCTGGTCCTGCTCCTTGAGGAAGCTGGGCAGGCGCAGGAACGAGGCGAACAGCCCGGCCCGGGTGGTGAAGTGCCGGGCCACCCGGATGTTGTCGATCACCGTGAGGTTGCTGAAGATGCGCAGGTTCTGGAAGGTCCGGGCGATGCCCTTGTGCACGATCCGGAACGGCTTCTGGCCGACGATGTTCTCGCCCTGGAACAGGATCTTGCCCTGGGTGGGCGTGTAGATGCCGGTGATGAGGTTGAAGCAGGTGGTCTTGCCGGAGCCGTTGGGGCCGATGAGCCCGTAGATGACCCCTTCGGGGACATCGAAGGAGAAGTCCGAAACGGCCTTCAACCCGCCGAAGTAGTGGGACATGTCCTGGATCGAAAGGAGCGGAGCGCTCATACGTGCTTCTCCTCAATGATGAGGACCTTGGATTCGCGCATGCCCATGAACCCCTCCGTCTTGAACAGCATGATGAAGATCAGGAGGAGCGCATAGATGACCATGGTCCATTCCGTGCCGATGGGAATGCCGACCGAGTCCCGCAGCCAGTCGATGCCCACCCGGAGCCCCTCGGTGAGGAAGGTCAGGGAGAAGGCCGCGATGATGGAGCCGGTGAGGGAACCCATGCCGCCCGCGTAGACCATGATGAGCAGGATGCTGGAAGCGTAGAAGCCGTACTGGGTGGGATGCGCGATCTGCAGCAGGTGGGCCAGCAGGCCGCCGGCGATGCCGGCGAAGAAGGCGCCGACCACGAAGCCGAGCACCTTGTAGTGGGTGGTGTTCACCCCCGAGAGTTCCGAAGCCAGTTCGTTCTCCCGGATGGAGAGCATGGCCCGGCCGTGGGAGGACTGCACCAGGTTGCGCAGCAGCACGATGGTGAAGAAGGTGAACAGGAAGATCACCGTGAAGTCGGAGAACTTGGGGATGCCGAGCAGGCCGCGGGGCCCGCCCACGTAGTCGATGTTGTTGAGGATGGTGCGGATGATCTCGCCGAAGCCCAGGGTCACGATGGCCAGGTAGTCGCCCTTGAGGCGCAGGGAGGGGAAGCCGATGAGGAAGCCCACCACCGCCGCCGCGCAGCCGCCGAGGATGATGGCGGCGATGAAGATCAGGTTGTCGGTGAACACGTGCGGGCTCAGCTTGAAGATCAGCGTGGTGATGGTGCCCGAGACGTAGGCCCCCACCGCCGCGAAGCCCATGTGGCCCAGGGAGAACTGGCCGGTGATGCCGTTGATCAGGTTGAGGGTCGCCGCCAGGATCACGAAGATCATGGACCGGTTGATGATCACCACGAAGTATCCGTTCAGGACACCGGTGACGATCAGGATCTGGACGATCACGTAGAAGATCGCGCCAGCGATGGCCAACTTGGGTAGTTTCATTTTATCCATGCCAGGTCCCCTAAATCTTATCGGCGGTCTTTTCGCCGAGAATGCCATTCGGCCTCAGGAGGAGGACGACGATAAGAATCACGAAGGCGATGCCTTCACCTAGGAGAGAGTTGAACGCGGTGGCGAAGGTTTCCGCCAGGCCCATGATGAATGCGCCCAGCACCGCGCCGGGGATGTTGCCGATGCCGCCGAGCACGGCGGCGATGAAAGCCTTGAGGCCGGGCAGGATGCCCATGTAAGGCTGGATGCGGGGATAGGTCAGGCCGGCCAGCAGGCCGGCGGCGCCGGCGAAACTGCCGCCGATGAGGAAGGTGAAGGAGATCACCCGTTCCACGTCGATGCCCATGAGCTTGGCCGCGTCCTTGTCCTGGGACACGGCGCGCATGGCGCGGCCCATGGGGGTGCGCTGGATGAGGATGGTGAGCCCGATCATGAGCACGGCGGCGACGGACAGGTCGATCACCACGTAGTTGGAGATCTCGGCCGGACCGATGTGGTAGATGTGCTTGGCCAGCAGGTCCGGGAAGCCCCGGGGGGACGGGCCGATGAAGGGCAGGGCGGAGAACAGGTACTCCAGCAGCATGGACACGCCGATGGCGGTCACCAGGGACGACAGCCTGGGCTTGTAGCGCAGCGGCTTGTAGGCGAACTTGTTGGCGATCAGGGCGATGGCGCCGCTGCCCAGCATGGCCATGATCAGCGCCGCGAAGGCCATGGTGTTGCCCTGCGGGAGGAAGAAGTTGAACAGGTAGAAGGCCCCATAGGCTGCGTAGGCGCCAACCATGAAGAAGTCACCGTGGGCGAAATTGATGAGACGGACGATCCCATAGACCATGGTGTAGCCGAGCGCGATCAGCGCGTAGATGGCTCCCAGTTGCAGACCATTGATGATCTGCTGGAGGCTGAAGATAGAACCCATAGGGTATCCCCTCTCTTGGAAAGGGGGTGCCCCTGGGGGCACCCCTCTCTGTTGGAAATTTCCTACTGTTACGGGTTGACGGTGGTCTTGAAGACCTGCTTGCCGCCCAGGATCTCGATGATGACGGCGGACTTCACAGGGTTGCGGTGGTCGTCGAACTTGACCTGGCCGGTGACGGTCTTCAGGTCGGTGGCGGCCAGGGCGGTCTTGATCTTGTCGCCGTCGGTGGAGCCGGCGGTCTGGATGGCGTTGAGCATGATGTTGGTGGCGTCGTAGCCCAGGGCCGCGAGGGCGTCAGGGGCGGAGCCGTACTTGGCCGTGTAGCTCTTCACGAAGCTCTGGACCAGCGGGGAGCTGTCGTCCTGGGAGTAGTGGTTGGTGAAGTAGCAGCCCTCGACCGCACTGCCGCCCACTTCCATCAGCTTGGGGGAATCCCAGCCGTCGCCGCCGAGCATGGGGCCCTTGAAGCCCAGTTCGCGGGCCTGCTTGGCGATCAGGGCCACGTCGTTGTAGTAGTCGGAGACGTAGAGCACGTCGGGCTTGGCCGCGAGCACCTTGGTCAGCTGGGCCTTGAAGTCGGTGGTGCCGGTGGCGTGGCCTTCATAGCCGACCACGGTGCCGCCCAGGGCGGTGAACTTGGCCTTGAAGAACTCGGACAGGCCCTTGGTGTAGTCGTTGCCCACGTCGAAGATGCAGGCGGCGTTCTTCGCCTTCAGGTCGTTGTAGGCGAACATGGCGCCGACGGTGCCCTGGAAGGGGTCGATGAAGCAGGCGCGGTAGATGTAGTCGCCCACGTCCGTCACCTTGGGGTTGGTGGAGGAGGTGGCGATCATGGGAATCTTGGCGTTCTGGCAGATGGGCGCGCCGGCCAGGGACACCTTGGACATGACGGTGCCGATGACGGCGCAGACCTTGTTCTCGTCGATGAGCTTGGTGAAGACGGTGGCGCCTTCCGCGGGATCGCCCTTGTCGTCGGCGAAGAACATCTTGATCTGCTTGCCCAGCACGCCGCCCTTGGCGTTCCATTCGGCCACGGCCATGTCGTAGCCGTTCTTGGTGGAGGCGCCGAAGGTCGCGGCCTCACCGGTCATGGGGCCGACACCGCCGATCTTGATTTCCTTGTTCTTGTCGCACGCCAGAAAGCTTCCGGCGAGAGCGACGGCGAGCGCCGCCGACACGAGAGTTGATTTCATGGTACCTCCTGAAAGTGCAGTGGTAGGAAACGACGGGTCCAAGGCATGAAGGACCGGTTTCCCGGTACGGGACGCCGGCCTGGCCAACACATGGACGCGGTGCGCTGTGAAAGGAGCTTAAGAACGAAAACCAGGGCCATTGGCGCCCTGGGACAGGAATTGTTTGCTGGATTATCGGCCAAAAAGGTTTAATAGGGAAGACAAAAAAATATAATTGTTATATTGCTTGCGTAACCGACCCTGGATATTCATAAAAAGCCGGCGCTGCCGCGCCGCGCTCCGGCCCGCCGTCGTCCGGCCCCGCGGCGTCCATTGCCACTTCTTCGCCGCACCCGTCCGGGAAACCGGATAGGATGAAATTCACATCGCTTGTTCCCCCTCCATGCGCGAAACCATCGGCAAATTCCAGATCCAGCGGCTCCTGGGACACGGGAGCATGGGTGAGGTGTACCTGGCTCTGGACGCGACCCTGGGCCGCGAGGTCGCCATCAAGCTGATCATCCCCGGGAACGCCTTCGGCGCGGAGAGCCGGGCGCGGTTCCAGCTGGAAGCCCGGGCCATGGCCGCCCTGAACCATCCGAACATCGTCACCCTGTTCGAGGCCGGGGTCGAGGCCGGGGTCGACTACCTGGTCATGGAATACCTGGACGGGGAGGACCTGACCAGCCTCATCGGCCAGCGCAAGCTGGCCAGGGCCCAGCTGCTGGAGGCCCTGGCCCAGGCCTGCGAAGGGCTGGCCTACGCCCACAGCCGGGGGGTGGTGCACCGGGACGTGAAGCCCGGCAACATCCTGGTGGCTTCCTGGGGCGGCCGGTTCATGGCCAAGCTCATGGACTTCGGCATCGCCGCCCTGGGCCAGGGCGCGTCCGCCGAGCCGGAAGGCCGGGTCGGCACCGTCGGCTACATGGCCCCGGAATACCTGGAGACCGGGCAGGCCACACCCAGCGCGGACCTGTTCGCGGCGGGGGTGATCCTCTACGAGATCCTCGCCTCCGGGCGCAAACCCTTCGCCGGGGAGTCGGCCACCGCCGTCCTCGCCGCCACCCTGCGCCAGGAGCCGGCTCCGCTGGAGCCGCGGGAGTTCGCGGAGGTCCCGGCGGGCCTGCTGGACGTGGCCGTGCGCGCCCTGGCCAAGCGCCCCGGGGACCGCTACCCCACGGCGGACGCGCTGGCCGCGGCCATCCGCGCGGCCCTGGCGGCGCCGCCTGCGCTGCCCAGGCCCGCCGCGGCCGGCCCGGTGGTGGTGGGCAAGGGCGGCCGGGCCACCTGCCTGAGCCTGCGCGTGGCCCTGCGCCAGGTCCAGCCGGGCGGCGTGATCCAGGTGCTGCCGGGGCTCTACCCGGAGCCCATCCTGGTGGACCGCCCGGTGACCGTCCAGGGTGACGGCGACGCCGCGGAAGTCGTGTTCCAGGGCGGCATCACGGTGGCGCCGGGGGCGACCCTGACCCTGGTGGAGGCCACCGCCGGCAATGGCCTGGGCGCGGCCGTGCGCCTGCTGCCCGGAGCCCGGATCGAGGCCAGGGACGCCTGTTTCCAGGGCGGCGCGGCCGGCGGGGTGGAGCTGGGCAGCGGCACCGAGGGCAGTTTCCTGCGCTGCCGCTTCACCGGCAATGGTTCGGCGGGGATGCTGGCGCTGGAGGGCGCCCAGGCGTTCCTGGAGGACTGCGAGCTGAGCGGCAACCAGGACGCCGGGATCCACGTCTGCCTGGGCGCCAGCATCCAGCTGCGGGCCTGCCGGCTGGTGGCCAACCAGGGCCTGGGCGTCTCGGTGGTGGACGGGGGCGCGGTGGCCCTGGACCGCTGCGAAGTGGCCCGGAACCTGGGCCCCGGGGTGCAGCTGCACCGGGGCGGCAGCGCCCGGCTGGAGCACTGCCAGGTGGGCGCCGGTCCTTCCCTGGGCATCGCCTGCCGCCAGGGGGCCGCGCTGACCCTGGGCGATTGTCAGGTCCAGGGCAACGCCCTGGGCGGGATCCTGCTGGGCCAGGGCGCCCCGGCGCCGGACCTGGGCCCGGACAACCGGATCGCGGACCAGGTCATAAAAGAGACATGGGCGGAGCTCACAGGCCCATGAGCCGGTCCAGGGCTCCGGTCCAGCGCCCGGGGTCGGGGTCCTCCCGGGCCACGGCTTCCCGGCCGGGCCGGGCCACCAGCTCCAGCATGGGGTCCGGCGCGCGGGTGGCGAAGGCCACCGGCAGCGCGCCGAAGGCCTCCAGCTGGGGTTCCAGCTGCCGGACCGCGCCCAGGGCCTCCAGCCCCGACCGGCGGCCGGCTTCCAGGTCCACCACCAGCAGCCGGAACCCGGCCGCCCCGGCCTGGCCGTGGGCCGCGGCGGCTTCCGGCAGGTCTCCGGCCAGGTCCATGCGCCAGTAGCCCGCGGCCTGCAGGCTCCGCACCAGGCCGGCCCGGTCCTCGCCGTCCTGGGCCACCAGCAGCAGCCGCGCGGCCCTCCGGTCCAGGCGCCGCAGCTGCTCGCGTCCGGCCGCGGCCAGCACCTGGTCGTCCACCGGGGCCGGCGCCGGCCCGGGCGCGCTGCCCTCGGCCTGGGCGGTCTCGCCATGGGCCGGGCGAAGCGGGGCGGCGCCGGCCGCGCCGCCGCGGCCGGCCTGGCGCTCGCGGGCCGCCAGCACCTGGCTCAGCAGGATGCTGACCGGTTCCCGCAGGGCGTTGAACTGGACCGCCAGCTGGATCTCCGAGTCGCCCTCCTGGATCCGCACGATCTGCCCCCGCGCCTCCAGCACCTCGTCCTTGACCAGGCCGTGGATCCGCACCGGGGAGAGGGACCGGCCGGGGTCGAACAGGTTCGCCCGGGGCCGCATGGGCAGCCCGTCCTCGATCCGCAGGATGCGGTCCACGCGCATGCAGAAGCCGCCCTGGGACAGGCTGGTGAGGGGCCCGGTGAGGCCGTGGCAGGGGGTCTCGCAGTCCTGGGCGGTGACGTAGACGTCCTCCCGGGGCCGGAACGCGTAGCGTTTCCAGACCCGGCGATCGGAAGAGAGCAGGGATTTCGGCCATTCGAACCGGTAGCGCAGGTAGCCGTCCCGGTCCTGCAGGGCGATGCGGCCCTCGTAGCGCCGGTCCTGCACCGAGAACACCAGGCCGAACCAGGCCCCCACCGCCAGGGCCGGCGGCAGCGGCCGGAACAGCTTCAGGATGAGGGTCCGCCCTTCGGGATCCGACTCCTGGACCACCGCGGTGTACGGCAGGGTCTTGGCGCCTTCCACCTTGATGGGGAACTCCAGCTGCTCGGCCATGAGTTCCTCGAAGGCCCGGGCGATGAACCCGCTGTCTCGGGTGGAATCCCCGGCGGCCATGGGATCAGTCGCCCCGGTTCACGGTCAGACGGCCGGATTCATGGAGCACTTGATGGGACCCTTGCGGATGGCCGCGAAGCAGGCCAGGCACTCCCGGCAGCGCACGATGGCGTCGTCCTGGCCCGCCAGCAGCTTGCCCGGGGCCAGGGGGTCGGCGATCAGGGGCCGGGCCAGGGCGACCAGATCCGCCTGGCCGGCGTCCAGCACCGCCTGGGCGCAGCCCGGTTCGGCCAGCTTGCCCACGGTGATGACCGGGACGCCCACCGCCGCCCGGATCATGCCGGCGGAGGCGGCGAAGGCCCCGCCCGGGGTCTCCTTGGGCAGCACCGAGCCGGCGTTGAGGAAGGGATGGCCCTGCCAGTCGCCCAGGGAGGACTGGCCGATGCCCGAGGCGTCGATGCAGTCGACCCCGGCCTCGGCCAGGGCCTGGGCATAGAACACGGCGTCCTCGGTGCTGAGGCCGCCGGCCAGGTGCTCCACGGAGTGCATGCGGCAGAAGATCGGGAAGTCCACGCCCACCGCCTCGCGCACCGCCCGCACCACCTGCAGCGCCAGCCGGAGCCGGCCGAAGCGGTCCTTGCCCCAGCGGTCGGTGCGGTGGTTGGTGTAGGGGGAAAGGAACTGGGAGATCAGGTAGTAGTGGGCGGCGTGGATCTCCACCCCGTCGAAGCCGGCTTCCTTGGCCCGGCGCGCGGCGCGGGCGAAGGCCTTGATGGCGCCCAGGATCTCGGCCTCGGTCATGGCCCGGGGCGCGGGCCCCGGCATGAGCGCCACCGTGGACGGGCCGACCCGCTCCTGGCCCAGATCCTCCCGGAAGGCCTTGGCGCCGCCGTGGACGAGCTGCAGCACCGCCGGCACGCCTTCGCCCTGGATGGCCTTGGCCAGGCGGGCCAGCCCGGCCACCTGGGCCTCCTCCCAGAGCCCCAGCATGAAGGGCATGATCCTGGCGTCCCGGGCGATGGCGCAGGACTCCACCACCACCAGGCCCACCCCGCCCCGGGCATGGTCCCGGTACCAGACCAGCTGGGCCTCGGTGGGGGCGTTGTCCACGGCCAGCCCGGTCACCATGGGGGCCATCACCAGACGGTTGCGCAGGTGCAGCCCCTTGACGGTGAACGGATCGGAAAGTTTCGGCATCGCAGCATCTCCCGGGCCGGCGACAGCCCGCCCGCCGAATTTCAAGTTAACGTTCATAAGAATAGCACGAGGACGGCCACCGGCTTGGGGGACCGCCCTCGTGTTCCCGTCCGCTCTATACCTGGGCCGGCGCCCCGGCGAAGAAGCCCCGCTCCAGGGCGGACCAGGGCAGGAGCCCGGCGGGATCCGGCTGGGCGGCGCGCTCTTTCTGCAGCCGGCTGATCTCGTCGCTGTACCAGGCCACCACCGGCCGGCCGATCTTCAGGCCGGTGAGCTCCGCGGTCAGGTCGCGGGGCTCGATGCGGCACACCCACCCGTCCCGGTAGGGGCTGTGGCTGAGCAGTCCGGCGTCGCCCAGCAGGGCGGCGTTGGGATCCTGCACCTTGCCGCTCACCGGGGCCTGGAAGCGCAGCTCCTCGCCGCCGCGCCGGCAGGTGAACAGGGTGTCGCCGCTGCGCACTTCCTGGCCCGGCTTGGGCAGGAGCACGCCGCCGATCTCGCCCATGGCCTTGCTGGCGAAATCGTCGATGCCGACCCGCACCTGGCCGTCGGGCTCGATGCGCACCCAGGTGTGGCCCGGTGCGATGAAGGACCCGCCGGGGACGCAGTACTCGTTGATCGGGGTGCCTTCCGCCTGGCTGGGGGAGACGATCCGCACCGTGGGCTGGCGCAGCGCTTCCAGCCGGGCCTGGCGCTTGACCAGGAGCTTGTTGACGAACTCGGCCAGCTCGTCGGCGCTGAACGGCTTCTGCACGTACTCGCAGGCGCCGTTCTGCATGGTCTCCACCGCGGTCTCGATGGTGCCGTAGCCGGTGATGACCACCATGTCCACGTCGGGCCGCAGGTGCTTGACCGCCTTCACCACTTCCACCCCGTCCATGATCGGCATCTTCAGGTCGGTGAAGACGAAGTCGTAGTCGTTGCGGCGCACCAGGCTGAGCGCCTCGGGACCGGACTGCACGGTGTCGATGTTGAAGCCTTCCAGCACCAGGATGCGGCGGAAGGAATCCAGCACCACCGCCTCGTCGTCCACGGCCAGGATGCGGGCCTTGGGATTGGGCACCTCCACCCGCTTGAGGCTCTTGGCCTCGTCGTTGAACTCCAGGCGGACCGAGTGGTTGAGGATCTGCTCGCGGGCTGAGCGGTCGCGCCTGGCCTGGCGGCGATGGGTGGTGGCCCGCACCAGGTAATCGATCCCGACGAACGCCAGGAGCATGAAGATGACAAGCAGGACCGTCATGGCGGATCTCCTATTAAGGGGTTTGGATGGGTGGGACCGGGCCGGCCCCCTGCGACGCCCGGGGCGCCAAGGGCAGCCGCACGGTGAACTGGGTGCCGCGCCCGGGTTCGCTCTGGACCTCGATGGTGCCGCTGTGGCCTTCGATGATGCCCCAGCTTACCGCGAGACCCAGGCCGGTGCCCCGGTTGCCCTTGTTGCTGAAGAACGGTTCGAAGATGTGGGGCAGGTCCTCGGGGGTGATGCCCGAGCCGCTGTCCTCCACCCGGAGCTCCACCATGTCCCGGGCGCCGGCCTGGTCCCTGGAGGGCCAGTGGGCGGTGTGGCAGCCCTTGCGGGTGCACCGGTAGACCGGGTCGTCGGCGCCGGCCAGGATGGTGAGGGTCGGCGCGCCGCAGACCTCGCAGAGCCGTTCCGGCTCCTGCAGGCTGCGCCGGCACACCGGGCAGGCGTAGTCCGCCCGGGTCCCGTCCTCGCGGCCTTCCCGGCCCAGGTCCTGGAAGCGCCCGTAGACCGGGTCCAGGTTGAGCGGCAGCACCACGCCGTCCATGGCGCCCAGGCCGCCCAGGGCCGCCAGCACGCGCACCGAGGGCAGCCCGCCGATGCGCACGCCGGGGTCCATGAGGTCGTGGCCCTTGGGGCAGGCCGCCCGGCGGATCACCGCGTTGCCCCAGGGCAGGAGCTGGGCGGTCTCGGTGACGATGCGGATCCGTCCGCCGTCCGGGCCGATGGCGTCGGCGGCGTTCAGCAGCAGGTTCACCACCACCTGCTGGATCTGGTTGCCCTCGGCGAAGGCGTCGGGCAGGTGCTCGGAGAGGTCCAGGGTCAGGTCGACATGGTTCATGCTGAGCTGGTTCATCACCACCGCCAGGGAGCGGCGGACCACTTCGTTGAGGTCGGTGGGCTTGCGCGCCGGCGCGGTGGGCCGGGCGAAATCCAGCAGCTCGCGGATGATGCCCCGGCAGCGCTTGGTTTCCCGCACGATCACCTCGAGGTCCTCCCGGGTCTGGTCGTCCCCCGCGTAGCGCTTGGCCAGGAGGGAGGCGTAGGTGAGCACGCCGGTGAGCGGGTTGTTGATCTCGTGGGCCACCCCGGCGG
>Ga0181516_10003176_pt1 | contig 11163 bp, 12 predicted proteins | sample PEATcosm2014_Bin_25_FD_121104 | JGI IMG/M metagenome (GOLD analysis project Ga0181516, IMG submission 121104) | Peatland microbial communities from MTU Mesocosm Facility, Houghton, MI, USA - PEATcosm2014_Bin01_10_metaG | ecosystem: Environmental > Terrestrial > Soil > Wetlands > Peat | place...
ACAATACAGCTTTTCAATTACAAATCTTTCCTCAAAAGACAAATGATGATATTTCATGACAATTAAATTAATTGTGGCTAATGATTAATTCTAACTGTCCTACTTCAAAGGTTGCTAGTTTGAAACAGGGACTCTGCCTGCTTCGCTTCCGCCATCATCAAGTGAAGGGGAAGAATAGGTCGTTAAAACATAGTCGAGTGGACTTAAAGCACAAGGAAACATATGAGCGATACATTGACTGAAAGCGTCGCGCGGCTTTATCGCGCGGGTTTGGAATATTCGCAGCAGACTAAAAAGCTCCGCGAAGCAACGGACATGATCCTATCTTGGCTCAAGGATAACCTTCCCGGCGGCTTCGAGCTGCCTCTCCATTGTGACATCTGGCCAAGCGGCGAATTTGTGCAGTACTACGATGAAACCAAGACCCAAGGAGTGTTCAAGATAACCCTTAGACAAGAGCATTCGAGGCATGATCTGTTGCACTTCTCCAAGCTCATCGCTGACGGTTTCTTGGACAAGCTGAGCGAGAAGCTTGAAGTAGAGGCTCGGAAGTTCGAAGATACAGCGGAACAGGTCGACAGCTTCTTGCTTGCCAATAAAAAGTGATCTCGCGATGTCTCAAACCCGTCCGCAGCTTCAAGCTGCGGCGGTTTTTTGTACAAGGTCTCTCCTTGTACATATGATATAATTTCCGTATGCAAACCATCCTCATCGCCCTCGTCATTGTTGCCATTGCTGCCAATGTCATTCTGGCCATCGCTCTCTTCAAGCGCAAGAACGAGAAACCAGCCGAAGACGCCGGCGCCGGCGAAGGCCTCAAGCTCATCCTGAATCAAGTGAACGATCTTCGACGCACACTGGACGACAAGCTCGGCGAGAATACAAAAGCAGTCGACAGCGCCTTGAACCGCCAATTCAGCGAATCGCAGCGGCTCATAAAGGACATCACGAGCGAGCTCGTCCAGGTCAAGGAGATCGGCAAGCAGTCGCTGTCAGTCCAGGACCAGCTACGCGAGCTCGAGGATATCCTCAAGAATCCTAAACAGCGCGGTATACTCGGCGAATATTATCTGGAAACGCTCCTCAAGAACGTCTTGGCTCCAGGACAATATCAGATGCAATATCCGTTCAAGAACGGCGAAATAGTGGATGCGGCAGTTTTTGTAAAAGACAAGATAATACCGATCGACTCGAAATTCTCGCTCGAAAATTACAATAAAATGGTAGAAGAGAAAAATCCGACGGAAAAAGAACGCCTTGAAAAATCTTTCATAAACGATCTCAAGCTGCGCATCCAGGAGACGTCAAAATACGTCCGGCCGGACGAGAATACCATGGACTTCGCCTTTATGTTCATACCTCATGAAGCTATATATTATGACTTGCTCGTCAATAAAATAGGCGGGTCAGTCGAAGAAGGCGATAATTTGATCCAACGCGCGGCAAGCAAATACAAAGTCATAATCGTCTCGCCGACGTCGTTTTTGGCTTACTTGCAAACCGTTTTGCAGGGGCTAAAAGCGATGCAAATAGAAGAGACGGCAAAAGACATCGTAAAACATGTCAGTCAACTAGGAACTCACTTGAAAAAATATGAAGAGTATTATAACAAACTCGGCATATCTCTAGGAACCGTCGTCAACCACTACACTAGCGCCGGAAAGGAGTTCAAGAAAATAGATAAAGACGTTTTGCGCATCACTGGCGAGACGCCGGGCATCGGCGCAGACTTGCTCGCTCTAGAAAAGCCAGAAGTCGGGGAGTAAACCAATACAATGCCTTGAAAAGCGCCAGTCCAAGATCCGATCTTGGACAGAATTTGCATTCTTTTTCCGAATATGCGAGAATGTAAGAATTATGGAAATAGCCATCATCGAAACAGGCGGAAAGCAGTATACCGTTGCAAAAGGCGACCTTATTCGCATTGAAAAGCTCCCAGCCGTAAAGGGCGTAGAGCACAAAGAGGGCGACAAGATCGTCTTTGACAAGGTCTTGCTCACCGATGACGGCAAAGACACTACTATCGGCACGCCATACATCGAAAAAGCCAAGGTTACAGGTACTATCGCCAAGATCAGCCGCGCCCAAAAAGTCACTGTCATTCATTACAAGCAAAAGTCGCGTTACTTCAAAAAAGCCGGTCATCGTCAGCCATATTTCGCGGTGAAGATAGAGGATTTTAAATAATCAAGCAAAAGGATACGGGAAGGAGGTAGTGTTTTTATGCTCTTTTCATTTATAACTAATTGGTTATATTCTAAATGACCTTCTTCACGCAAGTTCCTGCGGGGATTTCCTGGAAAAGAAAAAGAGCGAAAAAGAAAACCGCTCGCCAGGCGGTCTTTTGTTTTCAGAATGGAACGTAGTTTTCGTCCTCTTCGACCTCTTTATCGGTCCGAAGATCGACAAATCGGCTTGGATGGATGAACGGGTTAGAACAGATTTCCACAATATAGCCGCTTCTGGTAGCTATGCCATTAAGAGACTTTTTCTTCAACTCTTAGAACCTCTGTTCCCATACCTCATCGAGTTTTTCTTTCAGTTTCTGTGCGCTCATAATCATCCTTTCTCTACCAAGGATAATATCGTTTAATTTACAATTTTTCAAGCTCTATTCTTCAACGCATTTTTCAGTGTCTCTGTATCTGAATATTCGAGCTCTGTTCCTGTCGAAAGGCCCTTACCGAGGATGGTTATCTTTATTTTTTCAGTGTCTAGATTATCCTCAAGAAACCTTTTAACGACCTCAGCTGTATGTTCGCCGTCTGGAGTGACGCTCATAGAAAGGATGATTTCTTGTCCAAGGGCTACCCTTGGACTTTTATCCAAGGGTAGCCCTTGGATACGTTTATTCAGTTCCGCCAGCCGCACCCTCTTTTCCGGCTCTTTTTCTAGGATCGGCACGATGCCGCCGAGGATGAAATAGAGACCGTGATAGACGCCGCTCTTTTCAATGGCCTCAAAATCGCTGTCACGTGCCACTATCATCAGTTTGGTCTGGTCGCGAGTGTCGTCAGAACAAATGGAGCAAGTTTTTAACGTAGGTCTATCCTGCGTGGAAGTAAAGAAGCGCTGGCATGACGAGCATATGCGTAACGATCTCTTTGCCGCTAGGATGTTCTTTGTGAATTCGTCGAGAAATCCGTTCGGCCTCGTTAATATGAAATAGGCGAATCGTCGCGCCTGCCGCGGTCCGATGCCTGGAAATTCGGAGAATAGTTCGATGAGTTTATTTACTGGGTCCATGGATTAAAACGGTTTATCATCCTGTTGCTTTTCAAACTCTCCAAAATCCGCCTTCTCAATCGACAGGAATGTCGTCTTCTTTTCATCAAAGTACAATTCGACCGTGCCGGTCGGGCCGTTGCGGTGCTTTTCGATGATGATGTTGGCGATGTTCGGCTTGCCGGAGTCTTTGTTGTACTTGTCCTCGCGATGGATGAACATGACTACGTCGGCATCCTGTTCGATGGAACCAGAATCGCGCAGGTCGGACAATTTCGGTCTGCCGCCTTCGCCGCGCTGTTCGACGGCGCGTGACAGCTGTGAAAGGGCAAGGACAGGCACTTCTAGCTCACGCGCGAGTTGTTTGAGCGAACGAGAAATCTCGGTCACTTGCTGGACCATATTGTCACTATGACGAGAATTTGTCGGCACCATCAATTGCAAGTAATCGACAACAATGAGACCGAGGCCTTTTTCGCTCTTCAGTCGGCGAGCAACGGCGCGCATCTTCAAGATATTATTGGCGGCTTGATCGTCTATATAGATCGGTGCCTTTGAAAGGCGGTCCATTGCGTCACGAATAGCTTTGAAATCGTGTTCCATGGATAGGTTGTGACCGGTACGCAATTTCCATGCATCAACCGATGCTTCTGCGGCTAACATACGGTCAACGAGCTGTTGCGAGCTCATTTCAAGGGAAAAGATGCCGACAGGAATATTATGCTCGACCGCCGCCTTGCGGGCGATGTCTAGGGCAAGCGCCGTCTTTCCCATCGAAGGCCTAGCCGCCAATATGACCAGATCTGATTTTTGCAAGCCGGCCAATTTGTTGTCCAGCTCTTTGTAGCCGGTCGGAATGCCGCGCAATTCGCCGCGAGTCTCATGCAGTTTCTCAAGTCGTTCCCATGCTTCGACCAAAGTGTCTTTTAGCGCGATGAATTTATGATTGTTGCCGGCGAAATTGGTCACGTCGAATATCCTTTTTTCCGCTTTGTCCAGAGTCTCTTCCAGTTCGCCGTTTTCTTCGAACCCTAGATTGCCGATATATTCCGAAGCGCTGATGAGATCGCGCATCAGCTGTTTTTTCTGGATTATGTCGGCGTAATATTTTGCGTTCGCCGATGACGGCACGCTCTGGACCAATTCTGTGAGATATGTCATGCCGCCGGTGGTTTCCAGCAATTCTTTTTCCTTTAATTTTGAAGAAAGCGAAAGCAGATCGATCGGCGTGGCTTTGTTGTGGAGCTCGAGCATCGATATCCAGATGAGGCGATGACGGTCTGAATAAAAAGAGCGGTCAGAGATGATGTCGATTATTTCGTGGACGACCTCCGGTCGCATCATGACCGAACCGAGGAGCGCGCGTTCTGCCTCCAGCGATTGCGGCGGCACGCGCAGATTCGAAGTCTTGTAATAAGGCGATTTGGTTGTTTCTGCCATGTGATGATTGTATCATTTATAAAAAATTTGCAAGAGGAAGAAGCAAGCAGAAAAAGTGAATAATATGGGGATAATTAGTCGAAAGTAAAAAATTCCGAATCGAAAGTCATAGTCGATTTTTCATTTCCATAAGTCGCAGAGAAATATTGGCGCAAGATGCTACCTTGTACTACTTTTTCTTTAAGATAGACCCTTCTTCTGTGTCCTTGACCTCATAGCCGCGCGATTCTATCTCTTTACGCAAGGCGTCTGATTTCTGCCAGTCTTTTGCCGAACGGGCTTCGTCGCGGGCTTCTGAGAGCGCAAAGATATCAGGAGGAAGAGATTCAATGCTTGCGGGCGAGTCGTCTAGAGCTTCGACAGCAGACAAACCAAGCCCAAAAACTCTGTCAAAGTCAAGCAATGTGGCGCGCTTGTCGGCAGGGGATAGATGGTGGTCTTTTATCAATCGCCACGCCAAAGCGATGGCTTCTGGCATGTTCAAGTCGTCATTTATCGCTGTCTTGAACTTGTCCTGGAAATTACCGTCGATAACGCCGGCCTTGTCGCTTTTATAGCTGATGAAGGCCTCTACAAACCTTATGAATGCGTTTTGGGCGGCCCTGACGGCGTCCAACGAGAAATTGACCATAGAACGGTAATGGGCCGTCAAAAGCCAATATCTGTATGCTAGAGGAGAGATATCGTTTTCCTCGAGGTCGGCGAGCTTGAGGAAATTGTTTTTGGACTTGGACATCTTCTCGTCTTGCACATTCATAAATCCGCCGTGCACCCAATAGTTCGCAAATTTTTTGCCGGTAGCCGATTGGCTCTGAGCGATCTCGTTCGTGTGATGAGGAAAGATCAGGTCTGTGCCGCCGGTATGGATGTCTATGGTCTGACCAAGTATTTTCATCGCCATGACGGAACATTCGATATGCCAGCCGGGTCGTCCGCGACCGAATGGCGCAGGCCAAACAGCTTCATTCCCTGAAGAAGCATCTTTCTCCATGTTTTTGTTTCCTAATTCGGCTTCAAACTTCCATAACGCGAAGTCTTGCGGAGACTCTTTGTCATATTCATCGTTCGCTATGCGGCTTTTCTTTTCCGAAGCAAGATTGAGATGCGCCAGCTCGCCGTATCCTGCGACCTTTTCAATGCTCATGTAGACTCCATCGCCTGCTTTGTATGCAAATCCTTTTTCAAGCAAGGTAGATATTAGAGCGATCATGCCGTCGATATTCTCAGTGGCGCGCAATAATTCGTTCGGAGTCAAAATATTCAAGCCATGGATATCATCGATGAATATCTTTTCATAATGTCTTGTCAGTTCCTTCAGAGATTTGTTTTCTTTGGACGCTCGGCGGATCGTCTTGTCATCGACATCGGTGATATTCATCACCTGCGTCACTTCGAAATCGTTATATTCGAAAACCCGCCGGATTATATCATCCATGACAAAAGTCCGCAGATTGCCGATATGCGCGGAATCATATACTGTCGGCCCACAATTGTAGATGCCGACTTTGCCCGGTTTGATCGGCTTGAAAAGCTCCTTTTTCCCGGAGAGAGTGTTAAATAAGTGTATTTCTGGATTGGTCATAATTTAAAAATCAGATATCAAAAATCAAAGTTACAAACTAAAATACAAAATGTCCTGCAATATTATTGTTTAATTTTTTACATTTTGATTTTTAATCTTTACTTTTTCTAAAGCCATTTCTTTTTCTTGAAATACCAGACCATGAATAGAGCCATGACGACCATGATGCCAATGATGATCCAAAAACCATTCGGTTGGCCAACGATAGGGGTATAGATTGTATCCATAGAGAAAAGCTCGACGAATAGAGAGAGCGGAAAGGTCACGAATGCGACTACAGTCAAGATTTTCATTGTCTCGTTCTGTTTCGTATTCAAGAGGGAGTCGTTCGTCTCACGCAATTCTTTTGCTAGTTCATGACCATTGACTACGGCATCTCGCACAGATACAAAGCAATCCTTTATATCGGCTATGTATTGATTGAATGTCTGATCGATGAAGTCGCCCTTTATCTTGTTTAATGATTCGAGCGTCTCTCCGTGCGCGCGGCAGGTCTGGCGGAAATCCAATAGTTCACGCGACAAGTTCGATATGACTTCGACCATCTCTTTCTCTTGTCCTCTAAAAATGCTGTCTTCGGCGGCGGCCAGTTCCTCGTTGATAGCGTTGATATCGTTTTGCATGTGTCCGTACATACGCTGGATGATGTAATAGAACAGATGGCCGGTATGATCCTCGATCTTTTCCTGTCTGTCGCCGGCCACGGCTTTTTCCAAAATGGAATTCGTTTCGATCGCTTTGGCGAAATGCTCAAGTGATTCTATGGCCTTGTAATGAGCGGTGATTATGAAGTCTCTACCTATGACGAAATCTATCTCATGGTCTACTATGGCATGATGATCGGCATGCTTGACCCGCAATGGAAATTGCAATATGAGATAGACGTAATCGTTGTATGAAAGCGCTTTTGAAGAGTTCGAAGGATTCATCAGTTCGCGCGCGACGGAATGCCGCAGTTTGTGTAGCTCGGCAATCGTTTCGACTTCTTCGGCTGTCGGATTCTCCAGATCGGTCCAAGTGATATGCCCGTATTTATATTTTTTTATCATGCAATCATTATAAATGATTAAATTATATTAGTCGATATTGCTTATTAACAACCGTTTTGGCATAATATGCCCGTAATGGACAAATTTTCTATGAGCAATAAAACAGCGATCGCCATAATCGTGGCGGTTGTTTTGATTGTCGGTGCTTTTTTCTATGGACGGCATGAGGGCAGTATCCAAACTCTAAATGATCTGATCCCAGCTGGACAGACCAATCTGATTGACCAGCAGGAATTCGCGCCTTTCTGGCAAGCATGGAGCATACTCCAGCAGAAATATGTCCTAGCCACATCGACAGCGACAGATACACAAAACAAGATCTACGGCGCGATATCAGGGATGGTCGCTTCCGAAGGCGATCCTTACACTGTTTTCTTTCCGCCAGAAGAAAATTCTCTTTTCCAGACATCTATAGCGGGCACATTCGATGGGGTAGGCATGGAGATCGATCAAAAGAATAGCAATATCGTGGTCATCGCTCCGCTAAAAGGCAGTCCTGCAGAAAAAGCCGGAATTAAAACAGGCGACACTGTTGTTTCGATCGATGGCAAGAGCACGACGAATATGGATGTCGATACGGCAGTCAATCTGATCCGCGGACAAAAGGGCACGACTGTACATCTATCCATTCTTCATCCTAATGCGACGACGCCGGTCGAAATAGACATAGTCCGAGACACTATAGATATTCCAACCATCGACACCGAGGTTGAAAATGGAACAGGAAGCTCCACCGCGACGTCCACCGCCTCGGCGGCAGGTCTACAACCGGATGGAATATTTGTGATCAGGTTATACGAGTTCACGGCAGATTCACCGGATCTCTTCCGAAATGCATTGCGACAGTTCGTAGAGAGCGGCTCGCACAAGCTGATTTTAGATCTTCGAGGCAATCCAGGCGGCTATCTAGAGGCGGCCTGGGATATGGCTAGCTGGTTCTTGCCGGCCGGTGACAAGGTCGTAACCGAAGATTTCGGCAAGAATGCCGCGCCGCAGGTCTATTACAGCAAGGGCTACAATATCTTCAATAAAAATCTCGATATGGTCATCCTCGTAGATGGCGGCACGGCCTCGGCGGCGGAAATCCTTTCCGGCGCGCTCGAACAGCACGGCATAGCCAAGCTGGTCGGCACAAAGACTTTCGGCAAGGGATCAGTGCAGGAATTGATAAATCTCACGCCAGACACATCGCTAAAGGTCACTGTTGCCAGATGGCTCACTCCAAACGGCACGAATCTGTCTCATGACGGCCTCGACCCTGATGTCATAGTGCCACTAACCGCCACCTCATCTCCGAGCAATGATCCGCAGATGGCGAAGGCGGTCCAGATGTTGCAAAGTCAAAATTAAAAAGCAAAGAACTTTAATGCTTTTAGCTTATTTTTAAAAACAAAATCATCATGAAAATCATCCTACTCAAAGATATCCCAAAGCTCGGCAAAAAATTCGAAGTGAAAAATGCCTCGGACGGCTATGCTGTCAATATGCTCGTTCCGCGCGGGCTCGCCATCGCCGCTACACCGGAAAACTTGCACAGGATCGAAACGGAAAAGGAGAAATATGAAGGCGAAAGAAAAGTCCACGAAGCTCTCCTTGCAGAAAACCTAAAAGCTCTCGAGGACACGACTCTGACGATCTCTGTCAAGGCAAGCGACAAAGGGCATCTCTTCGCCGCCTTGCACCGTGAAGCCCTCGCCGCCGAGCTCGCCAAACAAACGCATGTCCAGCTCGAACCTGCTATGATCCAGCTCGAACATCCAATAAAAGAAGTCGGAGAACATATGATCGAGGTAAAAGGGGAAGGGCAAGCAGGGAAGTCGGTGAAGTTCAAGGTGATAATAAAAGCAGAGTAGTCCAAGATCAGACCTTGGAAAAAGAAAAAGCGGCTATTTAAGCCGTTTTTCTATTTTTGCTACTGTCTTTCTTTTATCTAAATTACGCTTACTATCTTCTTTCTCATGACGTCGCCGTTGAAACCGGTTTTTCTCTTTGTTCCGAATTTGACAGTGCCATCCTTTAGAGCGAAAAGGGTATAATCCTTGCCGACGCCGATGTTCTTGCCGGGCATGACCTCTGTGCCGCGCTGGCGGACGATGATGTCGCCAATCACTGCCTTTTGATCGTGATTCACCTTTACCCCAAGATATTTTGGCTGTGAATCTCGGTCGTTTTTAGTTGTGCCTGCGGATTTCTTGTGTGCCATGGTTTTTGTTTAAGTTGTAATAGAAGTCTAGCAAAAGGGGAGTAAAAATGCAAATTTTGCAAAGAAGATTAAAAAATGGAGTCAAAAGTCTCCAGTTCCATACCTGTCGGCAGGTATGACGATTCAAAAATCGTATTTTTATCGATTTTTGACCAACTGTAACCATGTACGAATTAATTGATTCATCTGACAGACGTGGTATTTTTACCTATTCTTTACTTTTCAGGTAAATCATTGTCTAATAAACCTTATTTTAAGCCATATAATCGCGATTTGATAGGTAAAATCCTTGACAAGATATTTGAAAGGTGCTAGGATAGTGGCAATACGAGGCTAATAAGCGTCATGCTTATAAAGCCCCGTTTTAATTTATTATGACAAACGAGAAGCATGTGAGGATGATTACATCCTCACAATGTTTGAGTAACGTCATATGAAAGCAAACCTTTATGATTGAACTTACAACTGGTATCGCATTCCTCGTGTCGTCTCTATACGGCTCTGGTTCGACTGATGTAGCCGTTGCAAGTACGACCAATGCTACAAATTCCTCAACGACTGCTGATTCTGCCGCTACGACCACACAGGATATATCCATGGATAGAAATGCCGTGGAAAGCTATATAAAGACCGAATACGCCGATACGCCTATCCTCATAGCGATCGCTCAATGCGAATCGAATTTTCGTCAATTCAACCCGGACGGCACCGTCGTGCGCGGCAAGGTGGACGATCATGACGTCGGCGTCATGCAGATTAACGAGACTTATTGGCTAGATAAGTCGAAATCTCTCGGCGACGACATCTATTCTGTCAAAGGCAATGTGGCATACGCAAAATATCTATATGCCAAGCAGGGAACAGACCCATGGAATTCCTCCTCAAAATGTTGGAGCCAAAGCGCGCCGCTGGCGGATAATTAGCCAAAAGCGGAAAATATGGTTAGTTCATACAAAAAGCGGACATTGATCCGCTTTTTGTTTTATGTCCTTAGAGAAACATAAACGAAGCTACATAGCGGACAGGATTTAATTCTTAATATGACACTAGATTATAGAGTTGGACGTATGTCGGTTGTGCTTGATTACCTTGATTCATACTAAATACATGATTACTCTCGCATTGGATATGAGTATCAGTCGACACCCCTTGACCAGTAAAATCAAAATCCCCATTCCAGTTGCAATATATACCTTGGCTGGTCGAGTATGTAGTAGTGGAATTTGGGGAACAGGTATAATTCGAACTACACATAGCCGTAACCTTACCAGTAGTACCTACACAGTAAAAATTCAAATTGCCGTTAGTATTTGTGTTTAATACCCATGGACCATTAGTACACAGCATAGGATTGGAAGTATTAGTCGGAGTATGCGCCCCGTCAGCTACACCAGTTGCATAACCTCCAGAACACAGCCAATTGAGGTCATTACTAGCTCCGGTGCTATTAGTACCTGGATTATTAAAGGTTCCATCGACAGGACACACAACATTATTAGACCATGTAGGAGATACAGTGTAAGTACCTCCTCCACCTGTCAGCGCTTGCCAACTCGCATTCCCAGCTCCATCATTGGTCAGAACACTGCCTGCTGTGGTAACGGTTCCGCTCGCCACGTTCAGATTGACAGCGACCAAATTCTCGAGCGTAAGAAGCCCTGTCT
>Ga0181516_10003177_pt1 | contig 11158 bp, 7 predicted proteins | sample PEATcosm2014_Bin_25_FD_121104 | JGI IMG/M metagenome (GOLD analysis project Ga0181516, IMG submission 121104) | Peatland microbial communities from MTU Mesocosm Facility, Houghton, MI, USA - PEATcosm2014_Bin01_10_metaG | ecosystem: Environmental > Terrestrial > Soil > Wetlands > Peat | place...
CCACCGGCCCCACGCCCAATGTTGTCACCGGCCAGGGCAATTTGATCCTGACCAATTTATCCAATGATGGCGTGTATGGCACCAACCAAAATCAAGTGTGGATCATCAACACCACGGCAAGCGTGGCCTCGGACGGCAATATGAATGTCACCTTCACAATTGAAGGCGGGCAGGACGGCTATTATTACGATGTATTCGTTGGCACGGGCCTTACCTCCCCCTTGGGCAAGGGCAATTGGTCATGGCAGGGGCAGGGCCAACGCCGCCAGCAGTGTTCGCTGTCCGAACTGCCGCAAGGCACGATCTTTTTAATTCTCGGCAGCCCGCAGGACTCGGACGGCGACGGCCTCACCGACGCCTATGAAAATCTGGTGTCGCATACCGACCCGCACAATCCCAATTCAAATCTGGACGGAATTCTGGACGGCTGGGAGATATTGCTGGGATTAAATCCAACCATCAACAATTTTACGTCGCCGAGCCAGCGTGCCAATTATGGCTATACCGCCGCCGATTGGCTGAATCAAATTTCCAACGCCAAGTCCGGCTCGGTCGGCCTGGACAACGAGGGCAACGTGCAATCGGTTTCACAATAATTCAGCGAGGAACACAAAAATGAAAACACTGCGAATCGTATTTTTCGGATTGCTGGCGACGGTCATAACCAGTCAGGCGCAAACCACCGACCCCGGTTGGTTCCAAGTTCAGACCCCGGAGGCAGCCATCCAATCTGGCTCCTTCCAACAGTTTCATGCCTACGGATTATCCCAATCGCTCACGCAAAACCAGCCGGCTACGCCCGTCGCGGAAGCCATTACGCCGCAGATTCAGGCGTTGGCGGACGGCTTGCAGGATGACCCGGTGCAGATATTTGATTATGTCCATGACCACATCAAATTCGTGCTGTATTTCGGTTCCAAGAAAGGCGCGACCCTGACGTTGCTGGAAAAGAGCGGCAACGATTTTGACCAGTCTGCACTGCTGGTCGCGCTGTTGAATGCAGCGGGCTACTACAATGTCCAATATCAATTCGGCTGGCAGCTAATCCCCTACGATGACCCCTACGGCAACAACTACGATTTCCATCACTGGTGGCAGTTGACCTTGACCAATTCCGCAAGCACCTGGACAAACACGGAAAACTATGTGGTGAATCTCGCGGCCCATCGCGGTTATCCGCTGGATAGCAGCGGCTACACGATGATTTACCCCGATACCGGCGACACCATCAACGGCTACACCAACAACTTTTTAATCCAACGCACCTGGGTTGCGTTGACGGTAGGCTCCTCCACTTACCAGCTTGACCCGGCCTTCAAAATCAGCCAGCAGGTTCCGGCCCTGTCCGGGTTCTCCCTGACCAACGCGATGGGCAGCGGCACGGTCAGCAATGACATGATGTCTGCCGCCGGCGGCACGGACAACGCCAACTATGCACAAAATTTAAGCGAATCCACCGTGCGCGGCAAACTAACGGCCTATACCACCAATCTGCTCAACTATCTTCAAAACAATGCGCCCAACGCCAAGATGCAGGACATCATTGGCGGCTGGCAAATCGTTCCGGCCAACAATGCCACGGACTACTACACCAGCACCACCCGGTTTCAGACCGGGACAGTCAACGGAATGTCAGGGCTGAGTTGGACTTACGAGCCGACGAACTTGATGTCCACGCTGGCGATCAACTTTACCGGCACCGGCTACAAGTGGTTGATCCCGCAACTACAGGGCCAGCGGCTGGCGCTGACCTTTGGCACCACCGGCACGGCGCAACTCTGGCAGGACGACAGTTTGCTGGCGCAAGGTGCCACGAGCGGCAGCGGCACCACCAATGTCACGCTGGCGGTGACGCACCCGGTTGGCACTTGGGACGCCGTCAACAACACCCTGATTTACAATCCGACCAATGGCAACAACCAGACGGTGACGAACACCTATCAAGGCACCAACGCCACCTACGCCATCATGTATGCGTTCGAGCCGGATTGGGGCTGGCTACAACAGCGCCAGTCCAAGCTGGACAGCTATTTTCAACAAGGCTACACCAACGGCTCCCGGCAGGTGACGAGCGAAACCTTGAATGTCATGGGATTGAACTGGATGCTGCAAACCTCGCAGACCGAGCGGATGCTCGCCGCGCAGTTGGGCATCCTGCCCCAATTCTTCCACCGGGTCGGGCGCATGTCCCAGGAGATTGGCAAGGGCTATTATGTAGACGTTTACATGCAAATGAACGGGGAGTATTCCAGCGGAGGAAAGGACGCGGCACACGTCCAAATATCCAACACCCATTTTGATTTATGGATGTATTTCGGGAGCGCCTTGGAACACGGCATCATCGAGCAGTTGCAAAGCACCAACATACTTGGGGCTTCCACCGTCAAGATGCTGGAAATTGCCAACACGAACGGGCAGGCCGTATATCTGGCCAGCAGCACCAACTGGTCGAGCATTCAAGGCAGTCTGGTCAATTACGGGACCAGCCTGAACCAGATTTACACCAACTTCATCAACCAGGGCTTTTATGTTTTGCTGCCGGCCAACGGCTCCAATCACGTCAGCGCCAAGGCCGGAAGCTGGGCGGGCTATGGCTATGAAGCGAGAAAATCGTCGAATGCCGGATTGGATTCACGGATGATAATTGCCGGGGACTATCACGGCGGCTATTCATCCGACCCGATTCCCGTTGACTCCGGCTACGTCGGTTCCTCCGGTGACTCCCAATTGGGAACCTTCACCGCCACGCCCGTGGGAACAACTTCCTACACCATCGCCGATCCCGTAGATGCGGCGGATGGAACCTTCCAAGTGGAACATACGGATTTGTCACTTGGGCAGGCGGAACCGCGCGGGATTACCCTGTCCCGTTATTACAACGGCACGCGCCGGAACAGCAACCCGGCCGGCATGGCGGGCGGCTGGATTCATAATTATTTGATGACGGCCAACAGCTACGCCGCGCCCCAGGTTGGCTTGGGCAGCACGACGCCAGCGCAAGCCGCCGCGATGCTGGTGGCGACCGCTTCCGCCATCGCCACCTATAACGGCGGCTCGCCCGAAGCCAAAAACTGGCTCACCACCACGCTGATAACCAAGTGGGGCGTGGACCAACTCACCAAAAACGGCGTGTCCGTCAATCTTGGCAAAGACACCGTGCAATTCGTCAAACAGCCCAATGGCGCTTTCACGCCGCCAGCCAACAGCACCGCGACCCTGACACAAAACGGTTTGTCTTACAGTCTGCTGATGCGTCACGGCAACGCGTTCAATTTCGATTCGCTTGGACGGCTGACGAACATCGTGGACCAATATAGCCAGCCGCTCACCGTCAGTTATTTGAACACCACGAGCAGCCTGCCCTATCAGGTCACGGATTGGAAGGGGCGGAAATTCACTTTCACCTACACGGCTGGCCAACTGACTTCCGTTTCGGATGGCACGCACAGCGTGAATTACAACTATTCCACCGCCTACAATCCGCAGGGCGACCTGACTTCGTTCAGTGATGCCGAGGGCAAGCCAACAACCTACGCCTACGACGGCAACCACGAAATCACGGCCACGGTGGATGCATTAAGTCAGATGGTGGTCAGCAACGTCTTTGACGGTCAGGGACACATCACGACCCAATATACCCAAGGAGTCACGAACAAAACGTGGCGCATTAACTGGTCAGGCTGGCTGACCACGGAATTTGATCCGGCGGGCGGGCAGCAGCGGTTTTATTATGACGATCAATCCCGGCTCATCGCCCAGGTGGACGCTTTGGGCAACACCAACCGGACGTTCTATGACGGTCAAAATCATGTCGTCGCGACCGTCTCGCCCCTGAATGAAACCAACCAGTATTTTTATGATGGCAACAACAACCTCATCTACTCGGTTGACGCACTCGGTTACACCAACCAATTTTTATATGACAGTTCCAATCGCCTGTATAAGACCATTGACCCGTTAGGAAACCCAACCACCTTTGGTTACAACGTGCAGTTTTCTCTGACCTGCCAGACCAACGGGGCAGGCGATTGGGTGACGTATGGCTTTAACACCGACGGCACTTTGAGCGGCAGCACGAATGCCGGCGGCGCGACGACTTTCACTTATGATTCGACTTACCGCCAGTTGGCGAGCATCACTTATCCGAGCGGCTTGGGCACGGAATATTTTACCAACAACGTCTTTGGCGACGTGATCGGCCATCAGGATGCGCGCGGCTTTGGCACGGCCTTCCAATACAATGCCCGGCGGGAGCTCACCAACACTATTGCTTCGTCAAATCTCACGGCGAGCGTCAGCTTCGATGCTGTCGGCAATGTTGCCAGCGTGACCGATACCCGCACGAACACCACGCGCAACACTTGGAGCGCCAGCCGCCACCTGCTGACCACCACCTTTCCCACCACGGCGCAAGGCACGCCCGTCATTACCAACGGCTACGACGGGCGGGACGCATTGATTCGCTCGGTGGACCCGCTCCAATATCCGACGCTCTACACGAACGATTTGAATGGCCGGCTGGTTTCCGTGACCGATCCGGTGCTTCGGACGACCACGTTTGTCTATGATAACGACGGGCGCAAACTGGCGACGGTCAATGCAGCCAATGAGACAAACAGCCAGACGTGGGACCCGCGCGGGGCGTTGCTTCGATTAACCGATGGCGCGGGGCATTTCTCCACCCGCACTTATGATTCAGCCGGAAACCAGATTTATCTCACCAACCGGAACGGCAAGACGTGGCAGTTTTACTTCGACAAGGCGAACCGCCTGACCAATACCGTCACGCCCTTGGGCCGCAGCACCGTGCTGGCGTTCAATCATCAGGGACTGGTGTCCACAATCAAAGACCCGGCCACCAATACCACTTCGCTTTTCTATGATGCCAAGGGACGATTGACCAACCGCGCCGACGCCTTCGCCAGCACTTATTATCGGTTTGACGCGAATGACAACCGCACCAATGTTATCGAAAACGGAAAGACGAACGCTTGGACCTTCGATGCGTATAACCACGTTCAGACTTACCGGGACACGGCGGGCAACCTGATCCAGTATAAATATGATGCCAACGGCAACGTCATCAACCTGACCTATCCCGGCAACAAAACGGTTACAAACACTTTCGATAACTTAAACCGGCTAACCACCGTCACCGATTGGTCGGGCCGGAAAAGCACCATCACCTATGACTTGGATAGCCACATAACCGGCATCGTCCGTCCGAACGGTTCCTACCGGACCATTGGCTATGATTCGGCAGGACAGGCAACCAATATCTTAGAACAAATGTCAAATGGTCTGCCGATTGCCATTTTCAAGCATGGTTGGACCAACTCCGGCAGCATGGCATGGGAATTTGCCGCGCCCTTGCCGCATTCGGCCACGGCCCCGATGCGACTGATGCAGTATGATGACGACAACCGTTTGTCGCAATTCCAAGGGCCAAGCATGGGTAGTTATCAGTCTGTCGGCACCGATGCAGACGGTAACGTCACTAGCGCCCCGCTTACCAATGACACGTTCGTCACTTATACCTTCGATACCCGTAACCGATTGCAAAATGCGGGCGGCGTCACCAATTCGTATGATGCCGTCAACAACCGTATCGGCCAGACTTTCGGGACGAATATCACGGCCTATGTGGTGAATCCCAATTCCAAGCTCCCGCAAGTGTTGATGCGGATCAAGAACGGCGTCACCAATTACTACATCTACGGGGCGGGCTTGCTCTACCAAATCACGGAGACGGCCACTAAGACCAACACGCTTACATATCACTACGATTATCGCGGCAGCACGATTGCCTTGTCTGCCGACAATGGCCTCGTCACCGACCGGATGGAATACTCGGCTTATGGGCTGACCACCTACCACGTTGGCACCAATGACACGCCGTTTTTGTTCAACGGCAGATACGGCGTGCAGACCGACCCGAACGGCCTGCTCTATATGCGCGCCCGGTATTACAATCCTTACCTTTGCCGCTTTATCTCTGCCGACCCGTCAGGCTTTGCCGGTGGCTTGAATCACTACGCTTATGCGAACGGAAACCCGGTCAGTCTGCTCGACCCGTTCGGGTTGAATTCCTTCACGACGGGCGACAGCAGCTTTACTTGGAATCCGTCTTCTCAAAATTCGGTGCCGAACATAACGACGACGATTGACCCGAATGTGAACACCGGGCCGCAAATGGGGCCGCCCGGATTTACCCCGGCGGCTCCCTACTATGATCCAAGCCAGCCGTCCACCATGTCGGTGAATTCGCCCACGGATCAGGCGTTTCAGCAGAATATGCAAGCCATCGGGCAGGTGGTTGGCACCGGAGTTCAAGCCGCCAGCTTTATTGGCGTAACTTTGTTGACCGACGGTGCTGGTGATTTAGCAGCAGGTGGCGAGTCAACAACTCTTTACCGCGCCGTGACAGAAGAAGAACTTACGTCTATTGAAAGTTCAGGACAATTTTCTGCTGTGTCAGGCAGTTCAACGCCGCTTCCCGGTGTTCAAGGCAAATATTTTTACAACAATTTGCAAGATGCTCAAAATTGGGCTGCGCGAGCGGAAGCCCAAGATGGTGGACCTTTGACCGTTATTCAAACTTCTGTTCCAAATTCAGTTGGACCTGCTTACACAGGACCAGCTTGGGTTGACGGAATCAGAAATCCGCCATTATTCTACGACCTGAGAAATCTCACAGCTCCAATAACTCGTGTTCCCTGAACATATGAAACAACGTAAAGCAATTGCTGAAATCATTATTGATCCAAAACGAGGCTGGGTTTTGCCAGGATTTGGCCCAAAGAAGCTGGACCGATTCCGGTATCAAGCATACGTCCATTTCGATAAAGACGAAACTTGGGGAATCCGAACTTGGACTATGCTGGTGGATTTATCAAAAATGCCGGACTCTGATGCCCGGAGCATTGAGGCAACCGTTTATTTTATGGTGCCCGAAGCCCCTCATCATTTAATTCAAGAAGGCGCAAAGTTTGAATTATTGCATGGAGAAAATTATTACACTTACGGCGTAATCAAGCGCGTTTTCGAGACCGAGAATTAGACTGGTTTGCTACAGCATAGATTGAACTCGACACGCCAACCAAAGCACCCTTGGTGCCAATGAAAAATGAACGCTGGAATGGCTTCTCGGCATACGAACCAAGTGAAAGCTCGCCTACATCAAACTGAACCGCCAAACGCCTTGCCCGCCTCGGAGCGCTGTCCCGGTTCACCAAGAGCGCGGTTATGCGGATGCTTTTCAACCCAGCGCGCCCAGTTCGTATTCGGTCATGGCGGCGACCATTCCAGCTATGTCAGCCGCTTGAATGGGGCAACACCGTCTGCGTGTCAAATTTGAAAATGAAATAACACGGTAATTAGTGACGATGCAAAGATAATTGGTCGCGCGCTGTCGCTGTGGGCCATTATATGGCGGCGGCGAAAAACTCAAGGTATTGCTCGCCCTGTTGCCCTCTGCGCTCCACCTTGACTTTTTCGCCGCCGCCAAGCCCTTGCTTTTAGGATCAGCGCGCGGGGAACTGACGCTGCTTTTATCACTGGACAAACGAAAATTTTGGGCTATTTGATTTGATTATGGACAGCGAGCCAGATGCTATTTTGAACGGCAGGTTGGGCGAAGCGGATTCAATTTCAATTCCGAAAGCCGCCCGCAGGCTTGGCCTCGACGCCTATACACTTTGCACGCTCATTCAACGCGAGCGTGTGCAGGCCGGGCTTTCCCCGGCGGGCGAATTTGTCATTGCCAACGAGGAATTGAACCGGCTGTTGAAAAAGGATTAACGGCATGGAGCAGCGCGAAGAAAATCCACTACACGAAGTGCCGGGCAGCGATACGCGACTGACGGACGAACAACTAGCCGCCTACGACGCCGCTTTCCAGACGATTGAGGGCGATCTTGCAACCATGAGACCCGTGCGCGAGGCGTTGAGCCGGTTGGAACACGTCCAATGGGAACGACCCGTGCCAAAGGCTTTTGCCTCAGTCACCACGCCGGAAGGTGAATGGAACGCGCACGCGCTGCTGCTTAAACTTTTCCGAACTGAAATTTTTCTTTGCCGCAAGGCGGACGGCGACGAATGGGCAGTGATTCAACGGCTGGTGACTTCCCCCTACACGCAAGCCCACGGTGACACCGAGATTTTGCTGAAAGGAAATGGCCCTTGCGAGGTGGCGACCGAATACATGGGACAAATGCGGCACACGCTGCGATTCATGGCGCGTAACGCGGAAGTCAAAGCGCAGAAAATTGTTTGGGAGCAATTTCCCGACGACCATCCTGGCAAGGTGATTCGCGCCCTTTCAGAGCGATGCGACAGCGTTGCCGAAGGCACGGAAGTGATTAAACAGGCGCAATCGCAGTCCGTGCGCCAATCGCGCGGCATCGGCATTTGAAGTATGGATCAGGAACGCGAAAAATTTCTGAATTTGCGGGAGAAGCCGGCGCGCGTGACCGTGGAGGAAGCGGCGTGGATTTTGCGATGCGCCGCGCATGACATTCCGATTTTGGTTTCCAACGGATTGCTCAAACCGTTGGGGCATCCGGCGGACAATGCCACGAAGTTTTTTGCCTACGACACCCTTCAGGAACTGAAGCACGACCTAAAATGGCTGGCCCGTGTCACCGACGCGGTAAGTGAACATTGGAAATTCAAAAACGCCCGTAAATCGGAAAACACGGGACAGTTTTCTTCGCCGGGGGAACCAGATCATTCCGGTAAATCCGCGATGCAACGCGCATGAATGTTTTCATTTTGCGGACACCAACGGACACCAAAACGGACACCAAAATAGTTAAAAAGGGTATGGTTGGATTAAGCCGAATTCGCTTGAATAGCCAATGAAATCAGCTATATTTGAACTGCAAACGCGGGGATAAATGGCCGATTCCGACCCTCGCCTCCAGTCCTAACTGCTGAAGCAGCATGGACTTAGGACAGTGAGAAAGCCAATGGCTAACAGTTTGGCTAACAATTTTTGGATTGTTCCAAGATTGTTTCAGTATTTGGGTGCATTGCCCGACTATTGCCTAACCGCCGGAATCTTCGTTCAGGTAGGATGGACGACGCATGAACATGAAACTGCGTTACCGTCTATTCCTGCGTCGCAAGAGCGTCTATTACGCTTTTGACGACACCACCAAAACCTTCACCAGCCTCAAGACCAAGGACAAGGCCGAGGCCAACCGGCTGCTCATGGCGATGAATGAAGCGGGCAAACAACCCGCCATGAATTTGAGTCTGGCCCGCGTGTATCTCCGGCACAGCGACCCGCTCGTAACCACCCGCACCTGGCAGAACGTGCTGGACGAAATCATCGCTATCAAGACCGGCCCGACCCAGACGCGCTGGAAATCCGCCGCCAAAGACAAGGCGTTCGACTTGATGCGCGACCGGGTCCTGATCGAAACGCAGGCCGAGCATTTGCTGGCCGTGCTGCGCGCCGGCACGGTTTCAACCAATGCGTTTTTGCGGAAGGTTCACAACTTCGCGGTGGACATGAACTGGCTTCCCGCCACCGTCATCCCGCGCCGGCAATGGCCGGCCATCCACTACAAGGAGAAACGCGCCATCACCCTTGAGGAGCATCAGAAAATCATCGCTGCCGAGGTGAATCCCGAACGCAAGACGCTGTATCAATTATGCTGGCACTTGGGCGCGAGCCAAGGCGACATCGCCAGCTTGCAGGGCGAAGACGTGGAATGGACGGATGGCACCGTCAGTTTTACGCGGAAAAAGACCGGCGTGCCGGTGCTGGTTCACTTGGGCGGCGAGGCGTTGAATTTATTCAAAGACCTGCCCGCCGAAGGCCCGTTGTTTCCGTATCTGTCCCGCGTGCGGGCGGGCGACCGCGCCACGGAATTTGCCTCGCGCTGCCGTCAGCTTGGGATTGTCGGCGTGACGTTGCACAGTTACCGCTATGCTTGGGCGGAACGCGCCAAAGTCGTCGGGATGCCGGAACGGTTCGCGCAGGAGGCTTTGGGCCACAACAGCAAGGCCGTGCATCGCGCCTACGCGAAACGCGCCTTGATGAAAATTCCGTCGCTGGAAGATTACGAACAGCGGGCCGCCGTGAAGAATGAACCGGCGGCGTAAGTGACATATACCCGGCTGGACTGGCAACGGTTCAGCCGGTTTTGCTTTGGGGACTCTGCTGCCGTCCCCAAACCCCGCCGCCAGAGGCATCGCCTCTGGACTCCATTCTCGCTCGCGCTGGCCTTGACGCTGGCGCGCCCTTTTCGCCGGACGAAAAGGAATTTGTGCTGACGATGCTAGGCCAAGGACATTTCGGATTGTTCCTTGCCCCGTTGCTTTTTATTCATCTCCTGAATCTGCTTTTCCACAATACGCATCGCCTTGTCCAGCCAGTCCAAATCACCACTCATCCGCTCGATTTCCACGGTCGCAAACCATTTGCGGGCATTCTGCGCGGGCTTACCCAAGGGCTTGAGATGGCCAGCCCTGACCAAGAACGGCAGGTAATAATTCGGCCAGCCAAAAATAGCCGCCGCCTCTTCCATGCTCACGCACGCCGGACGACTACCAAGATGTTGTTTGTTCGTGGTCATTTACTTTTTTTGGGGAACAACTTTCTCAAAGTCGGCGTGCGTGCTGGCAATGCAATGCGGACAGGTCGGATCACCCACATAGTCACTGATCGTGCGCTCTGCCTTGAACACACCACCGCAGCCATGGCAACGCAAATCCTCGCCGACCCTCCACTTCCGGGGCCATGCGTGTTCGTTCAGCCAGCTAACTTTTTCTTCTGCGTTCATCTTAAATTCGTTTGCCTCAATGCCATCTGGGCATAGGAGGTCTTCAAGCAATCCTGCCCTGCCCCCACCCGCCGCTGCGCGGCGGGTGAGGGCAAGGCAGGAACTACCTTGCCGGTGACAACTGGCAGAATTGCCGCAGCCTGGACGAATCTATAACCCCTGTCCGCAGGTTGATCGGCTCCGGCTGGAGCTGGTTCATGCCCGCTGCGAATCAAAGGCGGTGTGGATCGTTATCGCCGACCCAGTGGCCGCCTACAGGGAGTTCGTCTTACTCCGCTTGGCGTTGTCCTTGACGGCGTCTCACTCCTATTTGCCGCCGACCTTCGATAACGCGGAAGATCGACTCGGAGAGCATGACGTCGCAG
>Ga0181516_10003178_pt1 | contig 11156 bp, 14 predicted proteins | sample PEATcosm2014_Bin_25_FD_121104 | JGI IMG/M metagenome (GOLD analysis project Ga0181516, IMG submission 121104) | Peatland microbial communities from MTU Mesocosm Facility, Houghton, MI, USA - PEATcosm2014_Bin01_10_metaG | ecosystem: Environmental > Terrestrial > Soil > Wetlands > Peat | place...
GCTTTTTGTCGTCCATCAGTCTGTAAAGATATCAGAAGCTGTAACGGCGCGGCAAAGCTTACGAGAGTACGACCCAAAAAATTTGAACATTAAGACCTATGAAGACCTAGGCAAGGCCATAACAAATCATCAAATGTCGCTCTTGGGGGTCTGAAGTGGCAGCACCGAAGAGAGACATTAGTGCACTCGTAAACTCAGAATTTGAAAAAAGGGAACTTGTTTCCAGAAAGCAAGCGAAAGACGTTGGCCCTGACGACCAAGTGGATTTCCACTTTCGGATCTCTCGAAGACTCCGAGACGAACTCAAAACAATATTCGATGACAAAGGACTAACGTTGAACGGCGGCGTTCGTTTCGCTTTGATCGAGTGGCTAAAGGCGTCGAAGAAGACGAGCGCGTTCTGAAGGAAGTATCTGATATGAACGACGAAACGGATCATGCTTACATTCCGTCCTTGCTGGTTCAGAATCCTCTGCCTCAGCGAGACCCCGGGAGATCGACGTTTACGCGGCGAGTCGGCGGTCAGGAGATTACGCTGACCAGCGCAACTGGGATTCCTTTCGGCCACGTTGGTAGGATGACCCTCGCATTGGCTGTCACCGATGCTGTTCAGAATAGGTCTCCCCGGGTGGAGATGGGATCGGTTGGGGAATGGCTGAAACGATTGAATACCACTTCAACGGGGGGTGTGTATGGGTCAATTAGTGGTCTCCGAGATCAGTTCTCACGAATCCACCAACTCTATATCAACTGGAAGTTGAATACTCCATCTGAGGGGGGAATCAAGACACAATCAATCAACCTACCGGTTTCATCTCACATGGAGATTTGGTGGACCAAGAAGCAGATTGATGCTTTGGTTCCGACACTATTTGACAATTACCTGATGTTTCACCAGGAATTTCTGGCCTACATCATTAAGCACAGCGTTCCCGTCGATCTCGATGTTTACAACAAGTTTCAGGCACCCCTAGCTCAGGACATCTATGCTTGGCTGTCCTGGAAACTGGGCAGCCTGGAAGAGCCCTTAGACCTCTCATGGGCGGCAATCACTCCCCAGTTCTCCGACAAGGTGCAGAAGAATCCACGGGAGTGGCGCAAGCGATGGGCGGCCCGGGCGCTAGAGGTTGTGAACGAGGGATACCCCGGTGCTCACATCAAGAGTACCGAGACCGGGATACTGCTTTTCCCATCCCCCAGAGCGATCCGGCCTCGAAACCCTGGGTTCGTCGTTTAAGGGTGTGTTAAGGACATGGCACACCACGCATAAATTGTGACACCCTGGGCCTGGCAAGATTGTGTTTACATAGCTAACCTGTACGTATATGGACTATATACCTACGGAATCCCTGCCTGTGGAGCTATAAACCTTATCCACGCATAAATTGTGACACCCCCCATGGGGTGTTACAAAACGCATAAATTGTGACGGATCCACGCATAAATTGTGACACATACATATATAAGGATCGCGCGCGCGTCCCGTAGTTCCTGTAGTTATTACCAGTAGTAGCACCCTGGAAGCTGTGGAAAAGTGTAAAGTCTTCTGAGCAACAGGTTTCCGTCTCCCGCGCCTCTGTCCGGGCCGTTGGCCCTCCCCCGAAGGCCCGATCCTCGCGCATTTTTGTAAGACGGTCGGCCCTAGCCGGGCCGTCTGGGTTTCCGGTCTTATGCTTTCTCCCGCCCGTTTGGCAAGCCTCCCCCTCGAACCAACCCCGCAGCCCGGCCTATGGCCCCGACGGGCCATAGGCCTGCCAAGAGGGTAAAGAAGGCTGCCGAACCCAACCGACCAGGCGACGTTTGCTAAAACCTCGATTCCCTTCGTTTTGGCGGGCCCTCGTGGAAGATTGGTACTTTCCTGTTTTTCCATCATCTCGCCACCAACGGCCCCTGGATGAGCCCCGGCACAACCAAATTCCCGCATTTGGCCGCCGGGCATCAGCCGGTACCCCGGATTTCAGCTGTTATATCCTGTCAGATGGGTTTTTCTTGGGCCTTCCGCCCAGTTTTCCGTTGGCAGCCGACGAGCGGGCCTTCTTGTACGAAGTCTTGGAACCCAGTATGTGGGCCGCCAGTTTTTCCGCCTGGTCTTCTTCCAGCACCAGCTCAAGGATCTCGACGCCTTCCTCGGCCGCCGGCTTCGCAAAGCGCACAAACCACCGCCCGGCCTCGCTGTGCTTGTAAACATCCCTGGTCAGCCAGAACGCAATCTTGCGCAGCTCCATTTCAACCTTCCTTTCGTTAGGATAACCTATCAGATAGGAAGTGTCAACCGAATTTCACCTCTCCCGGCGGAAGCCTGCCCACCGGAGGCCGGATTTTTCTCGCCTTTTCACAGCCAAAGCCGAGTTTTCCACGTGCAAGTTGCGACGGCCCCCATGGGGTGGTTATGCACGTGCGAGTTGCTACGGTTTTACGTGCGAGTTGCGACACCGCCGTATTAAGGTTCGCGCGCGCTCCAGTAGTTTCCAGTAGTTCTTTACCAGTAGTAGGGGAGGGTTGCTTGTGGAAAGGTGACTGCATTCTCGTTTCCAGGAAACCTATCAGATAGGAAGTGTCAGCAAAACCCGCTGCTCGTCACCGGCCCATGGACGGTCCGGAATCATCGTCGCCCCGGTCGAGTCCCCTGTCTCTTTCGCGGCTTTTGGAGGCATCCCAGGTCACCTGGTCGCCCTTTCTCAGTCCAGGATCGTCCTTGCCATAGCCTCCCTTCCAAAGCACTCCCCGGGCATCCCTGGCCAAGGCAATGTGGTTGAGGTGTTCATCGCGGTAGACCGCTTCGACCCGGCCTGCCATCGGTTGCCTGTTCCACGGCTGCGCTTCGCGCTTGAGCACTTCCAGTTCCCCTTCCCATGCCTTTTGCCGAACCCGCCGCCTTATAGCCTCGCGCTCCTGCTCCAACTGCTGGGCCGCGGCTCGTTCCTGCTTTGCCAGGACCGCGGCCTGTTCTTCAGCCAGCTGCTGGTCGCTCTTGCCGAGGTTGAACTTCTGTCCGGGAACGAGACTCGCCGCCCCTGTTTCCGCCGGTATTTTCCAGTCCCGATTCCCATCCGCAAGAATCTCGAAGGGCTTGCCGTTCTGGTAAACCAGTTCTTTGAAAGCAACGCCCTTGATGTGGCCGTGTTCCTGCCGGTTATAGAGGGTGGCGTTCTCAAGGCGGCCCTCGGGCGTCTTCGTGTTTGCCGTCGAGATCGCCGCCTCAAAGTTCAGTTCAGACTTAGCGTCGTCAAAAGCTCTTTTTTGAGAATTTCTAAGTTGGCTTCCTGCCTCTTTTCCAGCTCTTTGAGCATCTCCGAAGATCTGTCTTCGTTCTCCTGCAAACGCCTTCGCCATCGTTCGCTGTTCTCTTGAAAGCTCGCCTCGCTCTCCTGAAACCGCTTTTTCCAGGCCTCTTCGCTCTTTTGAAAGCGCTCCTCGGTCTCTTGCGAACTCTTCTGCCAGTACTCTTCCCGCTCCTGATAGCGCTCTTGCCACTTCGCTTCGTTCTCGCGCAGCGCTTCTTTCCAGATCCTTTCGCTTCTGGCCAAACTCTCGCTCAAAAGCCTCTTTTCTTCCTCCCACTCCGCTGGTGTCATAGTTCTCCCTTTCCCGCTGGATCTGTGCTTCCTGGCGCTTGAGCCGAGCCGACTGCTTGTTGTGTTCGCGGATCCTCTGGTTTTCGGCCAGACGGTCAGCTGCGTCCCATCCCCGGCCCACGTGGATGGTGGCAACCTTGTCGATCCCCAAAGATCTGAAGGACCTCGCTGTGACCCGCTCGGGAACCTTGGCCGCTTCCAGTTCCTTGTTGACCACCCGTTCCCAAGAATCCCGCCACTGGTACAGGGTTGCCTTCTTGTCGATGCTGCGGTCCTTCTTGCCAAACCCGTCGCCGGTCAGCGCCCTGGTGGTGACCATGACGTGAACGTGGTTGTTCTTGAACTTGTCGGCCTTGTGGCCCCGGTGGAAGTCCACCTGGGTGACCAATCCCTTTTCGGTGAAGTTTTCGCGGACAAATTCCGCAACCATGGCAACTCGCCTTTGCTTTGGTATAGTATTGGGAAGGGCCATGTTCATCTCTTTGGCCAGCATCGCTGTCTTGCGCCTGGTGGACTTGTCTTCGGCGGCTTCGACCCGGTTCCAAAGCTCCGCCCGGTCCTGGGCCCAGGCCGGGGCGTTCGCCGGGGCAGCGACGAAGGATTCGGCAAGGGCACGGTCTTTCCTGGTGAAGTCATGCTCCTCGCCGGTCCGTCTGTCGACGGCCTTCATGGTGTGGCGGTAACAGGCAGCCCTCACGGCGCTGTGACCGTAGGCGCGGCTGATGTTCTGGGCATGAAGATGATACATCGAAACCCCCAGAACATCGGCGGCGCCTCGTTCCAACGGAACGAAATCCAGTCACAGCATTAGTTTCTACTAATGCCTAAGTGGCGCTCTTTGTCACTTCGTTCCTCGAGGGGACAAAGCGAAGGCAGACCCGTGAACCACTGAAAATCTAGAGCATAGCTCGCAGTTTTTCAAGAGGAACAGCCTGCCTTCGTTACGCAATGGCCGGGAACCGGCCATTGCGTTCTCGGGGCCACCAACCGTGGCCATTGACTCCCCCGCGCCGGGGAGTCAAAATCTTCCATCAGGAGGCGCGTGTGCCCACCATCAGCGAGAGAATTCAAGTCCTCGATAAGAAAGAAAAGCAGATCCGGGCCAAAAAGGAGCTGCTGATCAACAAGGCCCAGCAGGAAAGCCGAAGGGTCCGCAACCGGCAGAACATCGTCGCCGGGGCCATCATGCTTGAAATCGCCTTCTCGGGACCCGAAGAGGCCAGGGGCTTCATCGCCGCCTTCGAAAAGCGCCTCACCCGCGACCAGGACAAGAAAACCATGGCCCCGGTCCTGGAGCAGCTGCGGGCCGTCGCCGCAGGAAAGCCGGGCCCAAGTACCTAACTGCTGGGGTCTCAGGAGAACAGCGACTAAGCCCGACGCTGCCGAACAAACAGCACACTGTGAAAGAATGTGATGCTATGGCAGAATGGAACGGGGCCGGGAGACGGCTACTTTTATGGAGGTGTCATGAGGAGATTCTTAGTTGTTGCGATTGTTCTATTGGCGTCGTCAGTATACGCCCAGGACATTCAATCGAAGTTCGTCGGTCATATGTGGGAGGGACAAACGAATCCCGGAGGATACGGTTCATCCACATTTCTTAATAATTTCATTAAGTTTGAAAAGAACGGAACTTCTCTTGTGTTTACTGACGATTCATTAAACACAGATCGAAGCTACAAGTACAAAGTTGAAACAATGCAACTCCCCGCATATTTGGACAAGGAAAAAGGGCTTGTTGTTGCAGTATCATCTGGAGATCGCTCGGGAGGCTTCTTGTACTTCAGCGTCCTCGATGACGGCAGTCTTTTGTCTTCGCTCGGAGTTGTTTTTAAGCCAGTGACGGCTGTTCCCGCCTGGGATACTGCCCAGTAGCAGCACCCTTGATCCGAGAAACCTAATGATAGGTTTCTCGGATCGCTGCCGTGGCCTGGTCACGGCAGCGATTAGCGAACGGATGTTTGGGAGAAGGAACCTTGGCCAAATGCCTTTCCAGGGGTACTATGGAGGCATGGCAACCGAGACGGCTTCAAACGCTCAGAAACCCATCATTCCTTCCTCCAAGGAAAGGGACTCCCAGACCCTTGAGGCGCTGGAGGACGTGCGCCAGGGCCGCGTAATCGCCCACGAAGACATGCTCGCCTGGCTTCACCAGCGGCGGGAAGAAATCAAAGCGAAATTGTGACGGCTGTTTGGTCTTACAGGTCCAAAGCAGACCTGATGCGGATATTCGACTTCTACGAACAGCGCAACCCTCGGTACGCCGTCGAAGCTATCGACTTCATCGAAAAGGCTGTCGAGCTTCCGCTGCTCTTTCCCTCCGCCGGCAGAAAGGTCCGCCGAATGTCAAATGTTCGTGAGATCGTGGCCGGGGATTTTTTGCTGCGTTACGAGGCAACCGATGACACGGTGACCATCCTGCGGGTTTGGCACGGTCGGGAAAAACGGTAGCCGGAGAGCCGGTTTCAAGTACCTAGCGATAGGATAAGTCTTAGGGGTCAACGTTGACCCCCCGAACTCTCCTGAGCCCTGGTGTCTCAGGAGAGGAAGCAAGGCGCTGAAGTTTGCAATTCAGCACCTATTCCCTTCCGCCACCGAGACTTGGGATGTTTTGGAACATCAAGGTTCCAAAACATCCCAAGTCCTTATATTGGAACAGTTTGGATCTTCATTGCGGAGAACTCAACGCCATACTTCCAGTTTGATAGGTTTGCTGACAGGTCTTTCACTAGAGCCGTGTCTCGGCCCAGGGCTAATTGGTATAACAGACGGAGCCGGAAATGGATTTCTGGCACTTCAGGAGTTCAACATGAAGAAGTTTCTATTAACCGTGGCGGTCGGCCTTTTGGCCACCGGAGCCTTCGCGCAGGACGTTGCGGTCCCCGACAGCCAAAACCTGTTTGACGCCCACAAGTCCGGCCTTGCGGCCACCGTTTTGGTGAATACTCCGCAGGAGGTCGCCAGCGGGCTTCCGGCCACCGTGGTGACCATACTCGGACCCGCGAAGATGATCACCAGCCGATACAAAAGCCTCGATGCGTTCTTGGCCGACGCCAAGGCCCATGATTTCGTGAAGGCAGTCGTTAAGAACGATATGGTCAAACCCAACACCTTCGACGTGATCCTTCGGAACATGAATATCCAGCCCGCGCAGTAACCGGCGGGCTGCACAGGAGGCGGACTCAAGCCCGCCTCCTTTTCCAATTTAATAATGACATATGTAGAATGGTCGTTTAATATATGTCAATGACAAACTATGTCACGTATTACCGGGTTTCGACGGACAAACAGGGTAAAAGCGGGCTCGGTCTGGAGGCCCAGCGGGCCCAGGTGGCCGGCTTCATAGCCGCCCGCCCCGGCCAGGTGATCGGAGACTTCCAGGAGATCGAAACCGGCAAGAACGACCGCCGGCCTCAGCTAAGCGCGGCCCTGAAGCAGGCCAAGGATTCCGGGGCCACGCTGCTGATTGCCAAGATCGACCGCCTCAGCCGCAACGCGGGCTTCATCTTCAACCTCAAGGATTCAGGGGTGGATTTTGTGGCCGTCGATATGCCCGACGCCAACACGCTCACCGTCGGCATCATGGCCCTCCTGGCGCAGCAGGAGAGGGAGATGATCTCTTCCCGGACCAAGGCAGCCTTGCAGGCCAAGAAGGCCCAGGGAGCCAGGCTGGGGGCCGCCTTGGTCGGATGCAACTTCACGGCGGCGGGCCGCAGAAAGTCCGCCCTGGTCCGCAGGGCGGAGGGTTTGCGGAGGACGGAGACGGCCAGGAGCATCGCCAAGGACCTTAGAGGGGAAGGCCGCACTCTGGCCGAGATTGCCGAGAGGCTGAACAAGTACGAACTGAAGGCGCCGCGCGGCGGGCTCTGGGGGGCAAAGCAGGTTTCCCGCATCCTTTAGCCCGCCTCGGGCTTTCAGAACCCCTCGGTCCGTTGGGCGTTTTCATCCTCCATGGCTCGGAACTCCGGCCTGGTCACGCGGTCTTTCAAGGAGGCCTTCCTCCGGCGCTGATTTCCACACATCCAGCAGCTGCACAGGGCCGGGGAGTGGGCCAGGATACCAACGGACCGAGGACTCGCGGCATTCTCAGGAGCGAACCCTTGGTAAACACGCCTTGCCCTTTTCTTCGAAAGTTCTTCCCATCGGCGGCGATCGGCTCTTTCACGCATTCCCAAGCTTACCTCCGCCACCGCCGCCGGTCAAATCGGCTGCCAGCGCCCAGGGACCGATTTGGTTGATTCTGGTCTCCCTGCCAAGACAGGGCCTGGGGAATGGGGAACGGCTCTGGTTTGCTCAGGGGGAGATCGAATGATCATTATCCGATCTCGCGCTAGGGCCGCAGCGGCCAGAAGCAAACCTATCTGGTTGATTCAGGTCTGCCTGCCAATGGAAAGTCAGCAGGGACTCTGAGACACTGAGCCCACACTTGGTTCAAGCAAATGGAGTATGCTATACTTGTATATCAAAGGGGAACGCATGCTTGCACTCCGGCTGCCTCAAGACATCGAACAGCGCCTGGCCAACCTGTCAAAGCTCACGGGCCGCACCAAAACCTATTACGCCCGCCAAGCCATCGTCGAACACATGGACGACCTGGAAGATCTCTACCTTGCGGAGGCTGAGCTGGAAGCCGTCCGGGGTGGTGCAAAGACGTACTCGCTAGAGGAAGTGGAGCAGGAACTTGGCCTGGAAGGTTGAGTTTTCTGAAGGGGCGAAGAAGGATCTCAAAAACCTTGATCCTCAGATCGCCCGGCGGATTCTCAAATTTGTCCGCGAGCGGCTGGAGACTGACGAAGATCCCAGGCGCCTGGGCGACTGTCTGGAAGGCTCCCGGCTGGGAGATTTCTGGAAATACCGGGCAGGAGACTGGCGGATGGTCTGCCACATTCAGGACGGCAGGGTCATGATCCTTGTCTTGAAGATCGGGCACCGCAGCACGGTCTACCGGGAAAAATAGGGCCGCTGGCGGCCCCAAAACCACTCCGACGGGTGGCTCATGAGACCCATCAGATAGGTTTTCAACGGGTAGAAATAGACTCAGAGCCGGCACGTTGCACGTTATAAACCCGAGTTTTCGACGACCAAAAGTCGTTGGAGGTAGGGACTCCATCTCAAATTCACCTCGATACGAACTCAGGTTTTCCCTAGAAGCCCAAGTATTTCCCAATCCAAGTAAAGAACTCCGGAGCAAGTTTCTCGGCGACTATATAGACTCCGATGATAGCACAGAAAATCACAAGTATGTTAATGACTTTCTCCAGTCTTGTTAATCGACCATCTATGGCATCTAGTTTATACCAAATGCGAAACGCATTCTCAGAAGCACTTCCTTTTTCAAACCACTCTTTGAGTTCTTCATTCCGTTTCTTCTCGGCGTCAGCTCTCTTCTCTGCCTCTTCTTTCTCTACTTGCTCTAGCGGTTTCTGTCGGAGGATTTTCCTAACGCCGCTCATGACTTTAACAATAATAGAACCAAGAAAAATCACAGCAAAAAGCCCTAACAAGTATAGTAAAATAGATTTTCCGATTTGAAGTACTATGTTTTCTGTAGGTTGATTGTAAAGTGGCCAGTATCTTACAACCAAAAGAAAAGGCACGGGCAAAGCTGCACATGTAAAAATGAAAGGTATATTTTTTTCCAGTTTGTAGCTAGTTTTCATTTTCTACTCCATAACCTGCGTTTTGGGTAGCGCGAGCCTTGCTTGGCAAGGGTTGTGACGCCCAAATAAGTCAGGTTCATAACTTGTTAGGTGCAAACTATTTTTACCTACCTGACCTTCGTTATTGAAAAGCCGGTACTACCTTGCTCTTCTATCCTTGGTAGATTACTCAATTCTTTTAATGACATGGCTTTTACCTTTTCTTTTTCCTTGTTTATTAGGTCGCCATATTCGTCTTCAAGTACCTTGCACCTGGATATCTCTTTGGAGTACTTCTCATTCAGTCTTGATATGAACCAGGTGTAGAGAACTTCTTGAACGCTATGATACTCGTCTAGACATTCCTTCAAGTTGATGTACGGGAAGTTTTCTTTCATATACTCCCTTGCCAGTGGATCCCAGTCACCCAACTGCGTCAGCTTCTCGCAATCAAGAATGACGACTGACTTCATCAGCTCGTGCTCAGTGTTCATAAGCGACTGAATGTCAACAGTGAAAGGTCGGTTGTGGATGACGTGATTTCTTAACTTGACGACAAAGTGTGAGTTCCTGTTATTTCCAAATAGTTTGCCAGTAATAGAGCTGAATTCAATTATCTCGCGATCAATATTCTTTAGGTGGTGCATTTCGCCTTCTATCAATTCTTTCAATAAGAAGATCGTACCCAAGTGATTAACAAGTCGACGATAGATTTCCTGTGTGAGTGATTCGTAAGACTCTATGATTTCGATATTAGCAACGGTAGTGACTTCATCGAGAATCCTGTATAGCTCGTCTCTGTTCTGAACGCAAAGTCTCCATGCGACCTCAAAATTCAGGACTCTCGCGCGGATTTTGAAATCGTCTGTAGTGCTAACAATGGTTGACAGCTCACTGAGTCTATTCACTTTCTTCCTCCGCCAGAAGGGTCCACCTAACATAGACTTTAGGCTGATTTGCCTCTCTTGTCGAGAATCACTTCTCACAAGACCCCGAGTAGTCCAAAGGGAGTCTATGCGGCCCAGGACATTGGAATGTAACCTATCAGATAGCATTAGTAGAGAGCTGAACGCAATTTGCCGCAATACATATGTCGAACCCATATCAACCCAAATATGGTGTTGATACAACACTGTTATAGTGCCGAAATAACAATGGATGGGGGTTGATGAACGGTCAATGCGGTGATACTATCCGTAGCGGAGGATCAGATGAAAACCATCGCTTTCCACATTGAGAAGGGCGGAGTAGGAAAGACCACTACTGCGGTTAACATGGCTTTTGAACTTTCCAGGCACGGAAAGACCCTGCTTGTCGATTCCGACCCGCAAGGCAATGCTACTGGTTGGTTGGTCCAGGAGGCGATTGCGTATGATCTCTGCGACATCCTTGAGGGAAAAGCAAAGCTCGCTGATACAGTGAAGAAAGTCCGGGATGGCCTGTTTGTGCTTCCAACCTTGGCTTTGGGTGGAAACCTGAAGAAATGGTCCGAAACAGAGCTGCAACAGAAGCCTAAAGCGTTTACGAGGCTTCTGAGGGAAATCGAGGAGGCTGGGATAGAATACACTGTCTTCGATATGGGCCCAGGAATATCCCTGCTTGAAAGATCCATCCTAGCTGTCGTTGATGAAGTAATCGGAGTTATGCGTGCAGAGTCATTTAGCTTTGACGGGCTGGAAATCTTTGAAGCCGAGCTTCTCAAACTTAGAGAAGACTTCGACGCCCAATTTCAGGTTGACAAATTGGTGATGAATCATGTTCTCGGTGGACTAAAGCTTCACCAGGCGTATCTTTCAAAAGTGGAGAGTCTCAAATATCAGCTTTTTGTCGTCCATCAGTCTGTAAAGATATCAGAAGCTGTAACGGCGCGGCAAAGCTTACGAGAGTACGACCCAAAAAATTTGAACATTAAGACCTATGAAGACCTAGGCAAGGCCATAAC
>Ga0181516_10003180_pt1 | contig 11152 bp, 9 predicted proteins | sample PEATcosm2014_Bin_25_FD_121104 | JGI IMG/M metagenome (GOLD analysis project Ga0181516, IMG submission 121104) | Peatland microbial communities from MTU Mesocosm Facility, Houghton, MI, USA - PEATcosm2014_Bin01_10_metaG | ecosystem: Environmental > Terrestrial > Soil > Wetlands > Peat | place...
CAACGGAGCGCTTCGCAGAGCGCCTTACGTCAGAGGCAACTCCCGCCGCGCCCCTGCTGGAAGAGCTTCAACCACCGCCGGTGCCCGGTGAGCCGCCTCCAGGCGCGCACGCAAAAACTGCCTGGATTTGGGCAGCCGGTGGAGTGCTCGGCCTCGCGCTGGTCTTTCTCTTCTCGCTCCACGGAAGAAATGCCAGTCCCGTCCCGGCCCCTTCGGCCGCCATTGTTCGCCAACCGCAGAGTTCAGTTGCCGTGCTGCCATTTCTCGATCTGACCCAGGGAATGAAGGAAGAGGAATTTGCGGATGGCATCACCGAGGAACTGATTGACAAGATCAGCAAGGTCCCTGGGCTGCGCGTGCCTCCTCCCACGTCGGCTTTCTATTTCAAGGGCAAACAGGTGCCCGTGGCCGAGATCGCGCACACCCTGGGCGTTGCCTATGTACTCGATGGGAGCGTGCGCAAGTCCGGCTCCTGGGTGCGGGTTGACGCGCGGCTCACGCGCGCAGACAGCGGCTACGTCATCTGGTCGGAAACATACGATCAGCCCATGACCAATATCCTCATGGTCCAGGACGATATCGCGGCCGCAGTTACCAAGGCGTTGAAAGTCTCGATCCCCGCCAGCCCGGACCACTGAGGGGTGCCGCACGGTGATTCGGGCCCCTTATTCCGGCAGCATCATTTCACCAGCCCGGATGCTTCGCCAGCCAATCCGCGATTCTGTCGTTCGCTGCCTGCTTCTCGTTGGGACTCAGTACATCGAGCGGTTTCGCGCTTCGATCGGCCAGTTCTCTCCAGGCCTCTGCTGCTGCCGCGTCCGCTTTCACGCCACGTCCTTCTCCATAAATAACTGCCAAATCGCGGCAAGCCTCGTGAGAGCCTGCATTCGCTGCGTCCCATAACCATTTTTCTGCCCCTACGTCGTCCCGCTCAACGCCCGGCGCGCCACGCATCAGCAACCGGCCCCAGGTAAGACGTACCTCACGACCCGATGTGGCCCATAAATTGCGATAAAGCTCGATCGCGCGTAAAAGGGCCTCTGCCGTGCCTTGTTGCTCAAGCAGCGTGCCCAGGCGGAACTGAGCCTCCGGATCGAGACCGGCTGCGCGCGGCTCCAGCGATTCGAGACTGGCCGTACGAAGCGGATCATCCTGGGGATAGAAAGCACCGCTCTCGGCTCGCGTCTTGAGCATCGTGATGTAGCGGGCATCGAGCTTTCGCTTGAATTCCGAATTCTGCTCGGCGCTTTCAACTTGCTTCACATCGCCGGTGTCTTGCTTCACCGCATGGAGCTTCATCCAGACATATGCGTCAACGTCGTCTCGCTGCTTCCACTCGCCTCCAAGAATCGACTGTGCCACTTGGTTTTGCGCATTATCGCTGTTATAAATTGCCGCTCGCTCCGCCAACCGCGTGTAGGTTTGTGGATTGTGAGGCAGTTCGTGGCCATAGGAATACTCCCCAGCAACTTCATAGAATTCCTTGGCCAGAAACTCCATGGCCAACTCATGCGCCCAAACCGCGTCGTTCGCGCGGCTCCCACTTGTCCAGCCTTTGATCACGCGATAGCCGAGTTCCATCCGTGCCAGCCGCGCCCAGCGTTCCTCGCCGGCCGCGACCGCTTGCTGCCAATAAGCAACAGCCTTCTTCTCATCCTCGGTTTCTACCGTGCCGTCGGATTTGCCGTTATATAGCTTGCCCAGCCAATAGCCGCTCCGCGAACCGCCTACACTCAGCCACCACTTCTCCGCATACTTGCGCCGCGTTGGTTCGTCGAAGTTCTCCGAGCGCTCGTACCCATCGCCTATATGCGCTTTCTGGTCGGCGGTCCTGGCGCCGAGCCCGGCGTAGTGTTCAATCTCTCCGATCTTGTGGGCCGAACCCTCGTTCCAAAGCAGGCGCACGGCAAGTGCATACGCAGCGTCTGCATCTCCTGCATCTGCCTTGCTCTTCAGCTCTTCGATCGAGGGTGCAGGCTTTTGCGGGACGGGATGGAAGGAACTCGCATTGAACTGGATTTGCGGCTGTGCATCCAGAATCGCCTGGGCGGCCTTTACATCGTTCGGCCAATACTCTTTGTGGGCCACGATCCACGCGGCTTGTGTCACCTGCGCGGCTTTCAAATCGGCGCTGCCAACCGCACTCTTGCGCGCGGCGAGTTGCGCCGGGTCGTGGCTTCCGGCGCGAATCAGCCACAAATATGCGTTGAGTGCGCTTTTTGTGCCGGCCAGGCCCTCGCCTTCAATGTGCGAAAGAGCAGCGCATGCGGGCCGCGAACCCACGTCCGCTGCGCGGATGTAGAACTCGCGAGCCCAGGCCCACTTGCCCGCGTCCGACGCTGCCTTGCCGAGCTGAAACAGCATTTGTGCCGCGCCATTCTTCCAAACTTCACGATAGAGCGCGTCCGCCTTGGCAAGCCGGCCCCTGCTTTGGTGGAGATAAGCAAGGCGTAATTCAGCGTCGGGGTTGCCGGGCGTGGCCAGCCGCGTCAAAGCGGCTTCGTCAACCGGCGCAGGCAAACGCAAAGTGTCGTCCTTTGCGTAGTAGCCGCCAGTCTCCTGCGCAATCCTCTCCCACTTGGCAACCGCATTGGCAAGTTCTTCACGCTGTTCCGGCTCAAGCAGCTTGATTTGCATCTCCAGCGTCGTACCGGTCAACAAATCCTCACGAAGTCCCATCGCGAAAAGCGCCATGCCGTCAAGATGAGTCAAGTCGCTTGCTTCACGCGCCATGGCAGCCTGCCCGAGCGTTGTTAGGGCTGCGGAAACACCGTAACGGGCGGCCTTGCGCGTCCACTCCAGTCCCGCTTCCGGCACAGCGGCTTCTTCCGGATGCTTTGCATAGAGCCATGCCACCGTATTCTCGGCTTGCCCCAGCCTCGTGCGCGCTGCCTGCCCAATCCATGCCACTTTATCGGATTCACTCGCGTCGATGGCTGTTCCCGAAAGCAACAACTCGCCCAGCCTCCGCTTCGAGGCCGTGCGATAGTCGTTATTTCGAAGCTCGAGTCCCTTGCGAAGGAACTCTACTTCCTTCTGCACATCGGGGCCTAACTGGTTGCCTCCGAACCAGTGCGCTTGCGCCCAATAGCTGCATCCGGAATCCGCAGCACGCACCCAACGCATGGCCGCATCCACCCGCCCGGGAAGGGCGGTTTCCATGTAGGTCTCGGCAACAAAGCACATGCGGGCCGGGGCCAGCTTTGCTTTCTCGAAGTACTGCTCCGCGGTCGTGGCATCCTGCGCTACACCCTGACCGGTCAGGTACGAGATGCCCAACTGAAACGCCGCATCGGGGTCGCCTGAGTCGGCCTGGGCTCGGCATTCGGCCAGTTGTTTCACTGGATCAGGCTGGTTCGAGTCATCGCCTTTCGGCAATTCCAAAGGGCGAACAGGCAAAGTCTGGGCCGATGCGGAAAGCCCGAGCATGAATAAAACAACAAAGATACGCGCAGACATGTTGGCATCCACCGTACCATAACGGCCAGTCCACGAAACGTTCCCCGGAATGTGAGGTAGCCGAGTAGGGGAGCCCATGCTCGGCACAAATTCCCGCGAGTCGCACGTCGGACTGAATATGCTGCATGTCCGGACACATCGGACGAGATGTCGCGCCCCCGAAGACATTCTCTCCCGCCGCCGCGCGGTTGTCCGACTCAGCTTCTCGGCCGTCATCGATCACGGCGTAACGTGCCATCACGCCATCGGCTGCACCCACTGGCTCCGCCATCTCGGCGCCTCGAAGGGGTCCGCGAAGTACTGCGTCTCGTGCACGACCTTGCCATCGTGAAATTCCATAATGCTCACCGTGTAGGCCGATCGCCCCTGGTAGGTGATTGTGTATTCCGTGATCCACAGATCGCCGCTGCCGACGGTTCGCTTCACCTTGAAGCCCGAAGGCCTGCCCGGATGATGGCTCCGCAAGGCCTGCAGGTTATTTCGCCCGAGAATTCGCTCGCCCGACTGCGGATAATCGCAGATGGCCTCGTCCGCGTAAATGGCGTGTTCCGCGTCTGCGTCGCCGGCTGCAGACGCCAGCCAGTGTGCGTTCAGCGCTTCACGAATAGGTTCCTCGTCCATGGACCGCTCCTGTTCTGGTCTGGCTACCTTCTTGAATTGCCCGGTGCAATGAGATCGGAAGTGCCTCGGAGTTGCGGGCAACAGCGTGGACCTCGGATGCTCCGGAATACTGTGAATCGAGCACTCCGGCGCCATGCATTCTGCGCCACCGCCGGTCCAGATGCTGCGCCGGTAGCGGTGTCGTACGCCCCAGCGAACAATACTTTCTCTTGGGCAGTCCGCTTTTTACAGTTCTCCAGGTACCAAATCTACAGTTGTTTCCATGCCTCGAAACTCTATATAAAAGAGTGCCTTTTCTCCCGAACCATCCTCGATTCGAATGGTTCGGGAGATTTCTTTACAAAACCGGTCGCAGGTACACGTCAGAACGGTATGTCGTCGTCGGAGATCTCTGCGGCGTGGGAGAAATCGTCCTGCGGTGCGGCTGCAGGGCGCTGGTCGAAGCTGGCCGAGGAACTGGACGCGCTTGAGCGGCTGTAGCCCCCGGAACCAGAACCCTCATCCCGGCCCGAGAGCAGCGAAAGGTCGTTGACGATAATCTCGGTGCGATAGCGCTTGGCGCCAGTCTCCTTGTCGTCCCAGCTACGAGTCTGGATTTTGCCCTCGACATACAGTTTGGAACCCTTTTTCACGTAATCGCGAATGATTTCAGCCGTCCGCGTGAAGGCCACGAGATTGTGCCACTCGGTGCGATCCTGCCAGTTGCCCTGGGCATCCTTTTGCCGGTCCGTGGTGGCCAGCGTGAAGTTTGCCACCATCACCCCGCTGGCGCTCGAACGGATTTCCGGGTCTTTGCCCACGTTGCCTAAAAGAAAGACTTTGTTAACGCTCTTGGCCATGTACTTGCGCTCCCCTGTTGGTTGGCAAATTTCGGTGTCATTCGACGGAATTGCGTTCGAATGAAAATCTTGTTCTTCGGCCGCGTCAACGACCGCCGTTCCGGTCCCCCGCCTCGCAACTCTTCCAACTCAACGCGGACCGAGCAAACGGCAAACGATGCAGGCAAAACCATACTACTCCCAGAATCTCATATGGTCGGAGCACCAGAAACATCTTACTAAACCAGGGCGTTCAGGCCACGGGGATGAGGAATTGTGAAAGCGCGGATGTGCGGTTTGGCCTTGTCGCAACGACGGGACTGGGCAGGAGATTCAAACGAGCCAATGAAGAGAACAAAAGAGGATCAGGATGCCGGCAAGGTCTTCAATAAGCGCAGCCGGAAGGTCTCTGTGGAATTGAGCGGCGAGCTTTGCCCGGACGGCAGATCCGCCCAATGTTCCCGCAACGGCGCCTGCCGCCCCGGCCACCAGCCCGAGCGCCAACATTTGGCTGGACGCCCCAATTGTTGCACCCACCAATGCGCCGCTCAAAATGCGCGCAATGAACCCCGGCGGTGCCTTGCGGCTCGGGGTCTTGGGCAGCTTGTCGTTGATAAGTTCGCCGACGGCCAGCACTGTGAAAATTACCGGCGTGTATTTGTATCCCATGAACGCGAGCGGGGAGTTTGCAACTCCAATGACGCCGAGGCGTACCGCCCAACTCACTCCCGCCGGTGCAAGCGTGGCGCGCAGCCCTGCGACCAAGCCAACGAAAAATGCACAAAGCAACAGCATCGATCCCCTCCTGCGTACAAGAGAATCATTTGTTTGATGGGCAAGTAAAGTGGAAATCGCCCCCTGAGTTCCTTCGGCACCGGGGAGAGCGCGGAGAGCAGGAGGCTTCGCCCTTACACTGATCAGAGCGGGGACCTGGCGAATGGGCGCGGCGATCGAGTTTCGGGATACTTGCTTTGCCACCGGGGAGGGGCGGTTGCTGCTGGACCACGTCTCGCTCGACGTCGAAGAGGGCAGCGTGCTGGCGGTGCTGGGTCGCAGCGGTTCAGGCAAGACGACCCTGCTGCGCACGGTGAACCGCATGGTCGAGCCGACGAGCGGGGAAGTGCTGGTGCGCGGGCAGCGGGCCGGCGACCTGGATCTGATCGCGCTCCGCCACAGCATCGGCTACGTCATCCAGGAGACCGGGCTGTTTCCGCACTTCACAGTGGAACGCAACGTAGGTCTGGTGCTGGAAGCCGAGGGACGGCCGCGTCCAGAGCGGACCCACCGCAGCCATGAGCTGCTGCAGGCCGTCGGGCTGGAGCCGGCAACCTACGCTTCGCGCTATCCCCATCAACTCTCCGGCGGGCAGCGCCAGCGTGTGGGCTTGGCGCGCGCCCTGGCCGCCAGGCCCAGCATCCTGCTGATGGACGAGCCCTTTGGAGCGCTCGATCCGCTGACCCGCAGCGAGATGCAAGACCTTCTGAAAGGCCTGCTCCAGAGCATGCAGATGACGGTCCTGCTGGTAACGCACGACCTCGATGAGGCGCTTTACCTTGGCGATCGCGTAATTTTGCTCGACCAGGGGCGCGTGATTGCCGACCTGCGCGCGGCGGAGTTTGTCGATTCGCCGCAGCCCGAGGTGGAGGCCTACGTGCGGGCGCACCGCCGGGGCGAGCGGAGCGCTGCCAACCACTCCGGGGCGCAACCAGCCCCGCCGGCAGAAAGGCGCGGGTGAGCATGGAATTCTTCCGGCAATATGGCAGCGAAATAGCCACCCTCACGCTGGAGCATCTATGGCTCGCGGGGGCGGCCATGGTGTTCGCCACCGCTGTGGCCGTTCCAGCCGGGATTCTGCTCACGCGGCGCCCCAGGTGGGCGGGGCCGGTCATTGCCGTGGCCAATATTCTGCAGACCATTCCATCGCTCGCCATGTTCGGGTTTCTGCTTCCGCTGCCCTGGTTGGGCGACCGGGCCGCGCGCATCGCCATCCTGGCCCTCACCGCGTACGCCGTTCTGCCCATCCTGCGCAATACCTACGCCGGGATTCGCGGCATCGATCCCTCCGTCATCGAAGTGGCGCGGGCGCTGGGCCTTACCGACAGACAACGGCTTGCGATGGTCGAACTGCCGCTGGCCGCCTCCTTCATCCTGGCCGGACTGCGGACGGCCACCGTCACCTGCATCGGCATCGCCACCATCGCGGCAGCCGTAGGCGCCGGCGGCCTCGGCGAGTTGATCTTTCGCGGCGTGGCCTCCGTGGATAATCGGCTGGTGCTGGCAGGCGCCATCCCTGCCGCGTTGCTGGCGCTGGCAGCGGACGCGGTCCTGGGCCTGCTTGAGCGCTGGTGGAGGGTTCCGGCATCATGAACTGGACTCGTGCCATTGCTGCCGCGGCTGTCACGGCGCTTCTGCTCACGGCGTGCTCGCCGCCAAGGCCCGACCACCCCGTGATCGGCGCCAAAAACTTTACTGAGCAGGTGGTGCTGGGCGAGTTGCTGGCCCAGGAAATTGAAGCCAAATCGGGGCTCAAAGTGGAACGCCGCTTCTACCTGGCGGGCAGTTACATCTGTCATCAGGCGCTGGTTTCCGGTCGCATCGACGCCTATGTGGAGTACTCCGGAACGGCGCTGACGGCAATTCTGAAGCAGCCATTGCCCGACCCTGAGACCAGGAAGAACCCTCAGGCCGTGCTGGATACCGTGCGCCGCCTCTACGCCCAGCGCTACGGCATCACGGTGGCCGAGCCGCTTGGGTTTGAGAACACTTTCGCCATGGTCATCCGCGGCGACGATGCCAGGCGCCTCCATCTTGCGACCCTGAGCCAGGCCGCGCAGTACACACCACAATGGCGGCTCGGCGTGGGCTACGAGTTCGAACAGCGCCCCGACGGCCTGCCCGGTTTGAGCGCGGCCTATGGCCTGCGGTTTGCCGCGCCGCCGCGCACCATGGACCTGGGCCTGCTCTACCGCGCCCTGAACGTCCGCCAGGTGGACATGATCGCCGCCAGTTCCACCGATGGGCCCATCCAGGCCTTCGGACTGACAGTGCTCGCAGACGACCGCCACTACTTTCCGCCCTACCAGGCGGTTCCGCTGGTGCGGGCTGAGGCGCTGCGCCGCTGGCCGCAGATCGGTACCGCCCTGCACGCGCTCGCCGGAAAGGTGACAGCGGAGGAAATTCAGGGCCTTAACCAGGCAGTCGACGGCCAGCATCGCGATGTAGCCGCGGTCGTTCGCGAGTTTCGCGCGCAGAAGGGCCTGTGACCGCTTCAACGACTGCGCCATTGCGCCGATAAACAGATGCGGTACCTGCTCCCGGACGATAGTTTTATTGCCCGAGCATCGAAGCACCGGATATCATGGAGGTATCGTTATCATCCGTGGCCCTGGAGTTTGGCCAAACGAGCATCCCAATGATTGGATTGCGCATTTTCCGGCCACTGGCGCTCTGCGCCGATCGTCTGTCCCTGGCGCTGCTGATGCTTGCCGCGCTCGGCTCCGCGTCGGCCGTCGCGGCAACCTCAAATTCCAGCAGAATCATTCCCCATGCCGCCGCCGCAAGCCATTCCGCCGCGGGCGTGGTGCTGCCCCCGCCATCCAGCGAAATTCCCCATGTCGTCATCCCGGCACTCAGCGGAACCCCGCAGCTTGCCGATTTTCTTCCTGAAAAGCCGCAGTCCGACCTTGTCCGCTCCATGCTCCGCGTCAACAACTTTACCGAGCGCTATCCAGACGACGGCGCGCCGGCCACGGAAGCCACCGTTGCCTACGTGGGGTACACGCGCGAACACCTTTACGTTGCCTTTGTGTGCAGCGACAGCGAGACGCGGTCCATCCGCGCCCACATGCTCAAGCGCGACCAGCTCAGCAACGACGATTTCGTCCAGATCATGCTGGATACTTTTCACGACAGCCGCCGCGCCTTTGTCTTCAAGGTGAATGCGCTGGGCGTGCAGGCCGACGCGCTTTACTCCGAGCAAACCGGCTCCGATTACTCCTTCGACACGGTGTGGGACTCGTGGGGACAGCGCACCCCGCACGGCTACGTAGCCCTCATGCGGATTCCGTTTGCCAGCCTTCGCTTTGGCCGCGTGCCCTCCGGAACGCCCCGCCAGTGGGGCATCATCCTGCAGCGCGGCATCACGCGAAAAGACGAGTTTGTCTACTGGCCGCAGGTCAAGCACAACGTCGCCGGCCAACTCACGCAGGAGGCGGTGGCGGAGGGTTTCGAAGATATCGAGCCGGGCAAGAACTCGCAGATACAGCCCTATTCGCTGGCGCACAGCTTCCGCCAGTTGAACACGGTCGATGCGAACAACCCGTTCTTCAGCGACAAGAACCTGCAAGGCTACGCCGGCGTCGATATCAAGTCCGTTCTGCACAACAGCCTGGTGCTCGACATGACGGTCAATCCCGACTTCAGCCAGATCGGCGTCAACAATCCTGCGCCGCCCAATCAGCGCTTTCAGTATTACTTCCCGGAGTTGCGCCCGTTCTTCATCGAAAACTCCAGCTACTTTCAAACGCCGCTGAATCTCTACTACACTCCCAATATCGTGATGCCTCAATTCGGCGAGCGGCTCACCGGCAAGGTGGGCAAATATGCGCTGGGCATTCTCAGCGTCGACGATCGCGAGCCTGGCCTCGAAGTCACCAGCGATGACCCGGCCTACGGCTCGCGCACGCACTCTTATGTCGGCCGCGTGAATCGCGATATCGGCAACCAGTCGAACCTCGGCGTAATCTATGCGGACCAGGAGTACATGAGTTCCTTCAACCGCAACGGCGGCGCCGACTATCGCGTCCGGGTGCGCGATCGCTGGACGTTCACCGGCCAGGCTGTCACCTCGGAGACGCGGAACACCGATAGCTCATGGCAAAGCGGCCAGGTGTGGACGCAGAGCGCCAGTTACACCGATCTGCACACCGGCATGTGGTTCAACTTCCGCGATGTGGCCGCGGGCTACACCACGGCCACGGGGTTCTTTACGCGTCCCGACATTCGCCAGCCGCACGGCTCGTTCTCTTACACCTTCCGGCCGGCCCACGGTCCTCTGCTGGCGCACGGGCTCAACTTCTATGCCCAGCGTACGTGGGATCACACCGGCCTGCCTCTGGATTTCTATTTCGATCCCGAATACTCGTTCAGCTTTAAGCACAGTACCAGCCTGTCGTTTGTCGCCTTCCTCGAGCAGGACAGGCTGCGGCCCTCAGACTATTCCGACCTGCCCGCCAACGTGGACTATCACAGTAACGGCGGCGGCGCGAGCTTCTCCACCTCGCCCAGTCCACTGCTGGCCGTTGGTGTCTCCGGCTATGCCGGGCAAGCGGTCAACTACTCGCCCCCGGACGGCAAGGGACCCTCGTCGGTAGGCGTCCAGTCCGACCACCTCAACCTGGACGTGAAGCCGCTGCGGCCGCTCGACCTCAGCAGTTCGTACGAGTTCGACCGCTTCTCCGATCCCGCGACCGGCGCGGTGGTCTATGACAACCACCAGTTGGTCACGCGCTGGAATGTGCAGATGGATCGTGCATGGTCGCTCAACTTTATCGGCGAGTACCTGGCCACGCTGCCCAATAACACCTATACGAGCCTGAGCAATAACAAGGATATCTTCGGCGACGTGCTGCTGACCTATCTGCCGCACCCAGGGACAGCGTTTTATGTTGGCTATACCAGCGATTACACCAATTTGAATTCGAGCCTGTGCACGCGCGGCGCAACCGGCGTCTGCAATACCAACGATCCCATCCTGCCCCGAACCACCGGCGTCGCCCTCCTCAACGACCAGCGCGTCCTCTATCTCAAGATCAATCACCTGTTCCGCTTCTAGAGAAGCTCTCTGCAACAGTGGAGAGCGAACAGAGGGCAGCCGCGAACCTGTGCGCCTGCTGATCTGATCATATTTATCCCATTGTCATCCCGAGTGAGCGTAGCGAATCGAGGGACCTGCTTTTTCACTCTTCTCCCGCCGCTGTCATAAGGAGCCGCGGCGAAAAATCTGCCCTGAAAATTCTTGGCCGCACCACATTCCAATTCCAGAACAAATGTCATCCTGACCAACGGGAAGGATCCGCGGCTGCTTTTTCATGACCTTGGGTGGAACATAGTTCCATGAAGGATCTGCGGTTGTTCCTCGTTCGGTTCGAGTTTGCAGGCGCCCGCCAACCTCGAGGTGCTTTGTATCAGGCTACGACTTCAGTCGTGCCGCAAAGCCGCAAAAGAATCATCTGGGCTTTAGCCCCTGAGGGCGA
>Ga0181516_10003183_pt1 | contig 11143 bp, 9 predicted proteins | sample PEATcosm2014_Bin_25_FD_121104 | JGI IMG/M metagenome (GOLD analysis project Ga0181516, IMG submission 121104) | Peatland microbial communities from MTU Mesocosm Facility, Houghton, MI, USA - PEATcosm2014_Bin01_10_metaG | ecosystem: Environmental > Terrestrial > Soil > Wetlands > Peat | place...
TGGGCGTGCTGGCGGCGGCGCTGAAGCCGGGCGGCAATGCCTCGACGCGATCGCCGTGACTCATCCAGACATCGAGCAGGCGGCGGCCGTCGCGGACATGATCGGCGATGCCCTCGAGCAGTCGGCAGGGCGCACCCACCGCCACTTCCGCATAACCGAATTCGCGCGCGTGACCGCCTGCTACTCGGCCGCCGAGCTGCTGCGCCATGGTCTGCATGCCATAGCAGATACCGAGCACCGGCACTGCCAGCGCGAACACGGCCTCCGGTGCCTTCGGCGGTGACTCATCGGTAACCGACTCGGGACCGCCGGAAAGAATGATGCCGCGCGCGCGAAAGGCCCGCACGTCCGCATCGCTCATGTCCCAGGGATGAATTTCGCAGTAGACGCCCAGTTCGCGGATCCGGCGAGCGATCAGCTGCGTGTATTGCGCACCGAAGTCCAGGATCAGGATCTTGTGCGCGTGGATATCGGAGCTCAGCGCGGCCCCAGCGTTCGAAGTCATGGCCAGCCGTTCAGGAGACGCGGTAATTCGGCGCCTCCTTGGTGATGGTCACATCGTGCACGTGGCTCTCACGCACGCCGGCCGTGGTGACGCGCACGAACGTGGGCCGCGTGCGCATCTGCTCGATGCTGCCGCTGCCGGTATAGCCCATGGCGGCGCGCAGACCGCCGGCGAGCTGATAGAGAATCGAGACCAGGCTGCCCTTGTAGGGCACGCGCCCTTCGATGCCCTCGGGCACCAGCTTCTCCAGTTCGGTGGCGGTGTCCTGGAAATAACGGTCCGCCGAGCCGTGGCGATCCGACATGGCGCCGAGTGAGCCCATGCCGCGATAGGCCTTGTAGGAAGCGCCCTGGTAGAGCTCGACATCGCCGGGGGATTCCTCGGTGCCCGCGAACATGCCGCCGATCATGACCGCGTGCGCACCGGCGACGATGGCCTTGGCCAGATCGCCCGAATAGCGGATACCACCGTCTGCAATCAGCGGCACGCCCTTGCCCTCGAGCGCCGCGGCCACATTGGCCACCGCGGTGATCTGCGGCACACCTACGCCGGCCACGACACGGGTGGTGCAGATCGATCCCGGACCGATACCGACCTTGACTGCGTCCGCGCCCGCCGCGACCAGATCGAGCGCGGCTTCACGCGTGACGATATTGCCGGCGATGAGCTCAAGATCGACCCAGCGCGACTTCAGGCGCGCGATCATTTCCAGCACCCCGCGCGAATGGCCATGCGAAGTGTCGAGCACGATCACATCCACGCCCGCCTCGCGCAGTGCCGTGACGCGATCGAGCGTATCGGGGGTGGTGCCGATCGCCGCGCCGACGCGCAGCCGGCCGCCCTCGTCCTTGCAGGCGCGCGGAAACTCGGTGGCCTTCTGGAAATCCTTGACCGTGATCATGCCCTTGAGCTCATCGTCGCCATTGACGACCAGCACCTTCTCGATGCGATGCTTGTGCAGCAACGCCTGCACCTCATCCTTGGGCGCGTTCTCGCGCACGGTGATCAGGCGCGCCTTGGGCGTCATCACCGAGCTCACCGGCGCATCCAGTGCGCGCTCGAAGCGCAGATCGCGATGGGTCACGATGCCCACCACCTTGCTGCCGCTGACCACGGGCACACCGGAAATGCCGCGCGCGCGCGTGAGCTCGATGACCTGGCGAATGGTGGTGTCGGGCGGAACGGTGATCGGATCGACGATGACGCCGCTTTCGAATTTTTTGACGCGCATGACTTCGCGCGCCTGGGAATCGATCGACATGTTCTTGTGAACGATGCCGATGCCGCCTTCCTGCGCCATGGTGATGGCCAGTCGTGCTTCGGTCACCGTATCCATGGCAGCCGACAGGATCGGCAGGCCGAGTCGTATCTTGCGAGTCAGCGCGCTGGAGAGATCGACTTCGCGAGGCAGGATGTCGGAGCGCGCGGGAACGAGCAGGACATCGTCAAAAGTCAGTGCCTCTTCGAGAATTCGCATTGAGCCTCGGGGGCCTTGGAGAAGAAGCACGCCATTGTACGGCGTGGCGCGCCTTTACGATAGACTTTGCCGCACCCGTGCCCATCAGACCCTCTCCGCCCGCACGCGCCGTCTACTCCGTCTCTCGCCTGAATCGGGAGGTACGGAGCCTGCTCGAGTCGGGCCTCGGAACACTCTGGGTGGAGGGTGAGATCTCCAATCTTGCCCGCCCAGCCTCGGGCCACTGGTACTTCTCGCTCAAGGACCGCGATGCACAGATCCGCTGCGCGATGTTCCGCCAGCGCAATCTGCTGTCGCGCTTCGCTCCCAGGGAAGGCCAGCTGGTGGTGGCTTTCGGGCGCGTGAGTCTGTATGAGCCGCGCGGCGACTATCAGCTGCTGGTGGAGCTCATCGAGGATGCCGGCGTCGGTGCGCTCCAGCGCGCCTTCGATGAACTCAAGGCGCGCCTGGCCGCGGAGGGTCTGTTTGCGCCCGAGCGCAAGCGGGCGCTGCCCTCGGCGCCGCGCCGCATCGGCGTGATTACCTCGCCCACCGGCGCCGCGATACGCGACATCGTGCAGGTGCTGCGCCGGCGCTGGCCGGCGGCCGAGATCCTGATCTATCCCTCACCCGTGCAGGGGGCCGCAGCGGCCGCCGCCCTGATCGCGGCCGTCGAGCTGGCCGGCGCGCGCGCGGAGGTCGATGTGCTGATCCTGGCACGCGGCGGCGGCTCGATCGAGGATCTCTGGGCCTTCAACGATGAACGCCTGGCGCGTGCCATTCTCGCCAGTTCGATACCGATCGTGACCGGCATCGGCCATGAAATCGACTTCACGATCGCCGATTTCGTCGCCGACCTGCGCGCACCGACACCCTCCGCCGCCGCGCAGCTGGTGGCACCCGATGCGGCCATCTGGCGGCAGCGTCTCGAGCAGCTGCTGGCGCGCTTTGCCGCTGCGGCACGCCGCGCGCTGCGCTCCGAACAGCTGCGGCTCGAGGCGCTGACGCGGCGGCTGCAGCAGTCACATCCCGGCGCGCGGCTGCAGCAGCACTCCCAGCGCCTCGATGAACTCGAAGCGCGGCTGCGCCTGAGCCTGCGGGCCCGCATCGCCGCGGGCACCGCGCGCCTGGAGAGTGCGGCGCGAGCGCTGCAGGCCGTGAGCCCGCTCGCCACCCTGGAACGCGGCTTCGCGGTCGTCACGCGCGCCAGCGATGGCGCCCTGATCACGGATGCGAAGCAGCTGGCCGTCGGGGAAGCCTTTGATGCCCGGCTCGCACACGGCAGCCTGCGCGCGAGCGTCAGCGGGCGAAGCCCGTGAAGCGGGCGCTCGGCGTCGGCATTGCCTGGCTTTCCGTGATGCTTGCCGGCGCGGCGCTGGGGAGCGGCGCCGCATTGCCCTCGCAGAGCCGCGTGCCCGGCGGCGTCGCACTGCTGATGCTGCCCGATGCGGCAGGCCCCGGTGCCTTGCCGCCGGCGGCAACCTACGATGGCAGGCGCGTCATGGTGTGGAACAGCGCCGGGCATTGGATCGCCATCGTGGGCATTCCGCTCAGCGCCGAACCGGGCGCTGCCACGCTGACGGTGCAGCGCGCCGGCGGCGCCGAGGCGCAGATTGGTTTCCAGATCGCTCCCAAGCAATACACCGAGCAACGCCTTACGGTGCCGCCCTCACAGGTGGATCTGTCGCCCGAGGATCAGGCGCGCTACGAGCGCGAGGCGGCACACCTGCACGAGGCACTGGCCACCTTTGCCGAGCATGTGCCCGCGACGCTGCGCCTCTCGGCACCCATCGAAGGCGTCCGGACCAGTTCCTTCGGCCGGCGCCGCGTCTTCAACAATGAAGCACGCGCGCCGCACTCGGGCATGGATATCGCGGCTGCCACCGGCACCCCGGTGCATGCCGCGGCGGATGGCACGGTGATCGACACCGGCAACTATTTCTTCAACGGCAACACGGTGCTCATCGATCACGGCGAGGGGCTGATCACGATGTACTGCCATCTGTCGGCCATCGGCGTGAGCAGCGGCGATGCGGTTCGGCGCGGTACGGTCATCGGCAAGGTCGGGGCCACCGGTCGCGTGACCGGCCCGCATCTGCACTTCGGCGTCGCGCTCAACCGCGAGTTCGTCGACCCGGCATTGTTTTTGCCCGCCGCGCATTCTTCCCCTTCCCCTTCGCCTTCCCCGCCCTGAGGCGCTCATAGGGATTGGCGTCGGTGCGAAACTCGATCGCCACCGGCGTCGCAAACAGATCGAAACTTTCGCGATAGACGTTGGCGAGATAGCGCCGGTACGCCTCGGGCACCGAGGTGGTCTGGTTGCCGTGAATCACGATGCGCGGCGGATTGCGTCCGCCCTGGTGCGCATAGCGCAGCTTGATGCGCCGGCCGCGCACCAGCGGCGGCTGGTGGGCTTCGAGCGCGCGCTCGAGCGTGCGGTTCAGCGCCGGCGTCGGCATCTCGCGCATGGCCGCGTCATAGCCGCGGATCATGTCGCGTGCCAGTTCGCCGACGCCGGTGCCGTGGCGCGCGGAGATGAAATGCAGCGGCGCAAAGGGCACGAAATCCAGCTTCAATGACAACTGGTGGCGGATCTGATCGCGCTGATCCATCGCGATGCCATCCCACTTGTTGACCGCGATCAGCAATACGCGGCCGCGCTCCAGCGCCTGTCCGAGCACACTGGCATCCTGCTCGCCGATGCCCTCATGCGCATCCAGCGTCATGACCACCACGTGCGCCTCGGCGATCGCCTGCAGCGTCTTGGCGATGCTGGCGCGCTCGACCGGATCCTCGACGCGGGCGCGACGCCGCACGCCGGCAGTGTCGACCAGCAGGAAATCGCGCCCGTCGCGATGAAAGGGCACCAGGATGCTGTCACGCGTGGTGCCGGGCTGATCGCTGGCGATCACGCGTTCCTCGCCGATCAGCCGATTGACGAGGGTCGACTTGCCGACGTTGGGGCGGCCGATCACCGCGACCCGTATCGAGGCGTCCTCCTCCGGCTCGGCCGACTGCGATTCCATTCCCTCGAGCACCGCTTCCATCAGCTCGAGCAGGCCCTGGCCATGCGCGGCGGCGACCGCCAGCGGCATCCCTAAACCCAGCGTGTGAAAATCAGCGGCGATGATGTCCGCCTCGAGCCCTTCGGACTTGTTCAGGGCCAGCACCACGGGCTTGCCGGTGCGCAGCAGCTCGCGCGCGATGAATTGATCCTGCGAGGTGAGCCCGGCGCGCGCGTCGGCCAGCATGACGATGCGATCGGCCTCGGCCACGGCTTTCTCGGTCTGCAGGCGCATCTGCGCTTCCAGACCTTTGGGATTTTCGATCAGGCCGCCGGTGTCGATCAGCACACAGGCCGTGGCACCGACCCGCGAGTAGCCATACTGCCGGTCGCGCGTGACACCGGGCACATCGGCGACGATGGCCGCGCGCGTGCGCGTCAGCGCATTGAACAGCGTTGACTTGCCGACATTGGGCCGGCCGACGATGGCGACAATGGGCAGCATCGGCGGCTCACTGGGCTTGGAGCGCTGGTGCGCGCAGCGCGATCAGCTCGCCGGCGTCGGAGAACGCGAGCAGCAGATCCCCGGCGACGATCATCGGGTTGCTGACGCGCTTCTTTTTGCCGATCAGGTAGCGCGCCACCGGATCGCCGGTGGCGGCGTCGAACCAATGCACGTAGCCGCCGGCATCGGCGACCACCACGCGTCCGCCATACAACGTAGGCGCCGACAGCTGCCGCCTTTCGAGCGACTTCACGCGCCATTGCTCGACGCCCGTGCGCCGGTCGAGCCGCACCAGATCGCCCTCGGCCGTGGAAACGTAGACCGCGTTATCATCGACCGCGAGGCCGCGGAAACTCGACAGGTCCCGCGCCCAGACGATCTGGCCGTTCTCGCGCGACATGCGCGCCACGCGCCCCTGGTAGGCCACGGCGAACAGATCCTCGCCATCGGCCACCACCGGCGCATCGACATCGATCAGTCGCTGCAGCTCGGTGCTGCCGTGGGATTGGCCGACCGGGGATTCCCAGGCCGTGCTGCCATTGCCCAGCGCGGCCGCGACGATGCGCCCGTTGTCGAATCCGCAGATCGCAAGATCGCCGGCGATGATGGGTCGGCTGGTGCCGCGCAGGGTCAGCCGTGGCACTTGCTGATCCATCACCCAGTTCTCGCTGCCATCCCTGGACGAGAGGCCATGCAGCCGCCCATCCACGGCGCGCACGATCACGATGCCATTGCCGATCGCGGGCGCCGAGAGAATCTCGGCGTTGATGCGCACGCGCCAGCGCTGTGTGCCATCCTGCTCGGACAGCGCGATCACATCGCCCTTGGAGCTGCCGACGATGATCAGGCCCTCCGCGGCGCCGGGACCGGCTGAGAGCGGAGCGCGCACCGAGTGCTGCCAGAGTTGCTTGCCGCTCGCGAGGTCATAGGCGGTGACGTTGCCCTTGAAGCTGGCGAGGAACACGCGCTGCCCATCGACGGCGGCGTCGATACCGAGCCGCAGCACCGGCTTTTCGCCGCCTTCCTTGACGTGCCAGACCGATTTGATCTCGATGCGATTGACCAGCGGCACCAGCACCGCGGGCTTGTCGGTCTTGTCCTTGCTGCAGCCGATCAGGCAGATCGTGGCGCAAACACCCACGATGAGCGCACGCGTAAGATTGGTCACGAGTGAGCCAGCTCGTTGATCTTCAGGTCCAGCAGCTCACCGTCGACGGTGTCGGCGCCGCTCTCGCGCGCGGCCCGGTACTCTTTCAGCGCTCCCTCGCGATCGCCCTTGGCGAGCAGGGCATCGCCGCGCAGCACCCCGTAGCGCGCCTTGAAGGCCCCGGCATCCGCGCCATCGAGGGTCTTGATGGCATCGTCGGGCTTGCCCTGCGCAAGCTGCACGCGCGCCAGGCGCAGACGCGCAATCAGCGCCAGCGAATCATCGCGGGTGTGCTGCATGACCTCGCGCAGCCGTGCGGCCGCGAGGTCCAGCTGCTGGGTCTCCGCCTGCACGCGTGCGGCGGCCAGGTTGGCCTGATCGCTGTAGGCACTGTTGCCGAAGTCCTTGACCAGCGCGTCGGCGATCTTCAGCCCGCCGGCCAGATCGTTGTGGGTGAAGGCGTCCACGACCTGCTGATAGCGTGCCGCGGCCTCGAGCGCGCGGTTCTCGACATGGGACTGCCACAGGTGCCAGCCGCTGAAGGCCGCGGCCACGACCGCGACGCCGGCCAGCATCCAGGGCGCCTGCTCGCGCAGGTTCCGCAACAGGCGTTCCCATTGCTCTCTTTCGTTCAGATACTCGTCCACCGAATCCTTCTCCCCCTATAGCAGGGACGCAATGCGTCCCGGCAGTTCCGCCAACGGACAGTCGATCTGACCACCCTCGCGGCGCAAAGGTTTCACCGCGGCCACGCCGCGATCCATCTCCTCATCCCCGAGAATCAGGGCCAATTGGGCCCCGCTGCGATCCGCGCGGCGGAACTGCGTCTTGAAGTTGCCGCCGCCTAGATTGAGCACTACCCCGCGCCCTGGCAAGGCATCGCGCAATTGCTCGGCCAGGCGCATGGCGGCCACTTCCGCGCGCTCCCCGCTGGCAACCAGGTAGATGTCCGGCGCCCGTGCCGGAGGCTGGCTGCCGGCCTGTACGATCAGGGCCACGATCCGCTCCACGCCGGCCGCAAAACCGATGGCTGGCGTGGGCTCACCGCCCAGCTGCGCGATCAGTCCGTCATAACGGCCGCCCGAGCACACGGCATCCTGCGCGCCGAGTGCGTCGGTGACCCACTCGAACACGGTCCGCGAATAGTAATCCAGCCCGCGCACCAGCCGCGGGTTGACCTCATAGGCGATCCCCATGGCCGTAAGCGCGGCGCGCAGCGCCGCGAAATGCTGTCGCGACTCCTCGTCGAGATGATCCTGCAGCAGCGGTGCGCCCTCGATGAGCGCTCGCAGCTCGGGGTTCTTGCTGTCGAGGATCCGCAGCGGGTTGCCGCCCAGGCGCCGGCGGCTATCCTCATCGAGCGCGCTCTCATGGGCGCGGAAGTACTCGACCAGGCGCTCGCGGTACAGCGCACGCGAGGCCGGCGTCCCCAGCGAATTGATCATCAGGCGCACCCGCGAGACCTTCAGATCCCGCCACAGCCGCGCGCTCAGTGCGATCAGTTCCGCATCGATATCGGGACCGGCAAAACCCAGCGCCTCGACATCCAGCTGGTAGAACTGCCGGTAGCGGCCCTTCTGCGGCCGTTCGTGGCGAAACATCGCGCCACTGCACCACAATTTGTGCCGTTGCCCGCGCAGCAGGTTGTTCGAGATCGCGGCCCGCACGATGCCCGCGGTGGCCTCGGGGCGCAGCGTCAGGCTGTCGCCGCCGACATCCTGGAAGGTATACATCTCCTTTTCGACGATATCGGTGAACTCGCCGATCGAGCGCTTGAACAGATCCGTGTGCTCGACGATCGGAACGCGCACTTCCTCGTAGCCATAAGACTCGAAAATGGCACGCGCCACGCGCTCGAGGTGCTGCCAGGCGCCGATTTCCGCCGGCAATACATCATTCATGCCGCGCACCGGCTGAATCGATTGGGTCATTGATGAGTCCTAGGGATGCGTGCCGTGCGCACGCGACGGGGTCTTGGCGGCTGCATGCGTGTTCGCGGCATGTGAAGTCGGACTATCCGTGACGCCGCCGCCACCGTCCACCGGCGAGCGCTGCGCGGCGCTATCGAGTGCGGGATCCCACAACGTGGCACTCTGACCATTGAACCGCGCCGCGGAATCCGCGCTCACCGGACTGTCGAGCGTGCCGCCCACCGCTGCGGATGGCGCCGGCGCACCCGGGGTGGCCGCGGCATCCGCGACCCCAGGGCTGACCGTTGCCGCGCCGGCCGTGGCCGCGGCGGCTACCGGCCGCGCTACCGCATCGCGCGAGTGCGGGACGCGCCGCGCCCACAGCACCACGCCGATGATCACCAGCACCAGGGCACCGAGCGCCGCGGTTTGCGGCCGCAGCGCCCGCGCCGCTGCGTCGGATTTGCGCAGCAGCCCCGCGCCGTGCCGCAGATCCGGCGTCGAGCGGGCCGGATGCAACTGCAAAAACGATTTCTCCACTTCCTGCGGCGGCAGTCCCAGCAACTCGGCATAACGACGCAGATGCCCGCGCGCGTACACCGCCGCACCCAGCACCTCGAACCGCCCGGCTTCCAGCGCCTTGACCGCCGAGACATCCAGGTGCAGCTGGTCTGCGGCCTGCATGAGACTCAAACCGGCCTGCTCGCGCGCGGCCGCCAGCCATGCACCCGGTCCCGCTTCCGGCCCCACCGGCTTCGGACCTTCCGTGTCCTCCTCCTGGCCCATGATCAGCCCGGATTAGCCTGATTGGCCGCCAGCGAGCGCGCCTGCGCGGAGTTCGGAAACTCCTTGGACAGCCGCTGCGCATAGCGCGCCGCGCCGGCCGCATCGGCCTGCGCCTGCGCGATGCGCCAGCCCAGCAGCAGCAGGTCGGGCGTCGCAGTGTTGTTGGTCAGGTAGAAATCCACCCGCAGGCGCGCGACCGCGTACTTCTGCTGCGCCAGATCCAGGTCCGAAGCCTGGAATACCGCCTCGGAGTACGCCGGATTGGACTGCAACGCGCGCGCGAACTGCTGCGCCGCCTCGGTCTCGTGATGCGCCTGGCGCTGACACACCCCGGCGTTGGTATAAGCCGCCCAGGGCGAGCGATACAACGGATTGCCGGCGGCCAGTTCAAAATTGTGCACGCCCTCGGGCGCGCGGCCATGGCTGCACAGATAGACAGCGTAATTGTTCAGCATCGAGGGATCGCCCGGCGCCAGTGACAGGGCCTCGCGATACTCCTTGTCGGCTTCCTTATCCTTGCCCAGCCGCTCATCGAGCAGGCCGAGCGCGGCGTGGATCTCCGCGCTGTGCGGATCCTCGACGTTCGCGCGCTCGATCTTGTCCTTGGCGAGCGCGAGGTTGCCCTGTTGCAGATAGCCCATGCCCAGCTGCAGGTTCGCCTGCGCCGCCTTGCTGCGCTGACTGGTGCTGTAGGTTGGTACCCCTGTGGGCTGGCTGCTGGTCTTGCAGCCAGTGAGGGTCACAAGCGTCACGATCAGCGTGCCGAGCAGCGCCGCGACCGGCGCGGTAATGCCACCGGCGCCGATCATGCTGCGCATCACGCACTCACCTGCGCGCGGCTTCGCGCCTCGGCGGCGGCCGCGCGATCGCCCAGGCGCACCACCGTGCGATCGATGACGCGCCCGACCAGCTGGCCGCAGGCCGCATCAATGTCATCGCCGCGCGTGCGCCGCACCGTGGCGATGATCCCGCCGCGCACCAGCTCATCGCGAAAGCGCGTCACCGCGGACTCAGCGGAGCGGCGATAAGGGGTGCCGGGAAACGGATTGAAGGGGATCAAATTCACCTTGGCCGGATGTCCCGCCAGCAGCCGGGCCAGCGCGCGTGCCTGCGCCGGCGCATCGTTAATCCCATCGAGCATCACGTACTCGAAGGTCACGCTGCGGCCGTTCTGCTCGTCGATGTAGTGCCAGCAGGCCTCGAGCAGCTCGGCGATCGGGTGCAGGCGATTGATCGGCACCAGCTGGCTGCGCAGCGTATCGTCGGGCGCGTGCAGCGACACGGCCAGGGCGACGTTGGTTTCCTGGGCGAGCTTGTAGATCTGCGGCACCAGGCCGGAGGTGGAGAGCGTCACGCGCCGGCGCGAGAGATCGAAGCCCAGGTCATCGAGAAAAATGCGCAGCGCCGGCACCACATTGCGGAAGTTCGCCAGCGGCTCGCCCATGCCCATGAGCACCACGTTGGTCACGATGCGGTCGCCGGCAGGCTTGAAGCCGAGTTCGCGATTGGCAAGCCACACCTGCCCCACGATCTCCGCGGTGCTCAGGTTGCGGTTGAAGCCCTGCTGCGCGGTCGAACAGAACGAGCAGTCGAGCGCACAGCCGACCTGCGAGGAGATGCACAGGGTCCCGCGATCGGTCTCGGGGATATAGACCATTTCGTAGGCCTGGTTCGAATCGGCGCGCAGCAGCCACTTGCAGGTGCCATCGCTGGCCTGCTGCACGCGCATGATTTCGGGCAGCGTGACATGCGCCGCCGTCTGCAGCTGGGCGCGGAAGTCCTTGGCCAGATCGCTCATGTCCTCGAAGCGATCCACGCCGCGCTTGTACA
>Ga0181516_10003184_pt1 | contig 11139 bp, 13 predicted proteins | sample PEATcosm2014_Bin_25_FD_121104 | JGI IMG/M metagenome (GOLD analysis project Ga0181516, IMG submission 121104) | Peatland microbial communities from MTU Mesocosm Facility, Houghton, MI, USA - PEATcosm2014_Bin01_10_metaG | ecosystem: Environmental > Terrestrial > Soil > Wetlands > Peat | place...
AGCCTCTAAGCCGTCCATTCTGGGCATGCTCACGTCAAGCACAATGACGTCGGGCCGCAGGCTGGTCGCCTTGTCGACGGCTTCGACGCCGTCGGCCGCTTCATCAATGACTTGCCACTCCACCCGGCCGCCAAGCAGTGCCTTCAGACCTCTGCGCACTACGGGATGATCGTCCACCAGCAAAATCCGAATGTTCATGCTTTTGTCGCCTGCGCCGGGGGACGCATGATTCGTAAAGGTTTTCGTCACTTCTCAGCGATTGTAACGGCGAAGCCGCGGAGTTGCGAATACAGCAAATCCTGTAGCGCATTTCTCGCAACTTTGCGGCAACGTAATGGGTTGAAACAATGGCCTGGATTGAAAAGCGAAAAATAGAAGTCGAATGGCATTCTCAGGTAATCTGAAGCAAATCACCGGGTACCCTCACTCAACCTCATGGCATCCAGCAGCAGTAAAGCTCAGACGGCGTTCGTGTCGGCGGTTTTGTTGTTGTTGTTGAGCGCCTTCGCGACTTACACCGCGATTGGACGGCTGTTGGCCACACAGGAATGGGTGATGCACTCCCACGAAGTGCAGGCTTCGGTGGGGGACGTCGAATCGGCGGTGTTGCGAGCCGGTCGTTCACGCGGAGCTTATCGATCGTTTGGCACGGATGAATTCCGGCGAGAGTTCGAGGCAGCGATTCCCCAGCTATCGGGCAGCCTGCACACTTTACAGCAGATGACGCGTGACGATCCGCGCCAACAGGAACTCTGCGCACAACTGGAAGCTGTGACGGCCAAGCGGATTGCGCTGTTGCAGGAATCGGTGCAGCTAAAACAGGATTCGCCGCAGGACGAGCATGGGCAGGCCGAAATCGATCGCCGCGGCGTTGCTTTGGCGACCGAGATGACGTCGATTACACAGCAGATCCGGGATGAAGAGAAGCGGCTGCTGGAAGTGCGGACGAAATCTGCGGGCCGGCAGTTTCGGTTGACGGTTGGAATTCTTGCCGCCGTTTGGATGCTAGCGTTGGGATTGCTCTTCCTGCACTATCGATTCTTATCGATAGAACTCAAAGCTCGTGAGCGGGCTGAAAAAATCGCCCGGGAAAGTGAACAGTCGCTGCGCCATCTGACCGGGCGATTGCTGCAGTTGCAGGATGCGGAGCGGCGAAGGTTCTCCCGCGAGTTGCATGACAGTCTGGGGCAATACTTGACTGGCGTGAAGATGAATCTGGAGATGTTTGTCGCGCAGGGCAAGGACGATCTGTTAACCGAAGCGATCCATCTGCTCGATCAATCGATCGCAGAGACCCGAACGATATCGCATCTGCTTCATCCGCCCCTGCTGGATGAAGCGGGCCTGGCCTCAGCCACCAAATGGTATCTGGAAGGTTTTGGCAAGCGGAGTGGAATTGAAGTGAAATTGGATTTGCCCACCGATCTGGGCCGCCTGCCGAAATCGGTTGAAATTGGCCTCTTCAGGGTTCTCCAAGAGTGCCTGACGAATATTCATCGCCACTCCGAAAGCCCGAAGGCGGAGGTCGTGTTGCAGCGCTTTCCCGATCATGTCGCGTTGCAGATTCGAGACTTCGGCAAAGGCATCGCTGTCGCATCTTCCTTCTCGGCAACGAACGGCAAGGCGGTTAAATATTCCGGTGTAGGCTTAGCCGGAATACGTGAACGCATGATTGAGCTGGGCGGAACACTCAGCGTTGAACGCTGTTCTCCCGGAACACTTGTTACTGTGAGCATCCCGCTGTTTGATGAAGCGGATGACAGCGACCCATCGTCCGTCGACGCAACTCCTTCGACAACTTAGGCTGCTGATTTCAGTGACCCTTGTCTTAATGACCTTTGGCGTGGTCCTTTTCTTTGTGCTGCTTCAGAACGGTGCGAGCCGCCACTTCTTTCGCGCGATTGCCATAGCGGCCCGAACGCTCCGCGCTCTCTTTGATGTGTTCGTACTCGCGCTGTTCTTTTGCGCTGACCCCTCGTAAATGTTTTTTCCCAGGCATTTTGTTTCTCCTTCGCCGATGAATGATGTTGCGAAATTCAGGATACGAGGACGAAGCATAGACACTGTATACGGGATTTCCAGTAGAAGGCCATGATTGATCCGCAGCGTCGGCCGACCGGCCCCATCGACACTTTTCTTCCGGAGCGGAATTACGAAAATACACAGCGCAGACCAATATTTTTATAAGAAACAACGGCTTAGAGCTTTGGCAGCGCATTTGCTTTTGTAACTAGCGATTCATTCCATAAACAGGAGGGTGGTTCAATGGCTGAGACCGTTTGTAAGAGTTGGCGTGAGCTGTGCGCTGCCGCTGTAGATGAATCCGATCCGGAAAAGCTGGCCGCTCTCGTCAAGCAAATCCTTGAGGCGTTTGACGAGAGCGATCAGAGAATGCAGCCGACCGCGAATACAATGGCGGCTTAGACGCGTCCCAGCAAAACTAAGACCAACAAAATGACGACAACGAGGCCGAGGCCGCCGCTGGGATAATAACCCCAACTCGAGCTGTAAGGCCACGTGGGCAGGGCGCCGATAAGCATCAGAACCAGAACGATCAGGAGAATGGTGTACATAAAGTTTCTCTTCCTTTCTTTCTTTCGATTTGAGAAATTACCCGATGCGCATGGCTTCGGGCTTCGCGCTGTAAGGCAAATCCGAATCAACCGCTATCAGCTTATTTCTTAATCGAAGGATTGATAATCGGGCCGAATCTGTAGCATAGAGTGTTCATCGCTGTACTCCCGGCCCCTGCCGCACTTAGTTAGAGCATAAAAAAACCGAGCCTCTTCGAGGCTCGGCATGGCGGTGAAGGAAATTGATCCGTCCTAGTTGCCTTGATTTTTAGCAGACTGATCCTTGGCCTGACCGGAGTATTTCTTCACAGCCGTCAGGAAAGCACCGCTGGTTCCCGTTGGCGGCACTTTTCCAGCCAGAATAGTGGCGAAAGGAATCATTTTGCCGTAGAGCATTCGGGTGTCGTCTTTATCTTGCACGATGGCCGCGCCAGAAAGGTCGATTCCTGCAAACAGGCCGCGGGAGCGCGAGTAGGTGAGAACTTCGGCGCGCATCTTGACATCAGTGTCGGCCGTGGTATCGCGCCCGACGGGACCAGCCGCTGCGGAGGCGTCGGCACCCAATTTAAACTTGCTTGATAGCAAGTGCTGCATGCCCTGGTCGCTGGTGACGATCATTACCAAATCGGTCGCCTGGCCGCCGAGCTGCAACCCCCAACTTCCGCCGGAGATAGTGATGGGAGCGGGGGCGCTCCAGCCATGGCCGGTACGGCAGGTGGCGACGCCTTTGCCGTGGTTGCCGCCAAAGCCGATGGCGAATTTAATCATGGAAGGAACGACGGCGACACATTTGGCGCTGCTCATGATGCTGTCGGGAATCGATTTATCGGGAGTCGCCATAATTTCGTCCAGAACTTTGGCGGATTCGTCCAACCGCTTATCGATCGTAGGCTGATCTTTTGTATCTGAGTCGTCCGCGGCGTGCGCGAAAGTTGCGACACTGGATAGCAAAAGCACCGCCGTACCCAGCGCCAGGAAATATCGTGCTGCCACTGCTGCTGCAATCTTCGCTTTCATAAGAACCTCTTCTGTGCCCAACCTGAGCACCGGGATTTTGATTTCGTTGCAAAGATAATTTTAAGCTGAGCTTTGAAGCCGTCTATAAGGCGTACGCTGTAGAACGCCACAGGGGTACGCCTTAGACAGACCCCTGTTAAGCGGCGAAACTTGGCGTTAGAGCTATCGGCCTGCTAGACCGTGGAGTTTTTTCTTCAACCTTTAACACCGCTGGAATCGTGACCGCCGGCGGAACCTTTTCCGCTTCGGACTGTCGCTCCGACTTCAGGAATTCTCGAATCTTCAGTTTTGCTTTGTGGAGTTGAGATTTGGTATTGCCCACGGAGCATCCTAGAAACTCTGCGATCTCATGGTGCTCGTATCCTTCGACCTGATGAAGCAAGAATATAGTGCGGTAGCCGGCTGGCAATTCGCTGATGGCGCGAGTCAGCGCCAGACGCGCAACCGAACTCTCGAGTCGCCCATCGCGAGTTCCGAACTCGCGGCGCACCGGCTTCGCTTCGTCCAAGTTAGTAAAGGGCTCGTCCAGCGAAACCTGGTTAGGAGTCTTCTTGCGGAAGTGCATGAGTACGGTATTGACGGCGATGCGGTAGAGCCAAGTCGAAAGAGCCGAGTCTCCGCGGAAAGTCGGTAGTTTGCGGAAGACCGTCATGAAAGCGTCCTGAGTCAGGTCCTCGGCTTCCGACGCATTGTTGGTCATGCGCAGACAGAGCGAGTAGATGCGCGCCTTGTGGGCATGGAACAGGGTTGCAAACGCCTCGGGATCACCCTGCTGGGCGCGCGCGATGAGATCCGTATCCCGATTGAGCGCTGCCGGACTGGCCACGCCCGGCTTGGCTTCCTTTTTGTTGGCTGAGGTTTCAGTGACGTTGTTTTGTGTGGCGATCTTTTCTGTGGCGATCATAGGGGTTCGTTCCTTTTGAGAAGAAGTGCACCGCGCTTTGCGGGTGTCTCGCGTTGGTTCCGCTGCAATCACAGGAACGAGATTAGAATTCATCGCGAAATACAACCATCCGGTTCGTCCCTTAGGGAGGGGAAGAACATGCTGTATTTGAAAAGCAAGGGTGAGTACAGCGAATCCCGCACTCGACTACAGAGTGAACTGGATTGGGTTGGGAGCAGTCGAAAGCTATGCTCAATTTCTCGACAATCCCCACCATTCAGAGCAGGAGTCGACCTCGGAGTAACTGAGATTGGCTCCTGCCCCCCGCCCTTGTAACAAGAAATGATTTCGACACGCGGCATCGCCGGCGGATTCGCGCTGAACGGCTTTACGAAAAAAGCTGAACTCTCGTAGGCCACCGCCCGTTCACGTCTGGCAACTAAAGCTGAACGAATGGCGCATAAAATTCGCATGGCAATGTGCGCTTGAAGGATGACTACAACTAAGGAGTCACTCATGAGCAACGATACGGAAAAGAACTATCAGCAAGATCAATCGAAGTCAGGACAAGGCCAGTCGAACCAGGGTCAACACAATCAGGGTCAACAAGGCCAGAACGATCCTTCAAAGAAGGGCCAGCAGAGCGGATACAATCCGCAACAGCAGCAGGATCCTTCGAAAAAGAATCCTTCGCAGGTTGGTGACCAGGGCAAGGAAAATGAAAGCTACGATCAGCCCGAACGGCGTCGCGCTTAGTCGTTGCGGAGTCACTGAAAATAACCCCGGCGAACCTGCCGGGGTTTTCTTTTTGTGATGTATTGAGGTGAGAAAAAATCCGTAGCAACGATTCGTCGCTACGGATTACTTACGAACAAAACAGCTGAGTCTTACTGAGCGCTGTTCGAAGTTGTCGCCGAAGAGTTGGGATTGGAGCCGTTCTGACCCTCCGTTTGGTCGATGGACGAACCATTGAGCACGAGTTCCACGCGCCGATTCTGTTGGCGACCCGAGGCGGTGTCGTTGGATGCCACTGGATCGCTGGGGCCAAAACCTTGCGATGTGATGGATCCCGAATTGACTCCCTGGCTAGCCAGGTAGGAACGCACCGCATCCGCTCGCTGCTGAGAGAGTTGCTCGTTGAACTGCAAGCTGCCAGTACTGTCGGTGTAGCCGTCGATGGCGACTTTAATGTCGGGATACGCAATCAATATTCCGGCGATCTTGGCCAGCTGTTCTCTCGTTTCGCCTGCCAGATCAGCCTTTCCAGTTTGGAAGAGAACGTCGGGCATGTTAACGATCAGACCCTTGGCGGTGTCTTTGGTTGCGAGAACTTGATTCAGTTGGCCTAACAAGCGTGCGCGGACTTCGCTCTTTTCATTTTCGGCTTGCTGCCGGGCTTGTTCCGCCTGTTGGCGAGCGGCGTCCGCTTGTTGCTGGGCTTCCTGCGCCTGCGCAGCTTGGGCTTGCGCTTGTGCCGCCGCAGCTTGCTGCGCTTGCGCGTCTGCCTGTGCCTGCGCTGCGCGATCCGCGTCGGCCTGGCGCTGCGCGGCTACAGCTGCATCCTGGGCACCTTTGATGGACATCAGGCGCGCTTCCTCCGCAGTCTGCGTGGCTTCGCGGGCCACGGTTCCAATCGGACCGCTGCCTTTCCGTCCGTGGTAATACGCCTCGGCCTGGTTCAACAGATCCTGCGCCTTCTGCAGCTCATCTGCGGCATATTGGCTGGCTTGCGAGTCCTTGGCGATGCGCAAAGCGTTGCGAGCTTCGAGTAGGTCCAGAGGCGTCTTCTTGCTTGGGTCATAGACTCCGGGCTCGATGGGAGTGACTTGCGAGTTGTAAACGTCGCGCGAGATCAGTTCAAACTTCACATCCACCGGCTCGATGCCGCCTTTGGTGTCTGGCCGAATTACGTTCTGTGCGACGACCAGATCGCTAGGTTGTGCGACTGCAAAGTCCGGCTCGGCGGTGACAATTAGGGCGAACGCTTGAAAATCGGTTGTGGTACGGACCGAGCTCTTGCCGTCTTTCAAGATCATCTCGCCCAGGTTCTTCGGCTGACCTTCGGGGGTAATGGCCCACAGCACGTAGGTTAGGTAGGCGAGTCCGAAGGAGTTGGCGGCTGGCACATGTTCGACGGAGGCTTCAATTTTTACGCCTCCCGATTCGCCCGCGATCTTAGCTTCGCCGCGCATCTGCGGCGCTAGATCCGTACCCTCGATATCGACGCTGGTTGAGCCCTTGTGACGATAGTCGACCGATTGTGTACTGCGCGATACGACGCGCATGTGATATCCGGTCATTTCGGAGCCTGTGACTGTGTTCTGCTGCGACAAAGCCGCAATCGCTGAACCCAAGAACGACAAAATTACGGTTAAATTTATGTAACGAGTAAGTCTGGGCATATAAGCCTCCTGTCCCGCTGCAATCTTTGCGTTGCACATGTTCGATTGCTGACGGTGCTCTGAGGTTGAACGATTGCGGCGGTGATTTGAATCGGGAAAAGACCCTACTCCGGATCAAAATTGCATGGATACAGGGGTGGAAAATTGGGGAGAAGATTCTGTGGAGGGATAGCGATTTAGCGCGATCCAAAACTGAGAACTTCTGTTAGAATCCAGCGAAGTTGTTGATGGGGAAAGACGATCTCCCGCTAGCTTTACGACGTTTGGGTTCCTCGGTTTTATGGAAGGATCACTGGTCCGTCGTTGCGGGAGTGTCATGGAAGCTCTCCATCCATTAATGGCGAGGTGCCTCAGCGGGGCTTCAGACTTATTCTCATCAAGGGGAATGAAAGTGCAAGCGATGGGCGCGCGACAGGGTTTGAATGGGCATTTCCAGATCGCATGGGTTATACCCAGTGACCCGACGTTTCTGCCCATCGTTCGCGCCACATTAGAACAGCTATGCACGGTCTTGGGATGGAGCGAGTCCGAGGCAAAGTTGATCACATTGGCACTGGAAGAGGCACTCACGAACGTGATTCGCCATGCTTACTGCAATCGTGCGGATGGAGTGATCGAATTGCTTTGCGAGAAGAGCGACGGCAAGCTGCAGTTCGTCCTGAGCGACTCTGGCACTGCGCCCGATCCGGCGCGAATTTGCGCCCGGCAAGACGACAGCATGGAAGCTGGAGGGATGGGTACCCACATTATTCGCGGTGTGATGGACACCGTCGATTACCAGTCAATTCCCAGCGGCAATCGGCTCGTGATGACGAAGCGCATTAGACAAATACCCTGAGGACTCATGAAAACTTCCGTTCGCGATCAAGGCATCGTGCGCATCGTCTCCGTCGAAGGAGATATAGACCTCGGCAACTCGGGGGATCTGCGGAAAATTCTATTTGATGCACTGCGCGATTCCGGTAAGCTGGCACTCAACTTGGGCGCGATTCGCTATATCGACAGTTCCGGCATTGCCACTCTGATCGAAGTGCTGCGAGAGTCCAAGCGGGTCAATAAAGACTTGGTGCTTTTTGCTATGAGCCCGGCTGTGCGCGATGTGTTCAAGCTCACTCACGTCATCAAAATCTTTCAGGTCTACGAGACGGAGGAACAAGCACTCGGCGGCGCGGCATGAACCCGGCATTAAGACTGCTGGCAACGATTGGCACTGCGTCTGAGGACGCGTTCTCGTACACCGGCGGCTTGGCGCAGTTGTTCGGACGCTCCGTTTTCGTTCTCTTTCGGTCCCCGCTTAAGCACGGCCGCAACCTGAATCGTGCCATCCATCAGGCCATGCTTGGAGGAGTCGGAGCGATCCCCATCATCTCTTTGATCGCGTTCTTCATCGGTGTGATCATGGCATTGCAAGGCGCCTATGAGCTGCAACGGCTGGGCGCGCTTCAGCTTGTAGCCAGCCTGGTGGCGATTTCGATTACACGGGAACTGGGCCCGTTGATCACGGCGATTGTGGTGATTGGGCGCTCCGGGTCCGCCTTCGCCGCCGAGATCGCGACCATGCGAGTCACCGAAGAGTTGGACGCGCTCGAAACCATGGCGCTCAACCCAATCGCCTTCCTGGTTTCGCCGAAGTTTCTTGCCATGGCATTGATGCTGCCCTGTCTGGTGGTGTGGGCTGATCTCATGGGGGTGCTGGGCGGAAGTTTTTTCGGCGTGATCGGAGCAAACTTTACTTTCGGCAGTTACATGGCCGCCACTCGCGATGCCCTGAGTCTGCGAGACGTGATGACGGGACTCGTAAAAAGCGTGGTGTTTGGATTGGTGATTACCGCGGTCGGCTGCCAGGAGGGGTTTTCCACCGGAGCAGGCGCAGAAGAAGTTGGGAAGTCAACCACGCGCGCGGTCGTAATCTCCATCTTTTTAGTCGTGCTCGTCGATCTGATCTTTACCGCCTTGTTTTATGTAACGCACGGCGGCGCATAGGATATGCAATGACGGATTCGCCCGCAATCTCGGTCAAAGCTCTTCGCGTCCAATTCGGCGAACGCGAAGTCCTGCACGGCATCGATCTGGACATCCGTCGCGGCGAAACCGTCGTAATTTTAGGCGGCTCGGGTTCTGGCAAGAGCACGTTGCTGCGAACCATGGTGGGATTGGAAAAGCCGCATTCCGGCTCGGTCCGAGTGAACGGAATCGATCTGGCCATCGCGGGTCCGCTGGAATTTGACCAGGTGCGCAAGAAGATCGGTCTTTCCTTCCAGAATGGCGCACTCATCGGCTCTCTAACCGTGGGAGAAAACATTGCGCTCCCCTTGCTGGAACACACAAACCTCAATGCCTCCACCATCGAGGTCATGGTACGAATCAAGATCGAACAAGTTGGTCTGACCGGCTTCGAGAATTACAGTCCATCGCAGCTCAGCGGAGGAATGAGGAAGCGAGCTGCATTCGCCAGAGCCATGGCCATGGATCCAGAAATTTTATTTTTCGATGAGCCCTCGGCCGGACTCGACCCCATTATGGCGGCCGGCATAGACAATCTCATTCTCAATATGAAGGAAGCGTATGCCATGACCATGGTTGTCGTGACGCATGAGCTCGCCAGTGCGTTTCTGATTGCTGATCGCATCGTGGTGCTCGACCGCGGCAGCATCGTCGCCGCGGGACCTGCGAAAGAGTTGCGCGAAAGTACGCACCCTCGCGTACGCCAGTTCCTGGACCGCGTTCCAGATTCGGAGGATGACGACGATGTCGATCATCTTCGGCTCTATACCGAGGGGAGTGTGGCCAAGTCGTGAACCCAAATCGCGAGAAAATTATCGTCGGTGCCTTCGTTCTTGTTGCCGGAGCCGTGCTCTTAACAACGATCGCGGCCGTGTCGGGCGGCTTTGGCAGCTCGCGCACCACTTACCGCACTTTCTTCAAATTTGCGGGAGGCCTACAGCCAGGGGCGATGGTGCGTTACGCGGGCTTGAGCGTTGGCAAAGTGGACCGAGTGCGCATTGACCCAGAAAATCCGGCCCGGATTGAAGTCGCACTTCAAGTGGATGGAACGGCACCCATCAAAACCGACAGTGTAGCCAAAATCGCGACTCTGGGTGCCCTCACAGAAAACTACATCGAGATTTCGCCGGGAACGCAGAACGCGGCCAAAGCTCCGCCTGATGCGGTTTTAAACTCGGTCGAATCTTTCGGATTCGCACAGATCGGCGATGCGGTGCAAGACGTGCTTCCCGAACTAAAGCAGGCAATCCAAAAACTGAATCAGAATTTGTCCGGGCTTGAGACAACGGTTGCTCGTGCCAATGACTTGCTCAATGATCGCAACCGCTCCCATATCGCAAATTCCCTAGAACACGTGGACGGCATGCTCGCCGACGCCCAGCCCAAGGTCGCGCGCAGCCTTACCAATGTCGATCAAGCGAGCGTTAAGATAGCTCCCCTACTCGACGATTTCAAGCGAACCGCGAACGATGCGGATGCGGCCCTCAAGAACCTCGATGGGACGCTTGGAGATAATCGTGCGGATGTCCGCGCCTCGGTCGCCGAGCTCCGCAGTTCGCTATTGAAGGCTACCGCGTTGCTTGATCACCTCAACAACACAGTGGATCAGAACGGCGACAACATCGACGAAGTACTGGAAAACCTGCGCCTCTCCACCGAAAACTTGAGAGATCTAACCGATATATTGAAGGCGAACCCAGCGAGCTTGATACGCGGCGTCAAAACCCAAGACCGCAGGCCCGGAGGAATTCAGAAATGACGCGTTGCAAAATATCTTCCCGACCTCGGATCTTTGCGACTGTCCTACTTCTATCCTGTGCGCTAGGATGCGCGACGAAAAGCCGAGTCCACTATTACGCCCTCAACCTGCCGGACGCGCCTCCGCCGGTTTCCAATCCTAACGGTGTATCGGTAACAGTGGGCCGGATTGAAATGGCTGCCGCCTTGCAGGATGGGCGGATTCTCTATCGTTCCGGCAAAACCGGAGCTGGCGCGTACGAAAATGATCGCTGGTCCGAACCGCCAGCGGCCGCGATGCGCGACGGACTGATTCGTCTGCTGGCGGCGTCGGGGAAGTATCGATGGGTGTCGCAACCGGGAAATTCTGTCGCGAGCGATTACGTAGTGCGGGGGAAGCTCTACGAATTCTCCGAAATCGATGAACCAGCTCTGCACACCCGCGCCTCACTCGGCGTCGAAGTATATGATCACAAGCAAAGTCGAATCGTCTGTCAGAGAGAATTTTCCCAAGAGCAGCCTG
>Ga0181516_10003185_pt1 | contig 11139 bp, 9 predicted proteins | sample PEATcosm2014_Bin_25_FD_121104 | JGI IMG/M metagenome (GOLD analysis project Ga0181516, IMG submission 121104) | Peatland microbial communities from MTU Mesocosm Facility, Houghton, MI, USA - PEATcosm2014_Bin01_10_metaG | ecosystem: Environmental > Terrestrial > Soil > Wetlands > Peat | place...
GTTGATTTCGGGCACGACGAGCGGGACGTGGTCGTCCTGCCGGAACGCGCTGGAATTATCCACCACCACGCAGCCGGCCTTGGCCGCGATGGGCGCGAATTCCTTCGAGATGCCGCCGCCGGCGCTGAACAGCGCGATGTCAATGCCCTGGAACGAATCTTTCGTCAGTTCCGTCACGGCGATGTCCTGGCCCTTGAATTTTAATTTCTTGCCAACCGAGCGGGCGGACGCGAGCAAGGTCAGTTTGCCCACGGGAAAATTTCTTTTCTCGAGGGTCTTGATCATTTCGATGCCGACAGCGCCAGTGGCACCGACAACGGCGACGTGAGGATTGCGGTTCATAAATGGCCGGACAATCTAGCAAAAAAACCGCCAGCGTCAATCGCGCTTGCGGACGCATGACACTCGGAAAAACCTTGCCGCCGGACGCCGTTTGGATGAAATTGCAATCTAGTGCGAAAGTTGACGCGCCAATTCAACCAATGCGGGCAGACGGTCGTTTCCGTCCTGCTGGCTGGCATCGTTGTGTGGCTGCTGGCCATGGTGGCGGATGAATCGCTGCACAAGCTGCTGCACGCCGACGCCGACGAAAGCGGCCACACCTGCGCGGTGACGCTGTTCGCGCACGGCCAGGTGGACTCGGCGTCCATTGAGGTTCCAGTGGTCGCGCTGCTGACTTTCGTTGAGACAGTTCCCGCCGTCGAATTTTCCATTTTCAGTCCGGCCATTGAAAATCTTCCCGCCGGACGCGCCCCGCCGGTTCTGCCCGCAGTTTCCTAATTCGTCAATTCCCGCCGCGCGCTCGCGCCGGTTCGGAATTGGTTTCCATTGTTAATTCTTTGTGTTGCGCCGTGGGCGTTTCGCGAGGACGTGAACCCACGAAGAGTTCACGGAGTTGTTTGAGAATTTTAACCAATTTGAATTATGAGAATGTTGAAAGAGCAGAAAAACCAAAATCGCAGAATTTATTGGGCAGTTATTTCAGTGGTGGCGTTGTCCTGCGGCGGCAAGGCGCTGGCGCAGACGAACAATGTCGGGGCGGCGGGCAGTTCCACGAACGTGACGGAACTGGGCAACATCACAGTCATCGGCAAACTCGACCAGGGGCGGAATCAGATCATCCCCGATCTCGGAGCGACGGCCTACACGATCAACAAGGACCAGATCGCGGCGGTGTCGCAGGGCGGCAACGCGCCGTTCAACGAGATCATCCTGCGCGCGCCGGGCGTGGCGCAGGATTCGGCGGCGAACGGCGATTTGCATGTGCGCGGCGAGCACGCGAATTTGCAATACCGCATCAACGACGTGGTGTTGCCAGAGGGCATCACCGGGTTTGGCCTGGAGCTGGACCCGCGTTTTGTGGAATCCATGCAGCTTATCACTGGCTCGCTGCCGGCGGCGTATGGTTTCCGCACGGCGGGCGTGGTGGACATCAAGACCAAGAGCGGTGCGTTCGACAACGGCGGCACGGCGGAAGTCTATGGCGGCAGCTACGACACGGTGCGTCCGAGCTTTGAATACGGCGGCACCTCTGGCAAATGGAATTACTTTGTGGACGGCAGCTACGATCACAATGCGCTGGGCATTGAAAATCCCACGCCGAGCCACAGCGCGATCCACGACGTGACGGATCAGGAGAAGATGTTCACTTATCTTTCCTACATCATTGACGACACCAGCCGCGTGAGCTTCATGGGCAGCGCTTCTTACAGCAACTTCCAGGTGCCGAACACGCCCGGCCTGCCCGCCGGCACCTCGCCGAACGGCAATCCGTGGCTGCCCGGAAACTTCGACTCGGCCACGCTGAACGAGCAGCAGCGCGAGCAAAATTATTACGGCGTCGTGGCCTATCAGAAATCCGTCGGCGATTTCAACGGCCAGATCGCCGTGTATGGCCGCTCCAGCGGCGTGCATTTCCGGCCCGACCAGACGGGTGACTTGTATTTCAACGGCGTGGCCAGCGACGTGGAACGCAAGCTGTTCTCCGGTGGCGTGCAGGCCGACGCCAGTTACGACCTCGGCGGCAAACACACGATTCGCGGCGGCTTTATGGCGCTGAATGAAGTGGTCTTTGCCGATTCCGCCACCACGGTTTTCCCCGTGGATGCCAACGGCAATCCCAACGGCCCGCTGGAAACCATCGTGGACAACCACCGGCTGACCGCCTTGTTCGCGGGCGCGTATTTGCAGGACGAATGGAAAATCTTTGAGAAGCTCACGTTGAACTACGGCGCGCGTTTCGACATTTTCAATTCATCATTCGACAACGAATGCCAGTTGAGTCCGCGCGCCAACCTGATCTGGCAGCCGACCGAGTCCACGACGCTGCACGCGGGCTACTCGCGTTACTTCACGCCCCCGCCGCTGGAGAGCGTTTCCGGCAGCGATGTGGCGCTGTTTGACAACACCTCGAACGCTTCCGGCACCGACCAGGCCGATCCGGTGAAGGCCGAGCGCGCGAACTACTACGATGTTGGCATCAGCCAGAAACTCGCGCCCGGTTTGCAGGTCGGCGTGGACGGCTATTACAAATCCGCGCGCGAACAGCTCGACGACGGCTTGTTCGGCCAGACGCTGATTCTTTCGGCGTTCAACTATGCGAAAGGCGAAGTCTATGGCGTGGAATTCACCACCAGCTACAACCACGGCGGCTTCTCCACTTACGCAAACGTCGCCGTCTCGCGGGCGCAAGGCGAAGATTGGAATTCCGCGCAATTCTTGTTCAATCCGGCCGACCTGGCCTACGTGCAAAATCACTGGATCGCGCTCGATCACGACCAGCGCGTCAGCGGCTCGTTTGGTGCGTCCTATACTTGGAAGGAAGGCGAACGCAATGCAACGCGCGTTTACGTGGACGCGCTTTACGGCAGCGGGTTGAGGACGAGCATCAACACCCCCAACGACTCGACGGTCCCGGCCTACTATTCTGTGAACCTCGGTGCGGAACAAAGCTTCAAGCTCAATAACCATGAGCTTTTGAAAGCCCGCCTCGACATCGTGAACGTCACCGACAACAGCTACGAACTCCGCGACGGCTCCGGCGTCGGCGTCAACGCCGCGCAATACGGTGCCCGGCTCGGGTTCTTCGGCTCGGTCAGCTTCGTGTTCTGACAATTCCCGCCTGTGACCAAAACAATGGATGCAAACCGAACAACGCCTGCCTACGAGTTGAAAGACGATCTCGCGCGGCTGTGCCTGCCGTCAGCCAGCCGCGACGTGAATCTCAAACTCGCTTGGGTGAATTCGGTTTGCATCCTCTTTTTGCTGATTGGCATTGCCGGCGCACGCCGTGGCGTGATTGCCATCAAACCGGTTCCGCCCATCCGCGTGGAGGTTCCGGTCGTCGTCCTGCCAGCGGTGTTGCCGCCGCAAGCAGTTGCCCCAAAACAGGAGCAGGCGGAACCGAAAAACCTGCCGCGAGTGCTCGTGGTCCTGCCGACCGCGCCGAACATTAACTTTGGTGTGCCGACCGTCGGCACGCTGGTCGCGGATGCCGCGCTTGCGACCGCGCCGCAGCCGCAGGCGATCCCGTTGCACATCGGTTCGCTCGACACCACCGGCGCGGGTGGCGAACGACCCGAACCGCCTTATCCCAAAATCGCCTTGGAATCGGGACAACAAGGCACCGTGGCCCTGTCGCTCACCGGCGACGACGCGGGCAATGTCGTTTCCGTGGAAGTGAAGACCTCCTCCGGTTTTCCCGTGCTCGACCGCGCCACCGTGGATTTCATCAAACGCCATTGGCGGCTCCCGACCGACGGCAACACCCGGCTTTTTGAAACCAGCATCACCTACAAACTGCTATTGAACTAATCCCGCAACGCAGACAGCCAAAACAAATCTATGAATCCAATGCTCGCAAACATCGTTCTCGAATTCTTCCTCAAAGGCGGCCCGGTCATGTGGCCAATTCTCATTAGTGCGCTCATCGCGGTCGCCGTCGTCGGCGAACGCGCGTTCTGGTGGTGGCGCGAAAGCCGCAAGCGCGACCCGCAGAAGCTGGAGCAAATGCTCGCCGCGTTGGAAAATTCTGACGTGGCCGCCGCCAAACAGGCCGCCGCCGGCTCGGACGATCCGGTCATCCGCGTCATTCGCCATGGCCTCAACCATCTTGGCCGCGCGCATGGCTCGTTGATTGGCGCACTGCAATTGGCGGCTGGTGTTGAGTTGAAACGCGCCGGACGGTTTCTCACCGTCATGGACACTTTGGTCACGCTCGCGCCGTTGCTCGGCCTGCTGGGCACCGTCACCGGCCTGATGCGCGCGTTTCTCAACATCGGCAGCGCGGAACTTTCCGTCACCGCCGTCACCGGCGGCATCGGCGAAGCGTTGATTGCAACGGCCTGCGGACTCGGCATCGCCATTTTCGCGCTGATTCCGTTCAATTACTTTTCCGCCAAGGTGACGCAGTTGCAGTTCGACTTGGAAACAGCCGCAACCAACGTCGAGGTGATGGTTGGCGGCGGGAAAGGCGGCGACACCGTCCACTTGCACCAGCCAGCGTCGCCCAGCCAGGCCACGAGCCACTGATTGATATTTGCGATGAAAATTTTCTCGCCCATTCCCAAACGCCGCACGCGGATTGTCATCATTCCGTTGATTGACATCATGTTTTTCCTGCTCGCGGCGTTCATGATGGTGAGCATCCAGATGAGCAAGACGGAAAACATCAAGGTTCACCTGCCGTCCGCCTCGCAGTCGCGGCAGGATTTCCGGCCGGACATGGTCAACATCGCCGTGGACAAGTCGGGCGCGGTCTGGCTGGAGAAAAAAGCAATCTCGCTCGCTGACCTTGGCCTCGCGTTGAGCAACCGCTTCGCCGCGAACCCCGAACTGCCGGTCTATGTCAGCGGCGACCGCGACACCTTGCATGGCGACATGGTAAAGGTTTATGAAACCGCCCGCGCCGTGGGCATCCAAAAGGTTTCGTTCATGACCGCGAACCAACCATAGCCGCAGATGCACACAGATGAAACACAGATGCTCTTGTCCGCAGAAGGCGCGGATTCCGCCCATATGGTTCCGTTGCACTTAATCTGCGTCCGTCTGCGAAATCTGCGGATGCTTTTTTATCTGTGTTCGATCTGTGCCCATCTGTGGCAAAAATGATTTGATGAAAATCCGCACCCCCATTCCTGAAAAAAAGTCGCGGCTGGAGATCATTCCGCTGATTGACATCATGTTTTTCCTGCTGGCGTCATTCATGATGATCAGCCTGCAAATGCAAATCGTCCGCACGGTCAAAGCGAACCTGCCCACAGCCACTCTCGCCGCGCCCAGCAAGAAACCCGACATCGTGAATCTCACCGTCAACCGCGACGGCCAGGTTTCCGTGGACGACAAAGCCATTGCCTTTCCCGATTTGCTCACGCTGCTGACGAACCGTTACAGCTTGAACACGAACTTGCCGGTTTATATCACCGGCGCACACAGCGCCACGCACGGCTCGATGATGTTCGTTTTGGATTTTGTGAAACGCGCCGGCATCCAGCGCGTCGCCATCGCCGTCAAAGCCGCTCCCGACCAAATCAACCCATGAAAAACTTCCAAGTGAACCTGCTCATCGTCCTCGCGCTCGCGCTTTGCGGCCTGTGCGTCTGGCAATGGTGTGAGCAAACCGTCCAGCGCGACGAGATCACCACCATGAACGGCATGCTCTACGAAAAAAATGCCGCCATTCAGGGCTACACCAATTCCCTTGCCACGTTGAATCATCAGGTGAACCAGATGGACGCGCGCCTTACCGAACTCAAGGCCATCGCCGCGACCAATGAACAAGTCGTCATTTCGCAAAAGGCCGACATTGCGCAACTGCAATTCGCCAACCTCAATCTCACCAACCAAATCACCCAGTATAAAATTGCCGTGGACACACTGGAGGCAAAATTGAAGGACGCCTACGCTGGCATTGACAAGCAGAATACAACCATCACCAACCTCATCGCCCAGCGCAACGACCTCGTGCAAAAATACAACGACGAGGTGAAAGACCGGAACGACGTCGTGGCCAAATACAACGAGCTGGCCGCGCAGGTGAAGAAGCTGCAAAGCGGCCAAAAATAAAAAAGCGGCCTCTGTTTCCAGAGGCCGCTTTGCTTTGGCTGGATTGATTTTATTTGCCCGGTGTCGAGGGCGGCGTGGGCGGCGTGCCGCCGGGGTTGTGGCCGCCGCCGGAATCCACGATGATGCGGGCGCGTTTCCAGGCTTCAATAAACCGCTTGCCGGCATCCGTGCCGTCGAACTGCAAAACGAGATCATCCATGTCGGCGACTTGTTCCAGCAGCGCGGCGGTGTCGGTGTCCACTTCTTTCAGGAGCGTGCTGCGGTTGATAATCTGGCCGCGCGGCAGATTCATCACGCCGGTAAAGGCATTGATGGCATTGGTCAGGGTGGTGATGCGGGCGGGCGTCACGCCGCGTCCGTCCGCGCCGGGTTCGGCCACGGTGGCGCTGGCGAGGTCGCGGATGGCGGTGGTTTTGTCCAGCAGGTCCTGGTTGCGGAGCTGGACGATCTCGGATTTGGTCACGTCCACCTGGCCGAGTTTGTCGAGATTGTTGGTTTTCTTGAAATGATTCGCCAGCGCGCGGGCGAGAATAAACGCGGCATCTTCGAGGGCGGTTTCGGCCTGGGCCTTGGCGTCGCCCGCGCCGCCGCTCGCGCCATCGGCCAGCGCGGCCTTTTGGATGACGGCGGTGTAGCCGGTCTGGACCTTGGCAATGTCGGTGGTGAAATCCAGCGGCGGATTGCCCGTCCAGACGGCCTGGTTTTCGGTGGTGTTGGCGGTGGTGAGACACGCGCCAACCATGTTAATTTGGTTTGTGAGACGGATGTTCATTTTGTTTGTTTTCTTGGTTGACTGTCTTCACGTGAAAAAATGAACCTGCCCGCCGTCCAGTCAAGCGAAAATAATTGGAAAGTTTGTTAATTTAAGGCCAGCTACTTAAATAAACCTTCCCGGCTAATGTGCCTGGGGTTAAATCAGGTGCCGGGGGGCGTTGGGCGGCGGCGGCGGCGGTTTATGAGCCGCTGGCGTGAGTTTAGCCAATGTTCACGGGCATATTATGATTTCGGCGGGTCATCAGGAACGGACGCGCATGGGTTTAACGAGTCGCCGGCTGCCTTTAACAAAATCGCGAACTCGTTTATTGAACGCGCGAGGTTATCCCGTGAATTGGCGGCGGCGTTTAGGGGCTGTTGACGTGGATTTATTGGGCTTCCGAGCGGATTTAACGGCTGTCGGTGGTCATTTATCACCAGTGGATGCCGGTTTAACGGCTGTAAATGCGGGTTTAACGACTGTCGAACCGGCTTTAACCGGTGTTGATGCGCCTTCATCGGTTGTCGAAACGGCTCGAACGGAGGCCGGCAGCGGTCCAATGAAAAGTGCAACCGCTTGATGGAACGTCCGCCCGCGTCGGATCAAAACGGCTTGCCAGCCAGTGGCGGGGCGGCCTTTTCGGGCGGTTGTCAACCGGGTTCCGAGTGCCGCCAACCAAAAAACTTTTGATTTCCGATTGACCGGCAGCGGGCGTTATGTCGAAATGGTAGAACATAGTAATTTTGTTTCGATGCCTAGAACTCCAGTCAGAAACGGAAACGGCGTGCCGCGCACCGGCGCCAGCAAATACGACGCGCACCACAAGGTTTTGTCGCAGACCTACGGCGCCTTCGCCGACCTGCGCCGCGAACTTTCGGATTCCAAGACCACCGTCAACGAGCGCGACGACATCCTGAAAATTTTCGCCGAGTGCCCGGACTCGCAGCGCGCGTGGCTGGCGCTGGAGGATTATTTCGAGAAGCTCTCGCTCTCGCGCCGCGATTTTCCCGCGACCGACTGGTGGCCGAAAATGCTCGCCGTCACCGGCAAGGCGCGGCTGGAGGAACTGGCGTTTTTATTTCTGCGCGCCAAACGTTCCGTGCCGCCGGAGCTGCAGCCGCACGCCAGCCCGGAGCGGTTCGCCCACGCCGAGGAGGCCGAACAGGAAATCCGGTTGGTGAAGGAATTGGAAAACTGGTTGTCGCCGCCCGCGCCGCTGCACCTCGACACGCCGCGCGCCACGCTGCGCGTGGTCTGCAACCCGCAGCCGGATGAAGCCGAGCCGGCGCGTTTCCGCCTCGCCTTGCAATTTCTCCTGCTCCGCCCGCGCACCGGGGAGAAGGCGCGTTCGCTGCACGATCTCGTGGATCTCGTCGTCCGCGCCGCGCACGAACAGGAATTGTTCACGCCGTGGGACTGGGAATTCATCCAGTGGATTTACGACACGCACCGCGAACGCGCCGGCCACGAGACCACGCTCCTGCTTGCCGACGCCGAACTGCTGCAATGGCTCGCGCGCTGGGGCCACACGAACCGGCTGGAATCCGCCGCGAACGGCCAGCCGCTGTTCTTTCACGGCCACATCGTCGCGCTCGCGCCGCATCTGGAAAACGGCGACAAGGAACTTTCCTTCACGCACCGCATCGCGCTGCCCGGCGGCGACAATCATTCCGTGGCGGACGCGAAATTTTTCAACCGCCAGTCGCCGGTCGCGCTCGTCGGCAACGAATTTTTCCTGCTGCGCAACGCGCCGCCGGCCGGCGTGCTGAAATATCTCGCGCAAAAACCGTCCGTGCCCGTGCGCAAGCTGAGCCACCGGCTGCTGCTGCATCTGCGCAAGTCGCAGGCGAATCATGGCGTGGACTGGGAACAGCTCTGCGTCGCGCATCCGGCGGCGCCGCAGTTTGTTTTTGAACTGCTCGACGACACCGTCCGCCTGCGGCTGCTGGCGAAAAGCGCGCGCGACAAGAGCACGTGGATTTGGAACGGCCACGAATGGGTGCGTGGCGGCGACACCTCGTCGCCGAGTGTGGGCGCGACGTCCACGTCGCGTTTTCGTCCGGGCGACGAGGCGTCGCCATCACCTGCTGCGACGGGGGCGTCGCAGCTACGCGGCGAGAAGCCGGAAATTCTCGACGACCCGCGCCTCGATCCGACCGTGCAATGGCTGCGCAAGCTGGACTGGTTCATGCAGGAGCCGGGCTTGTGGATTGGCGACGCGAATGAAAATTTCCTCGGCTCGCTCGCCGAGGCCTGGCACACGCGTCCGGCCGAAGCGGAATTTCTCGGCAACGCCGCATTTCACCGTTTGTTCCTCACGCCGCACCGGCTGAAACCGCGCCTTGTTGTCAAAGGTAGCGGCATAGACTGGCTCGCCGTCTCCGCCGAATGGGAAGCCGAGGGCATGAAGCTTTCCAAAGCCGATCTCGAACGTCTCGCCGCAGCGACGAGCCGTTTCGTGAAACTGCCGAACTCCGGCTGGGTGGAACTCGACACCAACGCTGTGCAAGGCGCGCACGAAGCCATGGCGGAAATGGGCGTAGAAGGGCTCATCGCCGTGCCGCAGAAAGTCGGCCTCGAACACGTCGCGCATCTGGATGAGGAAGGCTTGGCGCGGTTTGTGGATTCGCCGGAGGCAATGGCCTTGCGCGAACGCGTCCGCGATTTCAAGGGTGTTCCGTCCGCCGATCTGCCGAAGACGCTGCAGGCGGATTTGCGGCCGTATCAAAAGGAAGGTTTCGATTTCCTCGCGCATCTCGTGCAGGTGAAGCTCGGCGGCATTTTGGCCGACGACATGGGCCTCGGCAAAACGTTGCAGACGCTGACATGGCTGGCGTGGCTCAAGGAGCGCAACGGAAAAAATCCCAAGCCCTCGCTCGTCATCTGCCCGGCGTCCGTGCTGCACAACTGGCGGCGCGAGGCCGAGCGGTTTACGCCCGGCATGAAAGTGCTGGTGCTGGAAAGCGGCGCCGAGCGGCACAATTTGCGCAAGCAGATTCCGCAGCACGACATCATCGTGACGAATTACGCGCTGCTCCGGCGCGACTTGGAGGAGTTTCACAAGTTCGCGTTCCGCGCGGTGATTCTTGACGAGGCGCAGTTCATCAAAAATCCCGGCGCGCAGGTCACGCAGTCCGTGAAGCAGTTGAAGTGCGAAAATAAAATTGCGCTCACCGGCACGCCGCTGGAAAACCGGCTGCTCGATTTGTGGAGCATCGTGGATTTCATCCAGCCCGGCTACCTCGGCAACCAGGAACATTTCCTCGACACCTATGAGCCGAAAGGCAACGGCGAAAATGGCGAGTCCGTCCAGCGCATCGCGCGCAAACGGCTTTCCGCCAAGCTGCGTCCGCTGCTGCTGCGCCGCCTGAAAAAGCACGTGGCGAAAGACCTGCCCGAACGCATCGAGGAACGCCGCGATTGCCCGCTCGGCGACGAACAGCGCAAATTGTATCTCGCCGAACTGCGCCGCAGCCGCGAAACTATCGAGCAGGCTGTCGCCACGCAAGGTCTCAACAAAAGCAAGATGCATGTCCTCGCCGCGCTCACGCGGTTGCGGCAGGTGTGCTGCCATCCGTCGCTCGTCGGCAGCGACACCGCCAGCGGCAAGACCGAGACGCTGTTTGAACTGCTCGACACGCTCGTGGCCGACGGCCAGAAGGTGCTCGTGTTTTCGCAGTTCGTGCAGATGCTGAACATTCTCGAAAAGGAATGCCAGGCCCGCAACATCCACACGCATATTCTCACCGGCCAGACGAAGGACCGGCAGGCGGTCGTGAATGCCTTCCAGGCCGACAAGGGCGCGGGCGTGTTCCTGTTGAGCCTGCGCGCCGCCGGCACCGGCTTGAATTTGACGAACGCCAGTTACGTGGTGCTTTACGATCCGTGGTGGAATCCGGCGGTGGAGGCGCAGGCGATTGACCGCTCGCACCGCATCGGCCAGACGCAGACCGTGAACGCGTATCGCCTGATCGCGCCCGGCACCGTCGAGGAAAAAATCTGGGAGCTGCAGCAGAGCAAGGCCAAGACGATTGCCGACGTGCTCGGCGAAGAAGGTTTCGCCCGCAGCCTCACGGCAATGGATTTGGAATATCTGTTTTCGGAGGATTGAACTGCCGACCCAGGCGAAAACCGGGTCTCCGCAACCGCGCCGCTGGCCGCCCCGGCGCCGGCCGGCGCCGCTCCGAATCGGAAACCGGCTCCGCCGCTGGCGGGACGGTCTCCCGGAGTTTTGGCGGGGGTTCCGCCGTTTTAAAAGGCGCTTTCCCCCGTGCCGGCGGCGATTCCCCCGGTTTCGGCAATGGCTCCCCCGGTTTTAAAAC
>Ga0181516_10003186_pt1 | contig 11139 bp, 9 predicted proteins | sample PEATcosm2014_Bin_25_FD_121104 | JGI IMG/M metagenome (GOLD analysis project Ga0181516, IMG submission 121104) | Peatland microbial communities from MTU Mesocosm Facility, Houghton, MI, USA - PEATcosm2014_Bin01_10_metaG | ecosystem: Environmental > Terrestrial > Soil > Wetlands > Peat | place...
TCGCAACCTGCTCTTGAGCGACTCGGCCCGGCGCCAGGCGCTCTCGTTGTCCCAGTCGCTTGGTGCGGTGGGCCAGTCGCACCACTACGCGAGTGCGATGCGACGCACGATGCGCGCGGTGATGCAGGACGCGGGCGTGCGCGTGGCCTACGCCGACGTGGTCGATCCGTTCACGTTCGTGCCGGCCCGTGACGACGAGAGTGGTCCGCGTCGCGCGCTGGTAGCGGGAGTGGTCGACGGTATCCGACTCATCGACAACGCTCCGGTCGTTGTTGCAGCGAGGAGGGACTAATGCTGCTCGCCATGGATGTAGGCAACACCGAGACCGTCATCGGGCTGTTCGGACCCGAAGCCCCCGAGGCCGCCGACGCGATGGGTTTCGCGCGCGCGAGCGGCGAACATGGGCTCACGCACCACTGGCGCATCTCGACCGTCGCGGATCGGACGCCCGACGAGCACGCCATGGTCCTCACCCAACTGCTCGACCTCGAGGGACTCGACTTGCGCACCGCGGTGACCGCGATGGCGATCTCCTCGTCCGCGCCCGCGGTGACAACCCAACTGCGACGAATGGCGAACCGGTGGTTTTCGAGCCTGGCTTTGACCGTGATCGGACCGGGGACCAAGTCGGGCATGCCGATCCTCTACGACAACCCCCGCGAGGTCGGGGCGGACCGGATCGCCGATGCCGTCGGCGCCTTCGACCTCTACCCGGGTGCCTCGATCGTGGTGGACATGGGCACCGCGACGGTCTTTGACGTGGTGAGCGAACGCGGGGAGTACCTGGGCGGGGCGATCGCGCCCGGTGTGGCGATCTCGCTCGAGGCGCTGTACTCGCACGCGTCGGCACTCCGTTCAGTCGAATTGGTGCGTCCGCGCTCGGTGATCGGCCGTTCCACGGTCGAGTCGATCCAGTCCGGGGTCCTCTACGGTTTCGCCGCCCAGGTCGACGGCGTCGTCGAGCGCATCCTCGAGGAGCTCGGGCCCGCGACCGTCATCTCGACGGGCGGCCTCGCGGGACTCATCTCACCGCACACGAAGCACATCCAACACGTGGAACCGTGGCTCACCCTTCACGGATTGCGTATCGTTCATGAACGGAATCATTTGGGAGACGCTTTGTGACCACGCCGTATACCTTTGCCCACAACGCCTACGCCGCGGCTCTGCACGAGTCGTACGCCCACCTGAGCGACGGTGAGGAGTCCGGGGTGAGCGTGAACGTGGCGGGCCGGGTCATGTTGCTGCGAACCCAGGGCAAACTCGCCTTCGCGACCATGCGCGACTCGACGGGCGAGATCCAGTTGTTCGCCCTCGCGGCGGCGACCGGGGACTTCGAGGAGTTCGCGAAACTGCACCTGGGAGATTGGGTCGGCGTGAGCGGTGAGGTCGTGCGCACCAAGCGCGGCGAGCTGTCAGTGAAGGTTTCTTCGTGGGTCCGACTCGCGGAGGCGCAGCACAACTTCGGCGACAAGTGGGCGGGGATTAGCGACTTCGACCTTCGCTACCGCCACCGCGAAGCGGATCTGTGGGCGAATCCCGAGTCCCGCGAGGCACTCAGTCGGCGTTCCGCGGTCGTTCGCTCGGTGCGCGAGCGGTGTTGGGCGGCGGGATTCATGGAGGTCGAGACGCCGATTCTCAACCCCATCGCGACCGGCGCGGCGGCGCGACCGTTTTCCACGCACCACAACGCCCTGGACAGCGAGTTCTTCTTGCGCATCGCACCCGAACTCTGGTTGAAGCGTCTCGTCGTGGGCGGCTTCGAGCGCGTCTTCGAGTTGGGTCGCGTCTTTCGAAACGAGGGCGTGAGCCCTCGCCACAACCCTGAGTTCACGATGCTCGAGCTCTACGCGGCGTACTGGAACGTCGCGGACATGATGTCCTTCACCGAGGAACTCGTTGCGGGCGTCGCGCGCGACGTGCTGGGTACGACCGAGATCACGTACCAGGGGAGGGACTTTTCCTTCGCCACCCCCTGGCCTCGTCGCAGCATGTCCGAACTTGCGAGCGAGGCGTTGGGCGAGGAGGTCTCGGTGCACACGAGCCGCGAGCGACTCGCCACGCTCGCCCACGAGCACGGCGTGGACGTGCACGCCAGCTGGGGCCCGGGACGCTGCCTCGCTGAGTTGTTCGAGGCGACGTGCGAAGAGTCGTTGTGGAACCCGATCTTCGTCACCGACTACCCGGTCGAGGTGTCACCACTCTCGCGGCGTCACCAGAGCGACCCAGAACTGACCGAACGTTTCGAGTCCTACGCCGCCACGCGTGAGTTATCCAACGGATTTAGCGAATTGGTCGATCCGCTCGACCAGCGATCGCGATTCGAAGAGCAGGCGCGCCTCGCCGCGGCGGGTGAAGACGAGACAATGGCGATCGACGAGGACTACATCAAGGCGCTCGAGTGGGGCCTTCCCCCGACGGCGGGACTCGGCGTGGGCATGGACCGGCTGGCGATGTTGATCGCCGACGTGGCGAACATTCGCGAGGTCATCGCCTTTCCCACGCTCAAGCCGCTGCGCGACTAGTACGAGGGCAGGTCCTCGAGGAGCGACTGGATCAAGGATCCAAAGCCGCGACGAAGTTCGGGACTTCGCACGCTGGCGAGCGCCACGTGGGCCCTTTCGAGGAACGACTGGGCGGCGAGGATCGTCTGGGCGATGCCGTCGGTGGCGACGACGAGCTTGCGGGCGCGTTCGCGGTCGGCGTCGTTCAGTGGTTCACCCAGTAGCGCGCGAAGCTCGTCGCCCACGACTGGGTCGCGTAGTGCGAAGAGCGTGGGCAGGTTGTAGATCCCTTCGGCGAGGTCCTGACCCGCGGGCTTACCGAGTTGGTTCTCGGTCGCGGTCACGTCCAAGATGTCGTCACGGAGTTGGTAGATCATCCCAAAACATCGACCGAATTCGGCGAGGGCTTCGGTCTCCTCGGGTCCGTGATGGGCGGTGATGGCCCCGACCCGGCAACTCGAGGACAACAGTGAGGCCGTCTTCCCCTCAATCGCCTCGTAGTAGTCGGTCTCGGAACGGTTCACCGAGAAGGCGGTGCGCACTTCGGAGACCTGGCCGCGGGTGAGCCACGCGAGGGTGCGCGCCAGCAGTCCCGCCATCTCGACCCCGAGGTCGGCCGCGATCGTCGCCGAGCGCGCCATCAGGTAGTCACCGGCGACGATGGCGATCAGGTTGCCGTAGTGGGCGTTCACGCTGTCGACGTTGCGACGGATCTCGGCCTCGTCCATGACGTCGTCGTGATAAAGAGACGCGAGGTGCAGCAGTTCGAGTGCCACGCCGCCCATGAGATCGTCTCGCGAGGCCTCGCGAGAACCACCGGTCGCCGAGGCGATGGCGAGCATGGGGCGCAGTCGCTTGCCACCGGCGTAGATCAAGTGGGTCGTGACCGAGTCCAGATAGTCGTCGCCGAAGATGACTGATTCGGCGAGGAGCAACTCGAGACGTTGCAGGTCAGATTCGACCAGTTCCAGCGCAAGTAGCTCAAGCGGGTTCACTCCACCACCTTAGAGGGCGCGTCTTTGCTGGTTCGAGGGGCTGGAACGATTTGGGTGCCCACACCGGTACACTTCTATTTGTTGACGCGTAAAGGATGAACATTGTTCGAGCGATTTACAGACCGTGCCCGTCGAGTACTCGTACTCGCACAGGAAGAAGCACGTGACCTCAACCACGCCTTCATCGGTACCGAGCACATACTGCTCGGACTGATCCGAGAGGGCGAGGGAGTGGCCGCCAAGGCCCTGGACGCCCTGGGCGTGACCTTTGACGTCGTGCGCGAGAAGGTCGAAGAGGCCATCGGAGCCAACGCCAATCCGTCGCCCGGTTCTCCCCCCTTCACGCCGCGCGCGAAGAAGGTCCTCGAACTCTCGCTGCGCGAAGCGCTCCAACTCGGTCACTCCTACATCGGTACCGAGCACATGCTGCTCGGCCTCGTACGCGAGGGCGACGGCGTCGCCGCCCAGGTCCTGAACGACCTCGGCGCGGACATGGCCCGGGTGCGCACCCAGGTGATCCAGATGATGTCCGGCCAGGCCGGCAAGGAGACGGGCGTGCCCTCGGGCAGCGGTCAAAAGAGCGGTCCCGAGGAGTCGGGCGGCTCAGCCGTCTTGGACCAGTTCGGACGCAACCTGACGCAGTTCGCGCGCGAGGGCAAACTCGACCCGCTCGTGGGTCGCGACAAGGAAGTCGAGCGCGTGATGCAGGTCTTGTCACGTCGCACCAAGAACAACCCGGTCCTGATTGGCGAGCCCGGCGTCGGCAAGACCGCCATCGTCGAGGGCCTCGCCCAGAAGATCGTCGCCAACCAGGTGCCGGTCACGCTGGCCGACAAGCAGCTCTACACCCTCGACCTGGGCGCGCTCGTCGCTGGTAGCCGCTACCGCGGTGACTTCGAGGAGCGACTGAAGAAAGTGCTCAAGGAGATCCGCACCCGCGGCGACATCATCTTGTTCATCGACGAGATCCACACCCTGGTCGGCGCCGGAGCCGCCGAAGGCGCCATTGACGCCGCGTCGATCTTGAAGCCCATGCTCGCTCGCGGCGAACTCCAGACGGTCGGGGCGACCACCATCGACGAATACCGTAAGCACATTGAAAAGGACGCCGCCCTCGAACGCCGATTCCAGCCCGTGAAGGTCGAACAGCCGTCGGTCGCCATGACCATCGAGATCCTGAAGGGCCTTCGCGAGGTCTACGAGGAGTACCACGCGGTTCGCATCACCGACCAGGCGCTGATCGCGGCCGCCAACCTCGCCGACCGCTACATCGCCGACCGCTTCTTGCCCGACAAGGCCATCGACCTCATCGACGAGGCCGGGAGTCGGCTGCGGATCCGCCGCATGGCGGCACCGCCGGCGGCGAAGAAGTACGACGAGGACATCTTGCGCGTGCGCTCGGACAAAGAGTCCGCCATGGAAAAGGGCGCCCTCGAACAAGCCAAGGCGCTCGAAGAGCAGGAGCGCGAACTCATTGCCAAGAAGGACGAACTCGACGCGTCGGTCAAGGCCGCCGGCGGGGACACCTTTGACCTCGTGGACGAAGAGACCATCGCCGAAGTGTTGGCGAACTGGACCGGTATCCCGGTCTACCGACTCACCGAGGAAGAGACGTCCAAGCTCTTGCGTATGGAAGACGAGTTGCACAAGCGGATCATCGGCCAGGACGAAGCGATCATCGCCATCAGTCGGGCCATCCGTCGCACGCGCGCGGGTCTGAAGGACCCCAAGCGTCCGGGCGGCTCGTTCATCTTCCTGGGCCCCACGGGTGTGGGTAAGACCGAACTCGCCAAGACCCTGGCGGAGTTCCTCTTTGACGACGAGGACGCGATCATCCAGCTCGACATGTCCGAGTACATGGAAAAGCACTCGGTGAGTCGCCTGGTCGGTTCGCCCCCCGGGTACGTGGGTTACGACGAAGGCGGGCAATTGACCGAAGCCGTTCGCCGCAAGCCGTTCTCGGTCGTGCTCTTCGACGAGGTCGAGAAGGCTCACCCCGACGTGTTCAACACACTGTTGCAGATCCTTGAGGACGGTCGACTGACCGATTCGCAGGGTCGCGCCGTCGACTTCAAGAACACGATCCTGATCATGACCTCGAACCTCGGAACCGCCGACCTGCGCAAGGCCGCCATTGGGTTCGTCAAGGATTCGGACATGGCCAGTCACGAGCGCATGAAGGAGAAGGTCCACCAGGCCCTCAAGCTCCACTTCCGTCCCGAGTTCCTCAACCGTATTGATGACACAATCGTGTTCCACGAACTCACCAAGGAAGAGGTCATCCAGATCGCCGACCTGTTCATCGCTCGTTTGCGCGATCAGTTGACGATCCAGGGTCTCGGACTCGAACTGTCGGCCGGCGCCCAGGAGTACTTGGCTGAGAAGGGCTACGACCCCGAGCTCGGCGCGCGACCACTTCGTCGTGCGATCCAGACGTACGTGGAAGACGTGCTCAGCGAGAAGATCCTGTTCAAGGATTTCCACGCTGGCCAGACGATTGTCGTCGACGTGGCGACCGGTGACGACGGACCCTACCTGACGTTCGAAGGTATCGAGGGACTGCCCCAATCGGTGGACCTGGAGAACCTCTCCACCAACGAGTAACGTCACAGCCCGCTCCTAGGTTCGTGTCGTGAAGACACGCTCGCTGCACGTTTGTCGAGAGTGCGGGACGACGTCACCGCGCTGGATTGGGCGCTGTCCCGGCTGCGGCGAATGGAACACCCTGGACGAACAAACGTTGCCGAGTCCTCACACGATTGAACGCGCGTTCGCCGCTCCCCTTCGCGAGGTCCGCGGCCTCGGTGAGGTGCTGGTGCCCTCAGGCGTTGTCGAGCTCGACCGGGTCCTCGGCGGGGGTTTCACGCGCGGATCAACGACGTTGCTCTTCGGCGAGCCGGGCGTGGGCAAGTCCACGCTCGCCTTGATGGCGCTGCGTGAACGCGCGCTGCACGGTGACTGCGTCCTGCTGGTCGCGGCCGAGGAATCGGCGGGCCAAGTGGCCTCGCGCGCGTCGCGGCTCGGTGAGGTGCCGTCCACACTCCTGGTCTGTGCGACGACCTCGATCACTGACGCTGAGGACCTGATCAGGTCGTTGCGGCCCGAACTGTGCGTGGTCGATTCGATCGCCGCGATGAGTGATCCGTCGCTCGCGGGCGTGGCGGGGTCGGTGCCCCAGATCCGTCACGGCGCCGAGCGACTGTGCGCCGCGGCCAAGTCGTCGTCCTCGTCGCTCGTGCTCGTGGGCCACGTCACCAAGGATGGCGAACTCGCGGGTCCCCGAACGCTCGAGCACCTGGTCGACACGGTGCTTCGTATCGAGGGTGAGCGCGAGGGTTCGCTTCGGGTCCTGCGCGCGTTGAAACACCGGTTCGGGGCCACCAGTGAGGTCGGGCTGCTCGAGATGGTCAACGACGGCCTGCGCGAGTTACCCGAAGCGTCCCTCGCCCTGGGAGGCGTGGACCTGGAGGTGCCGGGCGTCGCGATGGGAATCGCCACCAACGGCTCTCGCTCGCTGCTCGTAGAGATCCAGGCCCTCGTGGCGTCGGGTTCGGGGGCAACACGAAGGGTCGCTCATCAGTTGTCGTCCCAGCGGCTCAGTCTGATCCTGGCCGTGCTCGAGGTCCGCTGTGGGATCGACACGAGTGCGAGTGACGTCTTCGCCGCGAGCGCGGGCGGACTGCCTGCTCTCGAGCCCGGCGTCGACGTCGCGCTGGCGCTCGCCGTAGCCTCGGCCGCGCAAGGTTTCGCGGTTCCGCGGGCGCTCGCGAGCGTAGGCGAAGTGGGCTTGGCCGGCGAGTTGCGTTCGGTCGCGGGCCTCACGCGTCGGGTTCGTGAGGCCCAGCGACTCGGGGCTCGCACGGTGATCGTGCCTCAGGCGGGCGAACTCGAGCACGTGGCCGGACTGGATGTCGTGCGCTGTGGCACGCTCGACGAGGCCTTGGTCGCGGCCCGGCGTCATGAAGTGGCCAAAGTGCGGTAGAATAGTAAATCCCCCCTCGCCCCATCGGGCGGAAATTCTTCTTAGGAGAACCCGATTTATGGCCCCTCGCAAATACAAAAAGGGTGATCGTCTCGTCTATCCGCACCACGGCGCCTGCACCGTCGAGAAAATCGAGAAAATGACGGCTTTTGACGTCAAACAGGACTACCTCAAGTTGAAGGTCGCCTACACCGACCTGGTGCTCATGGTGCCCGTCGCGAACGCGGAGTCCGTGGGTCTGCGCGACGTGATCAACGACGAAGAGGTCGAAGAGGTCTTTGCGGTCTTGCGCAAGAAGGAAGCGCGTATGCCGACGAACTGGTCTCGGCGTTTCAAAAACCACTCCGAGAAGTTGCGCTCGGGCGACATCTACCAGGTCGCCGAAGTCGTTCGCAACCTCTCGATTCGCGACAAGGACAAGGGTCTGTCCGCCGGCGAGAAGCGAATGTTGACTCGAGCCCGGCAGATCCTCGTCTCGGAGTTGACCTTCGCCTTGAACGTCGACACTGAAGCGGCTGAAGAAAAGCTCGCCTCAGTCCTTCCCTAGCAATGTCGGTGGCCGCTATTGTCGTGGCCGCCGGTCAGGGAGCCCGCTTCGGTGGCCTCAAGCAGTTCGCCGACCTCGATAACGAGACCGTCGCACGGCGCAGCGTGCGCGGTGCGCGTAGCGTCGCCTCCACGGTCGTTCTGGTGGTTCCCGCGGGCTACGACGGCACGGGTGAAGGTGCCGACGTCGTGGTGACCGGTGGTGCCTCGCGTGCCGCGTCGGTGCGCTGCGGACTGGTCGCATGCGCTGACGCCGACGTGGTGGTCGTGCACGACGCGGCCCGTCCGCTCGCTTCGCCGGAACTGTTCCATCTCGTGGTCGACGCCGTGCAGCACGGCGCGGTCGCCGCGGTGCCCGGCCTGGCGATCACGGACACGGTCAAGCGCGTGCGTCGCAGCGGCGACGTGACCGCCGTCGACGCCACCGTGGCCCGCGAGGACCTCGTGACCGTCCAGACCCCCCAAGCGTTTCGTCGCGAGGTGCTCGAACGGGCCCACGCCGGTTCGTCCGACGCGACCGACGACGCGGCGCTGGTTGAGTTGCTCGACGAGCAAGTCGTCGTCGTGGCCGGCGAGCCACAGAACATCAAGATCACGAATCCGTCGGACCTTCGACGGGTCATCGAGTCGGTGCGAGGTTCCCAGTGAGGATCGGCCAGGGCATCGACGTCCATCGGTTCAGCGCTGATCCGGCGCGTGAGTTGTGGCTCGGTCTGGTGCTCGTACCCGACGCCGTGGGTCTCGAAGGACACTCAGACGCGGACGTGGCAACGCACGCCTTGATCGACGCCCTGCTCGGAGCGGCCAATCTGGGCGACATCGGGCACCATTTTCCGTCCACCGACCCTCGCTACGCCGGGGCCAAGTCCTCGGACATGCTGCGTGCCACCACGGAGCTGCTCGCGAGTTCGGGCTACCGGGTCACCTCCGCGGACCTGACGATCATCGCCGAGCAGCCGAAGTTGGCCTGGTTCATCCCGACGATGTCCGAACGGCTCTCCGAGGTGGTCGGAACGACGGTGTCGGTCAAGGCCACCACCGTCGAGGGCCTTGGCGCTTTAGGTCGTCAAGAAGGCATCGGAGCGAGCGCGGTGGTGTTGATCGAAGAGACGTCGTGAGTCCGCGACCCGCACCGCGTCGCGGAATGCCCAAAGGTCGTGTGCCACGTCAGGGTGGGCGACCACTTACCGGTGGTCAGGTCGGCGGACCCCGCCGGGCCCCCGCTCGCGACAAGGAGGGACTCGGCGGCGAGCAGGTGGAGGGACGCCACGCGGTGCTCGAACTCTTGAAGGCGCGTCGTCGGCAAGTCCAGCGAATCTTCGTCGCCGAAGCACAGGATCCCTCGGACATCCTTGACGCGATCGAACGCGAAGCGCAACGCCAACGCGTACCGGTGCAAGTTGTCTCGATGGCTCGTCTCGACCGCGAGGCGCGCACCGAGGGCCACCAGGGAGTGCTCGCATTCGCCGCACGACTCGAGACGGTTCCCCTTGAGACTCTGCTCGAGCACCAGCGCCCGTTCCTGTTGGTATGCGACGGGGTCACCGATCCTCGAAACCTCGGCGCCATGCTGCGAAGCGCCGACGGGGCGGGAGTCTCCGGTGTCGTTGTGCCCAGACACCGATCGGCTCGCATCTCGCCAACGGTGACGAAGACGGCCGCGGGAGCAATCGAATATCTCACGTTCTGCGACGTCGGCGGTGTCCCGTCGGCCATTGATCAATTGAACAAGGCCGGCGTCTTGACCGTCGGTCTCGCGGGAGATTCCAAAGATTCCCTCTACGATCTCGATCTTGGGTCAGTTCCGGTCGCACTCATCGTGGGTGGGGAAGAGAAGGGTCTGGCGACGTTGACCCGCAAACGCTGTTCCGCGGTGGTAGCCATACCTCAAGTGGGTCAGATCAGTTCACTCAACGCGGGTGTGGCCGTGTCGATTGCCGCCTTCGAGGTGGCTCGACAGCGCCGACTTCATCCCGAAAGATAGTTCCACTTCATGTGAAGGGCGACCGTTGTGTCTATGATTCGATTAGAAGTTGAATCGTCATTGGCCCGTGGCACGAACATTCAATGCGGCAGCTGGTGATGTTGTAGGTACGGCTGTTTGCCCAGACGCACATTCCTCTAACTGAAGGATCATGATGCGAAACTGGCTCTCTAACCCCGTTCGACGTCTCGTCGCTCTCGTGGCAGTGATAACTATCGCTGTATTAGCTTTGCCGTTGCCTGCGCAAGGCACCATAAGCCCGTTCAATGCTGTGACATTTCACGAGAACGATAGCTCTGGAGATTCAGTCAATACTTTTGAATCTGAAAACGCTCCGACAGCCCTTACCCTTTTCGCCAATCTAAGTCCGTCTTTCTCAAATAGCGGGTTTGTGTTTGACGGTTGGAATACGTCAGCGAATGGTTCAGGCACGTTCTATGCCGATGGATCACAGTATTCCTTCACATCAAATCTTGACCTATTTGCTGAGTGGACACAAGCTTTCAATGCCGTGACATTCAACGAGAATGCGAGTGTCTCGGACTCTGTTAACAGTTTTCAGTCCATGAACACTCCTTCTGATTTGACTCTCTTCGCAAATATGTCGCCATCCTTTTCGAAGTCTGGTTATACGTTCAGTGATTGGAATACTGCTCCGGATGGAAGCGGCACCGCTTACGGAAATGGAGCACTCTATGGATTTGGCAGCAACCTGTCCTTGTTTGCTCAGTGGATTCCAAACTCTGTCTCGACAACGACCACTACAACAACAACTATTCCGACCTCCATGTTCACAGTTAGTTTCAATGATGGAGGCGGGTCAGGCATCTTGAGTCCAGTGACAGTGACCTCTGGCTCTTCTGTGCAACTGCCCATTGCGGGTTCACTGACATATGCCGGATTCACTCAGACCGGTTGGTTCACTGCATCGACTGGAGGGGTCCTTGTCGGCCAAGGAGGAGCTTCGTTTGTGCCGAATGCATCATTGACCTTGTTTGCACAGTGGCTCGCTGGTGCTGGTGACGTCGTGGCGTTCTCCGCGAACGGGGGAGCAGGGAACGTTCCTGCAATCACTTCCACTGCAGGAACTTCACTAACGCTGCCGACAGGCGCCAGCCTGACCGACAA
>Ga0181516_10003187_pt1 | contig 11139 bp, 8 predicted proteins | sample PEATcosm2014_Bin_25_FD_121104 | JGI IMG/M metagenome (GOLD analysis project Ga0181516, IMG submission 121104) | Peatland microbial communities from MTU Mesocosm Facility, Houghton, MI, USA - PEATcosm2014_Bin01_10_metaG | ecosystem: Environmental > Terrestrial > Soil > Wetlands > Peat | place...
GCATTGAGCTGGCCGCCGCGGCGATCGCCGAGCTCGCCAAGGGTGCACGGGTCATAGCCCCGACGCATCCGGGTTTCGGCGGTTCCGAATTGCCCCAAGGCATGCGTACAGTTGACGATCTATCCTATTTCTATCTCGATGTGCTCGACCAGCTAGATCTACGCGATGTCACCTTGGTCGGCGTATCGTTCGGCGCCTGGATTGCCGCCGAGATCGCGGTGAAATCTACCGCGCGGCTGTCGCGGCTCGTCATGGCGAACGCCGTCGGCGTCAAGGTCGGCGGCCGCGAGAGCCGTGACATCGTCGACATTTTTGCGCTCACCGATCCGGAATATCTCGATATCGCCTATTGCGATCCGAAAATCGGGCAACGTGATTACAAGGCGCTGCCGGACGCTGTGGTGTTGGCCGCTGCGCGCGCGCGCGAAGCGACGGCGCGGTTCGCCTGGAATCCATATTTTCACAATCCGCGGCTCAAGAGCCGGCTGCACCGCATCCGCATTCCGACATTATTTTTATGGGGCGCGCACGACCGCATGCTCAGCGAAACTTACGGCCGCGCTTATTGCGCGATGATCCCGGGCGCGCGCTTCGAGCCGATCGCGCGCGCCGGGCACTTTCCGCATGAGGAGCAGCCGCAGGTTTTCGCCGAGCGCGTGATGGCGTTCGTCGACGGCAAATGAATTCGTCATTCCGGGGCCGGGCGAAGCGAGGAGGCCGGAATCCAATCCACTGATTAAGGAGATTGGCACCGGCTTGCCGATCCCTTACTTTTCGGGGTTATGGATTCCGGGCTTTCGCCTTCGGCGAGGTCCGGAATGACCGGAGTACGCGCCATGCGGATCTATCAATTCAGCGAACAGCCCTATTACCCGGCGTGGAACGATCACTCCGGCTCGCTGCGCGTCATTCTGCCCAACCGCAAATGCGATCCGCGCGTCGCCGCCGATCTGTTCCATCGCTATTACGACGAGTATCAACTCTGCGACGAACTCGGCCTCGACATTATGCTCAACGAACATCATCAGAGCGCCACCTGCATGTCGTCGGCGGTGCTGGTCGGACTGTCGGTGCTGGCGCGTGCCACCAAACGGGCGCGGTTATTGGTGCTCGGCTATCCGATCGGGCATCGGCCCGATCCGTTGCGCGTCGCCGAGGAGCTGTCGACCATTGACGTGATTTCGCGCGGGCGTCTCGACATGGGTTTCATCAAAGGCATTCCCTACGAAATCGCGGCGTCGAATCGAAACCCGACCGAACTGATGGACCGCTTCTGGGAAGCGCATGACTTCATTCTCAAGGCAATGACCACGCACGACGAGAATTTCAATTGGGAAGGCGAATTCTTCCACTACCGGCAAGTGAATGTTTGGCCGCGAGTTTGGCAGGAGCCGCACCCGCCGGTTTGGTCGACCACCGGCAGCGCCACCCAAGCGCGCGTGCTCGGTGAGCGCGGCTATGTCATGGCAACGCTCGGCACCGGCTACGGCACGCGCAAAATCTATGATGCTTATCGCAAGGCCTATCTGGGCAAATTCGGCAAAGCGCCCGGCGCCGACCGGTTTGCCTATCTCGGCCTGGTCGCGGTGGCCCACGACAGGGACGAGGCGCGCAAGCGCGGCGACCTCATCGCCGGCTATGTGCGTACCAGTCCGATCGTGCATCTGCCGTTCCGCAATCCGCCCGGATATCTGCCGGCCGAGGACAATGCGCGGATGCTGCGCGGCGAGACGCCGCCACGCACCTTCACCAAGGACGGCCGTGTGATCTCGATGCAGACCGCCGGCATCGACGAACTGATCGATGCCGGTGTCCTGTTCTGCGGCACGCCCGACGAGGTCTATAAACAGATCGTCGATTTCTGCGAACAGTGCGGCGGTATGGGCAATCTCCTGATGATGGGTCACGGCGGCGAACTGACGCACGCTCAGACCGTCGACAACCTCACGCTGTTCTCCCGCGAGGTGCTGCCGCGATTGCAAGACTACCGGCAGCCCGACGCCGATGCGGCTGCTGCGGCGTAGCGCGGCAAAAGGGCTCTGTTTCGAACAAATCTTGATTTCGGCGCAAGCCTAGCTCATTGCTTTTGCGGGGAACGGATGCCGGCGCGGGATTTGGATTGATCGATGGCAAGTGAGCCTTTCGCGTCCGATCCCTACGTGGTCGGCAAGACCGATCCTGCCGCCGCGCCCGCGCATATTCCCGCGGAAGAATCCTTGTGTCCGGTCGTCTCGCACGACTGGGTCAATTCCGAGTACAAGCATCTCGTTGTCGAGGCCTCGCCGAAGGCGCTCGCTGTCATGCCGGGCCAGTTCTTCAATCTGCTGTGCCCGTCACCCGATGTCGGCGAATTGTTCTTCCGCCGCCCGCAGAGCGTCTACCGCGTCAGCCGCAGGCGCGGGCAAATCGAGTTTTTGTACAAATGCGTCGGTCGCGGCACGCGCGGCCTGGCGACCCTGGAGAAGGGTGACGACCTCAACATGGTCGGGCCGCTCGGCATCGGCTTCCGGCTCGATCCGGCGTGGCGGCACATTGTCGTCCTCGGCCGCGGCGTCGGCATCGCGACGCTCGGGCCGATCTCGCAGCTCGCGCGCGAGAAGGACGTCGGCGTCACGGCGATCCTGTCGGCGCGCGACAAGGATTTCGTCATGGCCGATACGTTCTTCCGCGAGGCCGGCGACGTCGTCAGCGTGCTCGACACCGACGGCACCAGCGCCGTCGACAATGTCGAGAAAATCATCGGCGGCCTGATCGCGCAAAAGCGAGCCGATGGCTTCTTCACTTGCGGCTCAAATCGTCTGTTCCAGCTCATGAAGCGCCTCGGCAAGACGCATGATATCCCGGGACAAGTGGCGATGGAGCAGGTGATGGCATGCGGGCTTGGTCCCTGCTACGTCTGTGTCCGCGCCTTCGAAGTGGGCGGCAAGAAGGAATTGCGCCGGGTCTGCATCGAAGGCCCGGTGTTCGACATGCAGGAGGCGGTCGGATGGTAGATATGCGCGTCAAGATCGGCGCCGTGACGCTGCAAAATCCGGTCATGCCGGCGTCAGGCTGTTTCTCGACCGATCTCGCCCAGGTCATGGACCTGAACCGGCTGGGCGCGTTGGTGGCGAAAACCGTTTCGCGCGAATATCGTGCCGGCAATCCGCCGCCGCGCGCCGCCGAGGTCGAAGGCGGCATGATCAATTCGATCGGGCTGCCGACCAAGGGCATCGATTATTTCTTCGAGCACCAGGTGCCGGACTATAAGCGCTTCACGCCGCCGCTGGTCGGTTCGATCTCGGCGACGACGATCGAGGATTTCGCGGCGATGGCGCGCGATGTGGCGAAATCCGACATCGACGTGCTGGAAGTCAACATTTCCTGTCCGACGCGCGATCCCAAGGGCGGCAATTTCGCGCTGCACGCGGAGCACACCTATGATGTGGTCAAGCTCATCCGCGTCACCACGGAAAAACCGGTCTGGGTGAAACTGTCGCCCAACGCCGGCGATATCGTCACGGTTGCCCAAGCCGCGGAGCAGGCCGGCGCCGATGCGCTTGTCGTCGCCAACACGATCTTGGGATTGAAGATCAATACCGATACGTTTCGGCCGGCGATCGGCAACAAATTCGGCGGCCTGTCCGGGCCGGGCATCAAGCCGGTCATCGTGCGCATGGTTCATCAATGCGCCAAGGCGGTCAAAATCCCGATTATCGGCTGCGGCGGCATCGTCAAGGTCGAGGACGCGGTGGAATATATGCTGGCCGGCGCCACTGCGGTCATGATCGGCTATCTCACTTTCCGCAATCCCACCGGCATGATCGCAATCATCGAGGGGCTCGAAGAATGGTGCGCCAAGCGTGGCTTCGCGCGCGTTGCCGATCTCACCGGCGCCATGATCGACGAGCCGCCGATGGAGACTTTTGCAGCCGCCGCCGCGCCGATCGGGTAAGTTAGCGTCATGGCCACACGCATCACCATCCGCCAGCCGGACGACTGGCATCTGCATGTTCGCGACGGCGAGATGCTCAAAGCGGTGCTGCCGTTCACCACCCGGAATTTCGGCCGCGCCATCCTGATGCCGAATCTGGTGCCGCCGGTTCGCACCGCGGCCGAGTGCGTCGCCTATCGCGAGCGGGTGATGGCCGCGGTGCCGCAAGGCTCGAAATTCAAGCCGCTGATGACGTGCTATCTCACCGACGACACCGATGCCGACGACGTCGAGCGCGGCTTTCGCGACGGTGTGTTCACCGGCGTGAAGCTTTATCCGGCCAACGCCACCACCAATTCGGCGGCGGGCGTCACCGACTACAATAAAGTGATGCCGGTCTTGGAGCGCATGGAAAAGATCGGCATGCCATTTCTCATGCATGGCGAGGACACCGATCCCGACGTCGATATTTTCGACCGCGAGACGGCATTCATCGATCGGTACTTGGCGAAATGGGTGAAGCAATTCCCCGGTCTGCGCTTCATCCTCGAACATCTGTCTTCGAAGGACGGCGTCGACTTCGTGCGGAGCGCAGCACCGCAGGTCGGCGCCACGATTACGGCCTACCACATGGTGCTGACGCGCAACGACTGGTTCGGCCACGGCCTCAAGCCGTACATGTATGTGATGCCGGTGATCAAAACGGCGCGGGATCGAGCCGCGTTACGCAAGGCGGCGACCTCGGGTGAAGCGTGCTATTTCCTCGGCACCGATTCCGCGCCGCATCCCTATGCGCGCAAGGTTTCGACCAACGGCGTCCCCGGCATGTTCAATGCGCCGGTCGCTCTTGAAACCTATGTCCAGGTGTTCGAGGAGGAAGGCGCGCTCGACAAGCTCGAAGCATTTGCCTCGCTCAACGGGCCGAAGCATTATCGCATGCCGCCGAACGAGGCAACGATCACGCTGGAGAAGACGCCCTGGACCGCGCCCGAGGAAGTCAAGGTCCCCGGTCCCGACGAGCGCGCCTTGATCTATCGCGGCGGCGAGACCATCGCGTGGCAGGTGGTCAACTAGTGCGGAGACGAGGATGACAGGCTTCCCCGATAAAGCGGTGATCGCCGAACTGACGGCAAAGATGCTGCTCGAAGTGGATGCGGTCCGCTTCATGAGCGACAAGCCGTTCATCTACACCTCCGGCTGGGCAAGCCCGGTCTATACCGATTGCCGCCGGCTGATCTCGTTTCCGCGCGTGCGCCGGACGCTGATCGACTTCGGCGTGGCGACCGTGATGCGCGACGTCGGCTTCGAGCAATTCGATGCCGTGGCCGGCGGCGAGACCGCCGGCATTCCGTTTGCGGCTTGGATGGCGGATCGCCTCATGCTGCCGATGCAATATGTGCGCAAGAAGCCGAAAGGATTCGGCCGCAACGCGCAGATCGAAGGTCATCTGGAGGACGGCGACCGCGTGCTTCTGGTCGAAGACATGACCACCGACGGCCGCAGCAAGGTCAATTTCTGCAAAGCGCTGCGCGACGCCGGCGCCGTGGTCGAGCACGTCTTCGTGTTCTTTTTCTACGACATCTTTCCCGAGAGTAAGAAAATCATGAGCGATCTCGGCGTCACGCTGCACGCACTCGCCACCTGGTGGGACGTGTTGGACGTGGCGAAGAAGAGCGGCAGGTTCGACAAGGCCAAGCTGAAAGAAGTCGAAAAATTCATGAAGGATCCCGCCGCGTGGTCCAAAGCGCATGGCGGCGTCGCGCAAGCGGCGGAGTAGCAGCAGCAGGGACGAAATGCCAAACGAAATTGCGGATGTAATCGTTGTCGGCGCCGGCAATGCGGCGTTTTGCGCGGCGCTGGCGGCGCAAGAGCAGGGCGCCAAGGTCGTCATGCTCGAAGCCGCGCCGGAAGACGAATCCGGCGGCAACAGCCGCTTCACCGCGGGTTCGATTCGTGTCGTCTATAACGGCATCGACGACATCAAGACCCTGGTGCCCGATCTGACGCCGGCAGAAATCGAGACCACCGATTTCGGCACCTACACGGCCGATCAGTTTTTCGACGACATGGCGCGCGTCACGCAGCATCGCGCCGATCCCGACCTGGTCGAGCTCCTCGTCACCAAGAGCTTCGAGTCGCTCAACTGGATGCGCCAGAAGGGCGTAAGGCTCATTCCGATCTACGGCCGCCAGGCCTTCAAGATCGACGGCAAGTTCAAGTTCTGGGGCGGCCTGACAGTGGAATCCGTCGGCGGCGGCCCGGGCCTCATCGCCATGCTTACCGAAGCGGCAAAAAAGCGCGGCGTCGATATCCGCTATTCGACGCGCGGGCTCGACCTCTTGTTCGACGGCAATCGCATCGACGGCGTGCGCGTGCGCGAGAACGGCGAGGTGCGCGAACTGCGCTCGAAGTCGGTCGTGCTGGCCTGCGGCGGTTTCGAGGCCAACCCGGAGTGGCGCACGCGCTATCTCGGCCAGGGCTGGGATCTGGCCAAAGTGCGCGGCAGCCGTTTCAACACCGGCGAGGGCATTCGCATGGCGCTCGATATCGGCGCAGCTCCACGCGGCAACTGGTCCGGCTGTCATGCCGTGCAATGGGAAATGAACGCGCCCGAATTCGGCGACCTCGCCGTCGGCGATCAATTCCAGAAGCATTCCTATCCGTTCTCGATCATGATCAATGCCACCGGTAAGCGCTTCGTCGACGAGGGCGCCGATTTCCGCAATTACACCTACGCCAAATACGGCCGCGTCGTGCTGGAGCAGCCCGGCCAATTCGCTTGGCAGATCTTCGACCAAAAAGTGAAGCACCTGCAGCGCGACGAATATCGCATCCGGCAAATTACCAAGGTCACCGCAAACACCATCGAGGAGTTCGCACAAAAGCTCGAAGGCGTGAACGCGGCCGAATTCGTCAAGACGATCAAGGAATGGAATGCGGCGGTGAAGACCGATGTGCCGTTCAATCCTAACGTCAAGGACGGCCGCGGCACCCATGGGCTCGCCATCAACAAAAGCAACTGGGCAAATACCATCGACGCGCCGCCGTTCGAGGGCTATGCGGTCACTTGCGGCGTCACCTTCACGTTCGGCGGCTTGCGTATCAACACCGACGGCGAAGTGCTCAATACCGATTATCAGCCGATCCGCGGACTCTATGCCGCGGGCGAACTGGTCGGCGGGCTGTTCTATTTCAACTATCCGGGCGGCTCGGGCCTGATGTCGGGCACTGTGTTCGGCAAAATCGCCGGCGCTTCGGCCGGCCGCGCCGGCAAAAATTGATCATGGACGTCAAAGTTCAGCGCCCGCTCAATGAACTCACCGCAACCGAGATCGCGGCAAAAATCGCGGCGGGCGCGACGACCTGCGAGGCGGTGACGCGCGATTGCGTGGCGCGCATTGCCGCGCGCGACGGCGTCGTCAAGGCATGGGTCAACTTCGATGCGGACTTGGCGATCGCCCAGGCGCGCGCGCTCGATACCGGGCCGCGCCGCGGCCCGCTGCACGGCGTGCCGATCGGGCTGAAGGATACGATCGATACGTTCGATATGCCGACGGAGATGGGCTCGCCGATCTATCGCGGCAACCGGCCGCGCGCGGACGCCGCCTGCGTTGCGCTGCTTCGCCGCGCCGGCGCGGTGATCCTCGGCAAGACGGCGACTTGCGAGTTTGCCGGCAGTACGCCGCCGGAAACCACGAACCCGCATAATCCCGCGCATACGCCCGGCGGCTCGTCGAGCGGCTCGGCGGCGGCGGTGGCCGACGGCATGGTGCCGGCGGCGCTCGGCACCCAGACCGGCGGCTCGGTGCTGCGGCCGTCGTCGTTTTGCGGAATCTTCGGTTACAAGCCGACCTATAATACGTTCAATAAAATAGGCGTATGGCCGGCCGCCGACTCGATCGACACCATCGGCTGGCTCGGCCGTTCGCTCGACGACATCGAGTCGCTGACCGCCGTGCTGCGCATGCAGTCGCCGCAGCCGCCGCGCATGCTCGGCACGGCGCCGCGCATCGGGCTGTGCCGCACCGAAATCTGGGACACCGCGCAAGACGAAACCAGGATCGCGGTCGAATCCGCGGCCCAAAAGCTCGGCAATGCCGGCGCTACGGTGCACGAGATCGAGCTGCCGCAGGCCTTCGCCGGCATGCACGCGATCGCGCGCTCCACTGTCAATTATTATGAGCGTGCCGCCTGCATGGCGTTCGCCTGGGACCATCAACGCGAGGCGCTTTCGCCGCAAATGCGGGCCTATATCGAGAATGGCCTGAAAATCTCGCGCGACGAATATGTCGCCGCCCTGCGGCGCATCGATGAGTGCCGTAAGCTCCTGCCGGCCGTATTTGCGAACTTCGATGTGTTGCTGGTGCCGTGCGTGCCTGGTGAAGCGCCCAAAGGCCTGGCGTCGACCGGCGATCCCAATATGCAGGCGATATGGACCGCGCTGCATGCGCCGGCCATGACGCTGCCGACCCATCGGGGTCCCAACAATTTGCCGGTCGGCATTCAATTGGTGGCGCAGCGCTACGACGACGATCGCTTATTCGCTTGCGCGCGCTGGATATGGGACAAGATCGGTGCGCCCGAGGTGATCGGCGTCCGCGGCGATCAGCGATGACCGCGCCGATCTAGAGCGAGAGGACCGTTGAGCAAAACGATCGGAGCGAGCGTCACGCGCCTGGAGGATCGCGCGCTCCTTACTGGCGCCGGGCGGTTCGTCGACGACATCGTCTCTCCCGGCGTGTTGCATGCCGCGTTTGTGCGCAGCCCGCACGCACATGCGCTGATCCGCGGCGTTGACCCGGGTGCGGCCCGCGCCCTACCCGGAGTTGCCGCCGTGCTCACGCTCGACGATCTCGCGCCGGTGATGAAGGCGCGGCGCATGATGCGGATTTCGAATTCCGGCACCAAGCTCGATCAGAGCTGGCCGTTTGCGCTGGCCGACGGTGAAGTGTCGTTCGTCGGCGAACCGGTCGCGATCGTCGTCGCGGCCAATCGCTATATCGCCGAAGATGCGGCGTCGCTGGTCGAGGTCGATTACGACGTACTGCCGGCGGCGGTCGATTGCCGGAGCAAGGGCGCGCCGGCGGTGCGCCGCGAACTGAGCTCGAACGAAGTCATCGCTTATAAAGTCGCTTATGGCGACGTCGATACCGCCTTCGACAATGCCGTGTATGTCGTGCGCGAGGATCTATGGATGCACCGCGGCGCCGCGCATTCGATGGAGTGCCGCGGCCTTCTCGTTCAGATCTCAGGTCCCGAAACCGTGATCTGGGCCTCGACGCAAAAGCCACACGATCTGCGCAACGCCTTTGCCGATTATGTCGTGCTCGATGAAAGCCGATTGCGGGTGGCGACGCCCGACGTCGGCGGCGGTTTCGGGCCAAAACTTTGCGTCTATCCCGAAGATGTCGCGGTGGTTGCCGCCGCGACGCTGTTGCGCCGTTCGGTCAAATGGATCGAGGACCGCCGCGAGCATTTCACCAATGCGGCGCAGGAGCGCGACCAGTATTGGTCGATCGCGCTTGCCGCTGATGCCGACGGCCGCGTGCGCGGCGTGCGCGGCCGTCTCATCCACGATATCGGCGCCTATGCGCTGCAAGACGTCAACATCCCGTACAATTCCGCGACCACCTTGACCGGCCCCTATGTGGTGCCGGCGCTGGCGATGGATGTCGCAGCGATCCATACCAACAAGGCACCGGTCTCCTCGGTGCGCGGAGCCGGCTATCCGCAAGCGGCCTTCGCCATGGAGCGCATGATGGATCGCCTGGCGCAGGCGCTCAAACTCGACCGGGCCGAATTGCGGCGCCGCAATCTGATCCCGGCGGACAAAATGCCGTATCTCAAGCCGTTCAAGGCGCGCTCCGGCGAGCAAGTACAGTACGACAGCGGTGATTATCCCGGCTGCCAGGAGGAAATTCTGCGCGCGGCCGGCTGGGACGATTTTCCGCGGCGGCAGGCGCAAGCGCGCGCCGAAAATCGCTATCTCGGCATCGGGCTGGCCCACGGCATCAAGGGCACCGGGCGCGGCCCGTTTGAGTTCGGCAATGTCCGCGTGTCGCCGACCGGCCACATTACGGTGTCGACCGGTGCCGCGCCGATGGGGCAGGGGCTCGCCACGGCGCTCGCGCAAATCTGCGCGGAAGCTTTCGACGTACGCGCCGCCGATGTGACGGTGATTGCCGGCGATACCGCGGCGGCGCCGCTTGGGCTCGGCGGCTTCGCCAGCCGCCAGACAGTTACCGCCGGCTCGTCGGTCAAGATCGCGTCGGAGGCCGTCGCCGCGAAAGCGCGCAAGCTCGCGAGCCACATGCTGGAGGCGGCGGAAGAGGATCTGGAAATCGTCGACGGCGAGGTGCGCGTCGTCGGCGCGCCGCAGCTTGCCGTCAAGCTCGGCGAGCTGGCGCGTGTTCTCAAGGGCGCGCCCGGCTATGGCTTTCCGGCGGGCATGGACCCCGGCCTTGAATCGAGCGCGACCTTTCGCGTCGATCAGCTCGCTTACTCCAACGCTTGCCATGTCGTCGAGGTCGAGGTCGACGCCGAAACCGGACGAGTCGGCATATTGCGCTATATTGCGATCCAGGATTGCGGCCGCCGCGTCAATCCGATGATCGTCGAGGGTCAGGTCCATGGCGGCATTGCCCACGGCATCGGCAACGCCGTCTTCGAATGGATGGGCTACGATGCGGCCGGTCAGCCTGTCACCACGACTTTCGCGGACTATCTCTTGCCGACCGCCACGGAAGTGCCGCGGCTCGAAACGTTGTACAAAGAATCGCCGTCGCCGCATAATCCGCTGGGCGTCAAGGGCGTCGGCGAAGTCGGCGTCATTCCCGCCGCCGCGGCGATCATCTCCGCGATCGAGGACGCACTCTCGCCATTTGGCGTGCACATTCTGCAGATGCCGATCAGGCCGCATGAGCTGGTTGGACTGATCAAACAGGCTGCGACAGGATAGGCTTTTGACGCGCTCCCGCGACCGGAGCACAGTACATGCCGGAATAGGAGAATCTCATGAGCCGCTTGAAGTCCGCCGTATCCGTCCTGCTTTGGTCGGCATTGCTGGTGTCGCTGGTGTCGTTGGCGGCGCCGGCGCGCGCCGACGATTTTCCGTCACGGTCGATTCATTTGATCATCCCCTATAATCCCGGCGGCATTGTCGACTTCGCCGGGCGCGTGTTGGCGCAAAAGCTCGGCGACGCTTTGGGGCAGACGATCGTGCCCGA
>Ga0181516_10003189_pt1 | contig 11137 bp, 6 predicted proteins | sample PEATcosm2014_Bin_25_FD_121104 | JGI IMG/M metagenome (GOLD analysis project Ga0181516, IMG submission 121104) | Peatland microbial communities from MTU Mesocosm Facility, Houghton, MI, USA - PEATcosm2014_Bin01_10_metaG | ecosystem: Environmental > Terrestrial > Soil > Wetlands > Peat | place...
CTTCGTAGAAATCGGCCGGGTCGTCGGAGCCGAGGCCGTGGTCCCGGGAGAGCCGGGCGTAGAGGCGGGAGCCGGGCAGCGGGGTGAAGATGGTCATGCGGAAGAGGTCCGAGTTGCGCCGGCCCGCGGTGAAGGTCCGCAGGTTGTCGCGCCAGCCGCTTTGCGGGCCGCCGAAAACGTGGGTGCCGTAGACCGCGACGCCGGCGCGGCGCAGCAGGCGCGAGGCTTCGCGGTTGATCTGGTCGGAGTTGCCCTTGGCCGCGTCGGCCTGCACCGCCGCGGTGTAGCCTTCGAAGCCGACGACGGCCATGAACAGCCCGGCGCGGGCGCCGAGCTCGACGAGGTCGGGGTTGGCCTGCAGGATGTCGGCGCGGATTTGCACCAAAAAGCGCAGCCCGAGGCGCTCGCGCAGCATGGCCTCGAAGAGCTCGCGCGCCAGCGCCGGCCGAGTCGCGAAGGAGTCGTCGAAGAAATAGACCTCGCTGACGCCTCGGGCCTTGAGCTCGCGCAGTTCGGTGAGGATGCGCTTCGTGGACTTGTAGCGCGGCCGGTCGCCGTAGAAGCCGGGGATGGAGCAGAAGGAGCAGCGGAACGGGCAGCCGCGCGAGGTCTCGACCGCGGCGGCCAGACCGTCCGAGAAGGAGGCCTTCTTGAGCGTGTCGTCCCAGAGCGGCAGGGGCGCGGTGTCGAGGTCGCAGATCGTGCGCTCCACCGCGGAGCGCCGCAGGGTCCCGTCGGCGCCGCGCCAGGCCGCGCCCGGCACGTCCTCCCAGGCCGCGCCTGAAACGAGGGTCTCGACGAGGCGCGCCACGGTGCCCTCGGCCTCGTAGAGCGAGACCGCGTCGAAAGGGCCGGCGGGCTCCAGGAAGAGCTCGGGGCGGAAGGTCGGGATCTGGCCGCCGGCCAGCAGCTTGACGGCGGGGTGGCGGCGGCGCACCTCCCGCGCCGCGGCGACCACGGCGGGCGCGTTGGCGAGCTCCGAGTTGGAGAAGCCGATGATGTCCGGCTGGAATTCGTCGATGGTGCGCCAGAACTCGGGGTGGAGGGGCGGCAGGTGCTGGACGTCTGCAATCCGTGCTTCGTGGCCGGCCTGGCGCAGCACACCCGCCAGCACCTGCAGGCTCAGGGGCGGGACGTTGGGGAAGAGCACCTGCAGGGTGTGGAACGGCAGCCAGGGCGGAGTTGTCAGCAGGACGCGTGCCATTGGTTTTTAGGGACCGGGCCGCCCGCCTGCATCATGGCTGATTTTACCAAATCTCGACGAGGCCGGGAGTCGGCCGGGCCGTGCAAACTGCTATCATTTCCTGGTGAGCAGCTGGACATGCGCAGCCCTGCTCCTCGGGTGGGCGGGCGTTTCCACACCGGTCTGCGCCGAGGCCCCGGCCGGGACGCAGGGGCCCAGCCCCGAAAGCGTCCGCTACGTGACGGAAGGCAAGTACCTCTTGCCCGGCCGGCCGCTGCGGGCCGCAGACCTCGTTTCGGTGGTTGCGGCGCTGCCCGGCTGGCGCGGCCGGAATCCGGAACTCTACAGCCGGGTCCGCAGCTCCCTGCAGGAGCGCATCCCGACCCAAGCCGGAGCGCTGGTAGACTATTTGAGCGCCTATGACTCGAATCCCTGCCTGAGGCGCCGCGTCAAAATGAACTTGGAGCGCGCCGACTTCCAGGGCTTTTATCGAGGGTCGGTGGAGGCAGGAGGCCGCTTCGGACAGGCCTGCAAGGACTTGAAACGGAAGGATTACGCGGCGGCGCGCGCTCATCTCGACGAGGCGCTGGTGCTCTCGCCGGACTTTCTAGATGCCTACCGACATCGGGCGATTGTGGAATCTTTGCTGGGAGAGGATGAGCAGGCCGGCTTGGACTACCGTGAGGGGCGCAAGACCGCGAAGGACGACCGGGACTCCCCGGTCGGGGCGTGCCTGTGCCTGCCCGGTCTGGCTGCGGCGAACGGGCGCCTTGAGGAGAGGCTGCGACGCGGGGAGGCTCTCAAGGGCGAGGGTATCGATCTTTTCCTCAAGGGTGAGCGGTCGAGGTCGGCGAGCAAGCTCGACGCAGCGATCGCCGTCGGGCCTGGCGATGCTCAGGCCTATCAGAGCCGGGCGGTGGTGCGGGAGGCTCTGGGCGACGCGGGGGGCGCGGCGGCGGATTACGAGAAGGCAGCGGCTTTGTCGGTGCGGCAGGGCGATTTCCAGGCCTCGGCGCTGCTGAGCCTGGCGCGGCTGCGCGAGAAGGCAGGCGACTCGGCAGGGACGCAGCGCGAGCTTAAGCGCGCCCTGAGCGCGGCCCCCGCCGACTGGCCGGAACGAGGGGTCGTGGCAAGACGGCTCGCCAAGCTCGAGGTCCGGCAGGGCATCGTCGGTACTATCCAGGCGGCTGGCGCGCGGCTGCGGAGCTCGCCCGGGGACATGCGGGCCCGGATCTCGGCGGGGTACGGAAGCATCCGGCGCGCCCTGACCTCGGCGGGTGAGGCCGCCTGGAGCGGGCCCATGGGGGCGGCTGCGGCGCGCCGGCGCCTGTTCGAGGCCGCCGGGGCTGGGGTCAGGCGTCTCGTCCGAAGCTGGCCTGCGAGGCGGGTCGCTAAGGAGCCTCTTCTGGTGCCCGCACCGTCGGGCCCAGGCTTGGGCCCGGCTGCTTCGGTCGCCGCGGCGGCCCCGACGGTCGCCAAACCGTCGGGGACGAAGATCATCTTTCCATTCGACGGCACTCTTTTTCCTTCGGACATCCGTTCTCCGGAGATCCGCTGGGAGGACGGCGACGCCGCGCATCGGCTTTGGCGCCTCGACTTTTCCTTCAGAGACCCCAAGCGCCATATCCAGGTCTTCTGCAAAAGTCAGCGATGGACTGCCGCTAAAGGCGTCTGGGAGGATGTCAAGAGGGCTTCGCTGGAGGCTCCGGCGACTCTCGAGATTCGCGGGATGGCCTCCGCGGGGGATGCATCGGGAACACTCGCCCGCATCGGGTTCTCGACTTCGAAGGACGCCGTGGGAGCCCCGATCTTCTTCCGCGCGGTCCCCAATCCTTTCCCAGACCCCAAGGATTTCGTGAAGGTGAAGTGGAAGCTCGGCTGGGTCTCTTCCTATGACCCGCCCACGACGGTGATGCGCCGGCAGGACCGCTGCTTCAATTGCCACATCGCATCCTTCGACGGGAAATCCTTCGGGTTCGAGTACAATCCGGTCGGCGACGGGACGGACCGCGGCGGCTATCTCGTGTTCGACAAACCCGGCAAGGAGGTGCTCTGGAAGCCGGAGAATTTTTTCGACTGGAACGACTATGTCCCGGCCGCGGAACGCAAGCTCCATCAGGCCATCCTGTCCGCGGTCTCGCCGGATGGGAAGTTCTTCGTGACCTGCGGTCAGGCCATGACGAACGTCAACCTCGTCCCGATCCGGGACCTGATCGGCTACGAGCTGGTCACCAAGGGAATCCTCCTCTATTATTCACCGGCGGACAAGGTGATCCGGGCTCTGCCGGGAGGCGACGACGAGCATTTTGTGCAGGTGCCCACATCCTGGAGCCCCGATGGCAAGACCATCTATTTTTCCCGCGCGCGGATCACCCCGCAGTTCGAGAAGATCAACCACGCACCGATGGATAAGAAGCTGGTGGCCGAACAGGAGAAGCTGGGCTGGCGGGAGTTGGACAGGATATATCCTCTCCAATACGACGTGTACCGCATCCCTTTCAATGGCGGCAAGGGCGGCCCGGCTAGCCCCGTCGCGGGCGCTGCCCGCAACGGCAAGAGCAATATCTTCGCGCGGATCTCGCCCGACGGGAAATGGCTGGTGTTCACCCAGAGCGGCAACGGTCTGATGTTCGTGCGCGAGGACAGCGATCTGTACATCATCCCGCCCGAAGGCGGAACGGCGCGCAGGCTCGGTTGCAATGGCCCCGGCGCCGATTCCTGGCACAGTTGGTCGCCCAACAGCCGGTGGCTGGTCTTCGCCTCCAAGTCGTACGGCTCCCAGACGGATCTCGTGCTGACGCATATCGATGAGAAAGGCCGGGACTCTCCGCCCATCGTCCTCACCCAGATGCGGGACGAAGACGGACTCTCCGCCAATCTTCCCGAATTCTTCAACATCAAACCCGGCCGATTGCAGAAGATCACGCCCAGGCTCGATGTCCAGGTGCATTAAGTGGGTTCGAAGGAGTCTGCCGCGGGACTGGAACTCGGGGTGATCGTGCCGGCCTTCAACGCCCAGGACGTCCTGCCTCGGACCCTGGAGCGTCTGGCGGCCGCGGCGTCGGCCGGCCTGATCGTCATCCTGGTCGATGACGGCAGCCGGGACGCGACCTCCGGGGTCGCGCGGCAGGCGGCGTCGGCACACGGCCTGGCGCTCGAAATCCTGCGCCACCCGGTCAACCGCGGCTATGGCGCCGCCCAGAAAACGGGGCTGCGGCGTTCCTTGGAGCTGGGCTGCTGCGCCCACGTCCTGCTTCATGCCGACGGCCAGTATGAGCCTGCGGAGTTGCCGAAGCTGATCGGGCCCTTGCGCGAGGGCCGGGCCGAGGTGGTTTTTGGCTCCCGGATCATCTCCGGGCGGGCCCTTCGGGAGGGTATGCCGTGGTTGCGCTATGCGGGAAACCGGTTGATCACCTTCGTGGAAAACGCCGTCTTCGGCCTGAGCTTCGCGGAGTACCATGCGGGCTACATGGCGTATTCCTCGCAGGCTCTGCGCGCCATCGCCTTCGAGACCCTAACCAACGGCTTTCATTTTGACGGAGAGATGCTGATGTGCGCCGGCAAGCTGGGCCTCGCCGTAAGCGAGGTCCCCATCACCACGCATTATGGGCCGGAATCGACCAGCCTGGAGCCCCTGCCTTATGTGTGGGAGATCGTCGGCATACTCGCGCGCTATCTGCGGGGCGGATATTTCTTCCAGCAGCGGACGTGCCCGGGGAGGGGCCTCTAGGCCATGGTCGAGCTGGCCGTGCATCTCGACGCGTCGCGGCTGCTGGTGCAGAGGCGGTTCCTCTCCAGCCGACGGCTCCAGGACATCCGGACCGAAGGGCCGGATCGCGGCTTCGAGGCCCGGGGCTGGGCCGGGCTCCTGGAAGCCCTGCCTTCCGAGTTCTCCCGTCGACCGGCCACCCGGGTTTACCTGGGCAGCGAGTTCTGCCCTCTGCTGGCGAGCTCGGAGCGCGAGCTCGCGCGGGCCGTGGACGCCGCGCGGGCCAGCAGCCTGGACGTAACCGTGGTGCTGGGGCCGGTCCGGCAGACGGCGGCCGACGAAACGACCGCCAGGATGGGGCGCCTGAGTGCCCGGATCCCGTCTTTGGAGGTCGTGGCGAATGATTGGGGAACCTTGGCCGAACTCTCCCGTCTGGGGGTCGTGCCCGTGGCCGGGCGCCTGCTGTTCCGCATGAAAAGGCTGCCCCGGTTCTCGCCGCAGACGAGGCCGGCGCCGCAGACGCCCCGCTGGCGCTCCGTCCTGGCCGCGCAGATGAAGGAGTTCTCGCGATGTCCGGCGGACATCCCTTGGTTCGCTCGTTTGCTGGGCGGGGCCCGGGTATCGCGCCTGGACACCGAGATCGTTCCCCAAGGCGTCCGGCTGCAGCGGCGGTCGGCGGTCAAGCTTTCCTTGCTCCTGCCTTGGACTTATATCACAGGCGGCGGGCGCTGTCCGGTATCGGGCCAGCCCGGCCCGGGCCAGCCGCAACGCTGCGGCCGCGCTTGTCGGCAGAGCTGGATCGAGCCGCGTTTTCCTTATTCGACCTGGCCCCTGGTGCAGGTCGGGAACACCGTGTTCTCCTCCATGTCATCGCTGCTGAAGGACTATTTTGGCCGCCGGATCTACGACCGCTATATCCTGGAGCCCCGGCTTCCTTTGTAGTTCCGATCACACCGCGGCGCCCAGATACCTGGTCTCTTGGCGCGGTTCAGCGTGGGCGCGCCAGCACATCCGGCAGGCCTCCCAGTGACCCGCGCGCGCGGCGAAGCGCGCGAAGGGAGGGCTGTTGAGGATCTCGGCAATCGGTCGCGTAAAGGCGTTGCCCATGCGATGCTCTGTCTCCAATATGGTGGGAGAGGTACAGGGATAAACCTCCCCGCTTAAGGTCACATAGAGCTCGTCGCGCGGCGCCGCGCAGCGCGGACCGCCGGAGTAAAGGCGGTTATAAATCCCATGGCTGACCGCTCTCAGGAAGCGCTCTCGGGTTTTCGACTCTGCGGCTGGTTCGTCTGGAGACATCGTGAAGGTGATGCCGAGGCGCCGGGCGGTTTGGCGGCAGCGGGGCAGGATTTCGGAGAAGAGCCGGCGGGCAGTCGGGTAGTCGAGCCACATGGGCTTGTGCGCCAGGAGCGGGGCCGACACGCAGAGAAAGAAGTTGACGTGGGTGGCGCCGAGCCGTGCCGCCAAGCGGATCTGCTTCTCGAGGAGGTCCACGTTCTCGGGCAAGACCACGGTGTCGATGTTGACCTCCATGCGCCGGAGGCGGGGATCGGCGGCGCGCAGGTTGGCGGCGCGGGCTAAAGCCCGGATGCCGGCCACCGCCCGCTGGAACCCTCCCCGCGTGCCGCGGATGCGGTCGTGAACGGCGGCAGTGGGCGCGTCGAGGCTGACCATGGCCAGGCGCAGGCCCGCATCGCGCAGGCGTCGCGCCGAAGCGGGGCCCAGCGTCATCCCGTTGGTGATGATGTCGGTGTAGCAGCCCAGCAAAACCGCCGCGGAAAGAGCCTGCGGCAGGTCCTCGCGCAGGGTCGGCTCGCCGCCGAAATAGTCGATCCGGTCGTAGCCGAGCATGCGCAGCTCCTCGAGCAGAGCGAAGATGCGCCAGAGCGGCATGTCGGGGCCGTGATAGACTTCCTGGACATGGCACATGACACAGTCGGCGATGCAGCGGCGCAGCACGAAGATGGTGGCGAGCTTGCCGCGCCCGTGCCGCGCGCCGCGCGGGGCAGGCTCGAAAGAGATGCTCCAATCCGGGCGCCCGCTGCGCGCGGGCAGGTCCGAGGTGCGCACCCGCACCGCTCGGCCCACGGCGCGGTCGGCGGCCGCGTGCGGCTCCAGCGTCCCAGGTTCGAAACGGGCCGCGCCGCCGTCGGCGTCGATGCGAACGCAGGCTACGCGGCCGCGAATGACGCCGGGCCCGCTGGCCGCCGCCGGCGTGCCGCGGCGCAGACGCCGAACCTGGAAGACAGGCGGGCAGGCGTGGAATCGGCTGCAGGCGGCGCAGGCGGGATGGCGCGCCAGCGCGCACGCAGCGCCGGAGCGCAGCAGCAGACCGCGCAAGCGCAGTGCCAAGTCCCACTGCGCCGCCGCCGCGGCGCTGGGCGAGGAAGCCGCAGGCCGGTAGAGCGTAAACAGCGGCCCGTCAGCCAGGACGAAGGCCCGCGACTGGCGGCGCCAGGAAGCCGTCAAGGCCGCCGGGCACTCCGATGAGGGCGCGGCCCGGCGCGAGGGGCCCCGGCGCCACAGGCCTTTCATCGCCGCCTCCGCATGGGGCGGATCTCCCGGCTTGAGAAGCGCTCCAGGTATTCCCGCCGAAGGCCGCCGCAGCGCCCCGAGTCACGGCAGATCCGGCAGCGTCGCGGCTTGGTCCCGGCCTCGAAGGGAGAGTCTTCGGCCGGGAAGGAGTCGCCAGGGGTGACCACGACGAGCCCTTGCTCCGAGATGGGAGCGTAGAGGCCGTGGTGACAGCCCAGAAAGCAGGGGGGGATATGGGTCGTCGAGAGGCGCAGCCGGCGGCCGAAACGCGCGGCGGCCGCGGCCGCCGCACGGCCCGCGTCGCGCATCCGCGGCTGGAGTTCCGGGTGGTGCCCGGCCGAACCGAAAAGGCAGAAAAGCCACAGCTGGAAGCGGCGCACGCCGATCGCGGAGAACCGTGAGAGTATCTCACCTAGACGCGGCACTGTCCGTGTCGTCAGCAGGACGTCGCTTTCCACCTCGCCGCCCGCGTCGAGAACGTTCTTGACGCCCATCTCCATCATGTCGAAGGCGCCCTCGGTGCGGCAGAGCATATCATGTTCTTGAGGCGAGGCTCCCCAGACCGGGATGCTGAAGAGACTCGTCCCGGCTTCGAGCAGCTGTGCGGCATAGTCAGGGTAGCAAAGGCGCAGGCCGTTCGTCTTAACGCCGATGCCGCGATAGCCCAGGCGCACCGCCGCGCTCACCAGTTGAGGCAAGTCCGGTCGCAGGGTCGGCTCCCCGCCGCCGAAATCCACGGCCGAGGCTCCGCAGCGGCGCGCCTGGGCCAGCTCACGCACGGCCCGGCCCGTGCTCATGGATTGCGCCGCGGTCTTGCGGTCGATCACGCAGAACATGCAGCGGCAGTTGCACTTGAACCCGAGGACCAGCTCGATCTTCCTCATGGCCGCCCTTCGAAGATGTAGAGACCTGCGCAACCGACCGCATGCTCGCAGGAGAGGCAGGCTCCGGTGTGGCGTCGTCGCGCGTCGAGGTAGGCGGCCAGGTTCTGGGGCGGGGCATCGGCGAACACCATGTCGCGGCCGTGCTTGCCGAGTTCCGGCCTCAGTCCTGGCAGCCGTCCGCCCGCCTGGCAGGGCACGGCGTTGACCAGGTCGATGCGCAGCTTCCGGCGCCAGGCCCGCAGGGCAGGCGCCAGGCGGCGCCAGAGCGTCGCAGGGTCAGGCGGGCGCGAGCTAGTGGCATGGCCGAAGGGCGTGACGAACTGGACGTTGACCTTTTCCACGCCCAGGCCGTGCACGAAGCGGAAGAACTCCGCGATGTGGGGGGAGTTCTTGGCGGTCAGAGTGGTATTGACGCCCAGCGCCACCCGGTCGGGCCGCAGGCGGACCGCATGGCGGATGCCGGCGACGGTCTCGGCGAAACTGCCCCGCTTGCGGGTGTGGTACTCGTGGATGTCCGCACGATGTCCATGCAGGGAGATGAGCAGTTCCGTGATGCCCGAAAGCAACAGGCGCGCGGCCACGCCGCGCCCAGCCAGCGCGCGGCCATTGCTCGTGACGGTGACGCGCTCGTAGCCCAGCCGCCGGGCCAAGGCGACCAAGGAGGAGAAGCCCGGGTAGAGCGTGGGCTCGCCTCCGTCGAGGTCCACGGCTGTCACGCCTCGGCGCCGGTAGTCGCGCAGCAGGCGCGCATAGCGTCGGAAATCGCCGTGGCGGCGCTTCCGGTCGCCCACCGCGCAGAAGCGGCAATTATTCGGGCACTCGTAGGTCAGGTTGATGATGACTTTCTCTAGCTTACCGGCCGCGAGGCGGTCGTGTAAGAGCCGCGTCATACGGCCCAGGCGAGCGCTGCTCAGGGACTGAGTCGATAATGCGGGATCTCCCTGGAAATGCCGGGCCAAGCGCCGGCCGGCGAAGCCGCGCAACAGGCCGCGCTGGAGGCAGAGCCGGTGCCATGATGACCCCGGCAGCGGCACGAAGTTCTGGACCAGCGGCTGGGCGCCGAACTCCTCGTGCATCCGTACCGCGTGGGCCAAGGTCCGGTTGACCATCTCCGTGGTCTCGCCGGGGCAGCCCACGATATAATGGATGCTCAGCGGCAGGTCCAGCCGGCGGCACCAGGAGGCGACTCGCTCAACGGCCGCAATGTCTTGGCCCTTGCGGATGTGCCGCGCTAGGAACTCGGGGTCGGCCGATTCGGCGCTGACAGCCAGGGAATCCGAGAGCGCTTTGAGGATCTTCAGGGTCTTGAAATCCAGCCGGTCGGCGCGGAGCCCGTTGGGAAAATCGCAGCGCAGGCGCAATCGACTCAAGATCGCGAGGATCTCGGCGAAGCGCTTGGGATCGTGGTTGGCGCAGCCGTCAAGCAGGGCGAGGCGTTGAGCGCCGAAACCGGTTTTGAGCTCGGAGAAATAGCGCGCTAGGTAAGACGGGCTGTGCGGTCGGAAGAGCGGACGGTCTTGGCCCGGGTTGGAGGTGCAGAAGGGGCAGGAGAAGGCGCATCCTCGGGAGGTGACGGCGGGTAGAGTGGGAAGCTCCAAACGGTAGGGCGACAGCCGGCCGTGTCCGCGGAAAAAGTCTCTCTGGAAGGCGTAGAAGCGCCCCATGTCGATCATGTCCCAGGCCGGGAAGGGAAGTTCGTCAAGCGCGATGTCTGTGGCCCGCCCCAGGACCACGCGCGGCGCCCGGCCGGGCTCCTGGGCGAGCAGAGCGGGCAGGGCGGCCTCGCTCTCGTATTTGACCACGGCGTCGACCTGCGGGTAGCGGCGCCGGAAGTCCTCCCCACGGTACTCAAGGTAGTGCATCCCGCCGAAACAGCAATCCGCCGTCACCAGCCGCGCGGTCGGGAAGCGCGCGCGCAGTCCGGAGAAGAGCTCGGCCGCGGCGGGCGTGCGCCGATTTGGCTCGAGATAGGGAGAGAGAGCAACGACTACATCCTGCGGCCGGGTCCGCGCGGTCGCCGCCCTGCTTTGGCCGTCCTCCATCGAGACGGAGAAGCCTTGAGATCGCAGGGCTGCGGCATTGGCGACTGCGCCCAGCACCGCGAACTGGGGATAATCGATGTAGTCGGTTCCTAGCTTGAGCGGTGGATTGACGACCAGCACGCGGCGACTCTTCATCGACGCTCGGCCTCCAACAGCCATTCGTTGCCGCCGGCAGGGTCAACCGGGATCTCGCGGATCACGGAGAAGCCGAAGGCTTCCAGCATGGCGCGGGCCTGGCGCGAGTCGTGGTTGCGGTAGTGCTGAAACTCGCCGACCCGCGCGTTGGGGGGCATGCGGGGCAAAATCAGGGCGAAAGCCGTGCCGTCGACCACGGTCAAGCGGCCCCGGGGACGAAGCAGCTGGTGCAGCTTCGGGAAAGCCACGGAGGGCAGGCGGATGTGGTCGTAGCTGCGCAACAGCATGACATGGTCAAAAGATGCGTCCGGAGCATCGAAGCCCTCGATGTCGCTGCGGACCAGGCGCATCCCGGGCGGTGTGCGCTTCCTGGGGAGATTCGGGTCGATGCCGGTGTAGCGCAGGCGGCCGGCTCGCGCCGCGGCGGCCAGGATGGCGAAAAAACGCACCGCTCCGCAGCCGACTTCCAGCACGTCGCCGCGCAATGCCCGGACGAGCCGCGCCAAGCGGTGCTCCAGAGGCGCAAAGACGTTGCGCCGGACGGGCGCGTAGCGGCGCGCGCCGCCAGCGGGCTTCAGCTTGATGAGGTCTCGTCCGTGGTTGAGGCCCATGTGCTGGCCGCCGGCGGTGGTGTAGAGCTGTCCGAGCC
>Ga0181516_10003190_pt1 | contig 11133 bp, 9 predicted proteins | sample PEATcosm2014_Bin_25_FD_121104 | JGI IMG/M metagenome (GOLD analysis project Ga0181516, IMG submission 121104) | Peatland microbial communities from MTU Mesocosm Facility, Houghton, MI, USA - PEATcosm2014_Bin01_10_metaG | ecosystem: Environmental > Terrestrial > Soil > Wetlands > Peat | place...
CAAAGAGCTGAAGGACATGGTGAACCGGGACAGCGCAAAGCCGCAGGTCGCGGCCGCTGAAGCAGCTGCCGTCGCCAAGCCGGAGAACTAGTCCGGAGAAGCAGCCTGGGTGGCTCCATTTACCGCGCCCTATTTGGGTGGCAAGCGGCTGCTTGAATCTGGCTGCTGCTGGACGCATAATCGAAATACTGGCGGCGTGACCGCCTCTTTGTCTTCCCGTGAACCTGCCTAACTCCATCACGCTGGCACGCATATGTTGCGTGCCCCTGCTCATCTGGGCCTTGGCCACAAATCATTTCAGCGCTACTCATGGACAACAGGAATTAGTAGCCGCAGGGATCTTCCTGCTCGCGTCCTTGACGGACGGAGTGGATGGCTACCTGGCTCGGCGTTTGCGCCAGGTGACTACCCTGGGCTCCCTGCTCTCTCCGCTGGCCGACAAGCTGCTGGTGGCAACTGCCTACATTGCGCTGGTTCGCTATGCTCCTGCGCTGGTTTCAGGCTGGATTGCCGTGCTGATTGTGTCGCGAGAGTTCCTGGTGACCGGGCTGCAATCGGTGGCCGTGCAGGAAAAGATGACGCTGAAGGTCTTTGAGATCGGCAAGTTCAAGACCGCAGTGCAGATTGTATCCGTGGTGGCCGTGCTGATGGCTCATGCGTGGCCGGTGTGGAAGGTGGCAGGCACAACGGTATCAGGAACGGCGATTGCGATTGGCTCGATTTGGCTGATGCTGGCAGTGTCACTGATCTCGGCTTCCGTGTACTTCAGCGCGTTCTGGACAGAGGCGGTAAGACAGAGCGAACAGCGCAGCAAACCTAAACCGTTTCTGGTGAATCGTCCGGGCGGAGAGAACGTACGGGCACGGTAGGTGCAGGTTTCAAGGTTTCAAAGTTTCAAGGTTGAAGTCAGAGTCAAAATCAAAGTCAAAGTCAAAGTCAAAATCAGAGTCAAAATCAAAAGCAAAGTCAGAAGCCGTTTTCGCCATGCAAGAGTTTCCTGCTGAGTACTCCGCCGAAGAACGACGCTGGCTGTTGAGGCTGGCACATCGCAGCATCAGCTCGGCTGTGATGGGAAACAAAATCCCAGTACCGGATGCAACTCCACATCTGAAAGAAGCTCGCGGCGCGTTCGTGACTCTGCATGAGAATCACGAGCTACGCGGCTGCATTGGAATGATTGCGGCCGTCGCAGCGCTGGACCAAACGGTTTACAGAATGGCGCGGGCAGCGGCCGTGGAGGATTCACGCTTTCAACCGGTAAGGGCTGATGAGTTGGATAGGCTGCAGGTAGAGATCAGTGTGTTGTCCGAGATGTTTGAGATTGCGCCGGAAGATGTTGTGGTGGGACGCCACGGCCTGATGATCAGTTACGGCGAACAGCGCGGATTGCTGCTGCCTCAGGTTCCGCTGGAGTGGGGCTGGGATCGCGAGACGTTTCTCGCACAGACTTGCCGCAAAGCCGGACTGCCGATGGATCAATGGAAGCACGGCGCGAAGCTGGAGGCATTCACGGCAGAGGTGTTTGCCGAGACAGAGCCGGGCGAAAGTTTGAAAGAGTAGTTTCCAGGATTATTGAAGATCAGAGCAGAGACACTCACGTCGAACGCAACATCGATGCGTCGCCCGATACTTCACCATCCATAAAAAATGCGGATTAAGGCTAGGTTGTGAGTGATTCGCCGTGGCATGAGTCGTAGAATGTGGGCGCCTTCAGAGGTTCGATGTTGAAGGCCATGGCAAGCGAATCAAAAGCACCTCTATGACCCGGTGCGTCTTCGGTGCGCACCTCGCGCAACCAAATACCGCGCAACGACCCGGAGGTTCTATGCCCATCCAGAAGCTCAGACAATTCCTCGACGCGAACCTAGTGAAGTACGTCGTGATTACGCACAGCATGGCATACACGGCGCAGGGCGTTGCCGCCAGCGCACATATATCCGGCAATGAACTCGCTAAGACCGTGATGCTGAAGATTGATGGCGAACTCTGCATGGCCGTGCTGCCTGCATCCAAACACGTCAACCTTGAAGCGTTCGCAAAACTCACCAACAGTGGAGACGTTTGTCTTGCCAGCGAACGCGAGTTCAAAGATCACTTCCCGGATTGCGAGGTTGGCGCGATGCCGCCGTTTGGAAACCTGTACGGCCTCCCGGTGTATGCGGACAATTCGCTGGCTCGCGACAAGGAGATCGCATTCAACGCGGGCTCGCATCTTGAACTGATCCAACTTGCTTATGACGATTTCGAGAGGCTGGTGAATCCGAGAGTTGGAGACTTCACGAGTCGCTCCGTGATTCGCGCTGCGTAGAAGAGCGGGTTGCGCAGGTTCCAAAGTTGCACAGGTTGCGAAGGTTAAAGGCAACGCAGGTTTCAAAGTTTCAGAGGTTTCAAGGTAAAGGCAAGAACAGAAGGAGCCGGGACAAATTCCCAGGTGATGGTGGCTTGTTGATTCCCACCTTAGCCGCACAAAACGCGGCGAAGGTGGGGCACCCGAGATTTCCTGAGATTGGCGGGGAGATGAAAATCAACAACAAGATTAACTACCCCACTCAACGAAAAGAGCGTTGAGTGGGGCATCCGAGAGTTCTTGATTAACGAAGTTATTTTCCGCAGGAGCCGTGGCGGGAAACTACGTGCCACAAGTACGAGAAGGCTCCGCAGGGCTGAGTCGGCTGAAGCTCTTTGCTGGGGACTGGTTCGACGGACGCGGCTTGCGAGTTCTCACCTTCGACGGCATCACCCAACTGAATCTCCGCGAAGGAGCGGGTGACGATCGCAGTGGACGACTCTGCGCTGACATTGAGGACCAGCATTTCCCCAAGGACGCGGGATGGAAGAACGACATTGGCTTTGAGCTTGGGCCGGTTCACGGCATCGGGATCATTGCCCGTGGGAAGACCTTCAGAAGCGCGATCAATCTTGTTCAGGTCGGCAGTTGCGTAGCCGCGCCGGATGAATAGATAGTCTCCGGGCTGGACTCCTTTGGCGGAGCCGAAATCGGTATAGACGATGGTGCCGGAGCCGATGAGTCCGACGAAATCCTTGGAACCGAGAATGTGTCCGGTTGGGCCCGTGGAGACTGGGAGGAACGAGTTCACCGGCGGATCTATCCTGCGGACATTGATGGCAGGCTTCTCCTGGAAGGGCACCACGATGTCGCCGGGTATGGCGGTGTCACAGGAAAAGTCGATGCTGGCGATGGCTGCGCCCTTCTGCACGGAGTGAACGGTGACCCATCCGATCTCCTGGTAGAGCTTGCCAAGTTTGCCAAGCCTCTTGCGCTGCTCGGGCGAGGAGTCTTCGCGGTCAGGATCTTCGATCTGGCGAATCAGGCTGTAGCGCTGGCCTTCGACGAGGCCTGGGCCTCCGAGGAAGACAATAGAGTGAATCGCAAACTGGTCCTCGTGCGGAGCCTCCTTGGAGGCAAGGAGGAAATTGGTGCGCGGCAATCCCTGACGCGTGATGAATCCGGAGCAGTACAACTGGCTGTAGCTTGGGCCATTGGACTTGGACGCGGTGACGGGAACGTCAAGAGCAGACGTGGTCTGGGCCCACAGGCTTCCGGAAAGAAGGGCAAAAATCGCGATCAGGTATTTCATTCCGTGCTCTCGTTTCAGCCGCGCGAGGGCGGCGTGTGCGGAAATCTCCGTGCACGATAGTTATCCGGAAGCTAACAAAGCAGGGTTCTTCGGTCAAGTAACCTTGGACCGGGCCATTGACTGAAAGGGCACTTCCCTGCTTTTCTACAATTATATGTACGAAAATCACATTCAGGCATTGCAACCAATCGACAGCAACATTACCATTTGCCCACAAATGACTGCTGCACCTATGAACTACGCTGCCCGCTCCTTGCGCCTCCGCATTCCGCGGATCTGCGTCTCAATTACCGGAAGTGAACCGGCCGAACTGCTGGATAAGGCAGAGGCCGTGTTGCGCGAAAACACGCTGATCGAGCTTCGCCTCGACCACATGAAGGCTCCCCTGACGGCGATGCCTAAACTGCGCCGCCTCATGGAGTTACGTCCTGACGCGATCTTGATTGCATGCTGCCGCAGGACGGCCTCTGGAGGACACTTCAAGGGCTCATTGACGGCTGAGTTGGATGTATTGCGGCGGGCGGCCGAGGCCGGGTGTCCGGCGTTCGACATCTCGATTGAGACGGCGGAGGCCATGACGGCCGCCGACTGGGAAGACCTGCGTTCGCGGGCGGCAATTGTGCTTTCGAGCCACGATTTCAAGTCCAGCACCCATTTGGAAGAAACTTTTGGGCGGATGCGCGCTTTTACTGCCGATTTCTACAAAGTGGTCGGCACGGCGACCTGCCTGCACGATAACGTGCTGATGACCCGCTTCCTGGAAGAACACTGCTCGGAGTATCCGATGGTGGGCATGTGCATGGGCGAACAGGGAGTTCTGAGCCGTGTGCTGGGCATTCGGGCGGGAGCTTCGTTTACGTTTGGCTCGGCAGAGGCCGGTAAGGAGACTGCTCCGGGACAACCGACTTATCGTGAGTTGCGGGATTTCTACCGGGTCGAGCAGATTGATTCGGTGACCAAGGTCTACGGCATTGCAGGCGATCCGGTTTCGCACTCGATGTCTCCCTGGGTGATGAACTCGGCGTTCCGTCGCGAAAACGTCAACGCCGTGTATGTGCCGCTGAAGGCCAAGACGCTGGAAGATTTGCTCTCCACGGCGAGAGACCTGCCGCTGGATGGAGTGAGCATCACCATGCCCTACAAGCAGGCGGTGGTGGAGCACCTGGACAACAGCGATGCGCTGACTCAACAGACGGGCGCCTGCAACACGATTGTGCGCGGCAAAGACGGACGCCTCTTCGGATTCAATACGGATGTGTATGGCATTGCCGCCGCACTGGAGCCGCGCATTGCGCTGCAAGGCGCGCGGGTACTGGTGCTGGGCGCAGGCGGCGCGGCGCGAGCCGCTGTCTTCGGACTGAAGGCAAAGGGCGCGGACGTTTCGATTTTGAACCGCACTCCCGCCACGGCGCAGGCATTGGCGAAGCAGGCTGGCGCGAAGACCGTGAAGCGCAGCGAGTTGCCGAAGCTTGCGTTCGACGTGATCTTCAATGCGACGCCAGTGGGGATGGGCAGCGATAAACACACTCCGCTGGAAGAAAACGAATTGAACACGCTGTGGGTATTCGACTCGGTGTACAACCCGATTGAAACCCGGCTGCTGAAGATGGCCCAGGCCAAGGGATTGGGCAGCATCAGCGGTACGGAAATGTTTGTGCACCAGGCAGCGCGCCAGTTTGAGATTTGGACCGGCAAGCCGGCTCCGATCGACGGCATGCGCCAGGTACTGCTGCGGCAGTTGGGAGCGGTGGGAACAGACAGTGCGCCGATTCCGACAGTGGTAGCTCCGAAGGCCAAGGCCGTGGCGGCAAACGCTGCCACGAACATCGAGGCCTCGACTGCTCCTGAGAGTGAGGGCGCGGCTGCTGCGAAACCTGCGGAGACAGCGAAGCCTGTTGAATCGAAGAACGGCGCGAAAGAAAAACCTGCTGCGAAAGAGCCTGCGGTAAAGGCCGCTGCGGTGAAGGCCGCTGCTCCGTCAAAGGCTGCTGCTCCGGTAAAGGCTGCACCAGTCAAGGCGGCTGCGAAGGTGACGGCGAAGGCTCCGGCAAAGGCTGTGGCGAAAGCGAAGCCTGCGGTGAAGACTGTTGCGAAGCCTGTAGCAAAGAAGGTTGCGAAACCGGTGGCGAAGAAGAAGAAATAGGTTTCAAGGTTTCAAGGTTTCAAGGTTTCAAGGTTGAAGATCAAAAGCCCCGCTCCGTGCGGGGCTTTTGATTGTGAGTTGCTTGGCGATATATCGCCAGCTAATTGGTGGGCGATGGATGTGCTTCGTCGTCCCCACGTTAAGTGCGCGCGGATGTGGGCCACCAAATCGATTCCTGGTTGAGAAGCGAGCCGCACGGGAGATTTGAGCTGCGTGTGGATCCTTCACTTCGTTCAGGATGACACTCCATAGGCAAAAGGGGCACGTGATTGGCAGGGCAAGGGCAGAACCATGCGCAGGCGAATTTATTGGCGCAGACAGGACGGCTTTCGCTAACAGTCATGGCACTTGCTATCTCAAATTGGATATCGAGAATGTTCTATCTGGCTGGCGCTTACGATGCTTCCCGGCGATTGATTTCCGGATAGAGGACGACTCGATTTCGTCCGCGCGCTTTGGCCTCGTAGAGTGCGGCATCGGCGGCATCGAGCAAGTCGCGTTTGCTGCGAGCTTCGGCCGGGAAGAGAGCGACGCCGACGCTGATGGTGACGTGCTCGATGGGATCTCCGGTGTGGCCCGGAGTTCCGGTGAAGAAATTGGTTTGCTCCACGGCAGAACGCAGACGGTGGGCAACCAGTATGGCTCCCTGCTGGTCAGTTTCGGGCAGCAGCAGAATGAATTCCTCGCCACCATAGCGGGCGGCGGTATCCACCTCACGCAGGTCGCGGGTGAGAATGCCGGCAAGGTCGCGGAGGACGAGATCTCCGGCATGGTGTCCGCGGGAATCGTTCAGGCGCTTGAAGAAATCAATGTCAATCATGAGCAGGGCGACGGGAGTGCCGCGACGTTCGGCGCGGGCGAGTTCCATGTCCAACTGCTGCTCGAAATAGCCGCGCGTCTTCAGCCCGGTGAGGAAATCGGTGAAGGCGAAGCGCAGCAGAGTCTCATTGGAGTAATCACGCGCCAACATGCTCTCGGCGACGAGGGAGAGAATCCACAGGAGTTGGGCGTCTTCGCGCGAGAAGCTGTCTGCACGCTCTCCGAAGAGCTGCAGTGAGCCCAGCACCCGGTTGCGCACGAAGAGCGGTATGACGAGCACGCTGGCCGCACCCGCGGCCTCCAGCAACTGGTCGACTTCAGGTTGAGTATGGCGCGTGAGCAACAGGGGGCGAGACAATTTCGCCGACCAATAGTTCAGGATGTTGGCGTGGCTGAAATCCTGGGCTCCCGAGCTGGCAATGTTGCGCGAGGCGCGGAGCTGCATGACTTCGTTGTCTTCATCCCAGAAATAAACGGCTGCGGCACGGAAGTTGACGATTTCGGCGGCAAGGTCGCAGACAAGGTTCAGGGTTGAGGAAAGCTCCATCTCCAGACCAGCCAACATGCTCATGCGCAGGAGCACGTTGACCTCGCGGGCGCGGCGGACGATGGTGTCCTCGGGAAGCTCTGAGAACACCTCGACGGTAAAGCGCTCCAACGGCTCGAATTCTGAAGACTCGGAAGACGGAGAGGGGTTCACCTGAATGCCTTTACGATGGCTGAAAAGCCTTGAAGACCGTTACACGTCTCTGACTATCGACTCATGCTGAAACGCCTTGATCACCGCTACAACACTTCTTACTTCCGGCTCATTGAGATGCAAAGTGAGGGCTGAACGCTGCTTAACCTAAGGTCCGGCGGGTTTTCCGCTCGATGGGTGCTTCTGGGCTTTCAGTTGCCATTTTCAGCAATTCGCTCTAAGATTTAACTGGTAGGAATCACCTAGTTTTGCGCAAGAATCGGCTCACGCAACTGGAAAGGCAAGCAGAAGCAGGCATCGTCTCCAGGACAGGTATGACTCACCTTCCCGAATGGCAGCATCCTCGTAGTTTTCACTTCAGTTCAGTCTGACCCCGGTTTTCCGCGGGAATTCTGCGGGAACATCGTTGGAGAGCGAAGATGGCGTGGTACGCATACTGCATTAGCGAACAGGCGAATTTTCAGCAAGGCCGGGTCCGCCGCCCATTTCTGATTGAATCCCTTAAAGGTATTAATGGCAGTCCGGTACGCGGATTTCCTTGTGGCGAGTTTGTGGTAATCGTCAGCGAGATGGAACATGGACAGGCGCTGACTTCCAGTGCGCCGATGGAGCATGCCCGCATTGTGAGCGAATGCTTCAAGGTAGCTACTCTGCTGCCTTTCAAGTTTTCGACCATCTTTGAATCCGACGACGCCCTGCGCCAGGCCATCCGCAACAACAAGAAGACCTTTGCTGACACAATTGCCAAGTTGCGCGGCAAGAGCGAGATGCACATCAAGGTCACGGTACGCGAGGGCAAGGCCATTGCCGAGGTGCTGGAAGTTTTGCCCCACAAGGCCGGCGGAGCATACCTCACCCGGCTAAAAGAACAGGCCAGCCGCGATCGTGAACGGCAATCGCGCGCCCGGGCACTCTCTTCGCAGGTAAGCAAGCTGCTCAATCCGCTGCAGGAGGAAGTTTCCTGCAAAAAGGTGGAAACGGGCATCGTGCTGGATATTTGTCACCTGATCGAGAGCGATGGGGTGGAAAAGTACCAGAACCGCTACTCCAGCGCACTGCACCAGTTCAAGGGAGTTGAAATTTCAATCTCCGGACCCTGGCCTCCGTATCACTTCATGCCGAGCCCGGGGAAAGTCCGCACGGTGCTGAATAACAATTAGGGAAATCATGTTTCAAGGTTTCAAAGTTTCAAGGTTTCAAAGCTAAAACACAGATCGAGGATCAACATAGAAGAGGCCAGCACACGCTGGCCTCTTCTATGTTCGGCCATAACTTCGTTGACCAAAGTGGAAAACGAGTTCATAGTATTGACACTCTGATACCAGTTTTGGCTGGTTTTGAAACGTTACTCGCTCGTTTCTACACGGATGAGCCACTTTTTGACCTGTATTCGGCATCAGAGAGGTTCACGATCGATACTCGCTGAGAATCTGTGGAGCAGGCCCGGGTGTCGACCTGCCGAGTGTAAGACTGCGTTTGCCGAGCGGAGGAAGGTCTGTGGTACAGGTTGCTGCCAGAACGAGAATTCTGATTGTGGACGAAGATCGTGCCCAGTCGCACTTCGTGAGCGCGCACCTGAGCCGGCGTGGCTTTGACGTGAGTTCGGCGGCCACGGGAGACGAGGCGGTTCGAATGTTCCGCGTCTTCGATCCCTCGCTGGTGCTGCTGGACGCGGATGGCCAAGGCACGGCAGGCATGGAGACCTTGGAACGCCTGAAGCAGATGAAACCCGAAGTCTCCGTGCTCATGACGGCCAGCAATCCGTCGCCGGAGTTGATCTTTCGAGCTTCAAAGCTGGGCGCCGACGACTTCCTCTCCAAACCGGTCGATCTGACTGCCCTCGATCAACGCCTGGTGCGACTGCTGGACGGACAGCGACTGAACACGGAAGTGACTCAACTGCGCGACCAGGTGCGGCGGCAGAGCGATTTCAGCATGCTCTTCGGCACCAGTCCGCGCATGGAAGACGTGAAGAACACCATTGAACAGGTGGCGGATACTAACGCCACGGTGCTGATCCGGGGAGAGAGCGGAACGGGCAAGGAAGTGGTGGCGCGCATGGTGTTCTCCCACTCGCTGCGCCGCGACAAGCCGTTCGTCAAGGTAAACTGTGCCGCCATTCCACACGAGTTGCTGGAAAGCGAACTGTTCGGCTACGAGCCGGGGGCGTTCACGGGAGCCAACCGGCAGAAGCTCGGCAAGTTTGACCTGGCCCATGGCGGCACCATGTTCCTGGACGAAATCAGCGAGATGCATCCGGCACTGCAGGCCAAGCTGCTGCACGTTCTGCAGGACGGCGAGTTTTCCCGGCTAGGTGGCAAACGCGACATTGCGGTGGACGTACGACTGCTCGCGGCGACCAACAAGCAACTGGAGCGTGCCGTGGCAGAGGGTGCGTTCCGCGAAGATCTGTTCTACCGCCTCAACGTGGTCACCATTCACATTCCGCCGCTGCGCGAACGAAAGGAAGAAATTCCCATCTTCCTCGACTTCTTCCAGCGCAAATACAGCGAGTACTACGGCAAGCAGCCGCCTCCATTCACGGAATACGCGGTGAGCCGCATGATGGAATACGCCTGGCCGGGTAATATTCGCGAGTTGGAGAACCTGGTAAAGCGCTATGTAATTGTGGGCAACGAGGCGCAGATTATTCGCGAGCTCTCCACCCACAAGCCAGTGATTGCCTCCACCGCCGACCGCGCCAATGCGCAATGGGAGCCGGAAGGAAACGGCAAGGTCGAAGCGCCCATGAGTCTGCAGCCGCCTGCACCGATTCCGGTGGTGAAAGAGAGCCCTGTGGCTCTACCGCTGGATGCCGTCGAGGAGTCACTCTCATTGCTTGAGATTGGGCGGCGAGCAGCCATGCACGCCGAGCGAGAGGCCATTGAGCGAGTCTTGAATCAGACCCGATGGAACCGTCGGCAAGCCGCAAAAATTCTCAAGGTGAGCTACAAGGCGCTGCTGAACAAATTGAAACTGATGGAAGCGCAGGACAACGTCAATAATGGAACCCGACATTCCCTCTAGTGGTATTTAATTACCAATCGCGCAGAAATTATAGAGTGAACATTAGATGGTTGGCCCTAGGACAGGATTTCAACGCGTTGCTAAGTAGCTCTAAGTACAACGGTTTAGATATCCTTCAGAAAAAATTATTAGAAATCGCTTCACTGGCCCGGAACGTGCATCCACCAAAGCAACAAAGAGGCCGAAACTCAAAATGGAAGTTCCTCTCAAGAAGCATCAACTTCTCAAGGCCGTCCCAGCTAACAGGGACGCCGTCTAAAACTCTACTTTGTGGATTTTCCCACCCTCCCTTGCCTCTTTCAAGAAGCGACCCTCAGATGGGTCGCTTTTTCGTTGCTGCCAAAAACTGGAAATTCGTGCAATTCCGAAAGTCGATTGCGACTGAGTCTGCATCAAAAGTCAGCGCCGGGAAATCCTGCTGCTTGGGATTGACCGCGGTACTCAGGACGAATATGATTTTCCGGCTTGGGAGAATGTGGGAACAGGCTTGAGATTTATGGACAAACAAAAACTGGATCACTACCGAAATCTTCTGGAAATCAGGCGGATCAACCTGCGCGCCAGCGTGGCACGCACCGAGGAAGATGGGCGGGCGGCGCAGGTAAACGACTCCGCGCAGGACATTGCCGATCGCGCGTCGAGTTCCTACCAGAAGGAATTTCTATTTGCACGCAGCAATAACGACAGGCAGTTTTTGCAGATGGTGGAACACGCGCTCTCCAACATGGTCGAGGGCACCTATGGCGAATGTGAGAATTGCGGCAATGACATCAATGAGCGCCGCCTCGAGGCCGTTCCGTGGGCGCGCCACTGCATCAGTTGCCAGGAAAAACTGGAACGCGGAG
>Ga0181516_10003191_pt1 | contig 11132 bp, 3 predicted proteins | sample PEATcosm2014_Bin_25_FD_121104 | JGI IMG/M metagenome (GOLD analysis project Ga0181516, IMG submission 121104) | Peatland microbial communities from MTU Mesocosm Facility, Houghton, MI, USA - PEATcosm2014_Bin01_10_metaG | ecosystem: Environmental > Terrestrial > Soil > Wetlands > Peat | place...
CAGGGCAACCTGGCCGCAACTTGAAATGACGAACAGCCTGCATGACTTTCTCATTCCCCCTGCGGAGAGCGCGCGGCGGCGAGGGCCGCATGACCAGATTGTCATGTCCAGCCGGGTGCGGCTCGCCCGCAACCTGAAGAACGCGTCCTTTCCTGGCTGGGCAAAAAAGCCGGAGCGCATCCGCATCTTGGAATTGCTCCAGCCGGCAATCGAGCGACTGCCCGAAATGAAGGACTCATTCTCCGAGTCCATGGACGCGTTGGCCGTGCTGGACAAACAGATTTTGGTCGAGCGGCATCTTATCAGCCGCGAACATGCCGCGCGGACGGCCGGCAGCGGGCTGGTACTCAACCGCGAGGAATCACTTTGCGTGATGATCAATGAGGAGGATCATTTGCGGATGCAGGCCCTGCGGCCCGGGCTGCAATTGAAACAGGCGTGGCTCGCAATCGACCAGGTGGACACGGCCCTCGAGAAAAAGCTCGAATACGCCTTCAGCCCCGAAGTGGGCTACCTCACGGCCTGCCCGACCAATCTCGGCACCGGCATCCGGGTCAGCGCCATGCTGCACCTGCCCGGCCTCGTCCTGGCGGAACAGATCAACGCCATCATCCAGTCGGTGAACCGCCTGGGCCTCGCGGTTCGCGGCCTCTACGGCGAGGGCACCGAGGCCCTCGGCAATGTATTTCAAGTGTCCAATCAACAGACACTTGGCGAAACGGAAACCACCATCGTGGAGCGTCTGGACAAGGTGCTGTCGCAAATCATCGAGCACGAGGAAAACGCCCGTGCCACCCTGCTGGAAAAGAAGCCCAAGATGGTGTATAATCACATAGGCCGGGCCTATGGCATTTTGGCGAACGCGCACAGCATTTCCTCAAAGGAGACGATGAACCTGCTGTCGTTGATGCATTTGGGCATGGACCTGAACCTGTTTCCGGGCGCGGACCGCTCGCTGACCGATGAATTATTCATCCTCACCCAGCCGGCCCACCTGCAGAGGTGTCATGCGGACCGGGAACGGCTTTCCGCGGAGGAACGGGACCTGCTGCGGGCAGACATGTTGCGAGAGCATTTGCGGAACGTGAGCCGGCCGGTCGTGAAGCCCTCCGCCGCGGGCGGCGCCAAATTGGACAAAACGGACAAACCGTAGCATTTTGATTTTTAAATTATGAGTGAAGAATCCATGCAGAACTTTACGCCGCGGGCGCAGCAGGTTCTCGCCCTCGCCCGCAAGGAGGCCGACCGGTTTAATCACAATTTTGTGGGCACCGAACACCTGCTGCTCGGCCTCATCAAGCTCGGCCAGGGCGTGGCCGTCAATGTCCTCCAAAAGCTCGGCCTTGACCTGGAAACCGTCCGCATGGAAGTCGAGAAACAGGTCGGCACCGGCCCCGATCAAAAAATGATCGGCAACATCCCGTACACGCCGCGCGTCAAGAAAGTCCTTGCCCTCGCCGCCAAGGAAGCCAAGGCGCTCAACCACACCTATGTGGGCACGGAACACATCCTCCTGGGCCTGCTGCGGGAAGGCGACGGCGTGGCCGCTCGCGTCCTGAAAAACCTCGACATCGACATCGAACAAACCCGCCAGGAGATTTTGAAGGAACTCGACCCCAACCTAGCCGCCCAGGAGGAACAACCCCCGGGCGCGGAAGGTCCCGAACGCCAACCCGCGGCCGAGAAGAAAGGCGAAGTCAAGACCCCGGCCCTCAAGGCGTTTGGCCGCGACCTCACCGAAATCGCCCGCAAAGGCGAAATGGATCCGGTCATCGGCCGGAAAAATGAGATCGAGCGCGTCATCCAGATTCTCTGCCGCCGCACCAAGAACAACCCGGTGCTGCTCGGCGAAGCCGGCGTGGGCAAGACCGCCATCGTCGAGGGGCTCGCCCAGGAAATTGCCATGGGCAATGTCCCCGAATTGCTCCGCGAAAAACGGGTCATCACCCTCGACCTGGCCCTCATGGTCGCCGGCACCAAGTACCGCGGCCAGTTTGAGGAGCGCATCAAGGCGGTCATGGACGAAATCCGCCGCGCCAAAAACATCATCCTGTTCATCGACGAGTTGCACACCATCGTCGGCGCCGGTTCGGCCGAGGGGACCATGGACGCGTCGAACATTATCAAACCCGCGCTCAGCCGCGGGGAGATGCAATGCATCGGCGCAACCACGCTCAACGAATATCGCAAATACATCGAGAAGGACGCCGCGCTCGAACGCCGTTTCCAGAGCGTCAAGGTCGAGGCCCCCTCCATCGAGGAGGCCATCCTGATTCTCAAGGGCCTGCGCGCGAAGTACGAGGAGCATCACAAGGCCGAATTCACCGACAAGGCCATCGAGGCCGCCGTCAAGTTTTCCGACCGCTACATCGCCGACCGGTTTCTGCCGGACAAGGCCATTGATCTGATGGACGAAGCCGGTTCCCGCGCGCGCATCGGCACCATGACTCGTCCGCCTGAAGTGAAGGACATCGAGGCGGAAATTGAGGACATCAAGACCCGCAAGGAGCGCGCCATCAAGGAGCAGGATTTCGAGGGCGCCGCCGCCATGCGCGACAAGGAAAAGCAGGCCAAGGAAAAACTGGAATCCGTCCTGAATACCTGGCGCGCGAATCGCGAGGAAAAACGCGTCAAAGTAGATGAAGAGGACATCTTGCACGTCGTCTCCAAATGGACTGGCATCCCGCTCAAACGCATGGAACAGGGCGAGGCCCAGCGGTTGCTCGCCGTCGAAGGTCAGATGTCCGGCACGGTCGTCGGCCAGCGCGAGGCGGTTTCCGCCATCTGCAAGGCCCTGCGCCGTTCGCGGGCCGACTTGAAGGACCCGCGCCGGCCCATCGGAACCTTTGCCCTGCTGGGACCGACCGGCGTCGGCAAGACCCTCCTCGCCAAATCGCTGGCCGAACAGATGTTTGGCGATTCGAAATCGCTCATCCAGCTCGACATGAGCGAGTACATGGAAAAATTCAACGTCTCCCGGCTCGTCGGCTCGCCGCCCGGATACGTCGGTTATGAAGAAGGCGGCCAGCTCACCGAGCAGGTCCGCCGCCGGCCCTATTCGGTTGTGTTGTTTGATGAAATCGAGAAGGCCCATCCCGATGTCTGGAACATGCTTCTGCAAATCCTCGAAGAAGGCAAGCTCACCGACAGCGTCGGCCGGGTGGTCAATTTTCGCAACACCATCATCTTGATGACTTCAAACGTCGGGTCGGAAACCATCAAGCGCCAGTCCACGCTCGGCTTTTCTCCCATAACGGATGAAAACAGCTATGAGAGAATGCGGGACAAGATCATGGACGAAGCCAAGCGCACGTTCAAACCCGAGTTCCTCAACCGGCTGGATGACGTGATTGTATTCCGCTCGCTCACCAAGCCGGACTTGGTTGAAATCTTGGATTTGGAAATTAGCAAGGTGATGGAACGTCTCAAGAACAAAAACATCAAGCTCACACTTGATGACAAGGCGAAGGATTTCCTGGTCGAGAAGGGCTACGACCCCAACTACGGCGCGCGGCCCATGCGCCGGTCGGTAGAACGCTTCCTCGAAGACCCGTTGGCCGAAGAGATCCTCCGGGGCAGCCTTCACGAAAACGATCCCGTCCACGTCTCCGTGGACAAGGACAAGCTGGTCTTCATCCAGAACGCCTCCGCCCAGGGCGCGCTCTCCAGCTGACAAGCCTTCGGCTTCCGGCCGCGAACCGCATCCTTGCCAACGACCCTCCGCTTAGTGGCGACGGTGAAATTGTTGCGGAGCCGTGACCACCTGGTAAACCCGGTGCGTGGCGCCGCCCACGGCGTTGGTCATGCTCGCCAGCGAACTGGACGCGGAAACCGGGGGCTGCAGATCTGTCCAGCTCCCGCCCAGGTTGTCCTGGTACTCCAGCGTATACATGTGGCCGGGCACCGTCGTCCAGGTCACAGTCGCAATTCCGTTGGTCAGGGTCACGGAGGTGATCAGCGGCGAGACCACCGGATCCGTCACCACCCCGTTGAAACTGTTGGTGGCCGTCAGGCGCGGGTTCAGCGGGTCGTACGGATTGGCATTGGTAACCACCGTCATGAGCACGTTCGTGGTGGACTCCTCCGCTTCCGTCGGCATCCAGGTGATGATGCCGTTGCTGTCGATGGTGGCACCGGCCGGCGGATTGAGGAGGCCGTAACCGATGGTGACCGAGTGGATGTTTGGTTCCGTGGCCGCGTTGGTCAGCACCAGCGTGGTGTTCTCGTCCCCGCTCACGTCGCTTTGCGCGGGCAATACGGGCGGCAGGTTCACCTCGTTGACAACCACCGTGAAACTGTTCGTGGACGACAATTGCGGATTCACCAGATCATACGGGTTGCTGTTGCTGACGACGGTGATTAGCACATTGGTGCCGGGACTCTGGCTCTGGGCGGGCGTCCAGGTGATGATGCCGTTGGTGTCGATGGCGGCTCCCGCCGGCGGATTGAGGAGGCCGTAGCCGACCGTCAACGAGTGGATGTTTGGCTCCGCAGCGGTGTTGGTCACCAGCAGGGTCGCCAGCTCGTTGATGTTCGTGGCGTTTTGGATTGGCAGGAGCGGGGCCGTATTCACTTCATTCACAATCACCGTGAAGCTGTTGGTCGCCGTCAGCACGGGATTGACGGAATCATATGGATTGCTGTTGGTGACCACGCTCGTGATCACGTTCGTCCCGGGGCTCTGGTTCTGGGAGGGAGTCCAGGTGATGACACCGTTCGTATCAATGGTCGCGCCGGCCGGCGGATTGATCAGCCCGTAACCCATGCTCGCCGAGTTGGTGTTCGGTTCCACGGCGGTGTTGGTGACCAGCAGCGTCGCCAGCTCGTTGACATTGGTGTTGTTTTGCAGCGGCAGGACGGGCGCCACGTTCACTTCCTTCACGATGACGGTGAAACTGTTCGTGGCCGTCAACATCGGGTTGACGAGGTCGTAAGGATTGTTGTTGGTGACCACGGTCGTGAAGACGTTGGTGCTGTGGCTCTGGCTCTGGCTGGGTGTCCAGGTGATGACCCCACTAGCGTTGATGCTCGCACCGTTTGGCGGACTCAACAGGCTGTAGCCGGTCGTAACCGAGTTGACGTTCGTCTCCGTGGCCGCATTCGTTACGGTTAGCGTCGCCAATTCATTCACGGTCTGGGGGGCGATACTGCCCAATGTCGGGGCGACATTCACTTCCTTTACAACAACGGTAAAGCTGTTGGTGGCCGTCAACGTCGGATTGACTGAGTCGTACGGGTTGCTGTTCATCACCACGGTGGTGAGCACGTTGGTGCTGTGGCTCTGGCTCTGGCTGGGCGTCCAGGTGATGACTCCGCTGGCGTTGATGCTCGCGCCGCTCGGAGGACTCAACAGGCTGTAGCCGGTCGTCACCGAATTGACATTCGCCTCCGTGGCCGCATTCGTCACCGTCAACATCGCCAATTCATTGACAGTCCGGGGTGAAATGCTACCCAATGCAGGCGCCACATTCACTTCCTTTACGACGACCGTGAAACTGTTCGTCGCCGTCAATTTCGGATTAGCCAAATCGTACGGGTTGTTGTTGGTAACCACGGTCGTAAACACGTTGGTGCTGTGGCTCTGGCTCTGGGTCGGCGTCCACGTGATGACTCCGCTGGCGTTGATGCTCGCGCCGCTCGGCGGACTCAACAAGCTGTAGCCAGTCGTCACGGAATTGATATTCGTTTCCGTCGCCGCATTCGTCACCGTCAACGTTGCCAACTCATTCACAGTTTGGGGTGAAATACTACCCAAAGTTGGCGCCACATTGACTTCCTTCACCACGACCGTGAAACTGTTGGTGGCCGTTAAATTCGGATTGACCAAGTCGTAAGGGTTATTGTTGGTAACCACGGTGGTGAGCACGTTGGTGCTGTGGCTTTGGCTCTGGCTGGGCGTCCAGGTGATGACTCCGCTGGCATTGATGCTCGCGCCGCTGGGCGGACTCAACAGGCTGTAGCCGGTCGTCACCGAATTGATATTCGTTTCCGTCGCGGCGTTTGTGATCGTCAGCGTCGTCAACTCGTTCAAGGTCTGCGTGCCGATGGCGGAGAGCGAAGGCCGGACGTTCACTTCTTTCACGACCACGGTGAAACTGTTGGTGGTGGTCAAGATCGGATTGATCGAGTCGTACGGGTTGTTGTTGGTGACCACGGTCGTAAGCACATTGGTGCTGTGGCTCTGGCTCTGGGTCGGCGTCCACGTGATGACTCCGCTGGCGTTGATGCTCGCGCCGCTCGGCGGGCTCAACAGGCTGTAGCCGGTCGTCACCGAATCAATATTCGTTTCCGTCGCCGAATTCGTCACCGTCAAAGTCGTCAGTTCGTTCACAGTCTGGGGAGTAATGCTTCCCAATGTCGGCGCCACATTCACTTCTTTCACGACCACGGTGAAACTGTTGGTGGCCGTCAAGATCGGATTGACCGAGTCGTACGGGTTGCTGTTCGTCACCACAGTTGTGAATATGTTCGTGCTATGGCTTTGTGTCTGGCTGGGCGTCCACGTAATCACTCCACTCCCATTAATAGTCGCGCCGCCGGGCGGGTTCACCAGACTATAGCCAGTCGTCACCGAATGAATATTCGCCTCCGTCGCCGCATTCGTTACCGTCAGCGTCGTCAACTCGTTCACAGTTTGCGTGGAGATCGTGGGCAGCGAAGGAGCGACATTCACCTCCGTGACCGTCACGGAGAAGCTGTTCGTGGCTGTCAAGGGCGGCGCGCCGTTGTCTGACACCACGGTGGTGATCGTATACGTGCCGGGACTCTCGCTCTGGGAGGGCGTCCAGGTAATGATTCCATTGTTGGTGATGGCCGCGCCCGCGGGCGGGGAAACCAACTGGTAAGTCAACCCGTTGGCGGGAACGTTTGTATCCGTCGCCGTGTTCGTCACGACCATGGCCGTGAGTTCAGGGACCGTGCGCGAACCTTGGGTCGGCAGCGTGGGCGGGGTGTTGCTCGAGCAGCAACCGCAGACCTGGTTGGTGATGTTGATTGTGTCGATGCGCCATCCGCTCCGGTTGTTGCTGTTGTCCGTGCCGCAGCCCCAGCGCAATTTAATGTTTTGGCCGGCCGCCGCCGGAGGCAGATTTACCGTCGTCGGAACAAACCCGGATGACGTTCCGCTCCAGGCCCAACGGCCCGCCAGCGGGTTGCCGTAATTGGTGTCGATGATGTAATTATACCCGCCGGAGACAAAGCTGCCCCCCGCGATGATGATGTCGGTAAACGGACCAGAGCCGATTTGAATTTCCAGCACCCCGCCGTCGTAGCCCGAGCCGGGCCCGGGCTCCAGGTCATAATCGTTCATGAAGCTGACCTGCGCCTGGCCCGCCGGTATTGCTATCGTCGGCGAGATCAAATAACTGATGCCGATGTTCGGCACGTCCGGCACAAACGCCCCGTTCGGCGGCGTGTCCACCACGGTCTTTTCCGTGGTCCAGTTGGATTCCGCGCCGCTCGCGGACGTGGTCCAGCCGGACGGCAAGGCGGGGGCGGTCACCGAATCGAAATTCTGCGAGAATATATTCATCGGCGCGCCAAGCGGATAATAGCTGACCAGCACGTTGCTCACGGTGGTTCCGACCAGCACCTTCACGAGCTGGCCTTTGATTCGGTAGCTGTTCGTGCCCGCGATCGCTCCGTTGGTGAAAACCTGCAGTTCGCAAAATGACGTGGTCGCCGGGATGTCAAGCTCGACCGTTGTGTTCGGGTCGGTGGCGCCGGTCACAGAGAAACTCGCCACGGATTGATTGCCATTGGTGCTGAAGGTGACGCTGATTTGCGCGTTGGAACGCGCCACCCACCAGTTGTAAACGCCGATTGCGTTCGCCGACCAGAGCCGGGGATGGAGGTTCGTGTTCGCGCAGTAGGTGAGGTAATCAAATGTGAGCGGTCCCGCGTCACCAAGACCATCCGACATGGTATGAGAGTAGATGTTTACCAAAAAGCCGAGGTTGTAATAATAGTCCACCGCGGTCTGCATGCTGGCGACGGTGTGGACGCCGGGCGGGTGCCAGGGCTCGAGGGATTGCGCCACCAAACCGCCGACATACCAGTCGCTCACCGGCTCACTGAGGGTGGGATAGCGCAACCCGGAGGTCTGCGTGGAGAGCGTCCAATGCGGGAAGGGCGTCAGCTTCTGGTCGCCGGCGATTTTCACGCCCAATGCGGCCTGATTGCTGTAGGAGTTTTCGCGGGTGCCGTTGAAATTTGGGGCGACCCACAGGCGCATCGAGCTGTTCTCAATTCCCGAGAGCCAGGATTCGATGTTGGCGAAGGAATTCGAAACCGACACAAAGGCGTAGACGGTGCCGTTCGCGTAGCCCGCCGGCGAGGCATCCAGCACTTCGTCCGGACCCCAGTGCCAGAAATCGTAACTTGAGCCGACCCCGTTCGTCTCCAGGAGGGCGGAATTATCGGGATTCTTCAAGCCACCGTTGTGCGGCCCAAAACTTGCCCCGTAGGTCGAGGCGTCCAGCCTCATGCCCTGGATCACCGCGTTGGTGTCGTACGTACTTGACATGTCCTGCCGCAGGGTGCCGGTGCAAAAGTAATAATCCGCCTTGACCCCGTTGGTGTATTCAATCGCGACCGAGTTCGTGATGTCGGCGATTTCGTTGCCAAAATTCTCCAGGTCGTGGCGCACCATGAACGCCGAGTCGTACTGGAACGGCCACGGGCTCAACTTGAGAATGGGAAGGTTTGCCGACTCAAATGCCCATTCGATGGACCGGCGGAAGATCATGTACGCGTACATTCCCGGCGCGAAACCCCCGTGCCCGACCAACGGCTCGAAAGCGGCGTCGTAAATGATGTATCCCTTGCCGTACTGTTTTATCAGGATGTAAGGATACGTGTCGCCGCTGGCCAGCACGGTGGCGCCTCCCGACTGGACCTGCCACACATCATGCGGGGCCATGAAATCGTGCGAGGGCGAGGTCCCCCACGATATTTCCTCGGAATACGCGGGCATCCGCCAGATGTTCGTCCCGCTCGGAAGGTCGTTGATGATGCGATTGTTCGTTTGCGCAATCAGATCAGTGTCAACCCCCCAGTTGGTGAGGCCGGGAACCACCATGTGAACTCCCATCGCGCTGGCGAGGGCAAAATCGCCCCGCGATGTGCCGTTGGTGTTCCGCGTGAACGAAGACCCGCCCACGAACAAAAATCCGCCGGCCGCGACATAATTCGTCAGCGGCGCAATCTCATCATCCCGCATCGCTTCCGAGGACAGACTGATGAAAATGGGATATTTGGGCACGCCGTTGGTGAGCAAAGCCCCGGCCGTGATGTTTGAATCACCCAGCACGGTGAATGCAGTGCCGTCGGATCGAAACGCCTCCTTGAGCGATTCAGGCATCACAAAATAATGCCAGTCGGTCGGCCACCACTGATTGCCCGTGGTGCCGCTCCCGGACGGCGTTCCATTTGAGGCGACCTCCGTCTCCATGGCCCGCGTCAGTTCGGAGTCATGAATGGCAACCAGCGGTTGCGTCCCCTGTGCGCGTACGTGACCCGTCCCACCCGCGAGAAAAAGCGAACCCAGGACGACTATATGTAACCACTTGATTTGCTTCATTTCGGAAAAATCAGACTTCGCGCACTGGCCTTTTTTTGCTCACGTCCCCGATAGTACATGTTTAGTCCCAAATGGTAAGTCCAGTGAATACGGAGAAGCCATCCGTAGTACTACGGGAGGTAATGAATTCAGGGGTTTGCGAGGCCATTCAAATCAACCGCGGTGAAAGTATCCGGGCGTCGGCACGTTGGAATCCGAGAGAAAAGGGACCCCAAGATTTCCCGGATAAAACCATCCCCATCTCGCGTTCTAAAACCCCCGCCGTAAAGGCTTAACCGCGGCGATGTCCGCTCCTCCAAGATTCAGGATAAGTCTGGCCAGCCTGTCGCGCCTTTGTTAAACCATCACGTAATGAATTTTTTGGCCAGCAAAATATTTGTGGGGTGGTTGGAGGGATTGGGACGGATATCCTTGCTCGCGAAGGAGGCGCTCAATTCGCTCGTCACCCTGAAGGTCCGCTGGCAGGACTTCCTCTTCCAGTTGTATTTTATCGGTGTGAAATCCCAGTCCGTCGTGCTGGTGACCGGGGCGTTCACCGGGATGGTGCTGTGCGCGCAGACTTACTTCCAGTTCCACAAGGTCAAGCTGGACACCGCCACGCTCGCCGTGGTGAGCGTGTCCATGTGCAGCGAACTCGGTCCTGTCCTGACCGCCCTGATGGTCGCCGGCCGCGTCGGTGCCGCCATGGCCGCCGAAATCGGCACCATGAAGGTTACCGAGCAGATTGACGCGCTGCGCACGCTGGCGACCCACCCCGTCGATTACCTCGTGGTCCCGCGCCTGATGGCCTCATTTGCCGCCCTGCCTCTCCTCACGGCGGAATCCATCACCGTCGGCATCGTTTCCGGCTATCTCGTCGGGGTTTTTCTCCTGGATATCGATCCCGCGTATCTCTATTACAACATGCTCAAGCATACGATGGGCGTGGATGTCATGGTCGGCCTGATCAAAGCCTTTATCTTCGGCGGCATCATCGCAATTGTGGGATGTTACAAGGGAATGACCTGCGGCGAAGGCGCGGAGGGGGTCGGCCGCGCCACCACCGAAGCGATGGTTTTTTCTTCCATCACCATCCTGATCAGCAATTTTTTCCTCACCCTGACGTTGAGCCGGCTTCTCCATCTGTATGATTGAAGTCAATCACCTGGAAAAAACCTACGGCTCGGTGGTCGTGCTCGACGACGTGACATTTCGCGTTGAAACCGGCGAGTCGGTGGTGATCATCGGCCGCAGCGGCGGCGGGAAAAGTGTCCTCCTCAAACATATCATCGGGCTCCTGCGGCCGGATTCCGGGCAGGTGCTCATCGACGGCGAGAATCTCTGCGGGCTGGACGAACGGCAGTTGCTGCGGGTGCGCCACAAGTTTGGGATGCTGTTTCAGGGGGCAGCCTTGTTCGATTCCATGACCGTGGCGGAAAACATCGCCTTCGCGCTCCGGAGGGAAGGCCATCCCACCGAGGCCGAAATCACGAAAAAGGTGGCGCACGCGCTGGAGCTGGTGGAGCTGTCCGGCACCGAAAACAAGAATCCCTCCGAACTTTCCGGCGGCATG
>Ga0181516_10003193_pt1 | contig 11131 bp, 9 predicted proteins | sample PEATcosm2014_Bin_25_FD_121104 | JGI IMG/M metagenome (GOLD analysis project Ga0181516, IMG submission 121104) | Peatland microbial communities from MTU Mesocosm Facility, Houghton, MI, USA - PEATcosm2014_Bin01_10_metaG | ecosystem: Environmental > Terrestrial > Soil > Wetlands > Peat | place...
AAGCCTTGCCGGCTCGCGGTCTTATGGATGAACCAATTGTGAGCCATCAGTACGCTAACGGTCTTTGGAAGGTCGCGCACGACTCGCGTAAGGCTGTAGCTGGCGATGAGCTCTTGCCTCAGTGTATTCTCGTCGAAAGTGCCGCAGTCTTCAGCGAACTCCGCCATTCGCGCGCGGTATTGTTCAGGAAAGCGCTCCTTGAATTGGTCGAACTTCGACGCAAATCCACGTTCGACTGTTAGTCGATCCGCGGGTATTCTGATCAACATGAGGCCAATGAAACACGAGAAGGCGATCTTATCGTCTCGCGTTAACTCATACTCGCCCTGATTGAACCGATCGAAGATCCTGGCAGCGTAAGTCTCGATCTTGCCGAACCACATCTCAGGACTCGCATCGTGGGCTCCGTGGGACGGGTATGCGTAGTATTGATGGATGCGTGCGACCTGAACGGGGGGGATTCGTTTTGGACTACTTTGGCCTCGTGTAAACATCCAGAGGCCGGGAGCTTTCTCACCGGCCCGAGCGGTGGCAAACTGTGCGAGATAGAAACGCGGAACGTAGTGGTGGTTCTTGGGGAGCGGTTTTCGCGCTAGTCCGAGATTTGAATTCGGCTCCCGATCTTCAGTACTCATGCCGTCCATTTATTTGAAGCTTACCGCAACTACCGCAACTACGGATGGCGCCACCAACAGGCGCCGCGTCGGAAGAAGAGCGGACAACAGCCGGGGTGTGGGCGTCGCCAAGCCCCAGCGAACGCAGCAAACCGTTGCGTGATGCGCTAACTTAAGGATACAGAAGTTCGCCGCGCCGGTGACGTCCCCTTCTGGCCCATTACCTTTCGACCACCGGGCGTTGCCCGGCCAGATTTCCTCGATGGCCGTTTAACCGGCCAATTGTGATGCCCGCGCGACGTTAACTTGCGCGGAATCTAGCGAGGTCTTCGACCTCAAACCGACGAGCCGTGGTGTCCCGGGCCTTCCCAAATGGCTCGCCAAGACGCCAAGGCGCAAAGAGCGCAAGGCGGAGGTACGATAGGAATACAAACACCGTGGATCGGTACCGAGGCATTGCCTCATGACGCCCGATCGGCGTGATCCGCGCAGCGGGAATGATCCCGACTTAAGCGACTCGGTCACCAATGCCGAGAGCTCCCCAAGGGGAATCAGCGCGGGAACTTGATGGAGCCGACCTGCGGTCATAACTGGCTGGCATGACTCTCAGTTCACGCGACCGTGGTTGTGTGACCCTTTTCCAAAACTCGTCACGTTTGTTCAGATCCTGGCCCGATGAGAACATCTAGAGGTTGAGGGCGCGTGCACAAATTGGACCGGTTAAACGGCAATATACCGGCCAATCTGTTTGACTTTAGGTCACTTACGCGAGAAGCCTCGGGCCAAACAGGTTGGCCGGTATATTGCAGTTTGGGACCCGCCGCAGCCCGCCGAGGCCGCTCTAACTCGCCGTTCCGAACTTAATCCGGATCTCTGCTGGATCGAGTTTCCGGTCGGCTTCCCAGAAACCATCTTCCTGAATTAGCATCGGCTGCCACAACGTACCGTCGAAGTGGAATCGCTCGTAGATTACCTGGAACTTCAGATGCCCGTCAGCCGACCGCTCCTCGAAATTTGGTCGGCATTTTTTCGAAAGGATCTCCGATGCGGCTTGACTGCTACCAAGAATGGCCCACGCCGTCTTAAGCGAGGTCATCAGGCCGTGCGGGAGGACGTAACGAATGCCCGCGCTCGCCGAAACCTCCAGAAAGTAGGAAACCGGCCCGTTGTAGGAGCCCCATCCTATCGAGTAGTCACGGGTTACAACAAACGTCGGCTTGCTCTTGTCCGGATAGAGATACACCCTGTCGATGCGGGCAGACTCACGGCCGAGCTGTTCGTGGTAGAGAGTGCGAAGCTCGCGATCAACGACAAGCAGTAAGGCCTGCCGCAATTGAGGCGGCGGGGACTGCCGCAACTGGTCTGTTTCCAGCAACCAGAGTGTGGGATCGGGGCATACTTCCAGCATTTCCACGTCCGAATACGGGTCCTTGAGCATTCCGCCTGATAGCCCGCTAATGCGCTCATCTACGAGGATCAATACTGATCCGTCGATCCCGTTTGAGTATACAGTTAGCTTCAGTCCTTGGCAGACCTTGTATCCGTCGAGTTCCCGGCCGCCGCGCTCGGAGAGATCCGCAGTACTGATCGGGCCCTCACGCGTCGACTGGTGCGGCTCCAAATCCCGCGTTTGGTCCGCCTCGGCGACGTTGGACCGAAAAAATCCCGCGAGCCGGGATGGCCCTTCCTTCGTCGGGGCTTCGGTAGCTATGCGCACCGCGCGTCGCTTCTCGGCGATCGCCTCGTAGAGCAAGCTCCGAGCGGCTTTCACCTCCCCGAGTGTGTAGTTCTTGTGCTGGCTGGTCCTCGAATCGAACAACGAGTGATGATCCAAACACATAAAGGCCAGATTATCTTGCGCGCCGTTTGAGGGGTCCTTGTCAAGGTGGGCGATCTGCCCCCTTTTTTCGCGTAGGTCCTGCGACAAGTGAAAGCAGAGGACACACCGTCGCTCACTGCGAACCAAAACGGCTGTCTCGGTATCGGATGGCGTTCGCCTTCGATCGCTTCGCATCTACCTCACAGTATGGCCCAAACCGGCGGCTGATCGGCCCCCACACCTCGTGTCGGAAGGTTGCGGGGCCCCCTTTAATTCCTTACGTCTTCCCAGCCTGCCACCCTGTCAGGAAGCAGCCCCAGCGTTCAGGCCGCCGGACGCATCAAAGGGCGGTGGTGAGGAGCCGTTTAACAGGCGGGCGCCGCCTCACGGACGATTGGTGAGAGCTGGGCGGGCCACAAGCCAAGTCCGCGCGGACTGCGAAGCCGTCCGAGGTAGCGCCCACGTTGCGGTAGTGGACGTCCAAAAGCCCCAAAAGTCGGCTTCCGAGAGTCTGAAGCCAAGCGACGGCCAGCGCGGGATGCACGCGGCCGGCGCCGTCTGGGGAACGCGTTATTTTATTGCCTACGCCCAGGTCCGCGGGCGACCTCCGGTCGCCCTCCGAGCCCTCGCTCCCGTCCCGCTGGCGGCGCAGTCCCCCGCTCCCCGCTTCGGCGGCCCTAACGCGCTGGTGGCGAAGTCGCTGCAACTGGCGCACTCGGCACGTGCGCCACACCTGCCGGGAGGTTCGATCGCGCCGGAAGTCGGCAAAAGGCACAGGCGAGCGTCTTCCAGGCGCTGTCAAAGGTCTGAGCCCAGAACGACCCCTCGGGGTAGACCCGCGACCCTATAACGGGCCCATCCAGGCGTCGGCCAGGCCTGAAATGATGCGGAATTCTTCCTGCGAGAAGCGGTTCTGGAAAGCCGGCCGGTTCAGGGTGGCCGCCCGCTGCTCGTCGGTCATCCCTTGCAAGCGCAACAGCGCCTGCCCCACGGCAACCCTGCGGGGCGGCGGAAGGTGGTTCGCCGCCATCACCATCTGCCTTACCAGGGCTTTCCTCTCGGGCGGGAGTTGCGCAAATTGCTCCAGGCGGCGGAGTTGGTTGGCCTGCTGCTCCTTGGGAAGCCCGTCGAACCAGGCCAGAGTTTTGCGGGCGTTCTCCTGCTGGATTGGCGGGAGCTTTTCGAGTGCGCGGTCCCGCTCCTCGGGGGTCATGCGGAACAGGCGCGTGGCCACGTTTCCCGGATTCACCAGGCGCCCCGCGCCTTTAGCAGCGGCCCCGGGCGCCGCGCCTTTGGGTTGACCGGGCTTCGCTGCCACGGAACGCGCCGGCGGCGGGGCCGGTTTGGCTTTCTGCGGCTGCGGCCCGCGGGCAAAGGCCGCACTCATCGCCAGCAGCGCCAAACCGCCGATTTGGAGAGGGCGCGTCATGCTCACATCTTGGATTCGGCGTCGTCGGCCCGCACCAGGCTGTTGAGGTCGCGCAACATCTCCATGTCGTCCACAGCATGTTGCACCTGGTCGGGCTGGAGGGTCTCCACCTGGGCGGATTCCTCCACCGGCGCGGCCGGTTTCGCCGCGGGCCGGTCCATCAGCAACCCCGCCAGGCACATCACCCCGGCTGCCGCGGCGACCGGCACGGCGTGACGAAACAGCGGGTCGAAGGGCCGCACCAGGCGAGACCACCAGGAGACCTGCCGCTCGATCCGCTGGTACAACCGGCGGTCGAAATCCATGGAAACCGGAGCCGGTTCCCATGCCTCCAGCGCCTGCCACACGGCTTGCTGGCCGCCGGCAAATTCGCGGCAGGCAGGGCAGCCTTCCATGTGCTCTTCCATTTGCGCGCGCGCTGCCGCATCCAGCTTGCCGGACGCATAGTCCAGCAGCCATGCGGCGTTTTCGCGAACTTCCAACGGGCAGTTCATCGCGGTACCTTTCTTCCCTAAGCCATGTGGGCCAAACGGGCGCGCAAGGTTTCGTACGCCCGAAACAGCAAGGATTTTACCGCAGATTCCGAACAGTTCAGCACTTTGGCGATCTGCGAGTATTCCATTTCCTGGTACTTATGCATCAGCACGGCAGCCCGCTGCTTCTCCGGCAGCATGGCTACCGCCCGCCGGACTTCGTCCAGCCGGGCCCGATGCACCATCTCTTCCTCCACCGACGGCCGCCGGTCCGAAACCTGCCTCACCGGCGCATCGGCGGAATCGTCGTCCAGCCTTTCCTCCAGCCGCCGGTTCCGGCCGTCCCGCAACGAATTCAACGCCAGGTGCGTGGCAATCCGGAACAGCCACGTGGTGAACTTGGCCGTCGGTTCGTAGCTCTCCCGCGAGCGGTACACGCGCAGAAAAACTTCCTGCGCCAGTTCCTCGGCGACTGCCTGATTCTGCACCATCCGGTAGAGAAAATGGATAACCGGCGAGCGGTGCTTCTCCAGCAGAATTCCGAAGCTCGCGCCGTCGCCTTCTTTGACACGGAGCATCAGTTCCGCGTCGAAATCCAAGGCCGCCGCCAAGCTCCCCATATCGGTCTTAACCCGTTCGTCCATCCGAGGTTGCGTTCCCTGGAGGAATTAATACTTGCCGCGTCATTCCCCTTTGAGCGAGCGTTCCATCAGGCGCTGGATCGCTTCGCGCGGCGATACCCCGAAGTTTAGCATCTGAAACATCTGTTCGGAGATAGGCATTTCCACCGCGTACCGCTTCGCCAGATCGACTGCTGCATTTGTAGTTTTTATCCCTTCTGCTACCATTTTCATCGAACCGACGATTTCCTCCAACTTCCGCCCGTGGGCCAATTCCATACCCACCGTGCGGTTCCGGCTCAAGTCACCGTTGCAGGTGAGGACCAAATCGCCCAACCCTGCCAAACCCGCCAGAGTTTGCGCCCGGCCGCCCATGGCAACCGCCAGCCTCGTCATTTCCGCCAGCCCGCGCGTGATCAACGCAGCCATGGGATTGTGCCCCAAACCCATCCCATGCAGGACGCCTGCGCCGATAGCTACTACATTCTTAATAGAACCGCCTACTTCCACTCCTACAGTATCTCTACTTGTGTAGAGCCTGAATGCCGGACCGGAAAAAGCCGCTTGGACTCGCTCGGCGAGCCCTGGTTCGGACGATGCTACTACAAGTGCGGTAGGCTCAAATCGGGCAACTTCCCGGGCAAACGTCGGCCCGGAGATTACCGCGACGTGTGGCTCCATGCTAATGGACAGCACCTCGCGGATCACCTCCGACGTTCGTAGAAGACTGCCGTTCTCCAGCCCCTTCGTGGCGCTCACGAACACCATGGATTCATGAAGGCTGGGTAGCATGTCCTGATACAGGCGGCGCACCAGGTGCGAGGGCACTACGCTCAGCACCACGTCGGCACCCTCCAGGGCGGCTGGCAGCTCGTTGATAACTTCCACGTGGTCAGCCAGTTGGAAGCCTGGGAGATAGATATCGTTCTCCCGCGAGCGGCCCATCCGCGCCGCCAGGTCGGTCTCGTACACCCACAGCCGAATCCGCGGGAACCGCGGCGCCAGCACTATGGCCAGAGCCGTCCCCCAACTCCCCGCTCCGATTATCGCCAGACTTCTCAAGATTCCGCTCTCTGCCGGACGGCTTCGTGGCAAACGCCATCCACCCCGCCCCCATCATGCTTTCCGGCTGCTAAACGTGAAGACGTGTTCCGTCCCGGCCCGCAATCGCCGGACATTGCTACTATGTTTGTAAATAATAAACGCGCCTGCGACCGCACCGGCTAGCACAACCGTCACTTCCGGCTTCTGAATCAACCAGACCGCCAGCGGAAAGGTAGCCGCAGCCACAATGGACCCCATGGAGATGTGGCGGGTCCAAGCCACCACAATCACGAAAACTACCAGCACCGCCGCCAACGCCAAGGGAGTCAGGCAGAGAAACGCCCCCACAAAACTGGCCACCGCCTTGCCGCCTTTGAACTTGAGGAACACGGGATAGGCGTGTCCCGCCATCACCGACAGGGCCGCCACGCTCATTGTCACAGCGCCGTGCTCCGAGAGCCGCCCGGCGATCCAAACCGCCAGGTAGCCCTTGCCGATATCCAGAAGCAATGTCGCAACGCCGGCCGCACGGCCGGTAGTGCGCAAGACGTTCGTAGCCCCGATATTGCCGCTGCCCCCCGTGCGCACGTCGGCGCCGGTAGTCCATTTGACCAGAAGGTATCCAAACGGGATCGCACCCAGCAAGTAGGCGATTGCCGCCACCAGGAGAGTGATCATCGCTATAAGAAACGAAACTCCGCAAGTTTAGTGTACACGGAACCGGACGGCCGCAACTGGCTCTGATACAAAAAGAACTCTCTCGCCGTGAAGCTCCCGAAGCGGACCGATGGCAGCGCGGCGATGGCCTGGTGGAGCGGCCGCAAGTCGAGCCGGTCTTTGATGCGCGCCAGCGTGAGATGCGGCGAATAGGCGCGGTTCTCCCGCGCCACCCCCAGCGCCGCGGTTGCCACGTCGGTATCCGCAGCCAACGCCTCCAATCCCGGTGCGTCAATGCCGCACCAGAACACCCGCGGCTCGCGCGTATTGGGGAAGAATCCGACCTTCGAGATCTCCACCTGGATGGCCGGACGTTCCGGCAAAGCCGCCAGCGCGTCTTTCAATTCGGCCAGCCGTTCCGCCGGCCATTCGCCAATGAACTTGGTGGTGACGTGCAGGTTCGCCGGCGGGCTCCACTGAATACGGGCAGAAGGCCGCAGCCGCGCCACCAACGCCGCGAGGTTGCCCACCACCTCGCCCGGCAGTTCCAGCCCAGTGAACAATCGCATCAGCCGCCATTGTATCCCCGCGCCGCGTTCGGGACAGCTTCGGGCCGGCGCGCCCCCAAACGGGCGGCTTTCGCCGACCGCACGGCCGTTCGCAGTCTACGGCGTGGAAGATCGTGGACTGGACGGTACGCCGGGCCTGGTTGGCGCGCCTCCGTCAGATCGAGCAGCGACCGGCCAGACTCGAGGTCTACCAGGAAGTCGATATCGGAGTCCTAACGCTGATCGCCGCGAGCAATCGATAGCATGGCGGAGGAAGAGGGATTCGAACCCCCGAGTGAGTCACCCCACTAACGGTTTTCAAGACCGCCGCCATCGACCGCTCGGCCATTCCTCCGTCTTCTATCCTAACGGATTTCCGCCGTGGGCGCGCTCGCGCCGCCAAACTCAGAACGACCACAACACGCTGGTGAACCCCGTGTGCGCGTGGAAATTCTGGTAGTAGCCAAGCAGCCCGAACGTCTCCGCGTAGCCGTAGAACTGGTACCCGGCGTTCCATCGCATCTTGGCCGTAAGGCGTACCGACACGCGCGCCAGCGGCGATTGGTAGGTCAGCGGGAAAGTCTGCACCGAATCGAGCAGCGCCGCGATAGGATTTGCGATGCCCACAGGCGCCGCCGTCGCCCTGCCGTCGCCCACATCCTTGGTGATGCTATATCCCACATACACATCCGCCCGCCGTCGAATGGCAAAACGCGCTCCCAGGTTGGCCGAATGGATGTTACTGATGTAAATCGACCGGTAACTCGCCTGCAGGCTCGGTTGGTTCACACCGGCGAAGAATGCCAGGAAAGACGAGCCGTCTATATGTAACTTGTTATAGCTCGCGTCCAGCGAGAACCAGTCTTTCGGCGTCCACGCGGCGCTTGCGCTGTAACTGCGCTCGTGCGAGCTGAAGAGCGAGAACGACGAATTGAAATCGTACGACTCGCGATACGACGCCGCAAGCTGCAGTTTCTTCGTGCGGTATTGTGCCCGCCCGTTCAGCGTCTGAAAATTCTTGTCGCTCACCGTCGTGAGCGGGTTGTTGGTGCGGCCCCACTCGCCCTCCAGATTGATGGTGAACGGCTTTGAGGGCCGGATGCGCACTCCCGCGTCGCCCGATTGCATCTGGTTCGAAACCTCGTAATAGTTGGAGCCCTCAACCGTGTTCACCTGCCGGTCGGCATAGTGGTAACCGCCGTAGAAGCCCAGCCAGTCGCTAGCCCGGTAATTCAAATCCGCGGAATTAGTGATGATAAGTATTCCCAGGGAACGGAAATAGACTGTGCCTCCCGGCGTGGCGCCATTCAGATACTCGGTGTAACTGGACTGCCCATCGACGCGATTATCCGAGACCGAACTGTTATTGACGAAAGTCAGGCGGCCGGTAGGGAACAGGCTGACCGAGAAATCGCCCGCCGTGTCGGCCCGGTTGGCATCGCCGCCCACCAGGATCTGGCGGTTGACGCCCAGGCCGGAAGAGCCGACACCCTGCGCCGATTCGTCCAGCGCAAAATCGTTCTTCCCGCTCGTGTAAGTGAGGCGCGCGTTCATGCCCCACACCTTGCGCCGCGTGTGCAGATTGCCCAGCCAGCCGGGGTTCGAGCCGTGAATCGGCTGCGAGCGGTTGAACTGTTGGACCACCGTGAGGTCGGTGGGCGTTCCCGCCGCCACCACCCCATCTGATGTGGCCGGAGTGTCGTCTTTGAAGAAATCCCAGCGCCGCAACAGCGTGAATTTGAAGCCGGCGAAATCCACGTCGGCGCCCAGCCGGTATTCGTTCCACTGGCGCCGCACGTCGGTAAAGACGGGGTAGGCGGAGCCCTGGGTGTTGAACTCCTGCGCCGTGGAAAGCGCGGGGCCGTCTTCGGTGTTGCGGCTGTAGCCCAGGTGGAACCGGATGTGTCCCTGCGGCAGCAGCGTTAGGTCGTGATCCTGCAATCGCCGGCTGGTGTTCGCCAGATGGTCGCCGCCCGCCACTGTCAGCCCGGGATTGTAATAGTCGCTCAACCGCCAGGTCATGTCGTAGCGGTATAAACCGTTCCTCTGTACGCGCAGCATCGCGGATTCGTAGGGATCGTTGCCGAGGCCGCTGGTATTGAGCAGAATCTCGTCGAAGTAATGGCCGTGGCCGTCCTTAGACTCCATGGCGAAGCTGCTGCCCAGTAGCCGCAGACCGTTGCCGTAATTGGCGTCGCTGCGGTACTCGCCCACGTCGCCGCCCACCAGGTGGAACCGGTACCCGGTCTCGAACGACTGCGTCAGATTGTAGTCGCCCCATGTGTCGCCGCGTGGCGAGCCTACCTGGTCCGGCGTCGGCGCCACCACCTGCTGCGCCTGTAGGGCGCCGAAAACCGCCAGTGTCAATGTAATTGGTTTCAGCATGGTGGTTACCTCAGAAAGAACTCGTCGGCGTTCGATCCGTGCAGCCGCACGTGGCAGGTGGTGCACTTCTGATACTTGGGATCGAGCAGGTTGTGCTGGGACGACTGCAGGTCCACTCCCCGGTTGCGGGTCCCGGAACCGCCTGCATTGTGACATTGCAGGCAGAGCGTGAAGACCACCGGCCGCGCCAGCAGCTTGGCGTTCGTGGAACCGTGAGGTTTGTGGCATATCTGGCAGCCTTCCACGGCCACCGACGGATGCTCATAGACGAACGGGCCGCGCTTGTCCACATGGCACTTCAGGCAGGGGCTCTCGTTGCCCAGCGCCTGGTCCACCATGTGGGATCGCTGGCCCATGCCCCACGTGGCCGCGAACGAACCGTGCGGGTTGTGGCAGTCCGAGCACTGCATGAAGCCTTCGTTCACGCGATGTCTGGAGGGCATTTCGAATTGCGCGCGGACGTCGGCGTGGCAGCCGTAACAGAGGTCGGCTTCTTTGGCGGCTAACAGTGTCTTAGTGGAGGCCGGGTGGTGGATGGAGTGACAGCTCGTACAGGGAACATCGTTCTGAATGTGCTCGGAGCGCTGGATGTTGGCCTTGTCGAAACTGTTCTCGTGGCAGGTCAGACAAGCTTGGATGATCTGTTTCGGCTGCATCAGGGAGAACGCCCGCGGAATGGTGGTCTTCCCTCCGTGCGCCGCCAGGTGGGCCTGCCCCGGCCCGTGGCAGCTTTCGCAGCCCGTACGTTCCGGCGGTTCGTTGCCCGAAGCCACGCTCTTGTAATGCGGATTCTTATAGAAGTTCTGCCAGACGTCCGCGTGGCAGGTCTGGCACGCATTGCTCCCCACGTAACTGGACCCGGCGAGCGCCGCCGGCGGCGGTGGCGACGGCGTCTGGCTCTGCGCCATCGGCGCGAGGACCGGAAACAGCATGAGGGCGGCAACGCGAGACATATTCCGAATGATACTGAACCCGGCCCCGCCCGGCCTTCGAATTGAGTCAGAATTTACGTTGGCAAAGTGCGCCGTGGCACCAACGGCCGCATAACCGCACCGGCCGAACCCCTACTTCCGGTCCCAGGTCAAATGCAGGTGGTCGCGGCCGTCGGTGGCATCCATGGCAATGCTGTCGACGTTCTGGTTGTCCACCGAGAGCACCATGATTCCGTGCAGGCGGTGGTCTTCGGAGACCATGTCGGCTCTCAGCCGCCTCTCGTCGCGGCCAATCACCGTGCCGGTGAACACCACCGGGAGCGGCTTACCGGCGCCCCGCCGTTTACCGGCGAGGAAAGAGACCACGATTTTGGCGCCCCGGTCGATGTCCACGGTGACATCGGTGAGATGCTGGCTGTTCTCATTGAGGCGCGATTCCCCCTGGCCGTGGCCGCGGAGACTGATCGCGTTGTTCCAGGCAAAGCCGGCGGGGCCGCGCAGTTCCTCGGCCGGCGTGGCATCCCAGGTCAGCCGGAAGTGGTAGCGGTCGAACCCGGCGGCGGAATCGCGGATGCTCACGATGGCCGCGAAATCGTTGCGCGCCGACGGC
>Ga0181516_10003194_pt1 | contig 11124 bp, 5 predicted proteins | sample PEATcosm2014_Bin_25_FD_121104 | JGI IMG/M metagenome (GOLD analysis project Ga0181516, IMG submission 121104) | Peatland microbial communities from MTU Mesocosm Facility, Houghton, MI, USA - PEATcosm2014_Bin01_10_metaG | ecosystem: Environmental > Terrestrial > Soil > Wetlands > Peat | place...
CAATTCCCGATCGCGATCACCGCGCCATGGCCGGACTTTCCATGGGCGGAATGCAAACGTTCCAGGTGACCTTCAATCATCTGGATCTCTTCTCCTACATTGGCGGGTTCAGCGGCGCGGGCAATCCATTCCTTACAGGAACCAAGTTCGACGTCAAGACCGCGTACAACGGAGCGCTGGCCGACCCGTCTGTATTCGCGAAGCGTGTGCACCTGCTGTGGATCGGCGTAGGCACGAATGAGCCTGAGCGTATGAAGTCTGGATTGGAGAGCCTGCATACCGCGCTAGACGAAGGAAAGATTCAGCACATTCTTTACGAGTCGCCCGGCACCGATCATGAGTGGCAGACCTGGCGACGCGACTTAAAGGACTTCGCCCCGCGGCTATTTCGGTCGGCTACCGCTTCCCGATAGCGAGCCCGACGTCATTGCCCACTAGCAATCAACCCGGTTCCTCGATCCGCCATAGCCCCGCCGAATCTTGCAACGAAAAGCGAACCAGTGTATGCAGAGATTCGCGAGAAGAGATCGATACCTTCGGGGGGTGCTATTCCGGTGGCGAACATCTCAGGATCGATGCTACGAAGTCGGCTTGTGGGAGCGATTCTCCATTATCGGGCGGCTGACGCGCAGTTTCGTCGAGGTCCGCCGCCGAACACGCCCCGTGGTCTGCTTCGTCAACGTGCAGTCCGTGGATCGAATCATCTACTCCATCATCGAGAGATTCAACCTGGAATGGAAAACACGCACCCTCAAAGCTTTTACGCAAGCCGCTTGACGGAACCCGAGGTGTTGCCCAACTAGCAACTTCCAGATTGCCTGTGATAGGACCGTAGCTCGGTAGAAGGAGCGCTTCAAAGAGCAATCCTCGACGAGTGTCTCGACGATTCAGCGTCATCTCAGTACGATTCCACGCAAGTTGCCCGTTCTTGATTGATTCTGACCATGCCTGCGCCGTCATTCCGTGAGTAGAGCCAAATGAGCGCATTTTGCAATGAGGATCGCGCAAGGCGACCTATGGAGTGCCGCACACATAAGGGGAAGGCTCAATGACTAAGCGGGTTGCTCTCAGGGCCGGATAGGAACTGAATCAGTGGAGGTTTCTGGATTCCGCTTCTGCACTCTTAAATACGGGGCATTCGGGGTCGGCGTTCTTCCATAGCGCGAGAAACTCCTCGTATTGCCCGCGCGCTTTTGAAGACTCTCCGGACAACACAAAGGCACGCGCCAGGCCGACGTGCGCAAGCGCGCCAATGGGGCTATTGAGAACAATGCCGGAGTGGTCGAGGATTTTCTGGAACTCGACGGCTGCCTCTCTGCCCTGATGCGCAGCCAGATAGGCTTCCCCGCGCAGATACGCAGAATAGAGCGCCCCGCCAGGGACAGGCACAGACAGCTCACAAGGCGCCGAGGCTCTCAGGATCTCGATGGACCGGGAAGAATCCTTGTTGTTCAGAGCGAGTCTGGCGCGGATCGACGGCAGATAGTTGCATTGGGCTATGGTGTCATCGGGAAACCGTTTGTCCAAATCGTCGGCCAAGCGCTGCGCTCTGGCTCCGTCACCCAGGAAAGCGAGCGCGAGAGCAGCTTCAAACTGGACGTTTCGGTTATCCGACAACCCCAACGCCGCGGCAGAATGCTTGCGGATCTCAGCTGCATTTCCAAAGAGCGCTTCTCTCAGGGCCGCATTGGCTTCGTACGCTGCCGCCAACTCGCGCCGTTCTGCCCGTTCCGCCGAGGCCACCGCGAGGCGCGACAGGTTTCTTGCCTCGCCAAGTCTTCCATAGTAGGCGGCAGTATCGGCTTGGGCCGACAGCAGAATGTCTTCCACCCCCGGCTGTCCTGCGGCCCAGCGTGACTCTGCCGTCATTCCGGCGGGATCGCGTTGCAAGAAAGCAAGCATGTACAGAGCGAGGTGTTGATCCGGAGACTCGAGTTTATTTGCCAGCGCCTGCTCAACCGTTGACCGGGCTTGCGGCAGGCGATTCAGGTAAAGATAAGAGTTAGCAACATCTCCATAGACCAAGGGGGTTGGGTGAAGACGGATGGTCTCAAGGTATTCCTCAAGCGCTTTATCGTGTTGCCCCAACGCCGCGTAGACGACTCCCAAGTTGATCCTCGGCGTCCAATCTTGCGGATAGGTCTGGGCCCAGATTTCAAGCACCCCGCGCGCTTTCTCCAAGTCTCCGGTAGCAATGAGATAGAAGTGAGAGTCTATATACAGCTTCTCTGGCTCGCTGACGCGCTCGCGCATTTGGTAAGCGTGACGCGTGTTTTCAATACCCAACCCCAGTTCGCCAAGGTTTTTGTAGCTCGTCCCGAGCCTCGCATAGGCCATGGCAAAGTTGGGGTCAATCCCGATAGCCTGCAGGAAGAAAGATGGAGCTTGTACCTTATCGATACCATCCATAGCTCGCCTTCCCAAGGTGTAAGCCCGGAGGGCCTCAAGGGAAGGCGTAGTGGCTTGCTCGAGCGGCGTGTTGAATTTTTCGAGCGAGGCGCGGGTCTCACCTAGTTTCTCTCGCAATTCAGAAGCGGCTTTGCCGAGCGCGGTAAGGACACCTTCCTTACCGATAGCACTGGTCTGTTCCCGAGCCAGCGTTTCCCCACTCCGGCAATCTACAGCGCTGAGCCCGATGACATATTGATTTCCCAGCGACGAGATCGAGCCTTCGATGTCTGCTGTCGCGTTAGCGCGCTCACAGATCTCGCGCGCCACGGTCGGCGTCAAGCGGGTATCCGGCGGTTTCTCCATCAGGCGCAGGGTCTCTACGATTTGACCGTCGGAGAGGAGCTGGAGGAACGGCGTTTGTTCCAACTCGATTGAGAGTCCCTGGCGAAGAGTATCGTCAAATACTGAATCGCCGGTCGCATTCGTGAAATAGGCTACGAGGAAGGTATCCTTCTGGCCGGAGTACACAGGCCTCCGATTCCGGTTGAATAAGAAAGCTCCGACTACCAAGAGCGTTACTACAGCACCTAAAGGCAGAAGGATCTTCCAAGCAACTCGACGATTTTGCGGAATCGCGAGCGACTTCAAGGCCGGCTCCGACTCCGCTTCGATATCTTCCATCACGATCTGCGGGTGTGTCTGTGCCTGGTTAACGAAGGATTCGCTTTGAGCTGCCACGATGCGAACCGAAGCCGCAAAACGATAGCCCCTCCCTGGCAGCGTCACAATATATTGGCGGTGCTCCGCTGCGTCTCCCAGCGCTTTGCGCAGCAGGAAGATGTTCTGGCTCAAGTTTGACTCCTCGACAAACGAGTCTGGCCAGACCGCCTTCAAGAGCTCCTGCTTTGAGACTGCTTCGCCGGGGCGGCGAACCAGCGCGAGCAGTGTCTCGAACGCTTTGGGAGTCAACGCTATGCGCTGGTTTTCACGGAGCAGGACCTGCTGGTCGGGATCCATGCGAAATGGCCCGAATTCGTAGACAATCCTGGGGTCCGTGGTCATAAGTGGAAACGAGAGAAGTGAAAAGCCGCCCCCGCAAGGAGATGGAGTTTGAACTGAATCTACCACAGAGGAAATTGAACTCCGTTGAACAATGTGCCGGAACCTCCGCGCATTCCCTTGTAAGTCCATTGGATTGTTACGCTTAACCATCCTTCAAAACTCTCTGAGAAATCCTGAGAAGTATTGAGTCGCGCTTTGAAGACTTCTCTGTCCCGATTCGCGCAGGATGCACCCAGTCCAAGCTGCTGCAGGAGCGAAGCGACGGATTGAATCGTGCCTGGTGGGGAAATCGTCAAGGCTCGTCCTTTTGTCTCAGGCAGGAGTGCTCCTGGGACATTAACCGAAACAAAGAGAGATCCAACGCAGAAAGGGAGAACCATATCGTGATCGGCACAAAGATTGGCTCGTTGAAAATGCTTCTATTGGCAGGCGTGGTGACTTTGATTCCAGCCGTGGCTCAGGCTCAGGACTCCGCAAAGATTATCATCGTCGGCGGCTTGACTAGCCCGTTGAGCGCACCACTTCCGCCCAATAAGGACTTCACCGCGAATGCAACGGTGCAGTATTCGCTGAGTTCCCTCGATGCCGCAATCCTACATGTGGACGTGGAGGAATTTCAGGGCTCCGCAGGCGCCTCAACAGGGTGCAAGGGAACGGTGCATTCGACCAATGGAGGGATCAGCGCGCCGATCAGGCGCAGGTCAGGCAATGTAATGCTCAAGGTGACCTGGAATGGATCCCACCCGGTTTACGGCGCCAAAACCAGCTATATAGGGCTGTTTGTTACGTTTTCCGATCCGAAAAGCGGAAAGGTCATCCTCAACACCTTCCCTCCGCAGCCTGCTCAATGCTTTGCCGTCGGCTTGAGGCGCTAGATCCTACATCGCCGGGACATCGGTCCTCTTCTGGATTGCGGTCCCGGCAGAAACCACTTTGACGCGCGAAGGGGACATCATGAGCGCCACCGGCAAGAACCGACCCTCACGAGCGTGGAGTGTCCGACTACGGCGAAGAGCCCAAAGGAGTGCGTTGACCTTTGTCTTGGCGGCGTCGACAGAGCGCGCAACTCAGCCGTCACATCTCAGTCGCATTGTTCAACACAAACGTGGAGGAATCATGGCTTCCCTTTTCTCGTCGCGAAGAATCGCTTCCTGCAGCGCTCTCGCTGCCCTCTCTCTGCTTGCCTTGCTTTGGCTTCCGGCGCAGTCGGCATCTGCTCAAGCGTCACGTCCAGCCCCACCCGCACCTCCGCGCGGTGTTCCGGCACAACACGCGGGTCCTGAACCCATGTACAACCAGATCCGGTTTGACATCAAGACCGGCAACGACGATCTGCGCGGAAACAGCACCGCGGAAGCTCATCTGTTCATGGCAAATGGGGTCAAGATTCAGGACATCTCCCTGAAGGACGGCAAACAGGGTTCCTGGGAAAACTACTCGACCCACTCGGTGACAGAGACGCTGAAGACACTGGTGACGGCCACGACAATCGGCAGAGTGAACATTTCGATGGAGTCGCACAACGGTATGGGCCAAAGCGACGACAACTGGAATGTGCAGGTCGTCACAGTTACGCTGCTGGGCGCGGGCGGCGCGCAAAAGGAAATTATGCACTTCTATGGCGATCCATTCCACCGGATCAGCCATAGCGATTCAAGCTTCAACATTCCCGAGGAACCGGTCGGGCCTCCCGGTACGTACAACACGGTTGATTTCACAATCAAGACCGGCAGCGACGACCTGCGCGGCGACAGCTCAGTCCACGTCCTCTTTAAATCGCCGAATGGGAACGTCGTTGACGAGGGCGAGCTACACCCCAAGGATTCCGCGCATTGGGACAATAACTCTCAGAACGAAGTGCAGCTTTCCTTGAAGACGCCACGCACCCCGTGCCAGCTTGCTCACGTCTGGCTGACCCTCACCTCGCACAAGTCGATGACCGAAACCGACGACAACTGGAACGTCGAGAGCATCAACATCATGGCCTCCAACAATGGCGTCGAATCGGTGGAGCTTGGCGGCGGCCAGGGCGATCCGTTGCAGCGGTTGACCGGCTCTCTACCTACCCTCGTCGTTGAAGGCCGCGATTGCATGGCCAACTCAATCCCCTCAGAGCCCGCAACCGGCCCGCTGAAAGGCTGGGTCGACCTCCATACTCACCCGCTCTCGAACCTCGGTTTTGGCGGCAAACTCATTTATGGGGGTCCGGACATCGGCTCCCTCCTCCCCGCCGATCCCGATTGCCATAAGCGCGTCCGCGCCGTCAGCATGCAGGAGGCCCTGGGCCATGATGGCTCGGTCCACGGCAGTTTCGGCGTCGGCGTCGGCATCCCCGTCGCAGGCATGCCCGGCAACGTAGGCGTCAGCAACGCCTGCGGCGACGCACTGCGCGAACTGATCGTTCATCAGACGCAGAGTCAACTTAAGGCTGCCGACCCCAGCAGCGATGCGCGCGGCGCGCCGGACTTTGCCGAGTGGCCGGTCTGGAACGACGTCCTGCACCAGAGAATGTGGGTGGACTGGATTCATCGAGCCTATCTAGGTGGATTGCGCGTCATGGTCGCTCTGGCCGTGAACAATAAGACCCTCGGCGATATGACCGCCGGTCCTGATGACTACGCTACCGACGACATGAGCACCGCCGACTGGCAGATCGAAGAAACAAAGGCTTTCGTTGGCCGCCACAAGGACTTCATGGAGGTCGCTTACTCCTCAGCTGACCTTGACCGCATCATCCGAGAAAATAAGCTCGCAGTCGTTCTCGGCGTGGAGATCGATAACATCGGCAACTTTACCCATGTGAAACCTCTCACCAACCCTGCGATTGCCCGCGAGATCAATCGGCTCTACGACAACGGCGTACGTTATGTATTTCCCATTCACCTGATTGACAACGCGTTTGGAGGCACGGCGGTCTACCAGCCTTTGTTCAATTACTCCACCTATCGCGAAGCTGGCCACTGGTGGGCATTTAACTGCGACAGTAGCGTGACCTGGAACTTCAGTTCGTATAACAGCATTGCCCCTGGAAACGATAAGAGTCCAGGGGCTATAACCGGAATTGCTTCCGCTGGCTTCGTGGCGGGCGCTCCGGGTGCTGCCGCAGCAGCAGGCATCGGCTCCGCCCTCACTTCTGCCAATCTGACCAGCCTCCTGTTTGACACCGGCACCGTGGCCAAGCTTCACACCGTCTTCAACCCGCCCAAGTACAACAACTGCCCCGCCAATCAAGGCATGGTCAATAGGCTCGGACTGTACCCACAAGGACAATTCGCCATCAGGGAGATGATGCGCCACGGCATGTTGATCGACATCGACCACATGTCCGATCTCTCTCAGAAAATGACCATCGAGCTCGCTACCTACACGCCACCCGGCGGCCAACCGCTCAATTATCCACTCAACAGCGGGCATAGTCAGGAGCGTATCGGCGGAGGGACAGAAAGAAACATGCTCCCGGCCCACTACCAGGCCATCGGCGCGCTGCATGGTATGGCCGGCCTGGGTACTTCCAACCTGACCGCCGACCAATTCGTAGTTGAATACAACCAGATCATCAGTGCGGTCCAGGTCGGATTCCCCGGCGGCGGCGCACCGGGCGCACCTGTCCCAGCGGGTGCTTTTGGCACTGACACAGACGGGATGGAACCCGGGATGCCTCCGATCGGTATTCCCTTCGACAAACAGGCAAACGGATTGCGCAACCGCACTTCATCTGCAGTTGTCTATGACGAGAACTTTCCGAGAAGCTCGTCCGGCACAAGGTTCTGGGACTATAACGATCAATCCAATAACGGCAAGTATGGGGGGGTGGCACACTACGGGATGCTTTATGACTTCCTCAAGGATGTCTATAAGATCGGGAAGCCTACCGGCAAGGGCATGACCATGAGCGGCCAGCAGGTTCAAGATAACCTCCTGCAGGGCGCGGACTATTTCCTCAAGACCTGGCAGATTTGCGAGCAGTTGAGAACCAAGGTGCAGGCAAACTAGATCGATCTAAGAAGATAAGCGATTTCATTGACCGGGCCGTGACTCCAATACCAATGGCTCACGGCCCGGGTCTGACTTGAACAAGCTCCGCCGACAGGAGATGACTATGCTTCGAGTTCATGCTTGTACAGCAATAGCCGCCATCGGACTGATGCTGGCCGGCGCAACAGGGCTGGCGGCACAAACACCCCCCGCCAACACCACGAACCCCAATGCCGCCAAGAAAGCAGATGCCAGGAAGCCCCCGGCGCCGCCGCCCCCCAAAAAGGCAAAGCCAGCGACGCCGCCAAAAGCAGTCATTGAGCCCAAAGACAAAGCTGAGCCAAAAGCGTCGCTATCGAAGAGTTCGATTGACGCTTCAAATAGCACGCCACGCTCCAATCCTCCAGTGAACGTTCGCACAGTCGCTCCGGTAAGCTCGCCGCCTGCCAATACCGGGGCTCACACTGACGTCGGCATCAATCGAACTTCCCCATCGCCAGCCTCAGTCAACTTCTCCCGGCCGGCCATTTCGCACGCACATTATTCCGCCCCAGTTGCGGTGCACCCCGCCAATAACGGCATTCTGGGCAAGCCCGCGCCGCTTGGCAGCCACCCACAGATGTTGAAGAATGGCAGCGCCATCCAGCGCCGTGCCAACGGCCAGGTCAGCGACGTTCACGACGTGAAACGCAGAATGGACATTCACAATACCTTGAGCGGATTGCGTCGCGTTACACTAGCCCGCCCGGATGGTTCGCGGATCGTGTCCCAGGGCAGAGCCGGTTTTGTCGAGAAGCCGTTCACGGCCAGCGGCCAGCAGTTTGCCCAGCGCACTTACAGCATCAAAGGTAGAATCTCGCAGACCTTTTATCGCGCGGCGACCTATCAAGGCGTTCCGATCCATGTTTACACACCGTCCAATTACTTCCCGACGTCGCTATACGGATGGGTCTTCCATTCGCCAACGACTGTTGCAGCCGGCGGCGGGCTGCTCGCAAGTGTCTCCATGTGGCTCACAAACTACGTAACCTGTACCAATCCACTGGGCATGGGGCAGCAGATTCAGGCCGGCATAAACCAATTGGGAATGGGCCAGAATAGCGCGACTACGGCCGGTAATAGCCAGAATGGACAGACTCAGAATAGTCCAGGACAGACCGTCAATCAGGGCGAACCAAGCCAGGATCCATCCGGTCAAAACTACGCAAACGGACAAGGCACGGGTGCTGCGGCTCAGAGCGGCAGCCCTTGCCCGCAGAGCCAGGGTGCGGCGGCTCAGGCAGGCTATCAGGTTGCGCAGACGCAAGATCCATCCAGTCAGGGCGGTCAGGGGCAATCTGCAATGGGACAGGACACCTCGACGCAGACGGCCCAGGGTATGGTAGCGCCCGGGCAATCGCAGCCCGACCCGAATGCCCCACCCGTTCTGACGCCAGACGTACAACAGCAGGTTTCGAACGAGATTAAGAACCAGATCTCGCTCGAAAGCTCCGAGGCGGCGCAGAATGCGCGGGGGCAACTTCCCGATCCAGGCTCAAGCGGCATCGCTCGCATGCTCGGCGACGGCCAGGCTCACATCTTTGTTGTCGACAATGCGATTGATGTAGTGGACGCGTCGGGTGCAGAATGCGCGCTGAACAGCGGCGACGTGCTTCAGGTGGCAGCGCCCCCGGCGCCTTCCGATACGACTGCATCGCTTCAGGTGCTGGCCAGCAATGGCGGCAAGCAATGCGCTGTCTCCGATTCAGTCGCCGTCTCATTTGACGATCTTCAGGAGATGCAAAACCACATGCGCCAGATGATCGACCAGGGTCTGAACGCGGTCCAGCAGAATCAAGGCCAGCCGGGCATTCCAGTTGAGCCGCAAGCGGATGCAGGCGCCACGCCTGCCCCGGCTGCTTTTACGCCTCTCGCGCCGCCACCAGATCCTAATGCAACCAACGAGGTAAATCAAACCGCTCAGCAAGGAAGCCAGTCCGTGACAAACGTAGCCTCTCAGGCGCAGCAGGAAGCAAGTTCCAACCCTGCGCCAACGCCCTCACAATGAATAGCAGACCCTCAAAGGATCACCAGAATACGGCCTACGTCCACCCTCAGAATTCATAACGAAGCTGAAGACCACATGCGCCAACAAATTGTCACGTTATCGTAATGCGATAGAAACGGATAAGTCCAAGTGCAAGTGGGCTTTGCGAAAGTAATCCTGAGTTTGACGGTTGCGGGCGGATGACCGGCAATCCGTCAGTTGACCAATTTGTTGCCCATTATGTGACGACCGATAGCAGTCTTGTCCGATTTTGGAGACTCTAGAGTTCCTGTAAGTTATTTATTCTAAAGGCTTACAAGGGGGCAGGCTTCAGGAGATTCCTGCTCGATCCACCTGGGCTGCGGGGCCAATCCTGGAATTACTCGCCGTGCTCCGTTCGATTCCGACAACCTGTTTTATGCCATGAGACGTAGCTGGGACTCAGCCCCTCGACGGCCGCTGATTTGAATAGCTTCTTCCTACGCAGCGATCGGAAACAAACCTGTTCCATTCTCCCGGCATCTTTATGAATACTGCTGTCCGATTGGAGGACGCAGGCGTTCGTGACGGAGTGTGCTCGGCTAACGCTTCGTCTTTTGCCTCAGCTAATCGCTGGCAGCATTGCAGTCGTTGAGGACAAATCAATATGAAGCCGCGCGATGGCCGTCGGCGCGTCGTGATCGAGGATGTGACCCCGCAACTCGACTTGGGCAATCACCCCGTGCGGCGTGTCTGCGGCGAAGAAGTCATGGTGAATGCAGCTATCTTTGCCGACGGCCACGATTCCCTCGCAGCGCGCTTGCTTTACCGCCATGAAAACGAATCGAACTGGCGCTTTGTTCCCATGCGGTTGTTGGGCGACGACCGTTGGGAGGGAGTTTTCACAGTCGACAAATTAGGCACATGGAAATACACGGTTCTGGGGTGGATCGACCACTTTGCAACCTGGGCCAGCGACCTAGAGAAGCGGCTTGCGGCGCAGGCCGACACCGATATTGCTAATCAGGGGCCTAGCGATGATGGATTGCCCGCGACGTCAAGAGCGAATGGCGATCGGCATGCCGGATCGAATCCCATGGCTGCGGATATTGCGCTTGCACTTTCTTCGGGCGCCATTCTGTTGCGCGAAGCAGCTGGGCGAGCGCAAGGCGCGGATTCCTCGCGGCTGAGCGAAATTGCGGAGAATTTGGAGCGACTGGCAAGCGAGCAGCGGCCCTTCTACGAGAATCCCTGCAATGAGGAAGTCGCGCGGCTGATGGAGCGCAGCCCGGACCTGACACATGCAACGAAGTTTGACGTCGAACTCGCGGTGCGGGTGGATCGTGAGCGGGCGCGTTTTTCGAGTTGGTATGAGCTTTTTCCCCGGTCGGCTTCGCCGATTCCAAGACGGCACGGAACCTTTGACGACGTTGAACATCAGTTACCTGAAATCGCGGCCATGGGATTCGATATCGTTTATCTTCCGCCCATTCATCCCATTGGCCGCGCGTTTCGCAAGGGTCCGAACAACACAACTGTTGCGTCACCGGACGCGCCGGGCAGTCCGTGGGCCATCGGCGATCACGCCGCTGCAACCTACGCGCCGCTCGGCGCCGACGCTGCCGGCGATCGCGGCGGTCACAAGTCGATTCATCCGGAGCTTGGAACCTTCGGCGACTTTGCGCGGTTGG
>Ga0181516_10003195_pt1 | contig 11120 bp, 8 predicted proteins | sample PEATcosm2014_Bin_25_FD_121104 | JGI IMG/M metagenome (GOLD analysis project Ga0181516, IMG submission 121104) | Peatland microbial communities from MTU Mesocosm Facility, Houghton, MI, USA - PEATcosm2014_Bin01_10_metaG | ecosystem: Environmental > Terrestrial > Soil > Wetlands > Peat | place...
ACATCCAGGTGCCAGTGGTTCCGCAGCCGCAGCGCGATCCATACGGACTGTACCAGCGCGGGCCGAACTCGTACGCGCCACAGCCTGCGCCGCCGACGCAAGCGCCGGACGCTGGTCCAGAGGACTCGTATGCGCCCGAGCAGCCCGCACCCGAAGATCAGCCAGCGCCGCCGGCGATGGCGTACGCGCCTCCAGTGGCCTATCCCGCACCTGTGCCCTACGCGCCGTACTATCCGAGCGTGGTGCCCTATGTTGGCGTAACGATCGGGCCGCGCGTTGGAGTTTACGGGTACGGGCCGAGGGGGTATGTCGGAGCGCCGGGAGTGCGCGGATATAGTTATGCTCCGCGAGCTTATGCGCCCGCTGTGCGGCCTTACGGATATGGATATACAGGGCGCGGATATGTGGGCGGAGGCTACGCGGCACGGGGACCGATGATGGCTGCGCGTGGCGGATTTGCGGTGAGAGGCGGCAGAGCGCGGTAAGCCAGAAAAGGCGCGCACGAGCGTCAAGAACATTGCGGCCGGGGCGGGACTCAAGAGAATTGCAGTCCCGCTTCGGCCGCTTGATTTTATGAAAGCCTTATTGGCGCGAGAACCAGGTTTGCAACGAAAGTGTCAGGAATTGAACAGGAATTTTGCACTGTTTTCGCGGCAGATTGACCGTGCGTTTACAGTACCGGCGCAATACTAGGTACGTGATCCAGCAGACTGGGCCAAGGGTACCTTTGGAGCTGCCGTTTGACGCCAGTTCGAGGGCGGAGCTTGCGCTTCCGGCAGGCATTCCAGCACATTCCGAGCCAACGCCTGCCTCCCGAGTTCGCGCCGATGTGGGTCGTTACCGGCTGAGGTTAGCGGAGACGGCGGAAGACCGCGAGGCGGCGTGCCGGTTGCGCTTCAGGGTATTCAATATTGAGCTGGGCGAGGGACTAGAGAGCTCCTACGAGACAGGGCTCGACACGGACCGATACGACGCGATCTGCGAGCACCTGCTGGTGGAAGACAAGACGAGCCAGCGCGTGGTGGGAACGTACCGGATGCAGTCGGGCACCACGGCGGCGCGCAACCTCGGCTACTACTCGGAGCAGGAGTTCAGCCTCAATCCGTATGAGCCGCTGCGGCCGGGGATTCTGGAGCTGGGACGCGCATCCATTGACCGCGATCATCGCACACCTGAAGTACTGATGTTGTTGTGGCGAGGGATCGCGCAGTATGCTACCGACATGGGGCTGCGTTACCTGCTCGGTTGCTCGTCCTTGAATTCCAATGATCCGGCGGAGGGCTGGCAGATGTATCGCCAGCTCGAGAATTTCAGGGTTCCAGCGGAGTTTGAGACCAAGCCGACCGCGGCGTACGCGTGCCCCCCAGGAAGCTACGATCTGGATCGGCGGAGCATCGACGCACAGCCGTCGCCCTGCTGGACCGATCGAACGGCTGATCGATCAGGGCCCCAGGATTCTGCGTCGGCGCCAGCCCCAAATGCGGTAAAGGTTCCCAAGCTGTTGAAGACCTATCTTGCGATTGGCGCGCGCATTGCGGCGCCGCCTGCATGGGACCGCGAGTTCCGCACCATCGATTTTTTGACGCTCCTGGACTTGAATCTGCTTTCGGCGGCCGCTCGCCACCGCTTTCTGGCGCCATTGACGACGTGACGCTGAGGCGTGTCTGGCGCGCTGTGGCGCTGGCGCTCGCTCTTGCAATGTGCGTGGTTCGTTACTGGGTAGCGCGGTTGCGCGGGCCGATGACGCTGGAGCGGCGGGCGCTTTGGTTACAGGGGGCGGCGCGGTCGATTCTAAAAGTGCTCGACATCAGATCGCAGGTGGAAGGCCAGCCACCGGCGTGCGGTCTGGTGGTTTCGAACCACCTGAGCTATCTCGACATCATCATCATCAGTGCAACCATGCCGTGCTTCTTTGTGGCGAAGATGGAGATCGTTGGATGGCCATTTTTCGGCAGGGCGGCGCGGTCGGGCGGGACGATTTTTCTCGATCGGTCGAGCCTGGCGAGCGCGACGACGGTTGCGGAGCAGATCACTGAGCGGCTCGAGCTGCCGGTTCCTGTGCTGCTGTTTCCCGAGGGGACAAGCACGGACGGAGCCCAGGTGCTCAGGTTTCACTCGCGACTGATCGAACCCGCGATCACGGCAGGCGCACCGATTACGGCGGCGGCGATCCGGTACGTGATCGAGGGCGGCGTGGAGGAGCGGGAGCTGTGCTGGTACGGCGATGAGGAATTCATCACGCATTTGTGGAAGGTGCTGGGCGTGAAGGGTTTCGCGGCGCAACTGCACTTCGGCGAGCCGCGGATTTATTCGGATCGACGCGTCGCGGCGGACGAGACGCACGCCGAGATCATGGCATGGCGCGAGGGCAACGTGCCTGAGACCGAGAGCGCAATGGCGATGCAATAGTTGGTGCTCTGTGCGTTAGACATTGTGCCCGATTGCGGTTCCTCCGGGCACATTTCCAGTTAAATCAAGAGATGATTGCGGGATGCGCGTGGACGTGGCGACCCAACGAATGGCGCTGGGAGCGAGCGAGAGCGCGGCGAGCGCTGTGGTGCGGCCGGTGCCCGTGACGGCTACGCGCGAGAGCCCCGTGGCGAGCGCCATCGAGCGCGTGAGTTGGGCGCGAAGAGTTCGGTTGTAATCGGCTACGTCGTGGCCGGCGAGAAACATCTGCGTGGCGAGTGCGGCGGAGTGCAGGGCGATGGAGATGCCGTCGCCGGTGAAGGAAGGGATGACGGCGGCCTGGTCGCCGACGCACCAGAGACCGCGAGACTCACCGATGAGATAGCCGTAAGGAATTGGAGAGATGGCCAGCGGACGCGGCCAGACCGGCGTGGCGCCCTCAAGAAGCCACCGCAGGTGACGATTGCCGCCGAGGATGGAGGCGAGGAGCCGCGGCCAGCCGCCGGAAGCGCGCAAGGTGGAGCGGCGAACGACGAGGCAGAGGTTGGCGATGCCGTTTTCGACGAGTGAAAGTCCGCCATATCCTCCGGAGAAGAGATAGAGGTCCATGCAGTCGAGCATCGAGTGGAGTTGTGCGGGCGCGAGCTGCCAATGCAGTTTGAACCCGACAAGATCGGATTGCCTGGCTGGAGAGCGGGTGAATCCACGGAGGTCGTGCTTGCCGGTGGCAAGGAAGACCGCGGATGCGCGAAGAGAGCTGCCGTTGCTGAGCGAGGCGATCCAATGACCGTCTTTGGGAGTGAGTGACTCGACAGCCGCGCCGCGCAGAACCTGACAGCCATTTTCTCCGGCGCGGGCGAGAAGAGCTGAGTCGAGAACGCAGCGCGAGAGCGAAAGCGCCTGAAAGGGAAGTGGGGCGGCGATGAGTTTGCTGCCGGCGGAGAGGCGAAGGCTGCCGATGACGGTGGCGCCGAGCTCGAGTGGGGCAACGCCGGCCTGGTGCAAATAATCGACGGCCTCGCGGCTGAGAAACTCGCCGCAAACCTTGTGGTGCGGACCCGATTCTTTTTCAAGGAGCACGACGCTGCGGCCGGCGGCGGCAAGGCGGAGGGCGACCATGGCGCCAGCAGGACCACCGCCGATGACGAGGTGATCGACATGGCGGGTAGAGGCGCCATGAGTCGAAGCGCTGCGAGCCGGGAAGCTCATGGCGTTTTTCTCCGGCTGACGCAAAGGCGAGCGGGTCTGGAAGGCTTGATGGAGAATACACCAGGGTCGAGGCCGGCCGCGGCGCACATACGACGCCAGTCGCCGGGAACAAAGGAGCGCGCGATCGAGACGGGAGCGTCGTACTGCACGAAGGAATGAAGCCCTGCCAGTTTAGTGAATATCCGCAGGAGATGATAAGGAACCGCGGCGCGGGAGAGATCGTTGATGAACCAGCCAAGCTGGGCGCGGATTTCCATCCACTGCAGGAAGCGAATCACGTCAGACTCATTGAGGTGATGGGTGAAGAGAGAGCTGACGACGAGGTGAATTGGCTTGTCAGGCTGCCAGGCAAGGACGTCGGTGGCGATCCAACGAATCGCGCTAGCCGATGGGGAGGCCTCGGCTGCGATGGCGACAGCGTCAGGGTTAAGGTCGATGCCGGTTAGTTCGACCGCAAGGCCGCGCTTGCAAGCCCAGCACTCGATGCGGCGAAGGGCGTCGCCGTAGCCGCAGCCCACGTCGACGATGTGGAGCGGCGACCGGGCTGGAGTTTTGGCGCCGGGACGTGTCGCGATGGAGTTGAGCCAACGGAATAGCGGGCGGTAAGCGAGGAACCAGCGATTGAGGCGCGCAATGTCGCGGAGGCAGTCCCGGAGCTGGTCGCGAGAGCAAGGCTCGTCCATGAGTTCGGTGAGCTGGGCGCGATGACAGAAATCGATTGCGCGAGAGTCCGCATCGGATTTTCCCGCCGGCGTCGTTGCGCCGAAGCGAGGGGGACTGGCACCGCGAGTTGCGGGGATTCGGCGCAACCCTTCGGGCTGGTGCCAATTTCCGTCATTTCTTTGTCGCTCGTCGCTAGCAGACACCCGGTATGCGTCCCTCCTCACTCCTCGAACTGAGGGAAGTTTGCTGCCGGCGCCGCCGACATGAGAATCCAAAGCGGGCTCTAGATGGCATGGAACATCATGGTTTCCGCGGTGACTCCCGGGCCGAACGACATGGCGCAGCCGAGTTGGCCGGGTCGAGCGCGCTGCATCAGTTTGTGCAGGACGAACATGACGGACGCGGAGGACATGTTGCCGAAGTTGAGGAGAATGTCGCGCGATTCGGCGAGCGCTTCGGAAGGGAGCGCCAGGCCCTGTTCGGCGGCGTCGAGGATGGTGCGTCCGCCGGGATGAACGGCCCAGAGATCGATGGAAGAAAACTTGTGCCCTTGGGTGATTCGCGTGCCCGCTTCGGCAAGCCCATTGCGCAACTGGCCGGGAACCTGGCCGGACAGATGCATGTCGAATCCTTGTTCGCCGATGCGCCAGGTGATGAGGTGATCGGTGCCGGCGAGATTGACGGCGAGAAAGCTGTCGAGGGCGAAGCCAACGGGTTGCGCGGTGACGAGATAGGCGGCGCAGCCGTCGGCGAAGACCGTGAAGGCGAGCAATTGCTCGAGATCCTCGGTCTCCTGCATGTGCAGGGAGCAGAGCTCGAGCGAGAGGAGAAGGATTTTGGCGTCGGGTTCAGAGCGAACGATATGGCGGGCAGCCTTGAGCGCATTGATGGCGGCATAGCAGCCCATGAAACCGATAAAGGTGCGCTCGACGGAAGGATTCAATTGAAGAAGCTCGACGACTTCGTAGTCGAGTCCCGGCGCGTAGAGCCCAGTGCAGCAGGTGACGATGACGTGGGTAGTGCCCTGGCGCTCTGCATCGGTGAGCGCGAGCTTCATGAGGGCGCAACGCGCGAGTTGAGGAGCAAATTGCCGGAAGGCTTCCATGCGGCGCGCCGTTGAGGGGAAGTTACCGCGGACGAAGAGCGCGCCCTGATCCTGCATAGAGCCGGAGTCAGTGACGATGGGTTTGAGGAAGGAGTATCGGTGCTCAATGGCCGCGAGACGAACCATGCGGCGATAGAGATTGCGGCGTGTGCCTTCGAGCAGCAGGCTTTCGGCAAAGGGAAGGAAAGGGCCGTGCATGTCGTGCGGCGGGACGGCTGTGGCGATGCGATTGAGATAGGCAATCGTCATGGTGGCGCCTCCGGCCGGTCGCGGTCCTGCATCCTCTTTGGACAGCATATCGCGGGAAGGGTGATCCGGCGGTCAGAAGACTGTCATCCGATTGCAACCGATGGTTGCAAGGAGGCGCAGCGGGCTCTTTCTCCTATGCCACGGCAGGTGGGGCGGCCGTGGAACCGCGGACGACAAGACTCGTCGAAACCAGGAACTCGCGTTGCAATCGGGTGGTGTCGACGTCTTCAATCTGGGCGCGGAGAGCGTTGAAGGCGGCGCGGGCGAGATCGACGCGCGAGAGGCGGATGGTCGTGAGCGGAGGCAGCGTGAACTCGGCGAAGGCGATGTCGTCGAGGCCAATGACCGAGAGATCCTGTGGCACATGGAGGCCTTCCATATAGGCGGCGCGCAGAACGCCGATAGCGGTCATGTCGTTGGAGCAGACGACGGCGGTGGGACGACTGGCGAGCTTGCTCAACTGCTCGAAGCCGGCGACGCCTCCCTTGAGGGTGTGATCGCATTCGATGACCCATTTCTTTTGCAACTGCAGATCGCAAGCCTGAATGGCAGCGCGGAAGTCGTTCTCGCGCGTGATGGCGGAGTGCAGGCTGTGCGGGCCGGAGAGAAAGGCGATGGATCGGTGGCCGAGCGAAGTGAGATGGCGAATGGCCTGATGAATGCCGGTGGAGTAGTCGAGAAGAATGGTGCTGGCCTTGGGATCGTCGAGTTTGAACTCGGCAAGCACGATGGGTACGCCGCGATGCGTGAGCTGATCGAGAACTGGCTCTTCTTCACCAAAGGTCATGACGGCGACGCCGTCGACCTTGCGCTCCGACATTCGGCGGGCACATGCGGCCAGCACGGCCGGATCGCTGTTGGTCGAGCTGACCATAATCTCGTAACCGCGAGCGACGGCAATCTCTTCAAAGCTTTGGATCAGCTCAGGAAAGAAAGGGTTGGTGATGTTCTCAACGATGATGCCGAGAAGGCGGCTGCGGCCGGAGACGAGAGTGCGCGCATGGGTGTTGGGCAGGTAGTTGAGTTGCTTGATTGCCTGCCAGACACGTTTGCTCAGTCGTTCGCTCACCAGCGGAGAGCCGTTCATGGTTCTGGAAACCGTTGCGATGGAGACTTTGGCTACGGCGGCGACAGCGCGAATGTCGGGAAGTTTAACTGGGGTCTTGCGTTTTGGTCTTCGAGGCACGAAATAATCCTAATGCAGCGAGGCGGCGTGCAAGAAGGGAAAATAATTCGATTTTCCACCGGGATTCGGCGCGTGAGATGCGGGCAGCGTCAGGCGCTTTCAGAGATGAGGAGGCGCAGATCCCGCAGGTTTTGTCCAGTGGGTCCGGTGGCGACGGAGTCGCCAATTGCCGTGAAAAGAGGACAGGCATTGAACTCGGCAAGGGAGAGCTCGGGATCGAAGCCGAAGGCGCGCGCGCGAGCCACAGTGGTGGGATCGGCGATGGCTCCGGCCGCTCGCGTATTCCCGTCGATGCCATCGGAGCCGGCACTCATCACGGCGAGGCGTTCGCCGGGATGGTTGGCGAGCTCGAGGGCGCAGGTGAGAGCGAATTGCTGATTGCGGCCGCCAGCGCCGGGCGGGCGCGTGAGCGTAACGGTGACTTCGCCGACGGAGATGAGACAGAAGCGGCTGTGCTGGACGCGTAAGGTGTGGAAGCGCTCCAGAAGATAACGGGCCGCAGCGGCGTAGTCCCAGTCGTCGCAACTGTTGTCAACCACGATGTGATAGCCGGCTTCACGCGCAAGAAGGCGCGCATTCTCGACCAGGTCGTGACTGGAGAGCAGGATTTCGAAGACGGAATCGCGGAAGGCTGCGTCCTCGCCGCTCATGCTGGCGGCCGAGGTGATACGACGCGGCCGAAGGGGGTCGGTCCACGGGAGCCGGGGCATGAATGATAATCCCCAGGTCTTGTTGCCGGGCGACTCCGGCAGATCCTCGCGTTCAAAGAAGGTGCGGATGGAGGGCGGCAGCTTGGCCGAGAGGTCGTATTTGGCAAGAAGCTCGCGCACCTCTGCCACGGTGGAGTGATCCGGCGTGGTGGGCCCGGAGGAAAGCGCATCGAGTGTGCGCAGCGGCACGTCGGGGAGCAACAGGCTGACCTTCAGCGCTTCTGGCGCGGCCATGGCGAGCCGGCCACCCTTGACCGCGGAAAAATGCTTGCGCAGGGTGTTGACCTCGTTGATGGGAGCTCCAGAAGCAAGCAGCAACTGGTGAAAGGCGACGGTCTCTTCGAGTGTGATGTGCGAGTCGAGAGGTAGATCGAAGATGGCGGAGCCGCCACCGGAGATGAGGAAGAAGACAAGCGTGTCTCTTCGGGCTTTGCGCAGCAGGGCGAGAGCGGCGCGTGCAGCGGCGAAGGAATCTTCGTTGGGAAGGGGATGCCCGCCTTCGAAGTAGCGGAAGCGCCAGTTTCGAGCCGTCGGCATTTGGTTGGTACAACAGATACCGCGCAGGCCTTTGCGGCGCTTCATGCGATCGAGCAGAACCTGAAGCATGGGACCGGCGGCCTTGCCGATTGCGATGACGTTGATGCGCTTGTAGGCAGAAAGATTGATGACCGGGGGACCGCTGCCGTCGGGCATGAGGCGATTCAGTATGTTTCCCTCGAAGCGCAGGCGGCGGTCGAAGGCGGAAGGTATGTCGCAGGCCTTGAGAGCGCCGGTAAAGATTCCGGTGGCCGTGGCGTGAATGGACTCGAGAGCAGCGTCGCTGACGTGAGTCATGGCAGCAACTCCTTGCGCTCAAGCGCCAAGCCGGCGAGATGTGTCACAAAACAGGGAATTATGAAGGCAGAAATCATTCCACCTTTGATTCTACGCTTTAGCGGGTCGAGCGCCGAGCGGCGGCAAAGGGCGGCGGACAAGTGCTTTCGCGGGGCCATGATGGCCGCAGACAGGGAGGGCGCTGGGCGCTAGAACCGGTCTCATAAACGATCTTTTTCAACTCGCTGGAACTATGGGACCCGCCTTGGTGTTGGGTCCCATGCGTGCCCGCTCCGGCACCAGAGGAATTTATGAGACCGGTTGTACGTTATTCTGGCAGCATCATGAACGATCCTTCAAAATTGCATCCTTTTGACCCGATTGGGCTGACGCGCCAGTTATGCGAGATCGAATCGACGACCTACCACGAGGGCGCGGTGGGCGATTTTCTGGCGGAGTTTCTTGAGGGGCGCGGATGGGAAGTGGAGAAGACGGCTGTTGCGCAGCCGGCGGATAGCCAGACGGACGGGCCGCGCTGGAATGTATATGGCGGACATGCAGGACAAAGGCCGGATCTGGTTTTTTCGACGCACATGGACACCGTGCCGCCGTATATCCCGTTCCGCGAGGATGCGGAGTGGATGTATGGGCGCGGAGTGTCGGATGCGAAAGGAATCATTGCCGCGCAGGTTGCGGCGGCGGAGGCGCTGCGCGCAGCGGGGTTTCGGATTGGTCTGTTGTTTGTATCCGGCGAAGAACGCGACTCGGCCGGTGCGAAGGCGGCGAACCTGAAGCCGAAGGGCAGCCGGTACTTGATCAATGGCGAGCCAACGGACAATCGCGTGGCGCTGGCGTCGAAAGGCGCGCTGCGCGTGGTGTTTCGCGCGACAGGCAAGATGGCGCACTCGGCGTATCCCGAGCTGGGCGAGAGCGCGGTGCACAAGCTGGTGCAGGTGCTGGGGAAGCTGCTGGAACTGGAATTGCCGGTGACTGACGACATCGGGCCGAGCACGCTGAACATCGGGCAGATTCACGGCGGGCACGCACCGAACGTGATTGCCGATAAAGCCGAAGCGCAGGTGCTGGTGCGGTTGGTAGGAGATTCTGCGCCGGTGAAGGCCGCGCTGCTGGAGGCGGCGAAGGGATTGGCCGAAGTGGACTTCACGCTGGAGATTCCTTTTGCGAGGCTGCGCGCGCCGGAGGGATTGCCGACGATGGTGGCGAAGTTCACGACGGACATTCCGCAACTGAGCAACTGGGGCGAGCCGCTGCTGCTGGGACCGGGCAGCATTCATGTGGCGCACACGCCTTTTGAGAAGCTGGCGAAGAAGGAATTGCTCGAGGCGGTGGAACTGTACGTCAAGGTGGCGAAGCAGTTGCTTGCGTAGCCTGTCAGCCCTGTGAGCGGCTCCTTTAGATCACGGTATCCCCGGTCTCAAAATCGAGGCCGGGGGCACCCGGCTAGATCGCGTTGGCAACTGATCGATTCATTTCCAAATCCCCATGCCAAAGATGAATCCCAGCAAACACGCTACCCCCAATAGGATGTTCATCCCAATGCCGAACCAAAAGAGCAGCTCTCCGTCGGATCGCCTTAGTGTCGTGAATTTCAGCGGGACTTCGCCGGTGGACACGCCTCTCACTGCGAACCAAATAAAAAGTGCAGCTGCCGGTAACAAAAGGAACCTATCTACGGTGGAATACTGTTTGGCTGCCAGCAACCTAGCACCCCTTGACCCAGTCCATCTGCCGCCACTTATTTTACCAATGGCACCCTTAGAGTTCAGTGGCCTATCGGGCCGTCGCGGGCTAGCGCGAGCTCTGCGAGCCTTTACTGATAGTTGCCAATGAGCACGAAGGGCGCCCAGTAATATGGATGGGCATAACCGGGGCTGCTGGGTGGGGATGCCTGGTCCTCGGTTTCGAAGCCGCGGCCGGTTCCTCCGCCGGGCACGGCTCCGCCGCCGTGAATAAATGCGAGTTGAGCCTGGCGAAGCGCTTCAGCTTTGCCATCGGCCGGATTCCTGACCCAACGACTGTAGAAGTCGCTCATGAGATGGCTGGTCGAGAGGTCGTTCACGTCCCAGAGCGTGGCGAGCACGGCCTCGGCATCCTTTTGCTGAGCAATCATTCCGAGCGAGTCCATCTCGAGGCCGTTTCGTGATTTGTAATCCTTGGCCGTGCTACAGGCTGAGAGAGTGAGCAGGCGCGTTCCGTGAAAGGCGACGTCGGAGTTCTCCATTGCTGAGAGATTCCACTCGAATCCGCTGGGATCGCCAGTGTTGTCGCCGCCCATCATGAGGAAGGGCTCGTCGCCGCTGCCGGCGATGAGGACGAAGTGGCTGGCGATATGAACGACGGAGAAATTGTGGCCGGCGCCGAGATCCGATTTGAGATTGGCCAGCGTGAACTGCTCGTCGGGCAAAAGTTTGCCCTGCATGGGACCGTGGGATGCGGGGTCGGCGGGATCGTGAACCACGGAGTCGAGCTCGGGAATGACGCCGGGAAGGGCAGGGAGGCCGTTGTAGCTCTTCGACAGTCCCATAGCGAGCGCGCTGGGCGGGGTTCCCGTTTGAAGCGGGGAATCCGTCATGTGGCCGTAGCTTTCTGGAGTGAAGAGCACATTGTGAAAACGCTCGACCATATATTGTTTACCGTCATAGAGCGCGCCGATGGGGACGTAGCGCAAAGCATCGTCGAGCGACCAGAGGAGAGTGGGGACATTGCCTTTCGTGCTACCACTCGGACTACCTTTCGGACTGGGAGCCGATTCGAG
>Ga0181516_10003196_pt1 | contig 11120 bp, 6 predicted proteins | sample PEATcosm2014_Bin_25_FD_121104 | JGI IMG/M metagenome (GOLD analysis project Ga0181516, IMG submission 121104) | Peatland microbial communities from MTU Mesocosm Facility, Houghton, MI, USA - PEATcosm2014_Bin01_10_metaG | ecosystem: Environmental > Terrestrial > Soil > Wetlands > Peat | place...
ATTGCGGACGAAGTGAAGGTTTGCGGCAAAGAGGAAATCAATTTTGCGGCGGCCTTGCGCTGGTTGCGGACGAAATGGGGCGTAAAGCGCCTGCTTTGCGAAGGCGGCGGCGAATTGAACGACGCCCTGTTCCGCGCCGGTTTGGTGGATGAGTTGCATTTAACAATCTGCCCGAAGATTTTCGGCGGCAATAAAGCGCCAACTATCGCCGATGGCAACGGTTTTTGCCGTTTGCCGGCAGCGGCACCGCTTCAAATCAGGTCAATCAGGCGTGCTGGAAATGAGGTTTTTGCCGTGTTCCGGCAAACTAGGCGACTGTGAACAATAGCCATGTTATTCACAAGCCTGACTTATCAATTGTCACCCGTTCGTAACATGGCTGGTGGTGTAAATCCAGTCATCTGGCCTAGAAATAGGCAAAACGGGCAGACTTTCGCCCGCCCGTTTTGCAATTAATCTGTAGCTTAATATCCTTACGGCTGGCGCAGGATGTAGAACAGCATGTTCGTGGTCGCTGAATTGGTGAACTGGTATTTACCCGAACCCGCCGGACTCTCCGTTGCGGTGCCAATGAACGGCCAGTTGGCTGTTGGCGCGGCGATGTTGTTGGTCGCCAGAACCGAGAAGCTCAAACCCGTGGCGTTGGTAAAGATAAAAGTAAAGTTACCACCACTTAACGCGACTCCGCCCAAATTCGAATGAATGGGCAATGGAATGCTAAATGATGTGCTTGTGACCGCTGTAACGCCGCTGGAGGCGAAGCTGATGGTGGCAGCATTGACTGCATTGGTGCCACCGGTATCGATGTTAGCGCTGAAAGCAGTCAAGTTGGTAAAGGCGACCGCTCCGTTGACTGCCGCCAAGCTGGTGGCGCCACCCAAAGCCCAAGTGCCCTGAAGCGCCGTAGCCGTGATTGTGGCAGCGCCGAAGTTGATAATATTATTGGATGAATCTTCAAACACCACCATGGGTTGTGTGGCCAAGCTGCCACCGTCGGCGGCCGGACCCTTAAGTGCCGTGGTGAAGGCCAGTTTCGCCGGCGCACCGACGATATTTTGTGTAATTGAGTTGGTGCTATAGCCCGTTGCGCTGATGACGATGGTTTTGGTGCCCTGACCCAATAGTGAAGATTGCGCCGGATTGAAGACTATCTGATCCGGTTGAGTAGTGTCATAGGCGGCAGTCGGCAAAGCTGACCCGTTGACCGTGATGCCAGTGATGTTGGCTCGCCAGAGCGGATCGTCCGAAGCATTCGTGACCGCGAACGAATTGTAATTGTTTGTCGGGGCATAATTCTGCGCGATCAGGATTGGCGGCGGGATGAGTTCGGTGGCGTAAGCGGTCTGCTGCGGCACAGATGTAAGACCTTTTATGGAAGTGGTCTTGCTTGCGGTGTAAATCACGTTGCTGGAGATGATGTTAATTGGTTGATTCCACCCAGACGCATCCGTCAATCGAACGATGCTGTTGCCGCCGGTGCCACCGCCGCCGGTCGTGAAAAACAGATAGACGCCACCATTGCCGTTGGTGGTAGCGAACAGGGTGTCACCACCGGTTCCGTTGGTAAAGGTGCCATCAACATCCCACGCATAACCTGATATCTGGGAAACATCAGGAACCCATGAATACTTATTGATGATGCCAAGCGATGAACTGACTTGATCAATAATATACATGATACTATTGTCCGTGCCATTGGTGGACACGATATAAAAATCCGTTGCCAAAGGATCCGTGCCCAGATTATCGGGGACGGGAACGGGGGGGTTCCCCGGAGCCAAGGCATAAACCACCGGTATTGGAGACCCGTTAGCGGTTTTTTGAGTCTCAACATAGGCGGTCCCTCCGAAGGATTTTACGACCACATTGTTCAAAGCGTTTATATTTGGATTGGGGATATATCCGTTGCCGTAGTATAACCCGCCTTTGTCATCAATTATCCAATTGACATCATCCACAGTGACGGCGGCCCGGGCCTGGCTGCCACCCAGTGAGAGTGATGTGTAACTTGCCGGTTCGGTGAACAGGTTGGTATAATTCAGCGTCCCCACCGCACGGTTAAGATTGAGGGTTTCGTCCGGGGTCGCCGAGCTGCCATCTGCGAAGGCCGCAAAGCACAGCATGGTCAGGTCATCGCTAAGGGCCAGTCTGCCAGTGCTGCCAGCTGAGGACTGGCGCAGGGCATTGGTTCCCGTGGCACTGATGGGAACGATGTTGACCGGCGCGGTTTGGCCGACAGCGGATGGCTTGACTTCAATGATGCTGAAGGTTGTATTGTTCGACACCGCATCAATTTGAAGGATGGCCAGATTACCCGGAGTGAACGGAACCGGCGGCACGCCAATTTTAAAGCTGGACAAATAAATATTGGTTACCGTGGTTTGATTGGCCGAGTTAGTGTAACCACTCACGGTTAATTTGATGACCGCACTTGAAACTGCCGACGAACCAGCGACGGTAGCCGACAGATTGGTAAAGTAAACGAATCCATTAACAGATGTTTGGTTTGTGGCTCCCCCCAATGTCCAAGCCACCGAGTTACTGACGGAGGCGGTGATAGAAAGGTTGGGATAGGGGTTGGTGGTGCCGTTGCCGTATTGATCCGTGACCCCCAAAGCAGGGTTGACAGTCAATGTGCCACCGCTAGCAGACGGGGCTGCGGGTTGGAGGATGACGGTCAACTTCTTTGTCACACCGGCTCCAACTGGCTGTGCAACCTTGACACTGCTGTAACCGGCAGCATTAATGACAATGTAATCAAAACCGCTTAACTGGAGCACAGGGGATTTAGACGGAGTAAATACAATCTTGCCGGGATTACTCACGTTATAAGCTGTATTCGTCAAAACTGAACCGTTCACATAGATGGTGGTAATCGCAGAGCGCCAAGCCGAGTTATCCGTGAACGTATTGGTGAACGGACTGTCCACTGTGGCATTGGGGGCGTTGGTGACCACAGGCGGGGTAAGGCCATTAAATTGGCCACTGACGGCCACATTGTCATAACGCCAGTTGCCGGAAGAGTTATTATAAGAGCCGCCATTATAGGCCACACAATCCGGTCCTGTTGCGGCATTCACGATTTTGAAGCCGAATAAAGGATTGTTGGCCACGCCGGGAATGCCGGTGAAATCCACAGTCAAATAATTATAGAAGTTCTGGCCTGTGTTCTGATAAAAGTAAGTGCCCGCCACGGTATTGGGGCTGTTAAGAGGACCGGAAGCGGGATTCGTTTGAATAAACGTTGGATTGGCCGGATAGAAGAGGTTTTGAGCCACATTGGTAGTGGCCCATCCGTCCGTGGTGTATAACACGCACATCTTCGCCTCACCTTGGCTGGTCGAATACATATCGAAGGTAACCAGAATGTTGCTAAAATTGAGTGTGCTGACATCAAACTCGGCGCCCTGTGTGCCGATGGGAGCTGCCGTGTTCCAGCCGTTGTTGCCGGGATTGCCACGAACACGCCATGCATTGGGACCGGCGGCGCCAGACGAGCTGCCGCCGGTATTGACCACATCGGGGCCATTGGTGCTGCCCGGCGTGGAACTGCCCGCATAAGTATAGTTGTTGTTGAAACCCAACGCTTGGGCAAAGGTGTAGTTGCCAACGCTTATTTCAGGCACTGGGTTTAAAATGATGGTGCCGTTGTTCGGCTCAGTCTCAAACGTCCAGTCCGCAACGGTGTCGAAGGACACGCCTTGAACAACAACGTTATCAAAGGTCCAACTGCCGGAGGTGTTGTTAAACGGAGACCCGGTCGTGGTCACGCAGTTCGTTCCCGTTGAAGCGTTCACCACGCGAATGGCGAAATTGGCGTTGTTATCGACTCCAGAAATGCCGGTCAAATTAACCGTGATTTGATTATTCCAGCCGGTCGTTCCGTTGTTTGTCAATATGACATATGAGCCATTGACCGTGCTGTTGTTGGCCGAGTTGTTGGCGATAACACCCAAAGTTCCCACCGAAGTGATGGCGGCGTTATTCCAAATGTGGCCGTCCGTCGTGTATTGAACCTGAAGATTGGCCTCCGCGTCCGGAGTGGCATAGACATCGAATGAAACCTGAATTTGATAATATCCCAACGTGTTGACGGCAAACTGGGCACCTTGCGTGCCAATGGGGGCATTCGTTGACCAGCCATTGGCGCCACTGTTCCAACAATTCGTATTGCCGGAAGAACTTCCCACTATCCCTTGGACATACGAATCACTGATGCCCAAGGCACCGGCCGTGCCGAAACCGGTGGAGGGTTGAGGACTACCGTTGGTTGCGATGGCCAGATTGTCAAAGGTCCAAGCGGTGAGTGTGGTTGCGGCTTTTGCGGCTGACAGTGAGGCCAGAAGCATTGATGCAATTAAGGCGGCGTTTTTTATTTTCATTTAATTTTTAGTTGTTTGTTTATCTTTCCTTTTTAAAAACCGTTGGCACTCCGGTTTCTGCTGGAAGAATAATACATTATCAAGTTACGCAGAAATGGCACTCGGGTGACGTTCTAGTGACTTCGCAAAAAATTTCACGCGCCGCCCCCGCTTGTGACTCAATTGTCACCATGCACACATATTCCCGTAACAATCCATCTTCATAATGTGCACGAATAGTTTGAATTCAAATTGCAGGTGGAACACCAAGAGGCTGGAAAATCAAAAATCATGGATATGAAAAGACGCAACAGATTTGGCGGATTTACACTCATTGAACTGCTGGTGGTCATTGCCATCATCGCCATCCTGGCGGCGATATTGCTGCCCGTGCTGGGCAAGGCCAAGGCCAAGGCCCAACAGACCGTTTGTTTAAGCAACTTGAAACAATGGGGGCTGGCTGACTCACTGTATTTGAATGACAGCAGTGATATATTTCCCTTCCCAAGATACCAAGACTATGCGCCAAGCGGAGACCAAGACAACCCGTCGTGGCTGGCAATCAACGGATATCGTAACCTTGAAGAGGGCAACGATGTGTGGTTCAATAACCTGCCTGCATATGTCGCCAACAAACCCATGTATGTTTGGGCTTACAGTCCAAACACGTTTTACAATTCCAAATCCATTTTCACCTGCCCGACAGCGGTCTCTCAAGGCATTGACGCCCAAGATGCCGTGGCAGCCCTGGATAAATACGATATGATTCCCAGCGCCCGCCCGCTGTTCAATTATGCGATGAACTCAAAATCACTGGCGAATGAAAATATCAACGGCGTTGTCACCATCCTTAAAGCGGGTATGGTGCATAGCCCTTCAAGCTTCGTCCTTTTTTCTGATGTCCGTGACCGCTCCGGTGAAACTCCTTATTACGCAACTTCGCAAAACCAACTTCCCCTGGGAAACTCGGTTGTTCTAGCCACGCCGCATTGCTACACAACACGCTTCTCGTCACGACACAGTATGGGCGGCTGCATCACCTTCAGCGACGGCCATGCTGGTTATTTCTTTTACAGAGATGTCGTCGCCGACGGAATACAAAATCCCAGCATCATCGCCGGCCATGACCCCGGCAATCCAGATATTACTTGGGATGCAAACGGACAGATTGTGCCTTGATGAATTATCATTGACCCATAATTTCTCAACTCCATGAAATTGATGACAAACCCCGCACTTTATTGGCGCCCACTACTTATCGCCGCAATTTTCGCTGCCGCACCATTGCGCGCCGACGACACAATGGCTCAACCGAGCCAGCCGGTCCAATTAACAGGGCTTCACTATCTCACCGGCAAGAAACCCGACGCCATCGCCCTGCTCGCTCCGCCGCCGTTGCCGGATTCACCGGAGCAGGCCGCCGACATGGCTGAAGTGCAGGCGGTCTATCATGCCGCACCCAGCAACGACATCGCCGTCGCCTATTCGGAAAAGAAATTCACCATCTTCAATTTCACGCCCGCCGTCGGCGCGTTCTTCCAATCCAACAACCTGCCCAAGACCACGACGTTCTTCGAGCGCGTCCAGACCGATGCCGAGACCATCACCGACAATGCGAAGGATTTCTACAAGCGACCGCGCCCATACGTCACCGACCCAAGCCTAGCCAACGGCAAGCTTGAAAAAAGCTTCAGCTATCCCAGCGGCCATTCCACCGAATCCATGGTGCTTGCGCTGGTGCTCACCGATCTGTTCCCCGACAAGCACGATGCCATCATTGCCGAGGCGCGCAGCATCGGCTGGCATCGCGTTGAAATCGCCCGGCATTATCCAACCGACATCTATGCCGGCCGTGTCCTGGCGCAGGCCATCGTCAAGCAGATGGAAAAAAGCGACGCGTTCCAACATGACATCGCCGAAGCCAAAGCAGAAATTGCTGCCGCGCAAACCGCTGCCAGCAATTAAAGTCAAAAAGAAATCCGCGCCCGCACGGGAGGTGCGCATCCTGTTTTCCAGCCCGCACAAGGGGTCTGCCCTTACCGACCGTCGCGATCCGCTTTTGTCTCAACCCATCGCGCGAACAACCAGAGCAAATCGCTCAAACGGTTGAGATAAATCACAATCTCGGTGTTTGCCTGCCCGCAGGACTCCTTCAACTCACACACACGCCGCTCCGCGCGCCGGCAGACCGTCCGCGCCACGTCCAGCGCCGCGGAATGAACTGTCGCGCCCGGCGTAGCCCAGCCTTTGAATGTCACTTTCTGTGATTCAATCTCCTTCACGAGCGCGTCCAGCGGTGCCGTCATTGCAGGCGTCACAAGCGAATACCCGTCCTTGACGTAGCGCGGCAAATCTTCAGGCAACACTCCCAGCTCGCCCATCAGCACAATCAAATCCTTCTGGATAACCGGCAGATTGCGGGCAACGAAGTCATCCGTGGCCGTGGATCGGGCCAGACCGAGCGCGGCATTCAACTCATCCAACGCGCCGCACGCCTCCACGCGCGGATGATTTTTCGGGACGCGACGGCCATACATCAAACCCGTCGTTCCCGAATCTCCAGTTTTGGTGGCGATGCTCATTCAATTCTCCACCTTCAAACCACAAATTCCAGTTCCTGCCGGTGCGGAATCAGGCCGCGCTCGAAGGCGTGGCCCAAAAACCGGCGGATGGACTCCCTGCCCTTCTCGCCATAATCCAGCGTCCAGTGGTTAACATACATCCCCACAAATTTGTCGGCGAGGTCGCATCCCATGTCGCGCGCATATTGCAGCGCGTGCTGCACGGCTTCCGGGCGATGATCCAAGCTGAACTGGATGCTTGCGGTCAAAATGCCGGAGATTTTCCGGCGCGTCGCCAGATCAAATTTTTTGTTGATGACGTTTCCGCCGAGCGGCAGCGGCAGGCCGTTGTTTTGCTTGCCCCACCAGACGCCGAGGTCTTCGCAGACCACCAAACCCTCGTTTTGATAAGTCAACTGACCTTCGTGGATGATCAAGCCGACCTCGGCGGTTCCATTTTTGATGGCGGCAAAAATCTGGTCGAACGGCACGACAACGTAATTGAATTCCTTCGCCGGTTTGCCGAGCCATAGTTGCAACGCAAGAAAGGCGCTGGTCATCGTTCCGGGCACGGCGATTCGCTTTTTCAAAATTTCTTCGCAGGAAAAATTTTGCCGGGCCACGAGCATCGGGCCGTAGCCGTCGCCCATGCTCGCGCCGCTGGGCAGCAGCGCGTATTTGTCGGAAACGTAGGCGTAGGCGTGGATGCTGACGGCGGTGATGTCGAGTTCGCCGCGCGTGGCGCGCTCGTTCAGCATCTGGATATCCTGCAAAATATGCTGGAAGCGGAAACCGTGCGTCGGAATCAAATCCTTCGCCAGCGCATAAAACATGAAGGCGTCATCGGGGTCAGGCGAATGGCCGAGAGTCAGCGTCGTTTGTTCCATCCGCGAAAATTAAACCACGCGGCGCGCAGTGTCACGACGAGAAGCTTGATGAACGGTTCGTAAGACATTGTTCCTTTCACCAACCTGACACGACACGCACGCGCCTTGACCAACCCAGCCGCAAATCGAACGCCGACCTCCTTTGTCGCTTCTTCACTGCGCTCAAATGCGGGCAAAATCAGCCAGGCGCGTGCGTTGTGTCCCTCCTTCAGACAAACACCGTCTGTCTTCCCCCACCACCTTGTTCTGCCACCGGGTTCCCCACCCAAATCAACCCAAACTTACAGTTTCAACAAACACACCTGTGCACCTTCTAGCACAGCGCGTGCCGAAAAAGGAAATCCCTTGATTTGATGAAAATCCAAATGATTCAGCGCGGCGTCGGGCAAAACGGCTGTCGTTATTTTTCCAACGTGATAAAAAATACGCCCGGCGACGAAAAGTTCGCGCTTCCCTTTCTTGAAATCCGCGACTAGCGTTGAGCGTCAGGCCGGTGTGGCGAAATGGCAGACGCACAGGACTTAAAATCCTGGGACTGTAAAAAGTCGTGCGGGTTCAAGTCCCGCCACCGGCACCAGCCATTCCGAAATTCCTTGTCAGATTCCCCGCGTGGGAGTATTCCGCTACTCATTCCGTCTAACGGGAAATGCAACCGGGTTCCATCACCAAAATGATTATGAAAAAACTGACCTCTGTTCTTTTAGTTGCCAGCGCACTGTCGTCCGCCATCGCCCAGCCCGCGCTCACCATTTACAACCAGAACTTTGCCGTCGTGCGCGACACCGTGCCGCTCGACTTGCAATCCGGCGTCAACACCGTCCGTTACGCCGGCGCAACGGCACAGGTCGAGCCGGACTCGGTGATTTTGCGCGACCCAGCGGGTCAGCACTCGCTGCAAATCCTCGAACAGAATTATCGCAATGACCCGGTCTCACAGGAATTGCTATTGTCGCTCTTCGAGGGCAAGACGATTAATTTTGAAAAAGTCCGGTTGAAGGACAACACGCAAACCACCGAATTGATTCCGGGCAAAATCGTCCGCAGCGGCTATGTGCCGGGCGGCGAGGCACAGCAGCCCATCATCGAGGTGGACGGCAAATTGCAGTTCAGTTTGCCCGGCGAGCCGCGGTTTCCCGACCTCGGCGATGACACGGTGCTCAAGCCGGCCTTCAACTGGCTGCTGCAATCCGACAAACCCGGCAAATTCGAAGCGGAAGTCGGCTATGTCACGGGCGGATTCGATTGGAGCGCCAGCTATAATCTTGTCTCGCCGGAAAAGGGCGACTTGGTGGATTTGGTCGGCTGGATTACGATGAACAACAACAGCGGCAAGACGTTTGAAAATGCCAAAATCAAATTGATGGCCGGCGACGTGAATAAAATCCAGCCGCCGCGTTTAACCTTGCTTGGCGCGGCGAGGGCAATGAATGAACCCATGCCTGAAGAAGCTGGCCCTGCTGTCACCGAAAAAGCCTTTGACGAATTTCATCTTTATGACCTCGCGCGCCCGACCACGCTGCACGACCGCGAGACGAAGCAGGTGGAATTCGTCCATGCCGAAAAAATGTTTGCGACGACGATTTACATTTATGATGGCGCGGCGGGCGTTGGTTTTTACGGAGGATTGAACCAAGAGCAAGAATTTGGCGCGGACATTAACTATAAGAAGGTCGCGGTAGTGCGCGAATTCGTGAACGCCAAGACGAACCAACTTGGCATCGCGCTGCCCGCCGGCAAGCTACGGTTTTATCGCCGCGATGACGACGGCCAGTTGCAATTCGTCGGCGAAAACACCATTGACCACACGCCGCGCAATGAAACCGTCCGCGTCACCACCGGCAATTCCTTCGACCTCGTCGGCGAGCGCAAGCAGACGAACTTCCGCGTGGACACCGGCGACAAATGGATTGACGAGTCGTTTGAAATCAAGCTCCGCAACCGCAAGAAAGACACGCCGGTGGAAATCCGCGTGGTCGAACACCTCTACCGTTGGAGCAACTGGAGTATCACCGCCAAGTCCGACGATTTCCTGACAAAAGATTCGCAGACCATCGAATTCCGCATCCCGGTGAAGCCAGACGAGGAACGCACGGTGACCTACACCGTGCATTATTCGTGGTAGAACAGGTAGGGCGGCGCTGCTGCGCCGCCTCCGAGGACAATTTGAAATTCAAAGGCCGCGCGGCAGCGCGGCCCTACCATTTACGCCGCCACCGGCTCCGGAGTTTGTGGCAAAACCGGTTGCTCGGATTCCTTGTGGAATTTCACGCTCACGATCTTGCTCACGCCGTGTTCCTGCATCGTCACGCCGTAAAGAATGTCCGCCATGCCGATGGTTCGCTTGTTGTGCGTGATGATGACGAATTGCGAGCGTCCCAGGAACCGCTGCAGGATTTTCACGAAGCGGACGACGTTCGCCTCGTCGAGCGGCGCGTCCAATTCGTCCAGCACGCAGAACGGACTCGGCTTGACCTGGTAAATCGAGAACAGCAGCGCCACCGCCGTCATTGTCTGCTCGCCGCCGGAAAGCAGCGAGATGCTCTGCAATTGCTTGCCGGGCGGGCGGGCGACGATGTCAATGCCACTCTCCAGCACGTCGTTTTCATCCACGAGAATCAGGTCCGCCTTGCCACCGCCGAAGACCTCGACGAACAGGCTGCGGAAATTCTCGCGGATTTTCTCGAACGTTTCGAGGAACATCTGCCGCGTCTGGACGTTGATGCGGCTGATGATCTCCAGTAGTTGCGCCTTGGCGGAAACCAGGTCGTCGTGCTGCTTGGTCAAAAATTGAAAACGCTGCTCGGTCTCCTCGTATTCCTCGATCGCCACCAGATTCACCGGCCCGATTTCGTCGAGCCGTTTCTGCAACGTCTCGACCTGCTGCGTCACGGCATTCCAATCCGTGGCCGCGCCGCTCGCTGCCATTTCCTCCGGCGTCATCACATGCACCTTCGCCGCGCCCTCGTCGGCAAATGTGATGGTGATGCACTCGCTGCGGATATCATCGAGGTTGACGTGATATTTCTGCTGGATCTTTTCGCGCAGGTTTTGAGCCGACATGTCCTTCTGCGCCAGTTCCACGTCCAACGCTCCGCGCTGGTTCTGCAATTCCGTCAGCCGGTTCCGCTGGGCGCGCAAGTTTTCGTCGCGTGATGAAATGTCCGTTTCCTGCGAACTTTTCCTGCCGGCAAGTTCGGTGGTCTGCGCGCCAACCTGTTCGCGGTCGTGTTGCAATTTTTCAATTTGAGAGCGCGATTCCTGAATCTCGGATTCCGCCTGTTCCTTGCGTCCGACAAACGAGCAAACCTCGC
>Ga0181516_10003197_pt1 | contig 11120 bp, 10 predicted proteins | sample PEATcosm2014_Bin_25_FD_121104 | JGI IMG/M metagenome (GOLD analysis project Ga0181516, IMG submission 121104) | Peatland microbial communities from MTU Mesocosm Facility, Houghton, MI, USA - PEATcosm2014_Bin01_10_metaG | ecosystem: Environmental > Terrestrial > Soil > Wetlands > Peat | place...
CCTTTCGCGCTGGCGCTGCTGTTGCTGTTCGGCGTGGGGGGCCTGCGTAAGCGTGGACGACATCTGCTGCGGCATTTGATCTGCGTGGCGCTGCTGCTCGCGGGCGGCGCGGCGGCTACGCTGGTGAGCGGCTGTGGCGGCGGCTTCTTCGCGCGATCGCCAGAGAACTACACCATCACCATCACAGCAACCTGCGGCACGCTGCAACACTCGACCAGCGTGACGCTCGAAGTGCAATAACGCGAGGGAGACATACGATGCCAAGACGACTCAGGAGTACGCTCCTTTTGGGAGCGGCGATGATCGCGATGGCCGCGCAGGCGGCGCCGCCACAAAACGCGCAACCCAAGCACCCGCTCGAAGTCGCCTTTACCTGCGACGCAACGCTGTCCGATCTGGTCACCGGCAAGGATTTCTGGATGCAAGGAGGCAGCGTGCAGGCGGCCGGCGAACTCTATCGCGGCATGAGCGCGGTGGCCGACGTGGGGGAATTCACACGTCCAATATCAATTCTTCGGGGGTGAAACTGGACCTGGTGACGGCCACGTTCGGCCCGCGATACACATGGTCGCCGGCACATCGCAAATATGCGCTCTTCGGCCAGGCGCTCGTGGGCGGGGCGTTTGGCTTCAACAGCGTCTTTCCCGCCGCCCCTGGAGCTGCCGCCAGCCAAAACAGCCTAGCGGTGAACCTCGGAGGCGGCATAAACGTCGCGCTCTCGCCCCATCCGGCCTTGCGCGCTTTTGAAGCGGACTGGCTGCGTACACAACTGCCCAACTCCACAAACAACGCGCAAAATAGTCTCCGCGCCGGCGCAGGAATCGTCTTTCGGTTCCGATGACAATCGCCCAGATGAATCGCTATGGAGTGCAGAGGCGCCAGACGCCCCGTTACGCAGGCTCACCGAAAACTCACGGCGTTTCCGATGTTGGCTAGCGGTCACTCACCAAGAATGCCGACAAACAGCGTGATGGAACCACACTTTGCCCAACGCTCTTAATTCTGCGTACCCATATCTTCTACTTGCCGGATTTGGGCCATACTGCCAAGCGAATGCGACCGAATGCGCAGCCTGGCAATCTTTTATAGGGTGAGTAGATCCGGATGCTTTGGCGGAGACGCCTGCCGAACTGCAAATTCCCGTGAGGAGTTCAACCCAATGAAGCAAATCCACAACTGCGCAGGCCTGTTCTGCGCGCTTGCTACTGCGGTGGCCGCCCAGCAGCCGGCCGCCGCGCCCGCCAATTCTCCCCACCCGACGACCGCGGCCGAAGCGCCGATGAGCGATACCAGTTACATCGACGCCGCGGGCACGGCGCACGTGACGCGCGTGGTTCCAGTGCCGGCCGGTCTCAGCCTCCAATCGCGTTTTTTTCTGAGCCATGCCATTCCCGACCAAGTCCCGCCCGAGACGCTGGAGGAGCGCCGCAAGCAGACGGACGAATACACGGCGGGCGCCCGGGCCGAGTGGAACCTGGTATGCCCCAACCAGCTTGTCGAAGACAAGATTGCCGAAGTGCCGGTGCGCATTGTGACGCCGGAGAAAATGCCGGAGGCCAACAAGGACAAGGTGCTGCTGAACCTGCACGGCGGCGGCTTCAACTCCGACTCCGGGTCGTACACCGAATCGATTCCCATCGCCGGCTTCACCAAAATCAAGGTGGTGGCCGTGCTTTACCGCCTGGCTCCCGAGCATCCCTTTCCGGCGGCGGTAGACGACTCGGTGGCCGTGTACAAGGAACTGCTGAAGAGCTACAAACCAGAGCACATCGCTATTTATGGAACCTCGGCCGGAGCGATTCTGACCGCCGAGGTGGCCGCGAAACTGAAACAACTGGGACTGCCCTTGCCCGCGGCGTTGGGCATCTTCAGTGGCATGGGGGATTTTGCGCGCGACGGCGACTCGATAAGCCTGTTTGCGCTGCGCGGGCTCTCAGGGCACCTCGACCCTCCGGACTCCGGACCGCACGACCCGTATTATGTGGCCGGAACGGATCCCAAGAACCCGATCCTATCGCCGATTTACTCTGACTTGCATGGGCTGCCGCCCACGCTGTTCGTCACCAGCGAGCGCGACCTGCTGCTCAGCGGCACGGTCAACCTGCACCGGGCATACCTGGAGGCGGGCGTGGATGCGCGACTGGTGGTGTTTGACGCGCTGCCACACGCCTTCTGGTACAGCCCTAAACTGCCTGAAGGGATCGAGGCAAACCACATGATGGCGGAGTTCTTTGTGAAGCACCTGAGCAACTAAGTCGCTGACCGGGTGAATTTGTCCCTCCCACCCTAGCGGCAAAACAGAGATGCCGTGCCCAGATGGTCCCCTCGGTTGGCGGCTGAGCGGGACTGCCGAAATATTGACCACCCGCCGTCAGGAGAGCACCGCGAGTTTGTCGGACAAATCGTCGCCCACCCGTACATTGAGCCGAAATTGGGATCATGTACCGTGGGCCGACAATCCTCTCGGGAACCGGAGATGGAGGAAAGCAGTCGAGACATTTCAGTACTAATCCAACCCAAGTGGCGAAAGAGAGACCACTCAGCTCTTGACGGCTGCTTCTATCATCCAGTAATGAACTCGAGATCCTGCCCGTGGGGTGGACACTGATGGCCTGCAGACTCTAAGGGCTGCCGAGAAGGAGGGCCAGTCGGCTTGCGTTCGCCTGGTTTGGCGAGACTCATGCCGGAGTGGCCCTATATCTCCACATTTACATTCGATTTCAGCACAGCTCAGTCTTGGGAACCTTCAACCGGCTTCGCCAGGTAGGCATGAGATTCACTAGGGTTGCTCTTCAAAGCTGCAAATCCGATGATCTCGCCCTTGTCGTTGATGGAGCACGCGGACTCCAAATACAAAGAAGTGCTTTGAGGAACGAGAGTATTCAAGTCGGTTGCGGTTCCGTTGCGCCAGAGCACGGCCCGCGGGCTGAAGCTCGCGCTAATTGAGATTCCCAGTGCCATGCCGTTGTTGCCGATGGCGGTGGCAGAGCTGTATGAGTCGCCAGCCAGAGTTCCGAGATCGGTGATGTGGCCCTGCTGCCAAAGAAAGGCATGAAAGCTTGCGTCGCCGGTGGTGTCCGATGTTCCCACAACCTGCCCGTCATCGTTCAGGCCCGTGGCATATATCCCATTGAATTCCCCGTCTCCGCCAAGGTTGCCGAGGTCGATCGCGTTGCCGTCCCGCCACAGAACGGCATGATGTGGCGCGAGATTGTTCTGCTCAAACACATTAAACTGCCCGCAATCTCCGCTGGCGCCCGCTGCCTGACCGAGATCGTTGATCGCGACCGCAATGCCGTCCGGATCGCCGTCTACGGTCGCGAGTTCATATAGGCGCACCTGCGACATGGCGAAGGGCTTCGTCCAGATGACCGGCTTGAACTCGATGGTCTGCGGCGAAACGGACGCTCCCGGACATGTCGAGTCCGCTTCGCCGTTTTCCGCCATTCCCGCTACCATGCCAAAGTCGTTGATTTGTAACGCTGCGCCGTTGCTGCCTTCGGTGCCCGCACTGTTCCGCAGTCTAGGGAGCGCGACCGTGGCGCCATTCTGCCACAGGAAGGGTACGCAAGTGTTGCCGCTATGGGTTAGACCAAGCGCCGCAGATCCGCAGAAGTCTTCGCCATTCGGGTCCTGGGTTTCCGTGTCGGCTTGCCCTACTGCCTGCCCCCGGAGGTTCACGCCGAAGGCAATGTTGTTTGGCCCTCCGAGTCCAGGGATGGTAATGACCCTCGTGCTTGTTCCTTGCCACACTACCGCGTGCGATACCCATTCGGCGGGGCTGTTTGGGTTGGCCAGAACCGTTTCCCCGCTCACCAGCTCATTGCCGCTAATCACAAATGGCTGGCCTTGCGACCACGAGGGGCCCACCGGGCCCAGGTCCACAATGGTGTACTTCGGGGTGGATTGAGCGAGGGTGCAAACCGGCGCTGCCAGCGTGGCCAGAGCCAGACTTAGCCGCGCGATGCGCGACCACTTCGGTACGAATTGAATGGATGTCATTTTCCGTCTCCTGTTTTCGGGGAAGTTCGTTTCGGGGTGGGAAGTCTGTGAGCGTCCTCGGATTCGAAGCACCGGAGGAGCGATGTAAGGCAGATCCGATCCGGACCGCCATTGGAACTCCAAAGGTGGAGCTTGCCGGCAGCCAGCCAGTCTTTTAGGAGAGTGGAAGGGATGTCTTCGCCAAGGCTGTCGCCCTCCAGCGTCATCGCTTCTGCTTCGGCGCAACAAACGGGGCACCAGGTCACGACGGTTTTGCCCCTGCGCACGACCATCAGGCTTTCGGTTTCAATCGTGATCCTTGTCGTTTTCATCACCATGCCACTCTCCGCAAGCCAATCACTACGTCGGCTGCTTCGTATTGAGCGCATAGTGGACGAAGCCGCCCTAAAAAGTCTTCAAGGCGCGGTTCAATATTTCTCAATGTGTCTCAAGAGGCGCTTTGAGGTAATAAAAGCAGGGAGTTACGAAGGATTGAGGAGACTGTGGTAGATTGCACTTACGAATAATAGGTCCCCGGTGGCGGATGCGTTCTAGCATCTTCGAGCTGCCGGCTCTTCCACCTATGGCTACGGACCCCAGAATTGTCTATGAATTCGGGCCGTTCCAAATGGACCCCGACAAGCAGATCCTGCTACGGGGAAACGACCCTGTTGCGGTCACGCCCAAAGCTTTCGAGACGCTGCTCGTCCTGGTACGCCGAAGCCGCGAAATAGTCTCCAAGGAAGAACTCCTCAAGGAAGTCTGGCCAAACTCGTTCGTCGAGGAATCGAACCTGAGCCAGAACATCTTCCTGTTGCGCAAAGCGCTGGGAGATACCGCGGAAAACCGCCAGTACATCGTCACACTGCCGGGCCGCGGCTACCGATTTGCGGCGACGGTCCGCACAGTTACCGAGCACGGCGAAGCCCTGATGGCCCGGGCACGGACACACACGCAAATTGTGGTTGAAGAGGACGAAGCGGAGACAGACCAGGCGTTAAGGGCGCTTCCGATTTCGCAAAAGCGAGGAGCGGGCCGGAAGCTCCAGCTCTCTGTGGCGCTCGTGGCCGTGCTGCTGGCGCTCGGCGCGTTCTTTCTCGTTCGAAGTCGTCGGCTTACCCAAATCACGCATGACAAAGAGTGGGAACAGCTTACCTTCTTCACCGATTCTGCAGTCTATCCCGCGCTGTCCCCGGACGGGCGTATGCTCGCATTCATCAGGGGAAGCGACTCATTCTTGGGTCGAGGACAGATCTACGTCAAGATTCTTCCAAGTGGCGAGCCGGTCCAGCTTACTAACGACGATGCGGTGAAACTGGCTCCTTCGTTCTCTCCGGATGGCTCACGCATCGTCTACAGCATCATCGAGCCCTGGGATACATGGGAGGTTTCCGCTCTTGGTGGCGACCCTCATCTTCTGCTGCCCAACTCCTCATCGTTGACCTGGATCGAGCGAGGGAAGCGGCTGCTCTTCTCCGAGATGAGAGAAGGGCTGCATCTGGTGCTTGTAACCACCGATGAGGACCGGGGAAACAGCCGCGACGTCTATGTGCCCCCTGGAAAACGCAGCATGGTGCATCATTCCTATCTTTCCCCGGATGGACGATGGGTACTCGTTGTTGAGATGGACAGTCTAGGCAAGATTGAGCCATGCCGCGTTGTTCCATTTCAGGGCGAAAAGGACATCAAAATTGTAGGACCTCCCAATGGCAAATGCCTCTCTGGAGCGTGGTCGCCGGATGGCAAATGGATCTACCTCACTTCGAACGCGTCGAACGCGGACCCTGGACGGGTGGGGCGTTCCGGCTGGCAGCCCGCGCCCGGTTCTCATATATGGCGACAGCGTTTTCCCGATGGGGAGCCCGAGCAACTCACCTTTGGCCCAACCTCGCAGGAAGGAATTGCGATGGCCCCCGACGGCAAGTCGCTCATCACCTCCGTTGGCGAAGAGGATCGCACCGTGTGGCTGCACGACAAGGACGGAGATCACCAGATCTCCTCCGAAGGCAATGCTTCATCGCCGTCGTTTTCTTCCGACGGTCGCAGCCTCTATTTCCTCATGTCCAACGGCCAAACCCAAGGCGAGGAGCTGTGGATCAAGGACCTCGCCGGCGGAAAAGTGGACAGAGTGCTGCCCGGTAACCCCATGCAGTCGTACTCCGTGTCGCGAGATGGCAAAGAGGTTGCTTTCACCATGAATGACCAGAGCGGCCGCTCGAACCTTTGGGTCGCCCCGACCAGCCGCCGCACACCCCCCGTGCGCATCTCCTCTCCGGCAGCGGAAGATTCTCCCTACTTTCTGCCTGACGGAGAGCTCGTCTTCCGCGCAATAGAAGGCGGCTCGAACTATCTCTATCGCATGAAGACAGACGGCAGCGACCGCAAAAAAATCTCTCCGGAACGCATTCTGGATATCTACGATGTCTCCCCCGATGGCCGCTGGGTTGCCGCCGGAACGCCCGGCGCCGGCGACGAGGAACAGATCAATCTGGGCACGACCAAGGCATTTGCTGTGGATGAAACCGCGACGGTTTCGGTGTGTGCCGGGTATTGCATCGTTAGCTGGGACACGAGCGGAGGTTTCGCTTATCTCAGCTACCCGATGCGCTCCGAAATGAGTTATCCGTTGGCGGTGATGCGTGACTCGGGGCTGCCAAAGCTTCCACCCCTGGCAGCCACGCGGATCGAAGACTTTGGTAAGCCGAAAGAGAGCACGGCAATCCCCAGGCAAGTGGAGTCAGCCGTGAACCCTTCCGTTTACGCCTACACCCGCCAGAATACGCGCCGCAACCTCTACCGTATCCAGTTGCCGTGAGCCCCCGGCCCGCTTAATCACCAACCCGCCGCAAGGACCTGGTTTTGGGTGCCAGGTGTACGCGAGCACCCAGTTGGTTGCCTTGCAAATATCGATTGCCAATGCGCTAATCCAGCTTCACCTACTGCATGACGAGGCAGCCTGGGACAGAATAGTAACGGCAAACGCTGTTGTGACAGGTTTTCTTGGAATCCGCCCTTTATGGCCACCCTCCTGTCACACTGCCCTCCTTGTGTCCGGTTGAATCAGTGAAGCCAGCAGTACCGCAACAATCCCCACCAGAAATACTCCGTCAAACGTTCCGGCTCCGCCGATCGAAGCCACCGGAGCACCCAATCCCGGAATCTTCGCGAGATTCATCAAGTCTGCACCGATGAGCGTTCCCACACTTCCTCCAATGTAGGCAAGCGGCCCCGCCTGTCGCCAAGAAAGCAATAAGGCGCAAATCGTGGCGAAAATCAAGGGAATGAAGATCGGTAGCGTGATTCCTACGCCACGCACCGGATGCGCCAGATGGTGTGTAACTATCGCCACCACCGCTACTGCAATAGCGGCCTTCAGCAGCAAACGGTTCTTTAGCGCCAGGTAAATCGAAAGCAAGACCGGAATCAATGCCCCGCCCACGTTGATTGCCAGCACTGTTCCTGGCCACTGCCGCACTCTCGGCACTACATATCTCATTCCGTGGTGGTGTACTACCGTCCCTGAAATGACCTTCTCCGGTGAAAACTTCGCTATTGGAATGTTGATCGAGCTGCCCAGCAGTGTCAGCAACAGAATTGTCAATACATACTGCGACGGAATTCCCATCCTTTCGTACGCATAGCGCAGAATCCTCAATTGCACCAGCAAAACCAACAACGAGAGAAGAAGAAACAGAGCCAGCAAAAAGGGCCACTCAAATGGGAAATAGTGCATACCAGAAAACTGCATCGGGCGCTCCATCGTCTTCAACAGTAGAAGTAACGAAAGTATATACGTAGATCCACAAAGCGCCGCCGCTGCAATGTTTTCGGCGCGATCACTGAACTTGAGCGTCGCTAATCGGCGAGAGACCGCTCTTGTGCGCCACAAAAGAGATAGCAAAAGATACGACCGTAATGAACAATATGGAACATGAGGACAACTTCGATCTGATTCCCACGTGTCCCAGAGCGTCCGGTGGGGTAGCGCACGGTAGTGGACAGGCCGAAACGCCGCGCCGAGGATCAAATCGCTCGTTCTGTCTGTGTGGTCGCCCAACTGGACACGATCCTGGTTTGGGCCACCGGGCTCCCAGTTCGCGCCACGGCCGATGGCAGGTCATCCGCCCAATTAGGGTCTTTCCCACTCAGTTCGTCGCTCGGAGAGGATCAGCGAAGTGGAAATAGACGTGTCTCCGGCCTCAATCTGTTTTGGCAACGAGGCCGCAACTTGAGGAGCTGCACTTTGACCCAGTGTGGTAAGCCACTTCTTAGCTTCTATTACGCAACCCTTCGCCACGAAGCATTGAACCGATGCCGATCCGTCCGCTTTTGTCTCCTCAATGTCAGTGATGCCTTCCCTCGTGTCATCGGTTGTCACCCAAACCCCTCTGCCAACACTGCGGCCGGCTGGCCACTTGACATGTACATGAACGGTGCGGAGGCGCAGGCGGGGCGAAAGCTGTATGCGAATGTTTGAGAGCTTCTGGCCCGGCGCTAGATGAATTATTTGCGCTTGCCCGCGGTCCGAAACTCCCGGTGCATAAGTGCGCGCATACGGCGTATCAACATTCGGCTGGGAACTTAAGTTGATCCCGATGAGGTAGTTCCCGGCCGGCATTCCTTTATAGTGGAAGGCACCGCGTGCAGACGTTGTCTCATGATGAATGAATTCCTCCTCACTTCCGTGCAAACCCAAGAGGTCAAGTTCCAACCCAGCGACTGGCTTGCCACTTTCATCGACGACCGTTCCCGAGAGAGCCCCCGACGCAACCATGACGAGCCTCACATAGCCGCAAGAGTGCTCCAGAACCTCGACCGGCTGTTTCCATGGCAGATCATAGGTCGCAAGTGTTGCGTTCAAGACATATTTTCCGGGCTGAACTGGCTCAATCGTGAAGGCACCCGCTGCGTCGGCGGTAGCTTCCAGGTTTCCATTGCGGCCGATGGCGCTCACCTTTGCGCCTGATATCGGCCAATCAAGATCAGCTTGGACCAGTCCCTGAATACTGGTCGGCGCAAGGCCTTTCTTCCACAAACGAAGCCACTCGATGTCATCTGCAGCTGTGGTGGCGTCACGCGTGCCCGTGCATTCCGGCGCATAATATACCGGCATCTTTGGGTCGAACCCTGGGGGTAATGGTTTTTGCTTGCCGCCGGGTTTCGCAACTGTCATTGCAGCAGTATCGACGGGAATGAACTTCCCATCGGAAGCGAACACCAATAATCGCTTTCCTATTTCGTATTCGGCGTAACAACTTGTGAAGCTTCCCGGATCGATCCAAACCTCCTTCGTGCCTTCGGACAATCCTTTGAAGATTTCATCGACGGTGAACTTGTAGAGTGTCTGTTGGACAAATGTTCCCGAGCCGTCTTCGTTCGAGTAAACAGGCGTTCCGACGAAGACCACTGGCGCGGCAGAGATGTAGGCACAAGCAGCAGCTGGAGCACTGCACTCGCAGGCAAAGCCTGCAATATTGCAGGCCACAAGGAATGCAAAGACGGCAATCAATTTGGGTTGATTAGCGCACATATTGACAACTCTTGACCTTGTCGAAAGTATAGATCTGCCGGTTCCGAGTGTGTCGCCCTACCGGAAGTTAGCTTCTGGTCAACAGCTCCCTTGAATCAAGATGCAGGGGCGTTTTCGATTCGCGCAAAATCGCCGATGCACGTTTCCAGTGTCGCAGGCCATCGCCTCGAATGACATCAGTCATAGCAGACGATCACACCCGTCATATGCTGCAGACGCATGCGTTGGCGAATGCGGACTTCAGTCTGTGGTCATCCGGTTCCTCCGCGATCAAGTAAAAGGAACCAGGCGCAATTGAGGTTTTTCGGTTTAAGTCATCGGCTCAGCGGCTTGGTCCGGGATTTGGTCCAAACGGGCGCCGAAAGGGCTCCTTTTTGAGCACTGGAGTCCTCTATACTCCGTTGAAAACAAAGGCACTCAAGGTCTCAATCGTCGGCTGTTAACCGACAGGTTGCAGGTTCGATTCCTACCGTGTCCACCAATAAAATCAACCACTTACAGACACCTCCAAATCAGACTTCGCCGAACTTCGCCGAATTGCATTCGGACCCCGCGGCTTTCTTCCTTGCAGCCCCATCTCTTTTACAGGCGCTGACCAGCCATCGAGCACAGCATCCGTGCGCGAGTTCACGGCATCGAAAACGCTCTTCTCAATGGTCTGCACCTACACGTTTCCGGCACGACCCTTTCAGGAGTGGAGTATCGAAAATTCTTCCGGCGCGCAGCGCCGCAGTGGCCTGGACTGGGGAGCAAAGGCAGATCATGCATTCGTCCCCCCGAACATAGCTGCTGTTGGATCCGACGAAGAAGCGACGTAAGCGGTTTCGTTGCAGGCAACTCGACGGCATCAGGAGCGGGCACGCGACGGATACGCAGAGTCGGCTTCTTGCGAAGGAAGAATAACGACAACAAAAGGAATGGGAAGAAAATGCCCGCTGCTGCTGTGCTGGATATGGCCTCATCAAAAACTACCGTGTCCTGATGGGTTCCGGCTGGCGTTGTCGAAGCAGTTGTTATCGTCGACACTTTGGTCGCTGATCAATAACTGCATATGGCTCCAGCAGGTAGGTTCAGGCAACTTGCAGTGGCACTTATCACTGCAGCAGGGAAACTGATCGAATAGGTTGCCGTTGCCGCAGGAGAATCAACTTCAAACTGCAATATGTCGGAGGTTCCACCGCCTGGTGCAGGGGTTTGCACGTTGATCGCAGTAGCACCTGGAATAGCAATGTCAGCGGCGGTGACTGTGGCAGTAAGTTGTGATGCGCTCACGTACTGCATAACAAGAGCCGAGGTTCCCCAGTACACTGTCGAGCTGGGCAGGAAATTCACTCCGTTGACGGTAATGGCGAGGGCCGTGCCTCCTGCATTGGCAATGGCGGGAGTTATATTTCCCAAAAAGGGCAAGGCATTTGGGTTGACCGTCAAAGTCACGGCGGCTGTCTCCGTCGTGTAATCGACGGCATCTGTGGGGTAAAGGTGACGGACAGAGTTTCATTGCCCGCAGAAAGGATCACAATGGCCGTTCGCTTTCGTTTGACTTGCAGAATCGACCCAGTGATCCGATATGAAGACCTTGGGAGGCTCATCGGGGGCTATGTCAAAAACA
>Ga0181516_10003198_pt1 | contig 11120 bp, 6 predicted proteins | sample PEATcosm2014_Bin_25_FD_121104 | JGI IMG/M metagenome (GOLD analysis project Ga0181516, IMG submission 121104) | Peatland microbial communities from MTU Mesocosm Facility, Houghton, MI, USA - PEATcosm2014_Bin01_10_metaG | ecosystem: Environmental > Terrestrial > Soil > Wetlands > Peat | place...
ATCCAGATGGGCACGCTCGGCAAGGCGCTGGGCTCCGCCGGCGGTTATATTTGCGGGCCGCGCGAATTGACCGATTATCTCGTCAACCGCGCGCGCAGCTTCATTTTTTCCACCGCGCCGGTTCCGGCCGCCGCCGCCGCCGCCGCCGCCGCCGTCAGACTCGTCCAGTCCGCCGAAGGCGCGGCCCGCCGCGACCAACTCTGGTCGCTCGTCAGCCAGTTGAAGACCGGCCTCGCGCCGCTGGGTTGGTCCCTCCCCGGCGTCAACAGCGCCATCATCCCGCTCATCATCGGCCCGGAAACCGCCGCCATGGAAACCGCCGCCGCCCTGCGCGAAGCCCGCATTTTCGTTCCCGCCGTCCGTTACCCGACCGTCGCCCGCGGCGCGGCCCGGTTGCGTCTCACCCTCACCGCCGCCCACAACCCGGAAGACGTCGCGGCTCTCCTCGCCGCCTTGTCTTCCCAAGTCCGCCATGCATAAGCTCGCCCGCCTCGACCACCAATACGTCTGGCATCCGTTCACCCAGATGCGCGACTGGCTGCGGCGCGAACCGATTGTCATCGCCTCCGGGCGCGGCGCGCTGCTGCGCGACGTTCACGGCCGCGAGTATCTCGACGCCAATTCCTCCATCTGGACCAACCTCCACGGCCACGCCCATCCGAAAATCAACGCCGCCATCCGCCGGCAGCTCGGAAAGATCGCCCACTCCTCCGCCCTCGGCTTCGCCAACGAACCCGCCGCCCTGCTTGCCGAACGCCTCGTTAAGTCCGCGAAATTATTGCCGGCCTCAAAAGCATCTCGTGGAGTTCTTCCCTTCCCGTCCTCTGCTCCGCACTCCGCACTCCGCAATCCGAGTTTAAAACGGGTTTTTTTCTCCGACGACGGCTCGACCGCCCTGGAAGTCGCCTTGAAACTCGCCTACGTCTTTGCCCGTCGCTCCGGCCGCCGTCAGCCGAAATTTCTCTCGCTCGAAGGCGCGTATCACGGCGACACCGTCGGCGCCGTCGGCCTCGGCCACATCGACCTCTTCCACCAGACTTATGCCGGACTGCTTTTCAAGACCGACCGCGTAATGGCGCCGTATTGCTATCGCTGTCCTTTCAACCGCGCCCAACCCGAACGCGCCGACGCCCGTGACTACCGCAAATGCCGCCACGAATGCATCGGCCTCGTGGAAAGAAAATTCGCCGCCGCCAAACGCAAGGGCAATCCCTACGCCGCATTTGTGGTTGAGCCGTTGATGCAGGGCGCGGCGGGCATGATACCGCAACCCGCGGGATGGCTGCGCCGCGCCGCGGAAATCGCCCGCGCCCACGGCGCGCAAATCATCGCCGATGAAGTCATGACCGGTTTTGGCCGCACCGGCGGGCAAAGCCTTTTCGCCAGCCATCAGGAAGGCGTCCAGCCGGATTATCTGAACGTGGCGAAAGGGCTGACCGGCGGCTATCTGCCGATGGCGGCGACGCTCACCACCCCGGCGGTGTTCGAGGCGTTTCTGGGGGATTACGCCGAGTTCAAAACCTTTTTCCACGGCCACAGTTTCACCGGCAACCAGTTGGGCGCGTCCGCCGGCCTGGCCAGCCTTGACCTGCTCCAAAACCCGGCGAACGTTCGCGCCCGGCAAAAACTTCAAAGCGTGTTGCAGGAACAATTGAAATCCCTTTGGGCGCTGCCAAACGTCGGCGACATCCGCCAGGCCGGGCTCGTCGCCGGCATCGAGCTGGTCCGCGACTGGCGCACCCGTCGGCCGTTTGACCTGCGCGAACAGACGGGCATCCGCGTTTGTGAAGCAATGGCGCGGCGCGGCGTCCTGACCCGGCCCGTCGGCAACGTCATCGTCCTAATGCCTCCCTATTGCTCGACTCCTGCGCAAATCGGCCGCATGGTTCGCGTGTTGTCGGAGTCCATCCGGGAAACCTCCCCCGCCAAACTGACCTAATTGGTCTTCGAGGCGCGGTAAAATGTGCGCCCGTTGGTTCCCGCGAACGGATCCGCCAAATAAACAGTCCCCGTGATGTTGGTGATTTGCGAGAGCGTCGCCCAACTGACCAGGTTCGTGGATTTCTGAATGGTGTAATGCCCGCCGGTCTCGGAATCGAGCCGGAATTGAAACCCATTCGTCCGCGAGAAACCTGATGGTGTGAGGCGTGGAGGCGGATACACGATGGCGGCAAGGTCCTCCGTGTAATCGGGCATCGGCAGCGAGAGGCTGCCGTTGGTGCTGTTTGCCTGGGTAATGCCGAGCGATGCTGCCGTGGCCGGATCATACCATTCGGCGAAGAAACTGCCGGCGGGCCAGTTGCTCAGAGTGACGGTTTGGGCGTGTTGGACGGGCAGGGTCGCATTCGTCGCGTTCGCCGGAAACGAAACCTGGGGCGCGACCACATAAAGCAGCGATTCATGCTGGCCGCTCAATCCGACGGGCCCGGGCGACGGCTGCCAGTTTCCGGAATATGTCGCGGGCAACACTTGATTCAACTGCACCCAGTCCAGGTAGAACCAATCGTTGCCGGTATTGGTGATGGTGACCAGGTGGTAGCCGGCCGGCAGGCTGACGGGGATGTCGATGTTATACTCGTTGTCCAAAGTATAACCGCCGTCGAGATTCACGAGGTTCGTGCTGAAGACCTGCGCGCCGTCGACGAGCACGACCATGATGGAGCCATCGGAAACGGAGTTGAGATGCATCACGAGGCTGGCGTTGTTGGTGAACCAGGCGCTCAACTGGAACGGCGTCTTCAAGTCCGCGTGCCAGATGCCCTGAAAAAAGCTCTCCAGCGCGGGCACCGAATAAAATGCCGCCTGCGGACCGGGAACCGCCAGCCGCCCGGGGGTCAAGACCGCCCAGACACCGTTCAGGGGCAATTGCACGCTGACCGGCTGGCCGCCCGGCAGCGGATTGCCAACAGTGGCGGGTGGAGTTCCCGTTGTCTGAAAAGTGATGTTGGTCCACGAACCCCGGCCCCAGCCGGTGCGATTCAGGATCGTGCCGAGCGCGGCATAGGTCGGATAATCGTTTTCGCCGTCAATATTCTCCCACCACCAGGACATGGCCGTGCCGGCCGAACCGCCGAGCGCGCCGCCCCACATGCCCTGGCGCCAGCCGCGCAGGTAGGGGTCGTTCGTGCGGTTCCAATCGAGCGGGCTCGTGCCAAATTCTTCAATGAGCGCGGGCTTGTTGTATCGCTGCAGAAAAGACTGCGCCACGCCATTCAGGCTCATTGCGGGGGACGCATCCCCATAGGAATGGTAGTTCGCATAGTCGAGTTGCGGCAAAGTCCAAATCTCCGGGCGGTCGCTGCCGCCGGTGAGACTGGTGGTGACCAGATGGCCGAACACGTCGTTGGTGTGCAGCCATCCGCCCAGGACGCCATGCCACGCGGCGACATTGGTCGAATTGAGAAACGAATAGTCGTTGTCAATCTCATTGAAGAACTCCCACGCAAACAAATTCTGGCTGTAGCCGTAGCGCGCGATGAGATAGCGCAGCCGTTTCTGATAGAGCGTTTGCGCGGTGGAATTCGTGAAGAAATCATTCGCCTGCACGCAAGGGCCGCCGTTGGTGATGTTGTACGGATTCTGCGGCCAGTAATTGTTTCCGCCCCACGTGGGGTCCGGCTGGGTGACAAACATGCCGTGATAATCCAGCGTGAGCAGCAAATAAATCCCGCGCTGTTCGGCCAGCTGGAAGACGTAATCCAGGTCCCACGCCGGCTGAAGGGCGTAGTTCGTGAGCGTGGCTGCGGAGTCTTCAATGCCGAACTCCCACGGGTCCATCCAGACGCGGGCATAATTCTCCCCGGCCGCCTGCATGTTCGTAAACCAGGTGTCGTAGCTGTAGGTGCCCGGTCCGTCGCCCCAGCCCACGTCTTCGCCGATCAACCTCAAGGGCTGGCCGTCACCGGTTTGAAAATATTGCCCGCCGGGCGCGATGCCGGCGTAACCGAAGCGGGCCGGCGGCACATTCGTTGGCACGCTGAAGTTTGCCAGAACCGGCGCGCCGGAAATCTGGTCATTCGTCCGAACGGTGAGGGAAACCGAATAGCCGCCGCTCTGGGGCGGTGTGTAGCGAAGCCGCCAGCCGGGCGCGCCGGTTGGAGCGTCACTCTCGTATCCGCCGGACAGGGAACGCTGGTAAGCCTGATACCAGAAAGCCGGAACGGTCGTCGTCTGCCCGGAGGGCAACGTGAAGGTCGCGTCCAGCCGGATGCTGTCGGGATCGAAGGGATTGCCGAAGGCGGGCACGTTGGTGATGTTGAATTCGAGCCGCTGCCAGAGTTGTGGAGAATTTAACGGGACGATTTGAGGCGCCGGTTGTGCGAAGCCGGATGTGCTTGCCGAAAAGGCGAGAACCGCCGCAAAAGCAAGGATTCTCGCGTGTGGATACACACAGAAAGCATAACCCAAATTCGACGAATCGTCAATAAAACGGCCGGAAATTGGCACAAAATCCGCTCATTTACCGGCGTGTACGATGGGCCTAAACCTGAAAATCCTTTGCCCGCCCCCGCAGAATCCCCCGGCGCGGGCGCGGGTCTTTCGCGGTCGTTGGCGCTGAATTTCGGCGCCAGGCTCAGCGCCCTGATGGACCGTCCGATTCCGGCGGAATTGCTCAAGGACCCGGAGCAAACGCGCCGGGCGCGGCTGGTGACGCGCTTCGGGGTGCTCGGCTCGCTGTTCGGCTTCACGTACGCGTTGTTTTATTTCCTCATCGGCCACAAATGGGGGGCGCTCATCGTCCTTTGCTGCAGCACGGGTGTGGCCACGACGCCCTTTCTGTTGCGCTGGAAAAAATCCGTGGAACCGGCGGGCAACCTGCTCGCCTTGACTCTGACGCTCGGCTTCAGCGGATTGTGCCTGGTGGAAGGCGGCGTGCATGGCCACGCGATTGCATGGCTGGTGAGCGTGCCGCTCTGCGCGCTGCTGCTTGTGAGCCGGAAATGGGCGCGCCGCTGGGCGGTGATTGCATTTTTTGCCGGCGCGATCTTTGCGGCTGTTGATCTGGCGGGCATCACTCTCACGCCCATGTACGATCCGAAATGGGCGTCGATTGTGTCCGTCGCGGGGTATCTCGGGCTGATCCTGTTCATGTTCATCCTGGGGTTGATATTCGAAGTTGGCCGAGCCCAGTCTTTCGCCAAAATGCAGGAGGCCCTTGCCGAACTCGCCGCGTCGAATGCGCGGTTGACGCATCTCAACAACGAGAAAAACGAGTTCATGGGCATCGCCGCCCATGATTTGCGGAACCCGTTGTCCGTCATCGTCGGCAGCACGGAATTGTTGAGAACCACGCAAGACCCCGCCCGGGTGGAAAAAATGATCAAACTGATCGCCTCCGCCGCCCTGCGGATGCGCGATTTGGTCACCAATCTGCTGGACGCGAATGCGATTGAACAGGGCAAGTTCACGTCGAACATCGAACGCTGCAACCTCCGCGCACTCGTCGAGCAAAGTGTCGATCACAACCAGGCTTCGGCGGCCCGCAAGGGCATCGCCATCCGCGTTGGTACGTCCGACGGCCTTTGGGCCAAGGCCGACCGCGCCGCGACGCTCCAAATCATGGACAACCTGATTTCCAACGCGGTGAAATATTCGCCGCCGAACACCACCGTCCATGTGCATACCCTGCCCGAGGCGAACTGGATTCTGGTTTCCGTGCGGGACGAAGGCCCGGGCATCAGCGAGGCGGACCAGAAAAAAATGTTTCAGAAATTCACGCGCCTGAGCGCGCGGCCCACGGGCGGCGAATCCTCCACCGGGCTGGGCCTGTCCATCGTCAAGCGCCTCGCCGAGGCCATGTCCGGCTCGGTTCAATGCCAGAGCGTCCTCGGTTTTGGCGCCACCTTCATCCTGCGTCTGCCGGTCTGGCCCAAGGACCTTCCCGAACCCGCCGCCACCGTGACCGTCAATTCCCGGAGCACGACCCCGTCGCCCAACCCTGCCTCGCTGTTCGAGTCGCGCAACTGAGCGGCTTCCCGCGCGGATCCTTCCGGAAAATTCATTCGTTGAACCCGCCTGCTTCGACTATTCTTGGCCGCGTCGCATGGAAAGTCCTGAACCAATTGAATCCGGCGCAAGGCCTTCAACGCCGCATCGCCGCCGCGTCCGTTACCGCGGGACGCATCCGCGGCGTTTCGACGAGAAATACAAGGAGCACGACCCCGCGCGCTACGCCGGGGACGTCCAGAAGGTCCTGGACAGCGGCAAGACGCCGGCGGGCAGTCACCGGCCCGTTTGCGCGCGCGAAATCATGGAAGTCCTCGCACCCCGGCCGGGTGAAATCGCCGTGGACGCAACGCTCGGCTACGGCGGTCACGCGCTGCAAATCGCCCGCGCCCTCCTGCCGAACGGACGCCTGTACGCACTGGACGTTGACCCCATCGAACTTCCCAAGACCGAAGCCCGGTTGCGCGCCGCCGGCATTCCCGCGGCGGCGCTGGTCGTGCGCCGGACAAATTTCGCCGGCCTGCCGCAACTGCTCGGCGAAGAGGGGGTGGCGGGCGTTGACCTCGTCCTGGCAGACCTCGGCGTTTCCTCGATGCAACTCGACGATCCCGCGCGCGGCTTTTCGTACAAGCTAGATGGTCCGCTGGATTTGCGGATGAACCCCGGGCGCGGCCAATCGGCGGCGGCATTGCTGGCCCGATTGAAGGAGCAAGATCTGGCCGCATTGCTGGAGGAAAATGCCGATGAATCCCGCGCCGATTTAATCGCGCAGGCGGTGTGCCGGGCGCAGGCCCGGAACCCGATTCTCCGCACCGGCAGGCTTGCGCGGGTCATTCACGAAGCGTTGTCGCGCACAGCGCGTTCGAAGGAGGACATCGATGCCGCCGTCCGCCGCAGTTTCCAGGCGTTGCGCATCGCCGTGAACGACGAATTCGGCGCGCTCGAAACTTTTCTCCACCATCTGCCGGCATGTCTCAAGCCGGGCGGCCGCGTGGCGATTCTGACGTTTCACTCCGGGGAAGACCGCCGCGTGAAAAGCGCGTTCCGCGATGGCGCGCGCAACGGAGTTTATTCGGCCGTCGCGCGGGACGTCATCCGTCCCGGTGCGGAGGAGGTCCGCGCCAATCCACGCGCCGCCAGCGCAAAATTGCGCTGGGCCGTTCGCGCCTGATTCAACCCGGGCCACAGCGGCCCCGGCATCGCAAAAAAAATCGGGCGCGCCCGAAAGCGCGCCCGTGAGAATCCTGGCTTGATGCAAACCTAGTAACCCGCCATGGGCGTCGTCGGACTGGTGGTTTGCGCCGTGGCGGCCGCCTTGTCCGTCGCGGTCACCGGGGCGATCCGGTTGACGATGTTGATGCCGTTCACGGTGTCGTAGCTCAGTTCACAGGCCTCACCCGGATGCAGGTCCTTGAGCCGGCTGCTCAACTTCCCGTTGAGGACAACGACGCAGTCGTCCCCGAGGTGGAATTTTTTGTCGCCCAGCAACGGTTTGCCGGCGGTGATGGTGCGGTCCGCCAGGTTGACGGTGTCCAGCGTGCCGGTGAACTGCTGGCTGGGCTGTTCAATCCAGCGGGCAACCCAATGGCCGGCCGGCGTCTCGTAAACCACCGTCACGTGGCTGCCGGGTTTGATGTCGTCGAGCGTGCCGCCCGCCTTCGCGCTGAGGGTGACTCCGCAATTGTCCGCAATGCTGAATGATTTCGTCGCGCCGTGATGCCGGATCGACAGGGTGTGGTTTTTTTCGTCAACGGCCGACACTTCACCGGTGTAAAACAACCGGTCCTGCGTGACCCGGTCGGCGACCAGCACTCCATCGGCATCACGATAATTCACGGTGACCCTTTGGCCCGTCCGGAATTGGTCCAGCGTTGCGCCGGTCATGTTGTCCACGGCCAGGGCGCAATTCTCGCCCAGCGCGAAGGTTTTCGTGAACAGGATCCCCTGGATTTTCAGGACCTTCTCCTTCGCATCCAGGGCAGTGATGGTGCCGGAGGAGGTCTTTTCGTTCGCTGCCAGTTTGTCATCCGCGAACGCGGAGGCCGCGCAGGCGGAAACCAGGACGGCGAGCCCCACCGTCCTTGCCGCTCTTTTCATGTTCGTATTCATAATATATTGGAAAGTCGCGAAAGCGCGTCTGTTCAATCAACCCCACCGTCCCGCCTTCAAAACGCCCCGTTGCAAGCGCTTATAATTATAATGCAATTGCGGTCAAAAGGCAACCCGCCCGCAGGCCTCTGTCAGCCAATGTCCACCCAACCAGTCATTTTCCTTGCCAGCGGACGTGGCAACTTGGTTACTTGGCACGGCGAAAGCTAGTTTTTTTGTCGAGTTGTGCGAAATCATCTGAAGGCAACAGTTGTATCAGCTTTCCAGCAGGTTTTTCCCGGTCACCGGCGGCGCCCGGCCGCCGGCGGATTGCCCACGGCGTAAGGCGGCCAGATGGAACCCAATCACCTCAAGATTTTATTGATCGAGCATGAGGCTGATTTCGCCCGGCTCATCAAAGGAGTGCTCGAGGAGGCGAAGGGCGCGAGCTTTGAAGTGGTCTCCGCGGCGAAGATGGAGGAAGGCCTGGCCCGGCTCGCCGAGGGCGGGTTTGATCTCGTCCTGATGGATTTGTCGCTTCCCGACGGCGCCGGCCTGGCCAACATCAAACGATTGGAGGCGGAGGCGCCCCGCGTCCCGGTCATCGTTCTCGGTCATGTAAGCGACGAAACGGTGGCCATCGAGGCCGTGCACGAGGGCGCGCAGGATTATCTCGTGAAAAGCCAGTTGAATCCCCAGTTGCTGGGCCGCGCCATCCGGTACGCCGTCGAACGCCAGCGGGCCGACGCCGCCCTCATGGAAGCCGAGGAAAAGTACCGCGGCATCTTCGAGAACATCGTGGAGGGAATTTTCCAAACCAGCCCGGACGGACAATACATCAGCGCGAACTCCGCGCTGGCGCGGATTTACGGCTACGGCTCCCCGGAAGAATTGATGAACAGCGTCCGGGACATTGCCCGCAAGCTGTATGTCGAGCCGGGCCGCCGGTCGGAGTTCATCCAGCTCATGCAGCAGACCGACACCGTGACTAATTTCGAATCGCGCATTTACCGCAAGGACGGCAGCATCATCTGGATCGCCGAAAATGTCCGCGGCGTCCGCGATCCCCAGGGCCGCCTGCTGCATTACGAAGGCACGGTCGAGGACATCACCCAGCGCAAGCTGGCCGAGGAAAAACTGCGCGATTCGGAGGCGTTGTATCATTCGCTGGTGGAGACCCTCCCGCAGAGCATCTATCGCAAGGACCTGGAGGACCGTTTCACCTTCGTGAACCAGTTGTTCTGCTCGGCGCTGGACCGCGCCGCCGCCGAGATCCTGGGCCGGACGGACGCGGATTTTTATCCGCCGAAACAGGCCGCGAAATACCAGCGCGAAGACCGGCGCGTCATTGAGACGCGCAAGACTTTCAACGCCGTGGAGGAACGCACCCTGCCCGGCGGCGAGAAAACCTACGTTCAGGTCGTCAAGACGCCGCTGTACGACGCCCACGGCAACGTGATCGGGTTGCAGGGCATTTTCTGGGACATCACCGAGCAGAAGCGGGCCGAGGAGCAGATCCGGCAGGCGACGGCGGAGCTGGGCCGCAGCCGCGAAGCGTTGCGCAAGAAAAATGACGAGATGGAGGAGGACCTCAAGATGGCGCGGGAAATCCAGCAGACCATGCTGCCCCAAAAATATCCCTCCTTTCCCCGGAGCGCGCCCGCCGGCGAAACCCGGCTTCGCTTTTCGCACCGGTATCTTCCCACCGGCGCCGTCGGCGGGGATTATTTCAATGTTCTTGCGCTGTCCGACACCGAGGCGGGCGTGTTCATTTGCGACGTCATGGGCCACGGCGTCCGGTCCGCGTTGATCGCGTCGATGGTCTGGGCCTTGGTCGAGGAACTCAAGCCGCTCGGCGGCGATCCCGGCAAGCTGCTCACGCATCTGAACCGCGACTTGTGCGCCATCCTGAAGCACACCGGCTCGCCGACGCTGACCACGGCGTTTTATTTGGTGGCCGACTCCGCCACCGGCCAGGTACGGTACGCCAACGCCGGTCATCCGAAGCCGCTGCTCGTGCACCGGGCCACGGGCGCGGTGGAACCGCTCGGCAATGGCGGCGGCAAGCCCAATGCCGCGCTCGGCCTGTTTGAAGACGCCGTCTACGAATCCACGCGGCGTCCCTTGTCCGAGGGCGACCTGATCATGCTCTTCACGGACGGCCTGTACGAAGTCGAGGGACGCAACCAGGTGCTTTACACCCATGACATGCTGGTCCAGGCGGTGGGCGCCCGGGCGAATCTGCCGGCCGCGGAATTATTCGACGAATTGCTAGCCGAAATCCGTCAATTCGCCCTCGGCCAGGATTTCGTGGATGACGTTTGCCTCGTGGGAATGGAAGTGGCCGAGAAAAAGTAAAGCCTCCCCGCCGGCAAACGGCCCGTCTCTACTTGCCTTGAAGGATGTTCAAGGCATTCGTTTGCGGGGGTGAAGGAATGAGGACCGTCAAAGTCCTGGCCAGCGAATCCACCTGCTCCTCGGTCAACGGTCCGCCCGCCACCGAGCCGAATGCCGGCATCAACGTCCCCGGCTTTCCGATGGTGATGATCATTTTCCAGAAAGCGTAATCCGTCGGATGATTCAGGGCGCGCAGGTCGGGAACCATGGTGGCGCGCGACTCGCCCGGACCCCTCGGGTCATGGCAAATCTCGCAGGCGGCCACGAACAGTTCCTGGCCCATCTTGCCGGAGGCCGGGGCCGCGTGGCAGGTCGCGCAAGAGCTTTTGAACACCCCCTGACGGTCCGTCACCGCCAGTTGCAAGTTGCGCGCACGCATGGCTTCCGTGCTGTCCGGCATGTGGACGGTCACAGCCAGCACCTGGTTGGGAAGGCCGCCCGCGAAAATCGTAATGGTCTTGGCAAACGTGCCGGCTTTTCCCGCCAGGTTCACCGAGATCGTCATGCTGTCATTCGTGTGACCTGCCAGATGCCACGGACGCGGCGGGGTTCGCGCCACGGTGCAGCCGCAGGACGTCTGCACGTTGTTGATCACCACCTCCGAGTCCGACGTGTTCGTCACGTTGAAAGTGAAATCCGCGGTCGGTTGGCCCGGGACCGGCGACGTTTCCTTGGTCATCGAATCCCAC
>Ga0181516_10003199_pt1 | contig 11119 bp, 8 predicted proteins | sample PEATcosm2014_Bin_25_FD_121104 | JGI IMG/M metagenome (GOLD analysis project Ga0181516, IMG submission 121104) | Peatland microbial communities from MTU Mesocosm Facility, Houghton, MI, USA - PEATcosm2014_Bin01_10_metaG | ecosystem: Environmental > Terrestrial > Soil > Wetlands > Peat | place...
CGCCGCAAACGATCAAAGGGCCATGAAGTGGAGGTCCCTGCTTACGCTGCCATTCGTGTGTTCGCTACTCTGAATTGATTTGGTCCCGCCTGCAGCCGATTCTGTTCATCTTGTTTTGGTGCTCTTTGGTCAGGTGGAATTGATTGTCGATTAGGAGGACCAAGGTGGAGCGATACGAGCATATCCTGCGGGTGTTTCAGCATGGCGCTATGTCTCGTGGCCGGCGGATCAGAGAGGAGCCGCATCTACGCCATGCGATCGGATACGGCAGAAGCGTACACCGATGGAGCACGATCGATCTTCATTCACACCCGGTACGCGGCAAGCAAACTGTTGACGAGGTCTTTGTCGATTTCCATATCTGTTCCCCTCCAGTATCCAGGAACAGACGCTTACACAGAAATCAAAACACCCCCCAGCAGACTATCGAAACGTAAGCTGAAATGCCCGAGTTGAATGTCTCTCTATAGAGTCCCAGCACTTTCCAAAGAATGCTTGAAGGTCAGCCCATCGAGTGGCATCGATTTCTAGCAGGAATCTCTTAAGACTCTCGTCTACTTCAACTCCGCTTACAAAGTCCCAGACAAATCCTACGGAAATCTCAGCAACCCAAATCCAGCATTCCAAATCACGCCTTGCAGCGTGTTCATAGAAAAAGGGGTCAATGAGCGATTTGCGCGGGTCATCGGTATGCCAGTATGCGACGAAAAGTATTCCCTCCGGAAATGGCTTTTCTTTAGCAACGTAGATTTGGAGCTTCCAACGGGTCGTCATGTCCCTCTGCTTAATTGAGTCATCTACAAGACCGTTCCGTCTTGTCCTTGGCCAACCTGAAAAGGAGCCTTACACCCCTGACGAAGATTGTATCCATCACCGAACACTTCCAATACTTTCTGACTGATTTGAGGGAGATCTCCGGTAAGTGCGACTTGTCGCAACTGATCCCAGCAGTCGGTCCGTTCGACAAAATCGCGCAGGATGGGGTTGTAGCCGAAATGTCGTCCGCGCTCGTCCTGACCCGGTCGGGGACCTTTAGTAATCTCCAGGTTACCGTGGCAGCGCCAATGTGAGTTATGTCACATCGCGGCTGGCGCGGCAAAGCCGGGTTCGAACGGGGCGTGCGTCGCAGCCAGAGCGTTGCCAAGATCGAATGGGCACCGTTGGGCGCGCTGGTTGCCTCCGGTTTACTCTCGATGCCTGGAAGGACCGTCCGGGGGGCCGGCGCTTTTTCTGCCTGTCGGCTTTCATAGGTAAGACGGAGCGTACATTTGGTACCGCACCAGAATGGTGTCTATAGCGAGCCCCCGCGGCTCAAGAGGGAGGGGCCGCTGTGCTGATTGCAGCTAATTATTTCAATTATTCTTACGATGGCTGTCCCCATTCAGCGTTGGTCACCGTAGATAGAGATTAGGGCACCCGCGCAGCATACCCGGATGTCCATTCCTAGATGACTGGAAAGGGACACATGACACTGACCGCAACCTGGCTGAAGGGCCAGAATCCTCTCTACGACCTACCAATCTCAATAGTGTGGGAAGACGGAAGACCTGCAACCTCCAAGGAATTCCACGCGCATCACGACGACACTCAGGTCCGCGAAGACACAGACGGAAGGCAACAGATCCACATCTACCCGGAGATCGTCGCACAAGTGTATTACTGCCCATTTGGGCGTGTTTGGGGCATGCATGGGACGGAGTGAAGGCGAGGTCGCTGGGCTTGACAGACCCAAATGCGACCGACGAGCAGATCCTCAAAGCGATTCCGTCGACATCGCGTGAAGATCGTTCGTTAATTGTCTATCCACAGCGTGGATGATCCCTTGCCGATACATCGTCTTCCGGCGGGATGATCCACGCCACCATTAGCAGGTTTACCGGGTCCAAGCGCGGTCAAGCGACGGTCATTCATTCACAGATCATCCTTGGACTACGCAAAAATGCACTTACATTGCGGAGAAGGAGGAGAATCCTTGACCACCCAGACGTCCACCAAGACTCGTCGTCGGACCGACCGGACACAAACCAGGAGCGGACAAATCAAAGACATGATAGTACCCACATCCATGGAGCCCTTGCGTCCGCGGAATAGAGCCTCGACGCAACTTCAGCTCCCCATCGGAGAACTTGATATCGCGGCTGTTAAGGCAGCAATCACCGAATGGGTGGTCCCGCTGCTCGTCAAGAAGTTCCTGGTCGAGTCCACCAGCGTTGCCTCGCAGCCTGCTGCCGTCCTGAACCCAAGCTCCAAATTGAACTCCCGCGGGACGAACTGACATGATCCTCAACGATAGTCAAAATCCCCCGGCGGCGACTCCGAATCGCGTCGCAATCTATGCGAGATACTCCAGCGACCTTCAGCGTCCCAGTTCCATTGAGGATCAGATCCGGCAGTGCCGTGACGCCGCCGACAGGAATGGATGGGTTGTCGCGGATGAGTACATCCGCTTCGATTCGGCGACCAGTGGTCGCTCGCTCGTTGGACGCGACGGGCTGGAAGAATTGATTAAGTTGGCGGAGCAGCCTTCGCGGCCCTTCGCAGGGATCGTGATCGATGATACTTCGCGAATCGGCCGTAACCTCTCCGACACACTACCACTAAGCGATTTTTTGGAACACGCGGGCGTCTTTCTGCACTTCGCGAACCAGACGCTGAATTCTCGCGACCCTAACTTCCGGTTACTCTACATCGCATACGGACAGCATGACGAGCAGTACAGCAGGCACCTTGCGGAGTTGGTGCACCGTGGCCAGAGGGGCCGTGTCCTAAAAGGCTTCGTCGGCAGTGGCCGCGTCTATGGTTACAACAACATTCCGATTGAAGACCCGACGCGGAAGGGCCTGTACGGTCGGCCCTGCGTCGAAGCGGTCAAGATGGAGATCAACTTGGCAGAGGCTGCGGTAGTGGTACGCATCTTCCAGTTGTACGTAGCTGGCCTCGGTTGCCGCGCCATCGCGACTTCCCTCAATGCCGAAGGTGTCCCGTCCCCCCTCAAAGGTCAGAGCAAAATGAGGAGGCTCTGGACTACATTCACCATCAGCACAATCGTCTCGAATGAGAAGTATCGGGGAGTTCATGTTTGGAACCGTACAAAGACGATCCGCAATCCAAGGACGCATCGCAGGGAACAACGCCCGCGTCCAAAGTCAGAATGGGAACAGGTGGATGTACCCGCATGGCGGATTGTCGATGAGAAGTTGTGGGAGGCGGCGGTCGTTGCGAACCAGAAGCGCCAAGGCCCAATATCGCGTAAGGTTGGCGGCCTGAACCGCTCCGAGGCAAGCCGTGAGTACATCTTCTCCGGCGTAATGGTTTGCGCTGATTGTGGCGGCAGTTTCAACGTCATCGCCGGCAAGGGAACGGGCGCTCGGTACGGTTGCGTCGCCCATCGTGCTCGCGGCACCTGCCCCAACAAACTCACCATTCTGCGTCGAGTACTAGAAAGTGAGTTGTTGCACACGCTCTCGGAGAGCGTGCGCGATGAGGCGCTTCGTGATTATCTCTCGAAGGAGTTCAAAGTGCAGTTGGCCTCCGCGCTGAAGGCCAGGGCAAGGATGGCGGAAAGGGACGCATCGAGTATCAAGAGCCTACAAGGGCAGCAGGACCATCTACGGAAGCAGGCTGAGAACCTGCTGGACGCTATTGCAGCAACGAACGGTTCTTCCCTCGTGTACGGACGGCTCAATGCAATCGAGTCTCAGATCAAAGTTATCGACGTGCAGCTTACCTCCCAGGTGCCGTTCGCCGTTGCGTCTCCATCGGCAGACGACCTGCGGCATTTCCTGGATCGGGAGATGGGCGACCTTGAGGCTCTGCTTGCAAAGAACCCTGAGGTCGCAAAGCAGAGGGTACTCAAACATGTGGGGAAACTCACCATGGATCCGGTGTACCTACCCCAAGGTCCTACGTACAAGGTTGGAGGAGACGTACGCCTGTTCGTGGGGCATCACAGGGACAATGCAGATGTCGCCCTGGCGCGGATCGCAGGATCGCCCTTGATTACGAAAGGCCGCCGAATACCCGCGGCAGCATAGAGCGTGCGGCGACAAAAGACTGGGCCATACGCGGCCAGGCCGCATGCGATCTGATAGCAGCGTGCGGGTGCCAGGCCGTGAAGCTAAACCACTACATACGGACTTTCAGGCCCTTTGGCAGGGAGGGCGCTGCTATGAGCCGCGTCAAGATTAATGTCAAAGAGCTTCGAACAAGATACTGGACTTAAGCGGGTAGCTATCTACACGCGCTTTTCGAGCGTCATGCAGCGCGAGACCTCAACAGAGGATCAGATCCGCGAGTGTCGCGATGCCGCGCGTAAGCAGGGGTGGGTAGTCCTCGACAACTATATCCGCTCAGATGAGGCCAAGAGCGGACGGTCGCTTCTCGGCAGAACCGGGCTCGATGATTTGATGGCCCTTGCACAGCAAAAGGACTGTCCCTTCGACGGGATTCTTCTCTTCGATACTTCCCGCCTGGGCCGCAACCTGACCGACAGCTTGAGACTGACCGATATTCTGAAGTACGCGGGTGTATTCCTCTATTTCACAACTCGCGAACTTGACTCCCGCGACCCGAGTTTCCGTATGCTCTTCATTTCGTATGGCTCCAAGGACGAGGAGTATTGCGTCGATGCTGCAGCGAGAACTCATCGGGGTCAAGAGGGGCAAGTACTGAAAGGGTTTGTGCCAAGCGGCCGGCTGTTCGGCTACGAAAACGTCGAAGTGCGTCGCGAGGAAGGCAAACAACGACGGCACGGCAGGGGAGCAATTGAGGGCGTAAAAAGAGAGATCATCCCTGAGCAAGCGGCGGTTGTGGTTCGCATCTTCGAGATGTATGTGGCGGGAGCAGGGCGCCACGCGATCGCAATCGCCTTGAACGAGGAAGGAATCCCCTCGCCTGGTATGGTCCTTGGACAAGTCCGTTCCCGGTGGTCCGCCACCACGATTGCTCAGACCCTGAGTAACCCGAAGTATAAAGGCCTCCATATCTGGAACCAGACTAAAGTTGTGCGGAATCCGCTGACGCAGAAAAAGGAACAGCAGAAGCGCCCGGAGTCGGAATGGAAACGTGTCGAGGTGCCAGAATGGAGAATCGTCACGCCAGAATTGTGGAACGCGGCGGCCACGGAAAAAGAGAGCCGGTGGGGCAAAACGGGATGGAAAAAGGGTGGCACAAATCGGACTGCGGAAAGCCGGAGATACATCTTCGCAGGACTTTTGTTCTGCGAGAAATGCGGGTGGCCTTTCATAGCGTTCCGCACGGCCAGAGGTGGCGTCCGTTTTGCCTGCGGCCGATGGCGTTGTGGCTCCTGCTCGAACAACACGAGCATTCTGCTCAGCACAGTTGAGTCGCATCTCTTGCCAGCGATTTCGGAGTGTCTGAACGACACTGTGGTGCGCGACAAGTTGGCGTCAGACTACCACGCCCAGATGGTTTCCCTCTGGAGTGAGCGCGTGGACTCCACCAAGGAGGTCGTGGACTCCGAGGACCAACTCCAGGAAAGGCGTCGCGAACTTAGAAGGAAGGCGGCCAACATCCTTGACGCACTCCAGGACGACGGGAGAAGCCCGCTTCTCACGGAACGCCTGAACGGGATCCAAAAGGAGCTTGCCGAGATAGACGCTGCCCTGGCCACGGTCATGGAAGTGGTCACCCCCCCTCTTCCTGAGGAAGAGACGAAGGTGCTGATCACCCGGAAGTTGGCCGATCTCGATGCCGCGCTGATGGAGCAGCCTGACATCGTGAAACACAGGCTATCTAAGCACGTTGAAGAGTTGCTGATGACCCTTGTGGAGACGCCGGAAGGCCCCAGGTATGAAGTGACGGGCGACATCCGGGTGTTCGCAAGGGGCGATACGGAGGATGTATTGCTTGCATCTTCTCTTCAAAGAAGCTTCAAGCAATACACCCCGTTAAGGTTTCCGTTCAAGGCAACCCTGAACCCCAAGATCGACCGTCCAAGGCGAACCAAAGAGATGGAGGGATCCTGAGCACACCTTGACGAGCAGGTCTCCAGAAAGAGAGGCCGCTCGAAACTGGATGGCTTGCCGAGAATCCGGTAACTGGAACGGCAGAAGCATCGCCGATGCACATTTGGTCAGGTACCGATTCTGGGACTGGATTGCAGAGAAGTCGAGCGCGACTGGCTTTAAGCCGCGCAGTGAAGGCGTTGGTAAATCCAAACGACGGAGAGGGTTGAACCTTGCAAGTGCCATTGAGTTCTTCGTAGAGTGAATCGCCTAGTCTGAGTGGGAATGGCGGCGCTTAATTTACTCGGATAGTTGCACTGCTGTCTGAGCAATTTAACACAAGATTCATGAGACTTCCGGACTTAACCGTTGCCAGCATCGCTTCGGCCAAAATGCTCATGACTGACGGTGGTTTGGCGCCGGACTGAAGGGGAGTAAAGGCGCTATCCGGGCAACCTGCTGTCTCATCGGTTTACAACTTCTGAACGAGATTCCCATGGTACGACAAGTTCATGATGGTACGACAGGGGGAGCAATTGAGCGGTATAAGGCGGACGATGTGAACAGGCGCGATACGATGTGAATAATACTTACGTGCTTTATTTTGTTGTGCTTAATAGGCTAAGTTCATGAGTCCTAAACACTATGAGAAACGATATGGCGGAGAGACTGGGATTCGAACCCAGGTTAGAGTTTCCCCTAAACACGCTTTCCAAGCGTGCGCCTTCAGCCACTCGGCCATCTCTCCGGACCCTTGATTGCAGTCTCCAATTTATCACATACGGGGCGATGTTCCAGCGTTCCACCGGGTTGCCCGAAACGCAAGCCAGGATCGAATCGAGTTCCTTTTTTTCGCGTTTTCCAGAATTCCTATTCCAGCCGCCGCCCGTTTTTTGTCGACCGTAATCTACACAATCTACATACGTTCATCATAATCAATCCATGCAAAAGCACACTACGGCCGCTTTTGGCCTGTATGCCCGCATCTAAGCAGGGATGTGTGAAAGTGAGGAGGCCATTACAGCATGTCGAAAATGAAATATATAGCCTTCGGGCTCTTCCTTGAAGCACTCGTTATGGCAGCATCGCATGCCCAGAACCCGCAGCCACAAACGCAGCCGATGACGCAGGTGGCCGTGGTCCATCCCTGGCCTGAGATGAAGGCCGCGCCGCCCACGCCAATTGCCGAAAAGAAAGTCGAACTTGGCCAGGACACTTGGGATCCGTCGTGGGATCTGATGGTGGAGACGGTTTTGCCGCAGGATCTGCTCACCACGATGCCCGCCCGTGACGTCAAGGACTTCTGCCCTCGCTTCAACAGCATGAGCGAAGGGGACAAGCGCAGTTTCTGGGCCTACTTCTTCCAGGCCCTGGCCGGTGCCGAGGCAGGCCTTGAGCCTACCAAAGACGTACGCCACTCCGAGCCCGAGGTTGCCGTCAAGGACACCGTCACCGGCCGCCCGGTGCGCAGCCAGGGACTGCTGCAACTTACCTATATGGACGCCGAGCGCTACGGGTGCGACTTCGACTGGGATCAGGACAAGCAGTTGGACGAGCACGATCCCGACAAGACCATTCTGCAGCCCAAGAACAACCTTGCCTGCGGCGTCAAGATTCTTGAGAACCAGCTCATCGCGCAGCACAAGCCTCTCCTGGCCAAGTCGAGCTACTGGTCTACGCTGCGGCCCGGTTGGCCGGGGTATCGCGTCTTCGTGAAGCAGATGACCAATGTTCCCGCGGCTTGCGGCCTCAAGTCCGCCCGCGCCGCGAGCCGGACGAATGTGGAGCGCGCCGCCACCGAGGCGGGCAACAGCAGCTCTGGCGAAAACTAAGCTCATTCACACACCCTGCGCCGCAGCCCTCGCTCCGCCGCCCTGTAAAATGAGCACTGCCATGCAGGGGGCATTGTCCATGGATTTGTTCGCCCAGGTGACGGAAGCAGCAGCATTCTTGCGCAACAGAATCGAAAGCGCGCCGGCGCTCGGGCCGGCGCGCATCGGTATCGTGCTCGGCTCCGGGCTTGGCGCCGTTGCCGACTCGGTCGCCCAGCCTGTCATCATCCCCTACGCTGAGATTCCACACTTTCCACAGTCCACGGTGGAGGGCCATTCCGGCCGCATCGTCGCCGGCCTGCTTGGCGGTGTCCCCGTCATCATCCTGCAAGGCCGTGTCCATTTCTACGAGGGCTACTCGCCCGCGCAGGTCACCTTCCCCATGCGCGTACTCGGCGCCCTCGGTCTGCGCGCTGTCGTCCTCACCAATGCGGCGGGCGGCATCGCGGAGGGGTACCGCGTGGGCCAGCTCGTGGCCCTCACCGATCACATCAATTTGATGGGTTGGAACCCGCTGGTCGGCGCCAACGAGCCGCGCTTCGGCTTCCGCCCCGGCGCCGGTTTACGCTTTTTTGACATGACCGCGGCATATTCCCGCCGTCTGCGTGCCATGGCACAAGCCGCCGCGGCCGCAAATGGCGCTACGCTTGGCGAAGGCGTCTATATTGCGGTCTCCGGACCCAGCTTTGAAACCCCCGCCGAGATTCGCGCCTTCCGCGCCATGGGCGCAACCCTGGTGGGCATGTCTACCGTGCCGGAGACGATTGTGGCGCGCCACATGGGGCTTGAAGTGCTCGCCATCTCCTGCGTCACCAACCTGGCGGCAGGGCTGGGAGCCACACAGTTGAGCCACCAGGAAGTGTTTGAGGCTGGCAGGCAGGTGGAGCACACCCTGGCGCGGCTGCTTGAACGCCTCGCTCCCGCCATCGCCGCGGCAGTGAACGAAGAACCGTGATCCCCGCCACAATCCAAACGGCGCAACTCAGCGTCCATTCAGTAGTGGAAAAGGGAAAGTGCCCGATTCTCCGGTCTCTGGATTGGGGCATCTTAACGATCTGCTGACCGTTTTGATTCATTCACCGGCAATTCACACGGGAACTATCAAACTCGCACACGCGTACCGATAAGCTGACAGTGATCATGAAATCCTCCTTGAATTCGATGAAGAGCAAGGCGGCAGGCTGGCTCCGCCAGGGCATCTCGCCCCAGCGCCTCGCCCTCACCCTCTCTCTCGGATTTGCCATCGGATGCATTCCGATTGTTGGAGTCACCACCCTCGTTTGCATCGGCTTGGCCATGGCCCTCCGGCTCAATCTGCCCGCCATTACCGCGGCCAACTATGCGGTCATGCCCTTGCAGGTGGTGCTGATCCTGCCATTTGTGCGCCTCGGCGGATGGTTGTTCAATCTCGGCTCTTCGCATGCGGTGCGGACGGCCTCGCTGATTCACGGCTCACCCATGGCGCTGGTTGCCCAGTTCGGCAGCCTCGCCGGCGCGGCCCTGGTAGCCTGGCTGCTCACCGCCATTCCCACCATCGCGATCCTCACCTTGATTCTCACTCCGCTGCTGCGGCGCGTACCTGCGCTGCACGCCGCCGAGTCCCTTGAGACCGAAGCCGCCGCCTGAAGCAGCAAAGGCAAAAGAATCTATAACTTCCGCTGCCATCCTGTCCCGGAATTCCGCGGCCAAAGCCATCTGTCACCCCGAGCGCCTTCACTCGCGGAAGCCAGATGCGCGCGAAAAATAACAGCCACAGCCAACTGATTCAATTGAGTTTATTGATTTGTCATCCCGAGTGAGCGCAGCGAATCGAGGGACCCGCTTTTTCTTTTGTACCTGCCTTTCCCACGTCTCCCCCCAACACGCTGTCATCCCGAGTGAGCGCAGCGAATCGAGGGACCTGCTTTTTTTTGCCGCTGCCTTTCCCACGTCTCCCCCCAACACGCTGTCATCCCGAGTGAGCGCAGCGAGTCGAGGGACCTGCTTTTTTTTGCCGCTGCCTTTGCCGCGTCTCCCCCCACCACGCTGTCATCCCGAGCGAGCGCAGCGAATCGAGGGACCTGCTTTTTCTCCATTCCCCCGCCGCTTCATGGGGAGCTCATGGACTCATTTTCAACAAGTTACGGATGAGATGACACCCTTCAACGCTTCTATCCATCGAAGCCGACGGTTCCTGCACAGCTTCTCGTCCCGGCGGGACGAGCAGAAAATAGCCCAGGGTGGAAACCCTGGGTTTCCGCGTCCCAACCAACTCGTGCGCCCCGGAGGGTCGCAACGAACCCTTCCGGAATCACCGATCTCGTCGAGGACGTAGGTCGCGTCATGAGGAGCAAGCAAAGCCGCAGCGAACCCGCTGTTCGGGCTCTCCGATTCTTCTCTCAACAGGCGGGTACTTCGCTTGAATATCCATCCGTTCGCCCCCGCTCAGGCTCCGTCCGGCAGCCTCGCTCGCACCGCCAGCACCCTCGCCGTATCCCCCTGGATTCCAATCCAACACCTATTTGTCCAAATTCGCCGTAAAATAGGTGTAAGGTAATGAACAATTAGCCAAGTAGTGACTCTGCGCGATTTCTGCCGATACAGATTGTCGGCGGCCGGCGCGCGGCGGCAACGTTCTCCGGAGAACCATGCAGCATCAGGCCCACGGATCCCCGACCAGCAGTGAGGCGCAGACGGCGCCGCGCCGCTTCGGCGTCCTCTCCGCTGCCGCGTTCGGCCTGGCCACATTTGCGCTCGCCTTCGCCGCCGTGGAGATCGTCTTTCGACTGGTCACCCGCGCAGCCTTCGACGCATTTCATCTGCAACTGATCCTGATCGCTTCCGCGGCCGGCGTCTTCCTTTTTGTGCTGCCCTGGGTCTTCGGCAGGCCCGCGCCGGCCCCCGTTCCGGCGGCGCCGGCTACCGGTTCGTCCCGCGACCTGCTCGACTCCGCCGGTCCCATGATCATGGGCGTTGGCCTCGACGGCAGATTTACCTATGTAAACCCGGCCACGGAACGGCTGCTCGGCTATCACGCGCCGGAACTCCTTGCCATGGCCTACGCGGACGAGATCCTCGCTCCCGGCCAGGGCATGCGGCAGTTGGCGGAGATCCTCAGGTTCAGCGGCCGCGCCTTTCCCGCCAGCAAGGCTCCGGAGGCCATTCTGGGCGCGTTCATGGATTGCATCCGCTCGCTGCCCCCCAGCCAGGTTCCCAGCCTGGACGCGCAGTTCCGCCGCAAAGACGCCTCGCTTTTCCCGGTCACGCTCCATGTCTCGGCCCTGCGCGACAACAGCGGCGAGGTGGTGGGCCTGGTGGCCGTCGCCCTTGACCAGAGCGCCG
>Ga0181516_10003202_pt1 | contig 11116 bp, 6 predicted proteins | sample PEATcosm2014_Bin_25_FD_121104 | JGI IMG/M metagenome (GOLD analysis project Ga0181516, IMG submission 121104) | Peatland microbial communities from MTU Mesocosm Facility, Houghton, MI, USA - PEATcosm2014_Bin01_10_metaG | ecosystem: Environmental > Terrestrial > Soil > Wetlands > Peat | place...
CGGCTGGGAAAGAACGGCGAAGCAACCATGCTTCGTAACAAGACCGGGTGGATCTTCTCCTTTGTTGAGGACCATCATGGCGCCATCTGGATTGCGGCATCAAATGCCCTGTTTGCGTACAAGGACGGCAAGCTCTCCGGGCCATTCGATACCGTGGCGCAAAGCTCGACAGTTACCTCTTTGATTGAAGACCGCCAGCAGAGGCTCTGGGCCGGAGCGGCCGGGGGGCTATTCCGGCTGGACGGCAATGGGTCGGCCATCCGCCTCGATATGCAATCCGCCGTTCCCGCGCTCGCTACTGCCGTTCTTCAGGATAGCCAGGGAAATATCTGGGTGGGAACACAGACTTCAGGACTCGTTCGTCAAACAGACAAGCGTACCTCGACGTTCGATACCATCGCGGGCCTGACCGACAATTTGGTTTTGAGCTTGTTGGAGGACCGCGAAGGCAGCCTTTGGATCGGCACAGCCTCGGGGTTGGATCGGCTGCGCGACACGTCCCTAACTACTTTCACCGCCAGGGAAGGCCTTCCGACGAATCTGGCCAAGTCCGCGATTGCCATGCGCGACGGCAGCCTTACGGTCTTTACCGATAGCGGCGGACTCACCCGCATCGCCGGCAACACAGTTACCGGCTTCAAACAGAATTCTCGCCTGCCCTCCCTGTCAGGCCAGGCAATGTTTGAAAGCAGGGACGGGAGCCTGTGGATCGGCACGCTCAAGGGCCTGAGCCGCATCAAGGATGGGAACCTGACCGTTTACCCCGGTGACGGCCGCTTTTCTCAGGGTTTCATCTCCGCGATTTCAGAAGACGACGAGAGCCTTATCGTCACCAACTCGGAGTCGCGCGTCTTTCGATTCAGGGATGGGAAGACTCTTCCGTTTACCGTTCGGGGCAAGACAACGCCCATCACAAAAGCCGGCACCTATACGTTCACCATTTGTCGCGGTGCGGATGGAACGCTTTGGTTTGGCACAAGCAACGGGCTCGTCAAGATTCCTCCGGCTGGAAACGAGGGGGGAAGCTGGCAACCGAACGTCAAGTTCGATGTCACGTCTATCTTCGACGATTCGCACGGCAGCCTCTGGCTGGGCGGGCGCACTCCAGGACTGGTTCAGTACCGCATCGCCGACGGCCGCGTAACCCGGTACACAAAGGCGAACGGGCTTTTCGATGGCTTTGTGTCGCATGTTCTTGCCGGCGATGACGGCAATCTCTGGATCAGCACCGAGGACGGCATCTACTCGGTGAGCCAAAAGGAGCTTGCGGATTTTGCCGATGGCCGAATAACGTCCGTTGCATCAAGAAAATACTCTCTTGCCGATGGAATGAAGACGACCGAGTCATCCGACGTGACCTCGCAGCCCGCCGGAGCCCGCACCCCGGATGGCAGGCTGTGGTTTACGACCAAAAAGGGCATCGTGGCGGTCGATCCGCGGCATTTGTTGCACAATAGCCTCGCCCCACCGGTCATTGTCGAATCCGTCGTCGCAGACCGAGTGGCGAAGCCGCTCGGCAGCGATGTTATTCTTTCGCCCGGCACAAAGAACATCGAAATTCAATACTCCGCGCTCAGTTTCCGGATTCCGGAGCGGGTGCGGTTCAAGTACCGGCTGGAGGGATACGACGGCGATTGGGTGGATCCGGGTTCCCGCCGCGTGGCGTACTACACGAACCTTCCGCCGGGAAAATATCGTTTTCAGGTCCTGGCGTCGAACGACGATGGCTTGTGGAACAATCTGGGCGCTCAAGTGAACATCGTCCTGAAGCCTCACTTTTACCAGACGAGATTGTTCTACCTCGCCGTTCTTCTATTCGCCATTTTCATTGCATTTGTTGCAAACCGGGTAAGCACGCGTCTCATTCGGGCACGCGCCGATTCGTTGAGCAGGATTGTCGATGAACGGACAATTGCGTTGCGCAAGAGCCAAATCGAACTTGAACAACTCGCCCACTTCGACACACTGACCTCATTGCCGAATCGCCGCCGGTTTTCAGAAGAATTCGGCAAGATGTGCAACGAGGGCTACGGCTACGAATTCGGCTTGCTGCTTGTGGATGTGGACAGGTTCAAGACGATCAACGACACATTCGGTCACGACGCGGGTGACAAGTTTCTTGTCGTGACCGCGCAGCGGCTCGGGTTGGCTGTCCGCTCCACCGACAAAGTGGCGCGGCTGGGCGGAGACGAATTCGCCATCTTGCTGGCCGGAAGGGGCGACGACGACAGCCTTAAGCGCATATGCGACCGCATTGTTGAGAGCTTCTCCGAGCCGGTCTCTTTCCAAAACGGAAGCATCCTGGCGAGCGTGAGCGTCGGCGTTGCGCTGTTCCCTGAAGATGGGGACACGCCGGAGAGCCTGTACAAGTCCGGCGACCTTGCGCTGTATGAGGCAAAGAGGCACGGCCGGAATACCTGGTGCATGTACACGCCGGAATTGCTGAAGACGCCCCTCAACGGAACTCGACCATTGGATCGCATGAGTGAAGAACTTCAACAGCCGGTGGTTTAAGTCGCTATCTTCAACTTTAGCCGGCACCGCAGCGCGATGGAACGAAATCGACCCCGAGGCGTGTGAACCAGGCAGATCGCAGGGAATTCAAGGATAGACCCCCGTGAGCGACGGCCGGGCAGGTTTGCTGCCGGTTCCGACGATCCCGGCCTACGGGAGGGAACCCATTCGCCGTGTGCCGGTTACCATTCAGTGGCGGATTCTGCCGTTCGCTGTTCTGGGTTTGGGTTGACCGCCCCCTCCGGTTACGCTGGTAATGCATTCTCAGGTTGCGGATTTCGTCCGCGAACTTGAGGGGCAATGCCAGGCAGGTAAATGCCGCCGGCGACAAATTCAAATTCTTCAGGAGAGCGCAACACATGGCTAAAGCAGTCAAGTATGCCGAGAAAGCAGCCGTTTACGCAGCCAAGGGCGCGTGGGTGGTTTTTGAGCGTTTCAACCGCATCAGCCCCAATGACTCGTTCACGCCGAAGTGGAGCGATAAACCCCTCCAGAAGTCCTGGCAAAAGGAGAAGCCGCCATTGGGTTGGCCGCGGACAACAGATTCGCTGTGTCCCAAGTGCGTGCCCGAGATCCGCAAGCAGATTCTCGACGGCAAGCTGCCCCACGAAGTGCTGCTCAACGAAAAGGTGGGCGAGATCAAGGCGCAGATCATCGAGCGCGACGGCAAGATCCTTATGGTCAAGGATTGCCCCAAGCATGGGCACTTCGAAGACGTGATGTCGATCGATACGAAATTTTTCAAGCACCTTGAAGAGAGCTTTCCCGGACGCGACATGCGCGCTCACGGCAAGGGCGACGAGAAGCTGCACAACCATGGCACGTCAACTGTTACGCACGGACGCGGCTCGGTGCTTACCATCGACCTGACCAACCGCTGCAACATGATGTGCGATCCGTGCTTCATGGACGCCAATCAGGTCGGCTTCGTCCACGAGCTTACGTGGGACGAGATCAAGACCATGCTCGATAACGCCATCACCATCAAGCCCAAGCGGCAGATGAGCGTTCAGTTCAGCGGCGGCGAGCCTACGCTGTCGCCTTACTTCCTTGACGCCGTGGCCTACTCGCGCAAGGTTGGGTATAACAGTGTGCAGGCCGCGTCGAACGGCATTGAATTCGCCAAGAGCAAGGAGCTTTGCCGCGCCGCTGCCGAGGCCGGACTGCGCTATGTTTATCTGCAATTCGACGGAATTGGCAACGCAGCCAACTCGCACCGCAAGGTGGGCAACCTGTTCGACGTGAAGTTGCAGGCGATTAACAATCTGCACGAAGCAGGCGTGGATATTGTTCCGGTGACCACGATCATAAACGGCATTAACAACGAGCAGGTTGGGCGCATCATCGAGTTCGCGCTCGACAACCCAAAGAAGATCAGCTTCCTCAGCTTCCAGCCGGTCAGCTTCACGGGGCGCGACGAGGACATCACGGACGACCGCCGCATTGCGCAGCGCTATACCTTGAGTCATATGGCGCACGACGTTAAGAATCAGGTGGGCATCGGCGAGCCCGAGCGCGACTGGTTCCCGATCAGCTTTATGAGCACCTTCTCCGACTGGGCCGACCTGATTCACGGGCCGACCGCCGAGTGGGGCCAGCTCTCTTGCGGCTGCCATCCCAATTGCGGCATCGGCATGGCGCTTATGATCGACAAGGAGACCAAGGAATCCGCGCCGGTAACCGCGTTTCTTGACATGGGTCAGGTAGCCAAGGATTTGGCCAAGGTCAACGACGCCGCCCGCGGCAAGACGCTTTCATTGATTGGCCTTGGGCTTTCGCTGCTGAGGAACTACGATCCCTTCCAGGCGCCGACTCACTTCAAGATCACCGACATGATGAAGAAGATGGACAAGACCTTCAACGCCACCGGCAAGGACTACGGTAGCGTGAAGGGCGACCGTACGCTCGAGGACATCAAGAAGCGCCGCGCCGACCGCTGGAATTTTTTGTTCATTGCCGGCATGTGGTTCCAGGACCTGTTCAACTACGACTTCAGGCGCACCGAGCAGTGCATCATCCCTTACGCCACGCAGGAAGGCGAGATCAGCTTCTGCGCTTACAACACCGGCGTAGGTTGGCGCAACATTATTGAAAAAATGCACATGACGGCGACTCTGACCAAGTGGTACGAGGAGCACGGCCGCCACGAGATTTTTGCCGGCGGCAAGAAGGTTGGTATGTCGCAGGTTGGCCACGAACTCAAGCTGAACATGGCCCACGTCAACTCCGAAGCCAACCATACATTGGATGACTTAGGCATTGCCAAGAACTCCCGCGAAGAGAAGCTGCGGGCGAGAGAAGACAAACTCAAGGCCGAAGCCGAGAACGCGCGCATGGCCAAGCTCTATCGCGAGCACGTGCTGGGCGAAAAGCCGGTCGAAGGGCTGGTTCGTTTGGATTCCATCCGTCCCGCCTCAAACAACGGCACCTCGCCCATCAACCGGCAACAGGAAGTCGAGCCAGTGGCTGGCGACTGATTCCCTTCCAGATTCAAACAACATCAAAGGCCGTTCCCGATGGGAACGGCCTTTGACGTTCGAGGCTACCGGATCGACGTAATCGTTCGAACTAAGTCAACTTCCCAATCAGTGGTCTTCTGGGTCTATGATTGAGATTTAGTTCCGGGGAGGTTTTTATGGGCGACAATCAAATCATTGGCGGCAGGCATGGACGCCGCGAATTTCTCAAGGCAGGCGGGGCGGTGACTGCCGCGCTGCTGGCGCCTTCCGCGCTGGCGGCGGAGACCGGGAAGACGCTGCCCACTCTGCCCTCGAACCCGGTTACGCCGACGGCGATGCCCACGCGCAACCTGGGCAAGACTGGGTACAAAGTTGGCATCTTCTCGCTCGGCGGCCAGGCTGCGCTCGAGCACGCGAATAACTTCGACGCCGCCGTGCCAATCATCGAGCGTGCGCTCGACCTGGGCGTGAATTACATTGACACTTCATCGATCTACGGCGGTCCGCAGCGCTGGAGCGAGCAGTATGTCGGCAAGGTGATGGCGCACCGCCGCAACGAGGCGTTCCTCGCGACCAAGACCAAAGAGCGCACCCGCGACGATTCCATGCGAATGATCGAGAAGTCGCTTCAACTGCTGCAAACGGATCACGTGGACCTGTGGCAGTTGCACGATATCGGCACTATGACAGATGTGAATGCAGTCTTTGCCAAGGGCGGCGCAATGGAAGCGCTGATCGAAATGCAGCAGCAGAAGGTGGTGCGCTTCCTTGGCCTAACCGGGCATTATCGTCCCGACGCGCTCATGGAAGGCATCCAACGCTACCCGTTCGACACGATCTTGATGGCCATGAACGCGGCCGATCCGCACCACTTCAGCTTCAATGAAGGCCTGTTGCCGTTGGCCGTCGAGCGCCAGATGGGCATTATCGGCATGAAGATTCCGGGGCGCGGACGGATTCTTTCCACATGGACGCCGCCGCCTATCGAGGAGCAGAAGCACTCGTGGGAGGGGATGACTTTCCAGACGGATCGATCGGGCACGCTGACCATGCGCGAGGCGATGTACTACACTCTGTCGCGGCCAGTGAGCACGGTCATCGTCGGCTGCGACACGATTGCGCAGCTAGAGGAAAACGTGCATCTGGCGCGTGAGTTTACGCCGCTAAGCGACAAGCAGGCGACGGAGTTGGTGGCGCGAGCCGAGCCCGTTGCCAAGCCGTCGCTGTTCTTCCGATTCTACGACCGGCCTTAACCACCTGCGCTGGGGCAGACGCCGCTTGCGCGGCTGGAGTGAGGACGCAGCGGCGGCGCATCTGGCCAGTCAACGCCGGAGGAAGGAGACCATGTTCGTCCAGGCCAATTTTCCGGCCCCTCTTACTCGCCTGGCCAAGGGCCAGACCAATCCGTAGGTGATCGCCTGCGAGATGAAAGCGTGTTCGTGTCCCGTGCAGCAAGCTAGCCCTCGGTGAAGCGGGGATAGCGAGCTAGCAAGTTAGCGCCGGCGCACGCCGCATCTTCCCTCGCGGTTCGACAAAGCCGGTGGACGACCGAAACCACGCAATGAGCGCTTCAGAGATGATTGATGAGCGAGGCGATGCAGGCGGCGCCGAAGCCGTTGTCGATGTTGACGACGGAAACATTCGGCGAGCAGGTGTTCAACATGCCGAGCAAGGCGGCCACTCCGCCAAACGATGCGCCGTAGCCGACGCTGGTGGGAACGGCGATGACTGGGGCGTTAACCAACCCTCCAACCACTGTAGGCAAAGCGCCTTCCATGCCGGCGCAGACAATGAGGACGCGGGCTGATTGCAGGCCCTGCTTTTGCGCGAGCAGGCGATGAATGCCAGCCACGCCTACGTCGGCGATGAGCTCGACGGTGTTGCCCATGAGGCGCGCGGCGACTACGGCTTCCTCGGCTACGGGCAAATCGCTGGTGCCGGCGCAGACTACGGCGATGGTTCCCTTGCCGGAAACAGCGGACGCCTGTGTGAGTGTGATGGAACGGGCGGCTTCGTGGAACTCGGCGCGGGATTCGATATCTAGGACGGCATTGAACATTTCGCGCGTGGCGCGAGTGGCGAGAACATTGCCGCCGGCCTGGGCCATGCGGGCGAAGATGGCTGCTACCTGCGCGGCGGTCTTGCCGGCGCCGAAGATCACTTCAGGCATGCCGGTGCGAAGGGCACGATGATGATCGATCTTGGCGAATCCTAGATCTTCAAAAGGAAGATCGCGGAGGCGGTCGAGGGCTTCGTTGACAGGGGTGCGGCCCTCGCTGACTTCGTTGAGCAACGTTTCGATGCGATGGCGATCCATCAAAGCCCTTCCTTGATCCTAATGCCGGAACTGTTGGCCGCTTCGATCTCCGCATAGGCCAGCATGGCCTCAAGCATGACTTGCTTGAGCGGAACCGCGTGCAGCGTCGCGAGCAAGCGGCAATCTTCATATTCAGGTGAAGCGTTGGCGACTCTGCCATTGGGCCAGCGCGCGATCTTGATGCGGACTTCGCCGCGCGGGGTATGCACGGTGAGGAATTCACGTGCCAGCGCCAGCTTGTTTTCGAGCCTCCAGCGCAAGCCGATAGTGGTGGTTTCGCGAAAAAGAATGTCGCGCAAGCGGGGCACGAGATTGGGATGGGAAAGAACGGTGATCTGCACGCCGGCGCGGCCCTTCTTCATCTGCACCGAGGCGCGATAGACATCCCATGCGCCGGCATCGAGCAGCATATCGCTGACATACGCGAGGACCTGCGGGTTGCAGTCGTCGATGACGGTTTCAATGACGGCGATGGATTCATTTTCATCGGGCCGCGCGGTCTCTCGCTCGCCAATCAACAGGCGCAGCAAGTTGGGTTGGCCTTGTGTCTCGCGGCCGCCCGCGCCGTAGCCTGCGGCCTTGACACGCATGGGCGGCAGCGGCTCGTAGTAGACATTCAACATGCGAAGGATCGCAGCGCCGGTGGGGGTGACGCGCTCCATTGGCTCGCCGGCAGCGTAGATTGGCGCATCGGCAAGCAGGGCGAGTGTGGCTGGAGCGGGCACAGGCAGGGTTCCGTGCTGGCAGACTACGGTTCCGCTACCCACGTTGAGGGGCGATGCGAGCCAGCGATCGATCGCGAGCGATTCAGCACCGGCCGCGGAACAAACGATATCGACGATAGTGTCCACCGCGCCGACTTCGTGAAAATGCACGCTCTCAATAGGGATTGAATGAATGGCGGCTTCGGCCTCACCCAGCAGTTGGAAGGCGCGGATGGAGCGATCTTTGACGACGTCGGCCAGCGATGCGGAACGAATAATTTCAAGGATCGTCGACAGGGGACGATGTGCGGCATGGGCAGTGTATTCGTGAGGAGGCGCGGAGGAGTGCGCCTCATGGGAATGATCGCCATCAGTGGTTTTCGGTTTGGATTCGTGGCCTCCCACCCGTTCCGTAGAAGGCCGCGGAATGGATGGGGTACCCAGTTCTTCGTGCGGGTGCGGCTCATGCGTATGCGAGGAGTGATCGTCGTGGGAGTGAGCCGGCCCGGTTGACGACTGTTCCGGAGCGATGACGTCGACCTTTGTGGCTGCCAGCCCACCGCGGCTCACCTTGCGCATCTGAAGGCGCGCATCGACACCAAGCGCGGCTGCCGCATCTTCAAGAACTGCGAAAGGAACGCCCGCATCGACGAGGGCGCCGAGCAGCATGTCGCCGCTGATGCCGGAAAAGCACTCTAAATATCCAATACGCATTGCCTAGTGATTTTAAACTGTTGGCGATGCTTTATGCGCCGCGCCGGGCAAGAACATCCGCGGGCAAGATTGCGTTCATTGAGCCGGAGCGAAAGCCGACGCAATCGAGGGTGACGTATTGGAATCCTGCCTGTTTGAGGGCAGCGGAGATGGTGTCGAGCATATCGATCGCCAGGGCGCGGGGCAGCTCGGCGCGAGCAATCTCAACGCGAGCGAGCTCTCCGTGATGGCGGACGCGGAACTCGCGGAAACCCAATTGACGCAGGCTTTCTTCGGCTCTCTCCACCTGCTCAAGCACCTCGCGGGTTACGGTACGGCCGTACTCGACACGCGAGGACAGGCATGGCGCCGCGGGGCGGTCCCATAGGGAGTAGCGGGCCGCTTTTGCAAGCGCGCGAATTTCTAGCTTTGTGAGTCCGGCATCGGCCAGAGGAGCCAAGACGGCGTGTTCCGCGGCGGCACGCTGGCCGGGACGAAAATCGCGCGTATCGTCCGCGTTCATGCCATAGGCGATGCGGGCAAAGCCAAGCTTGGGGCCCAAGGCTTCCATCGTCCGAAAAAGCTCGTCTTTGCAGTGGAAGCAGCGATCGGCGTCGTTGCGCTGATATTCGGGCCGGTCCAATTCCTCAGTTGCCACAACGTGCAGCGGGATCTGTTGCGCGCGGGCAAAGGCGCATGCCTGTTCCATGTCGCGGCGGGCAAGGCTGGGCGAATCGGCCAACACTGCGATCATGCGAGAACCCAGGACGCGGTGTGCCGTGGCTGCCAAAAATGCCGAATCAACGCCGCCAGAGTAGGCGACCATGAGGCTTTCCAGTTGCCGAAGCCGATCTTCAAGGGCGAGCAGCTTTGACGCAGTGCCGGAAGCAACGGCGCCTTCGGGATCTATCCGGGCATGATCGAATTCGGGGGAATTCGTGTGTACGCTTGCCGCCATAGTGGAAATTATAGCCCGCTGCCACTCTTAGATGCTGTTTTGCCGGCCGGGTGCGCTGTCGCAACTTGCTATGCTGTGTTTTGCGCCTACGCAATCATGAAGCGGAGCTACAAATTAATATGTTTTAAATCTCTACGGATTCCCACCCATCGGACATCCGCCGCGGTGGACCTCCGATGGATGGGGCGCGGTTTCATTCCTTGCGGATCGACAACGCCGGTGGACGACTAAAAGAATGAACAACGACACGCTTCAACTTTGGTTCGCGTATCCAGACGATCTTCTTGTGGAAGGAGTCACTCAGGCTTGCGAGTTGCTGCTGAGCGAAGAGGAGCGTGCACGGTGGCAAGCGTTCAAGTTTGACAGGCTCCGCCGCGAATATCTGACGACGCGGGCTCTGGCGCGAACCTCTCTTAGCCACAACCATCCTATTGCTCCAGAGGCCTGGCGCTTCAGGTTGAATGCTTACGGCAAGCCCAGCGCTGATCCGGCACATCGCCTGCATTTCAATTTATCCAATTCACGCGATCTGGTGGTCTGCCTGATTGACGACGGGACTGAAGTGGGCGTGGATGTGGAACCAATGAAGCGCGCGGGAGCGATCCGCGAGGTTGCGCCCAGAGTGTTTTCGCCGCTGGAACAGAGCCAGCTTGAGGCCTTGCCCGATTCCGAGCGACTCGATCGCGGTTTGTCTTTATGGACGCTGAAGGAAGCCTACATCAAAGCGCGGGGCATGGGGCTTTCGCTCACCCTCGACAAGATTTCGTTCGTGTTTGGAGACACGGAGGGAATTCGCCTGGAACTTGATCCGTGCTTGAATGACGTGTCGGGCCGTTGGCGGTTCTGCCTGCTTGACCACGCCGGCCACCGCATTGCGCTGATGGCTGAGAGGGCGACCGATCCTGAGTTGCAAATCTGGGAAGCGCGCCCGGTGCTGGAGCAACCGACAAAGCTTTCCAACGACTCAGCACGATGGTTTCCGCGCGATTGAGCGAAGCGGGTTCTCGATTCGTATCCGGAGCGAAAGAGCGTTTATCGATTGCTCCAGAAAAACCACGCGGCCATGGAAAAGCCGATGAGGATGACTAGGCCGCGGAGGACGGCCTGGGGCACCATGCGGGCGAAACGCGCGGAGGTGTATCCGCCGATGGCGCAGGTGACCATGGCGAGCAGGCAGTAACGCCATACGACCTGGCCATTGGCCACGAAGATGATGAAGGCGACGCCGTTGGCCATGGTGGTGGAGACGACTTTGAGGGCGTTGATCTCGTTCAGGTTCTGGTAGCCGAAGAGCGACAGGAGGGTAATCATGAGGAAGCCTGCTCCGGCGCCGAAGTAGCCGATGTAGAAACAGACAAAGACGGTGGCAATGAAGACCGGCAGGCGGCGGGGTGGGCGGGAGCTGATTGGAGACGTAAATTTGCGGCGTTCAAGCCAGCGGGAAACTGGGCCGGTAGCGGCAAAGATGGAG
>Ga0181516_10003203_pt1 | contig 11112 bp, 11 predicted proteins | sample PEATcosm2014_Bin_25_FD_121104 | JGI IMG/M metagenome (GOLD analysis project Ga0181516, IMG submission 121104) | Peatland microbial communities from MTU Mesocosm Facility, Houghton, MI, USA - PEATcosm2014_Bin01_10_metaG | ecosystem: Environmental > Terrestrial > Soil > Wetlands > Peat | place...
ATTCACACCGACCATCACGACGGCCAGCGTCAAGAGATCGAGGTCATTCGTGTCCGTACCTCGTCGAATATGCAGACAGACCATTTCTAGAGTTAAATAAGACACAAGGAGTTACGTGCATGTTCGGACAGCAGCTCAGCATCGAAGGGAACACAGCTTCTTCAATCAAGGAAGTCGATGGCTACAGAATATCTCTCATCGTTGAACGCGTCGACGAAAAGCCGATCACCCAGGAAGAGGCCCAGACGATCCTTACCGGGAATGTCATGACGATGTTCACGCAAAGGATGTCGTTTGGCGGTGGCCCGCGCTGAGGTATGAAGAACTGCATCTATTGCCGAGCTGAGCTTCCCGCCGACGTGCCACGGGAACACGTAATCCCGCAGAGCTTCGGCGTATTCAAGCCGGATCTCACGCTGGGTTGCGTCTGTAGTCCATGCAACGGCTATTTTGGAAGCAAGCTCGAATGGCCGATGCTGATCGAGAGCATCGAAGGCGCGCGCCGTCTTCAGTTTGGCCATAAAGGAACGGTTGGCGGCATCGGCACCAAAGGCGTTGCACCGATTGTGGGCGAGGGAGACGATTGGAAAGGCGCGAGAACTGCGATCAAAGCGGACAAAAACGGCGCGCAAAGCACAGTCGTATTGCCGCAGATTGGAGCCAGGCGCACTCCCGAGGAACCGTTCGAGTGGGTATTGGAGAAGGATCTGAATGCTGATTTTGCCGCTCGATATCCAAAGGGCAGCCGGTTTCACATTGTCGGGGGCGATGGGCCAGAAGATCAGGAACGCCTCGTCGAAAAGCTCAAGTCGGTCTGCCCTACATTCATCTACGGCGGCGCGCTCCAAACTCCGATCAGCAAAGACGGCACGGTCATGCTGTCCGTGGGCTATACGGTGAGCCGCACGGTTGCGAGATGCCTTTGCAAGATCGCGTTCAACTATATGGCGTTCACTTGCGGGGATGTCTTTCCTTTGTCGAGCGAGTTCAATGATCTGCGTGAGTTCATCCGCAACAATATCGGCGACGACGCGGGGCGTGTATTCGTGAAGCAGAAGCCCATCATCGCCCAAGAAATCATCACGGGAGAGCGTTGGACCGACGGTCACGTACTGACGATTGAATCAAGGCCGCAGGACCGCACCCTCACCGTGCAACTCGCTCTGTTCAACAGCATCCCGTACAGGATTCCGATGACTGACCAGTACATCGGGCATACTTACGTCAAGGGACATCACTTCAGCAACGACACGAAGGCAGTGTCAGAGCTACAGGCGAAGTTTGCTGGGCCTGATTTCGATCCAAGCAAGATCACTTGGTGATAGAAGAGTAGCCTCGTCACCACGTCAGAGAGTTGAGAATACTTGATGCCGGAAGAAGATGACACCGATCTCGAACTGCTGAAGAATTTCTTTGAAGAGCCGCCAATCGGCGGGGAACTCTGGCTGAGCATCGACGCGCCGACGCCCTCACTCCAAGGCAAGAAAGTGGCCCGGGTCTTGTTTGAAGAGAAGATTCACGAAGTGACTCGCAAGTACCAATACCTGTTCAGCGGGGATATCAGTCTCGACATCACTTTGCAGGTCCATCAGAGCAACCGCTGCGAGTCCGACGCCTCACCCGATCTCGATAATTTTCTCAAGCCGCTTCTTGATTCTCTGTCCGGTCCTGACGGCATCATGATCGATGACTGCCAAGTCAGGACTTTGAGTATCAACTGGATAAGCTGGGTGCGCGAGGATACTCGCATAGAGCTGTTATTCCGGGTTATCGACGATGAATACGTCAAGAAGCAGGGTTTGTTGTTCGTCCAAATTGAAGGTCCGTTGTGCATGCCGGTCGATACGACTCTGTCTCTTGAGGTGCAGAGGATCTTGTTCTCAGCAATGCAATCCAGCTTTGAGTCGAGACGCCATCTGGTGGATTTGGAATGCGACTACTATTCCTCAAGCAGCGTTCTGCCAATCCAGCGTCGCTACCATCGGACGCGTATCAATGGCTTTCCTGTGAAATCGGTTCAAGAGTACAGCCAGCAGATTTCGCACACTCAAGATTGATCAGCGACGAGTTCGGCGTTTTTTATCAAAAGAGATCAAAAAGACGGTGCGAAGAGTTACCGATTCTTCACCCAGATGCTGCGGGGATTGACGTTGGAGCGAGCGAGTTATTCGTCGCGGTTAGCTCCAGTCGCGACCCGGAGCCTGTGCGCAGTTTCCCCACATTCACACGAGATCTGAATGCGCTGGCCGACTGGCTTCAACAGTGCGGCATTCATTCTGTCGCTATGGAATCTACCAGCGTGTACTGGATCCCTGTCTATCAGATTCTGGAGTCTCGCGGCTTCGAAGTTTATCTGGTCAACGCCCAACACGTGAAAAACGTTCCCGGGCGGAAGACCGATGTCTCCGATTGTCAGTGGCTTCAGTATCTCCACTCTGTCGGTCTCCTGCGTGCCAGCTTCCGTCCTCCCGGAGTCATTTGCGCGATTCGTTCTCTTAGGCGGCATCGCAGCAGTCTGATCCAAATGGCCGCCGAACATGTCATGCATATGCAGAAAGCTCTTGATCAGATGAACCTACAGATCCATCGTGTGCTGAACGACATCACAGGTGTTAGTGGGCTCAAGATACTCGGCGCGATTCTTGCTGGCGAGCGCGATCCGCTGACTTTGGCTCGACTTTGCCATGGCGGCGTAAAGAGTAGTGAAGATACGATTGCAAAGTCGCTCGAGGGTGATTACCGCCCAGAGCACTTGTTTGCGCTTCGACAATCGCTTGCTGCATTTCACTACTATCGGGAACTGGTCATTGAAGTAGACCAAGAGATTCAAGGTCAACTCGGCAGCCTAGACACGGCACCGACGGCCGAGGCAACGGTACCTAAGAGAACCAAAGCATCGGCTTATCAGCGACGCCGGTATGAGCCAAAGACATTCGACCTTCGCAGTGAGCTATATCGAATCTTTGGAGTCGATCTCACCAATGTACCGGGCATTAGCGCAATAACAGCGCAGACCATTCCGTGCGAGATCGGCACAGATGTTTCACGCTTCCGAAATGCTTCCGCCTTTGCATCCTGGCTGGGACTGTGTCCCGAGAACAAGATCAGTGGCGGCAAGGTGCTCTACACCAAGAGCCGGCGCGTCCGGAGCAGAGTTGCCACCGCGCTACGCATGGCGGCTAACTCACTGCATCACGCCAAAGATTATCTCGGTGAGTTCTTTCGACGGATTACGCGTAAGCTCGGCAAACCCCAAGCGATCACAGCCACCGCTCACAAGCTCGCTCGCATTGTTTACCATCTGCTCGGCACTAAGGAAGCTTACAACGAGACTGTCTTTCACCGCTGCGACGAGGAGATCCTAAAGCGTGCGCAGTATCGACTCAGAAAACAAGCCGCTCAACTCGGATTTCAGGTCATCCCTGTACAGAACGAATGATGTTCCTTGGGAGTCGGCATGGCAACTTGAAATTGGACATTTGAGGAAATATTCATAGTGTGATGCTATGCTGAGCCCGATGTCTACGAACGCAGAGCGCTTCTATCGCCGGATGACCTCGCTGAAAGCCGTACAGACTCTGATCGGACTGCGAACATTCGCGCCAACCGTCCTAAGCCTGGGCTCTTGCGCCAGCACCTTACCGCAGTGTTGGCGGCACAACAGGTGGGGTCTGCTACGGTCACGGGCGCGATGCTCGGCTCGAAAGAGCTGGAGTTTATACCAGGCAAGGTGAAGGGTGGAAAGTTCCACTTTGTGATTGGAACCGCGGGAAGCTGCACTCTGGTATTGCAAACGATTTTGCCAGCGCTGATGACAGCCGCGGAGCCGACCGAGATTGTGATCGAAGGCGGAACGCACAACACCATGGCTCCTCCCTTCGATTTCCTGGAGAAAACGTTCCTCCCTTTGCTCGCTCGGATGGGGCCAAAGGTGGAAATGCGATTGCACCGTTCTGGGTTCTATCCGGCGGGAGGTGGAAAGATTTCGGTAACCATCACTCCCTCGGCTTCGCTACTCCCATTGTCGTTGGAAGTGCGTGGAGACATCACCATACAACGCGCCATGGCGAAGGTTGTGAACTTGGCACGGCACATTGCTCACCGCGAACTAGATACGCTGGAGAAGGAATTGGGTTGGCAGCGCGAGCAGCTTGGTGTGGAAGATACGAAGAACGGTGTAAGCGCCAGAAACGTAGTGATGATCGAGATCGGAGATGATCAAGTCACGGAACTCTTCACCGCCTTCGGCCGCCTAGGAGTTTCCGCCGAAGCCGTAGCCAAGGAGGCGGCGGAGCAGGCGAAGGAGTTCCCGGCCTCCGAGGCCGCAGTGGGCGAACACCTGGCGGATCAGTTGATGCTTCCGCTAGCACTCGCCGGCAGTGGAGAGCATGTGGCGCAGAAGCTGACTGAGCATGCACGAACCAACATCACGGTGATTCAGCAGTTTCTCGATGTTGAGTTTGAGCTGAACGAACAGCCGCGACATACGCGTGTACGTATCGTAGGGCGGCACTGAGAACGAAACACGGCCAGTGGCGAAGTGCGCGGATACTTCATTGACAGAAGCCCGCAAGGGTGAGGTTCGAAACCTCGACACCGCGCACGATAATTCCCTGGCCAGCTTTAACATCGTCAGCCGGTGGCGAAGAAGGCGGATACTTCGGGTAGAGCAGCACCGCAAGGTGTGGTCGCTAGTTCAAACCCAGCCACGCGTAAGCGTGTAGCTCAGATAGCATTGCCTCCGCTTTCACTTATTCCCCGGCTGGCGCATCGGGGCAGAGTAAGAAAGAAGTAACTTTCACTTTTCACTTGCAAATGAAGAGTAAGTCATGGCATTGTATCTTTCGCGTAGGAGAACGCCCGATGATTACAAAAACGCAAAACTCGATGCGTAGACTTTCACAGCCGATTCATGGCTGCGATGGTCGCCGGGCATGGTATCTCCACTTTAGTTAGCCTTGCGGCGCAAATACCCTACGCAAATGCATGCCAATTGAAATTGCTGGGTGGCGAAGAAGACAGTTACTTCGACTGTTAATCGATCACCAATACTGTCTTCGCCTGTTCCCCCAGCTCTAAGCCGCGGTCAGTGGTGTTGTGCGCGGATACTTCTCGGTAGGCCCGCAAGGGTGAGGTTCGAATCCTCAAACACCGCACACGCTTATTCCCTGACCGGCTCACAGACGCCGGTGGTGAAGAGAAGAGTTACTTCCTCCTGCCACCAGGGACGCGCAGGTTAGGAGACCTGCCAGGACACCAGCGGATCGAGGGGCGGGGCGTAGTCCCGTTGCACAAGGCACCTCGGAAGCGCAGCCCTGAGTCCTCTCTTACTCGCTTGTTCCCCGGCGATCTGTGCAGCAAAGCACGCGCATGGCATGCCTGTAATCCACCCTGGCCGGTGGCGTAGACAACGGTTACTTCGACTATGGATCGGGAGGTCGCAGGTTCGACTCCTGCCAGAGCAATGCTCTGTAGCTCAGTGGCCAGAGCGCCTTGTGCCGTTGTCGCCTTGTTCCCCGGCCTTTTATACATTCTCCGGCAATTGCCGGTTAGAAAGGTTTGCCATGAGCAGGACTTTTGTTCGCAACGGGACGCCCGTTGGAACTTGCTCCAAGTGTGATTCGTGCAACAACGCACATATCATCCGCGGCTACCGCGAATCTGAGGTGCTCGTCTTCTGTAACTACACGTACGAGCAACCCATCGCGGTTCCGTTCAAAGTGTACGAGTGTTCGAATTACCAGGACAAGAACAGGCCGGGCTGGGAGCAGATGGAGAAGTTGGCGATCACCGTCAACCCTTCCATGACGCTCAAGCCCGCCGGCTTCCGCACCGCCGCCAATGAGAAACGGGACGAGCAGGAAGCAGCGTCGGAAACCAAAATTCTCACCGGATAAACAGCTGGTGAGCTGAAATGTTCCGCCGGTGGCGTAAACATCGGTTACTTCGTTTAAAGAACGGGTATTCGCAGGTTCGAATCCCGCCGTGAGAAAAACAACTCGCGTGGCTGAGTGGCTCAAAGCACCTCATTAGTGCCGTGTGTTGCTTGAACCCCGGCGGAGCACTTGTACGGCCGGTGCGCATTGCACCGGCTATAGAAAGGAGGCCAAATATGGCCCGACTCAATCTGTTGAAGCTTGCGCATCTGGCATTTGCTCCCCGCACGCACGAGGGCGCCCCTGCGCGTGTGATCAGCACGGAGATGCAGCTGCGCCGTTCGGTACTGGCATGCCTGCTCTGGGAGGAGCAGTTCTACGAAGACGGCGTGGAGATCGCCGGCCGCGTCGCAGAGCTAGTCCCCAAGGTGGAGGCTGCGAAGGTCGCGGCACTCGCCGTGGAGGCTCGCGAGAGCATGAAGCTGCGCCACGTCCCTTTGCTGCTGGTTCGCGAGATGGCGCGCCACAAGACGCATCGCGCTCTGGTTGGCGAGACGCTCGCCAAGGTTATCCAGCGTGCGGACGAACTCGCGGAGTTCATGGCAATCTACTGGAAGGACGGCAAGCAGCCGCTCTCCGGCCAGGTAAAGAAGGGTTTGGCAGCCGCGTTCCCCAAGTTCGACGAGTACGCGCTCGCCAAGTACGACCGCGCCGGTGTGGTCCGCCTGCGTGACGTGCTCTTCCTCTGCCACGCCAAGCCCGACGGTGAGGTGCAGGCCGAACTGTGGAAGCGCTTGATCGCCGGCGAGCTGGCTACGCCCGATACCTGGGAGGTAGCACTCTCTTCGGGTGCCGACAAGCGCGAAGCTTGGGAGCGCTTGATTGCCGCGCGCAAGCTCGGTGCACTTGCGCTGCTCCGCAACCTGCGCAACATGCAGGAAGTGGGTGTGAGTGAGCAGTTGATCCGTGAGGCATTGGGCACGATGAAAACCGATCGTGTTCTGCCATTTCGCTTCATTGCTGCGGCTCGTTATGCGCCGCAGTGGGAGGAGGAGATGGAGCGCGCAATGTTTGCTTGCGGCGCGGGCAAGGAGAAGCTGAAGGGCAAGACCGTCCTTCTGGTGGACATCTCCGGCTCGATGACCGCTCAGCTCTCGCGCCGCTCTGAGATGCTGCGCACCGATGCTGCCTACGGTCTCGCAATTCTGTTGCGCGAGATCTGCGAAGACTTGAGCATCTACAGCTTCTCGGATGAGGCGAAGCGCGTTCCTTCGCGTCGCGGCTTTGCACTGCGCGATGCGATTGACGGCAGCCAGCGGCACAATGGCACCTACCTTGGCAAGGCAGTCGCCGCGGTGACGGAGGCGTACGACCGCCTGATCGTGATCACCGACGAACAGGCACATGACACGGTTCCCGCGCCTCGCGGCAATGGATACGTGATCAACGTGGCCAGCTACAAGAACGGCGTAGGCTACGGCAAGTGGACGCACGTTGATGGCTGGAGCGAAGCCGTCGTTGATTACATCAGCGAACTTGAACGCAGTGAGCTGAAGTAACCCTGGCCGGAGAGATCCGGTCAGGTCCTTTATTGAACTCCGCTCAAACACAACCGCGTTGCAAACCATTATGTAGGACGACCACCGGCGCGAGACGCCCAGTCTTCTTGAACAACAGTGCGTTGGCGACACCCAACAACCCTACCGGCAACCAGGAGAGGACTGGATAGTAGATCGCGAAGAAAGCCGCACTACCAAGAACCGCGGCCCAACCTCCCCATTCGCGAACTACCCCCGAAACAGAATGCCTCGGAAAATACCCGCTCACCGGAGGCTGGTTGCAGGGTAGGCCGTTTATTTGATTTTAGATTATTCGATTTATGATAATCTGCATTTCGATAAAAAAGGAGCGCCAGCGCCATGGAGGTCAAGCACAATCCATTTCGGTTTGGCGGCGATCTTGGTGCTGGCGAACTTGTGGACCGGGCAGAAGAGACAGCCCACGTCGAGGCGACCATCCGCAACGGCGAAAAACTCTTTCTCATCGGGCCCCGCCGCTTCGGCAAAACGTCGATCCTCCGGTCGGCCGACGAGAGACTGACCCGCTCAGGAGCCATAGTGCTGCGTCTCAATGCGGAGGCCTTTCCGACAGTGGAAATGCTGGTGGAGAGAATTGTTTCGGTTGCCGCTGTGCGAATGAAGGAGAAGGTCCAAGTCGGAATCGAGCAAATCGGAAGGTTCTTTTCCAGCCTCAAGCCAGAATTCAAGTTCAGCGGTGCCGAGCAGGAGTTGTCCGTCAGCATTAGGATCGATTCAGCTGTCGCTGAAAAGTTTCCTGTAAAGCCGCTTGCAGACGCACTAGACGGTCTCGAAAAGCTGGCCCGAATCCAACTTGGCTCAAGGCCGGTTGGGCTCATCATTGACGAACTCCAGGCAGTTGTCACTCGCGGCGGTGTGAATGCCGAAGCCCAGATCCGTGCCGCTATCCAAGAGCACCGCCGTGTCGGCTATGTATTTGCCAGCTCTCAAACCACACTCATGACTGACATGACCATGAACCATGACCGGCCGTTCTATCGGCTCGGATCCAACCGATTTATCGGCCCATTGCCAAAAGCCGAATTCTCTGCGCATCTTCTTAAGCAGTTCCAGAGGAGCGGGTTTGTTGTTTCAAATGACGAACCAATCGAGAAGATCCTGTCTTTGGCAGAGGAGGTTCCTTACAACGTCCAGATGCTGGCACATGATTGCTGGGAAGAGCTGCGCACTCGGAGCCAGTCTAAACCGGCTAAGCTTACGAACGCGCTGGTCGCGTCCGTCCTGCTCCAGACCGTAAAGGGCCTTGATCCTCTTTTCACCCAAACATGGACTAGGCTTACATCCGTGCAGCAAAGGGCGCTCATTACAGTTATTCGCCGGCAGGGGTCCGGAATGAGTTCTACGGAAGCGGCAAGATCAATTGGACTGCCGGTGCCGTCCGTGCAGTCTGCGCTGCGCAGCCTTCACGACCAGAGTATTCTGCGGGGCGACACCTCCGCCGGAAACGTCCGTACCCGTTTCGACGATCCGTTTTTTGCGGAATGGATCAGAATCACGGTGATGTAAGCCGTGACTTCAGTCCGACGGACCTCAGAAGACGGATAGACGCCGGCGGCAACACCCTCAGCCATGCGCTCGGCCAGAATGACGTTTCTTCGTAAAGGAAAATGACCTCTCCTCGTATAGAGCCAACCGTAGATACTTACGTCGGAGTGTCTGAGGACTGCTATAGGTTGTTGATACGTAAGCTACTAGCGGATTTGTACCGGTGCTCATTTCTGCGAATCTTACGGATGACCTTTTCCGGTACAGAGGCGTCGCCCCATCAAATCTCCAGCTCGCGATACAACGTGACGCTGAATTCCCCGAGCTTCTCTAAGGACTTGTCGGGGTTGAACAGAATCTGCCGATATGGATCTTCACTTCAACCCAAAGTATGACTACTTTCAGCCGCGCACGATGTGGAACCTCTCAAACGCGTTCACCTCGGCTTTCAAGGAACTGGAGCCGGTTCCGCACTTCTTAACGCAGACCTCAGACTGGCTTGGTGACCAGTCTGAGACGCTAATCACGATATCGATTTTCGTGGACAGCTTTCCAAGAAAATGGCTGCAGGGTTTATGACTGCAGGATCGCATTGGCATCTTCCCACGAATTGGGGAGGTGGTAACGCGGGAGAATGCCCTCAAGCACCACTCTTTGGTGACTCTTGAGAGCTTCGTGAAACTTCTTCCAATCGCTCGTCTCGAATGAAGGATCGTAGTGAAACATATCTTGCGCCGAGTCTTGCTCTTTGGTCGTGCCTAAAGCGGCATTCTTCCATGAGCCCGGGCCTTTGGCAGCATAGCCAAGTTCAATCACTTCCTGATCTGATAGTGCCCCAAAGGAGAATGCTCCGCCCTTCAATAGTGACAACCATTGTTGATGCCGCGCATCTGCATCGGAACTTGTATTGGTGTTAATGGTGGCGCTGATTACGGTGAGGTCCCTCGCCTCAATCGCGAGCCCAGGATCTCTCCCGAGGTAATAACCAAACTGCGAGAATAGGCGATTTGAAGCATGCAGGAAAATGTCAGGATTGGGTCGTGGAACAGTCTGGCCAAAACTATTCTTGTACTTCCAGTTCAGGAACGGCATGTCGGGATCTATCAACGCTCCACCATGACCTAGTTTCAAAACATCCGCCGCAAGCGATTTGCATCGATCGAGAATGTCCGCGCAGTTCTGGTCGACATGTTCAATATCGAAGACAAGATTGATGTCGTGCCTGATACCGGCGAACAGTTGGTGTGCGAAGGTATCGGCATAAACGTGCGCTGTAATTCCCAACCGGTGAAGCCCATTGGAATCGCCCGCGGTGCCCCGGCACTCGCGCCACATATCGTCCGCCAAGGGACTATCGGGTGTACAAACAAGACGCTGAGCAACTGGCGCTGCGACTGGCTCCTCCGCCCGAATGCCGGTATTGCCCGGAAGAAAGTGAAACGGCACCCAGACTCGATAGTCTTCATCGTTACTACAATTGTTATCCACGTCGAAAACTTCATGCGCGGAAGCAATGCGATCATATTTGCTTCCATTGTCGAAGCGGATTGTCCCTTTGTTGGTTGCATTATCGACGTACTGCGACGCGTACGCGACGGTTGTGGCCTGGCCGTGAGGGAACCCGGCCAGTCTCGCCAAAATATAAGTCACCGCATGATGAAAATCGATCTGCATTTTGTCCGCCTCTCATAATTACAACTCAACCGCGCCGCAGCGCTATTCTCGACTTTGTTTCTTTACCCTAATCCGTAACCAGGATTGAACGCCGGTCCACCGTCGTCCTGGGCGGTGGTCCACCGGAGGGAAAAAACCGCAAACGGATTTGTAAGGCTGTGCGTAAGAAGATTCGGGAAGACTTCGCCAAACCCGTGCGCGAGAAGCTCCTTGTATAGATCGATACCCGGCTTTCTCTTGACGATCTCACAGCCGACCGCGTTTGCCGGTTTCTCAACTCGCTCGAAGAGACTCGCAAAAACAGCGTCCGGTCTCGGAATCAACGGCTGGCCTCGTTACGAACGTTCTTTGAGTACCTTGGACGGCAATGGCCTGAGAGACTTGTACAGGCGCAGCAGGTGGCCGCGATTCCCACTAAGCGGACGCCGCCAGGAGAGACCTTCTTCTTGGAACGCGATGATATCGAAGGGCTGTTTGCA
>Ga0181516_10003204_pt1 | contig 11112 bp, 13 predicted proteins | sample PEATcosm2014_Bin_25_FD_121104 | JGI IMG/M metagenome (GOLD analysis project Ga0181516, IMG submission 121104) | Peatland microbial communities from MTU Mesocosm Facility, Houghton, MI, USA - PEATcosm2014_Bin01_10_metaG | ecosystem: Environmental > Terrestrial > Soil > Wetlands > Peat | place...
AAGTCGGACGAGTTGAGGTCTGACAGAAGAACCGGCACCTGGGCCGCCTCGGCCAGCTTGAGGAAGCGCTCCTCGGGGAGGTAGCTGTTCGTGAAAATGCAGCACGGGATGCCGCGGTGGAAGATCTCTTCGACGGCGTCCCAGCTGTCCTTCTCGCTAAGGGTCCGCAGGTACGCGGTCTCGCCGTTGCCGAACAGCTGGAGGCGCTTGGCGTTGAAGTCGTCGAAAAAACCGCTCAAGGCCAGGCCGGGCCTGTTGATATCGGGTTGGGTGATGGGTTTGGAAAGGCCTTTGCGGCCGGCCTTGCAGACCAAGTTCAGTGCGTTGTGGTCCCTGAGATCGAGGTCGAGCAAGTCGAGAACCGTAAAGGCCTTGGGCATCGCCTACTCCGCAACCTTTTCGGCGGCTTCCTTGGCGTCTTTGGCGTCCTTGGCCCTGTGGTCCTTCACCTTGTCCTTCTCCTTGGAAATCTTCGCGTCCAATTTGTGGATGAGGTTCTCGATGGCCGGGTAGAGTTCTTGGGCGCGTTCCTCCAAGTGGGCCGTAGCCCCCCACTTGAAGTGGACGTTTGACTCGACGATGAACTCGGTCTTCTCCTTAGTCACGGTAGCGTCCACGGTCACGAGGTGGTCCCTGAAGGGGTCAATGTGTCCTAGCTTCTCGATGAGGAATTCGCGGGTACGGTCGCTGATGTCGTAGTGGACTCCCTTGATGGTGACGGTCATGGTCTGCTCCTTGCTCAGGCGTACTCTTTGGCCAGTTCCAAACGGTACTTGGTCACGGTCCGCCGGGCGATGTCGATGCCTCTTTGACTCAAGAGGTCGGATATCTTCTGATCGGAAAGCTTCCTGCCTTCCTTGTGGTCGGCCTTGTTCTCGGCCAAGATTTCCCTGATCGTTTCCTTCACTCCCTCCTTACTGAACTGATTCGAAGACACAGCGTTACTGAAAAAATGCTTAAGTTCGTAGATTCCCCACTCGGTCTGCACGTACTTGCCCGTGGTGACCCGGCTGACCGTGGATTCGTTGATCTCAAGCTGCTGGGCCACATCGCGCAGGGTCAGGGGCTTGAGGTACTTGGGCCCGCGCCGGAAGAACTCGACCTGGAACTCCATGATGGCCCGGCAGACCTTGAACAGCGTGTTCTTGCGGTACCTCAGGTTCTGGATGAACCTCTCGGCGTCGGCCACCTTCTGGCGGACGAACTGCCGCGCTTCCTTGTCGGCCACCGTCAGCTCGAACCCGCCGCTGAAGTCGTCGCCCACCCGGAGGATAGGGATCTCCTCCTCGTTGAGCACAAGTTGGAGGGTGTCGTTCTTGAACGCGATGAGGGCGTCGGGGACCACAAACGACGGCGGCTGCAGGGAGTACGCCCGGCCCGGAAACGGCGAAAGCGCCCCCAGGTCCTCAACCAGCTGGGCCACGTCTTCCTCGGTGGTCCTGAGGGCGGCCGCGACCTCTTTGTAGCGTTTCTTCTCAAGGGCCTCCCACAGATCTGTCACCAGCCGCTCGTGGTGGGGTTCGAAACCTTCCCGGCGCATCTGGACGATGAGAGACTCCTTCCAGTCAGCGACTCCGCACCCCTGGGGTTCCAGGGTCTGGATCAGCGCCAGCAGCTTGTCGACAGCCTCGCGGTCCACACCCTCGGGGAACAGCGTCTCCCACGGCTCCAGATGAAAGCCGTTCGCGTCGAGGTTGTTGATCAGGCGCTCGCCGATTTCAAGCTCGCGTTCGGTCAGGGGGTTGAGACGAAGCTGCCAGGTCAGGTGGTCGTGGAGGCCCTCGCCGCGGCTGAGCACCCCCTCGAGGAACCGGCGCTGGGTGTCCTCGTCGTCGATGGACGCCGTGGACCGCACCCGGTGGCCGCTGCGCGCGTCGAGCTCGTCGAAGCTGACCAAGGTCTTGTCACTTGCTGCCTCGAGGGCGGGGTTGCGCTCAAGCTCTTCCTCAATACGCTGCTTCAATTCGGTGACCGTCAGCGGCAGGAGGTTGATCGACTGGATGAGCTGCAGGGACATCTTCTGTCGCTGTTCCTGCCGCAGCATGGGCCGCTGGTACTGCATTGCCGACGCGCCTCCCTTCGTTTCGAAGGATAACGCCAAACGGTCCGGGGTTCAACGACTATCGGGGACGAAGGGGCGCCGAGCCTACTTGTAGACCAGCGGGTACTCGGTCGGGTTCTCCAGGCTGGCGATCTCAAGGTCGACATCCAGGTCTGGCCAGTGGAGGTTTCCGGACCGATCCACGGTGACGTTCCAAACTGCCGAAAGGGTCGCCTTCTGGAACCAGGGGTAGTCCCGGTGGTCGAGGAAGTACTCCTTCCCGGCGAGGTCGATCCAGAGGCCGAAGGGGGTGAGCTGGACGACCTCAACCCCGGAAGTGACGATTCCACTCTCCACGGATGACCTCCTGATTCTTTTCTACGGTGTCCAAAATACGATGGATCTGCTGGGTGTTCAATCCGACCTGGTGCGCGAGTTCAATCTGGGGCTCAAGCCAGACCTTCGCCTCGCCGTCGGGCGAAAGAACGTGGACATGTTGACGGGACTCCTCCCGTGAGAAGAAGTAGTAGCGATAAGGACCATCGCGAAAGACAGTGGGGCTCATTTCGCCTACATCCTGAAATGTTCACCTAGATAAATTTCTCTAGCCAATTCGTCGGCCAGGATTTCGTCCCTCGTCCCCTGCGTCAGAATTTCGCCCACGTTGATGATGAACGCCCGATGGGTGATATCGAGAGTGTCGCGCACGTTGTGGTCGGTGATGAGCACGCCAATGCCCTGGTCGGCCAGGTGGCGGATGATCTTCTTGATCTCGAAGACCGCGATGGGGTCGATGCCGGCGAAGGGCTCGTCGAGGAGGAGGAATGACGGCTCGATAGCCAGGGCCCTGGCGATTTCGGTGCGCCGCCTCTCGCCGCCCGAAAGGGTGTAGGCCTTCTGCTTCCTGAGCGCGGCGATTCCGAGCTCGGCAAGGAGAACCTCAAGGCGCTCGTGCTGGTCGGCCTTCGTGAGATCCTTGCGGGTCTCGAGGACCGCCATGAGGTTGTCTTCCACGGTCAGGCGGCGGAACACCGACGCCTCCTGGGGAAGGTAGGCGATGCCCGCCCGGGCCCGCAGGTACATGGGCAGGCGCGTGATGTCGCGGTCGTTGAGCCTGATGACCCCGGCGTTGGGGGTGAGAAACCCCGCAATCATGTAGAACACGGTGGTCTTGCCGGCGCCGTTGGGGCCCAGCAGGCCGACCACCTCGCCCGAGCGCATGGAAAATGTGACCGACTTCACGGCAGCCTTGCGGCCGAAGGTCTTTCTAAGGGCTACCACGCCCAGTTCATCGCTCACGGTTTGGGGTCCTCCGGCGGGGTGTCGTCCTTCTTCTTCTTTTCGGGCGAGATCGTCCCCGAAACGCGGCCCTCGAGCAGAACGTCCTCGGTCTTGATGTTCACCCGGATGACGCCCGCGCGGTACACGTCCTGCTTCTTGTTCACGGTGGGCAGGCCGGTGAGCTCGAGGGTGTCGGCCGCCCTGTCGTAGACCGCGTATTCGCTGCGGCACACGAGGTCGCCCTTGAAGATGCGCACCCCCGACTGGATCACGAGCTTCTCGCTTGTCTCGTCGTAGTCGAACAGCCCGGCGCGGACTGTCACGCCGTGGTCGGCGTCGTCCATCTGGCCCAGGCCGCGGAACCGGCTTGTCTTGAGGGTCCTATCGTACTCCATGGTATCGGAGCGCAGCACGAGGTTCTTCTTGGTGTCGTGGACGACCACCGACCCCGTGCACGAGGCGAACCGGAACGCCTTGCCCCAGAGCTCGATCAAGTCGGCTTGAATTTCAAGGTTGCCCGAGACGATGCGGGCGTGGCCCGTAAGCGTTGTCCTCTCCTGCCCTTCGGCAAACGAACTGATGAGCCTGTCGCCCTGGAACTGGAAGGGGTCGTCGGCCGCTTCAGCGGCCAGGGGCAGACCCAGCATCAACAGGAGTGCCCAGGGAATTCGCATTTTGGTTCGCCTCCGGCGTCCAGGTGCCGTGGACCGCCCCCTGAAGTTCGAGCCTGTTCGTCCCTAGGTCGAGGACCATGGACTTCGCGTCGATGCGCGACCCGTCATCCTTGGTGAGCACCACGGGGGTGTTGGCAAGGGTTTTCAGGATGCGGTCGCCATCCGCCCAGGACAGGCCGCCGCCGGGACCGCCGTCGATCACGAGCGTCACCTTCTGCTCGGCCGACCGCGCCTGCAGGCGCCCCGCGACCGTTGCGTCGTTGGTGGCGGTATCGATGACGGCCGACTCGGCCTCGCCCTCGCTGGCCGCCTTGCCCTGGGAATCATACTCTTGAAAGCGGAACCGCTTCAACCTCACCTGCTTGTGGCTGGGGAACGACTCAGAGCCCTCGCTCTCGACCGTGTAGAGGATCTTCCCGTTCTTCACGGTGGTTTGCCTCAGGTGATCGAAGACCATGAGAGGCACCTGGTCGGCCGGCGGGGTCTTGTCCTTGCCGTAGTCGAGGGTGCAGGCGTCCAGGCCCAAGAAGAGGAGCAGGAGCAGGACGCCGGCCTCGGGTTTCATTTGACGCAGGCGTGGACGAAGGCCTGGAACAGCGGTTGGGGCGCCGTCGGCTTCGACGTGAACTCGGGGTGGAACTGCACCCCTGTGCTCCAGGGGTGACCCGCCCACTCGGTGCTTTCGACAAGCAAGCCGTCGGGGGTGAACCCGGTGATGGCCAGACCCGCGCCTTCCAGCGGCTCGCGGTAGCGGTTGGCGAACTCATAGCGGTGCCGGTGCCTCTCCCAGACGACTTCGGAACCGTAGGCCTCCCGGATCTTCGTCTTGGCCAGGGTGTGGGTGGCGCTGCGGCCCAGGCGCATGGTGCCGCCCATCTTGGTGATGCCTTCCTGCTCTTCGAGGAGACTCACCACGGGGTCGGCGCACTGGGGGTTGAACTCGGTGGAGTTGGCCCCCTCGAGGCCCAGCACGCTGCGCGCATACTCGATGACCATGATTTGCATGCCCAGGCAGATGCCAAAGTAGGGCTTCTTGGTCTCGCGGGCGTACTTGGCGGCGATGATCATCCCTTCGATGCCCCGGGCGCCGAACCCGCCGGGCACCAGAATGCCGTCGGCTGTGCCCAACAGGTCTTGGGGAGAGGCAGACTTCTCCAGCTTCTCCGCGTCGATCTTGAGGATCCGGACCCTCACCTCGTTGCCCATGCCCGCGTGGACCAGGGCCTCGTCGATGCTCTTGTAGGTGTCGTGGAGGTCGACGTACTTGCCCACCATGGCAATGGTCACCGTCTTCTTCGCGTTCTTGTAGCCTTCGACGCGCGCGGCCAGCGAGTCGACCATGGCGGGCCTGAGCTCCAGCCCCAGCTTCTTGAGGACGATCTCGTCGAGCTTCTGCTGGTGGTAAATGAGCGGGATCTCGTAGATTGTCGTGTTCACGTCGATGGCCGAAAGCACCGAGTTCACGTCGACGTTTGTAAAGTTGGCGATTTTCTTGCGCATGCCCTCGTCGAGTTCCTTCTTGGCGCGGCACAGCAGGATGTCGGGCTGGATGCCGATCTCGCGCAGCTCCTTGACCGAGTGCTGGGTGGGTTTGGTCTTCATCTCGTCCCCCGAGACCGTGGGGACCAGGGTCAGGTGCACCGACAGGACGTTCTCGTGGCCCAGTTCGTGGATGCACTGCCGGGCCGTCTCGAGGAAGGGCACCGACTCGATGTCGCCCACCGTGCCGCCCACCTCGACAATGGTGATGTCGGTTTCTGCCGAGTTGCCGATGCGCAGGATCTGCGCCTTGATCTCGTCGGTGATATGGGGAATGACCTGGACGGTCTTGCCCAGGTACTTGCCCTCGCGTTCCTTGTTGATCACCGTCTGGTAGATCTGGCCCGTGGTGATGGAGTTGGCCTTGCTCAGGGGTGAAGAAGTGAACCGGGCGTAGTTGCCCAGGTCAAGGTCCGTCTCGGCGCCGTCGTCGGTGACGTAGACTTCCCCGTGCTGGTAGGGGCTCATGGTGCCCGCGTCGACGTTCAAATAGGGGTCGATTTTGATCATGCTGACCCGGAATCCCCGGCTTTCAAGCAGGGTTCCGATCGAGGCCGCCGCGATGCCTTTTCCAAGGCTTGAGCACACCCCGCCCGTGACGAAAATGTATTTCTTCATGGGATTTCATTCTCCCCCTTTCCCAGGGCCGTGTCAACAAACCTTTCCTTGACGGGAGGGGTATCAAAAACTAGACTTCTACCGGGAGCCATCGAATGTCAGAGTTTCTCGCCGACCAGCACTTTGAAAAATTCCGTGCTCTCATCTACGAAGCCAGCGGCATCACCTTCTCCAATTCCAACCGGCCCATCCTTGAAAGCCGGCTCAGGGAGAGGCTCCGCCTGGCCAAGCTCGAGGACGTGGGCGCGTACTTCGACCTGATCAAGCGCAACGGCGAGGAAATGAAGACCTTCCTCGACTCGATCACCACCAACCTCACCCGGTTCTTCCGCAACCAGGCGCACTTCGACGCCCTCGAGAACCACGTCCTCCCCGACCTGGTGAAGTACAAGCGCGCCAAGGGGCTCGAAAAGAAGATCCGCGTCTGGAGCGCCGGGTGCTCCACCGGCGAGGAGCCCTACACGGTCTCGATGATCCTCAAGGACAAACTGCCCTCGGACTTCACCTACGACGTCACCGCCTCGGACCTGAGCCTGAAGTCGCTCATGACCGCCAGCCAGGGGTTCTACCCCGAACCGCGCATCCAAGGGATACCCGACGCGTACCTTGCCCGGTTCTTCACCAAGGCCGGCGACGGCTACCAAGTCAAGGACGAGATCAAGGCGCGGATCAAATTCGACTACCACAATCTCAAATTTGATTCGGGACTGAGGAACCTAGACGTGGTCTTTTGCCGCAACGTCCTGATATACTTCGACGAAGCGGCGCAGAAGAACGTCATCGACAGGTTCTGGACTTCGATGACCAACCACGCGTTTCTGTACATCGGGCACTCGGAGTCCCTGTTTGGAATGAACACGCAGTTCAAGTTCCTCAAGACCGAGTGGGCCGTGCTGTACAGCAAAACACAAGACTGAAGAGGCCCCATGAGTCCCGTCCCTATCCGTGTCCTGATCGTTGACGACAGCGCCCTCATGCGAAACCTGATTGGACGCATTGTCGAATCCGACCCGGGACTTGTTCTGGTCGGCAAGGCCATGAACGGCGCGTTTGCCCTCAAGAAGCTTGAGACCCTGGCGGTCGACATCATCGTGCTCGACCTCGAGATGCCCGAAATGAACGGCATCGAGTTTCTCAAGAAGCGCAAGGAGCTCAAGCTCGAGACTCCCGTGATCATTCTTTCGAGCGTTGCGCGCCGCGGCGCCGAGGTGACTATGGAGGCCCTGGCCCTGGGCGCCGCCGACTTCATCAAGAAACCCTCGGGCTCTGTGAGCGAGGATATCCATTCGGTGGGCGAGCACCTGATCGAGCTGATCAAGGCCTACGGCGGCGGCAGGACGTCGGGCTGGACCGCCCCCCTCCCCAAGACGGAGGCCTGGACCGCCCCGGCCGCCCCCGCGCCGGCGTTCGCCCCCGCCAAGCCGGTCACCCTGCCCACCGGGCCCCTGAGGGCCCACGCCGGGCTGCAGCTTTGCGTGATTGGCATCAGCACGGGCGGGCCCAACGCCCTGCGCCAGGTATTCTCGGCCCTCGACCCCGACTTTCCCCTGCCCGTCGTCGTCGTCCAGCACATGCCGGCCGGGTTCACCGCCGAGTTCGCCAAATCGCTTGATAAGAACTGCCCCCTCGAGGTCAAGGAAGCCGAAGAGGGCGACCTGGTGAAAAAAGGCCGCATCCTCATCGCCCCAGGAGACTGGCACATCGAAGTCGAGAAGAAGTCGCTGGCGGCCCTCGTCCACCTCAGCCAGGCGGAACTGACCAACGGACACCGCCCTTCGGCGGGGGTGCTGTTCCGGTCGGCGGCGAAGCAGTACGGCTCCTCCGTTCTCGCCGTCATCATGACGGGGATGGGCAGGGACGGCGCTGCGGAGATCGGCGAAGTCTACAAGGCCGGCGGACTCACCATCGCCCAGGACGAGGCCTCGAGCGTGGTCTTCGGCATGCCCAAGGTTGCCATCGAGCTCGGCAACGTGGAGAAGGTTGTGTCACTGGGCGAAATGGCGAGCTCGCTCAACAAGCTCGCCAAGGAATTCGCCCGCTGACCTAGGCCTTGGTGGCGCCGAAGTTGGCGAGCGGAGTAAAGTCGCCGACAGGGATCAGCCGTTCCACCTTGGGAAAGCCCGAGTCAGGGTTCTGAGGAAACAGCAAGCTGAAGCCCAGCCCTGCGGCCGCCGCGATCACGCCGCCCCACACACCGAAGGCAAGCCATCCGAGGGCCAGCAGGACCAGCGGCACCAAGGCGAGGCGGACCACGCCGCCCAAGGCAGCGCCCGTTGGGGTGCTGACCTCGACGAAATCGCCAATCGACAAACCCAAGTCTTTCTGGTTGAGCGCCTTGAACTCCACCAGCGCGGTGCCGCTCGCGCAGTGGCAGACCTCGCCGTCACCGCTGCAGCACGCCAGCGGTGCGAAGCTCACCCATACGTAGCGGCCTTCAATCCTCTTGATCGTTCCCTGTTGGTTCATGGGGTACCTCCTTGCAGGTCCTTTGGAATGGTTGTACCGACCGGGCACGGCCCGAGTCGTCGGTTTCGAGAAACAGTCCCTGGACCGTCAGGTCGGCCCAGCAGTCTTCGCTCCGTTCGGGGACCCCCGTCAGGAAGCGTTCGATTTCCTTGGCGGGGGCAAAGCCCGCCACGGACTGGCGCGACCCCGTCCGGCCCACGTCGGTGATCACCGCCGTCCCCTTGGGGAGCACCCGGGCGTCGGCCGTGGGCACCTTCTGGTGGCTGCCGATCACCGCGCTGACCTTGCCGTCGGCCCAATGGAAGAACGTGGCCTTCTCGGCCGTCGTCGCCGCGTGGAAATCGACAAGCACGTGGTTGGTCTCGCGCCTCAGGCGTTCCAGCAGTCCTTCCAGGGTGGCGAACGGGCTTGGCAGGTGCGTCTTCGCATAGCCGCTTTGACCCAGCAGCGAAACCACCGCCACCCTCCCTCCCCGGGTTTGAAAAACACGCACGCCCCTGCCCGGGTTCGCCTCGGGGAAGTTGGCTGGGCGCAGCAGAAAGTTCAGCGTCGGCATGAGCGGGTGCAGGTCCTTCTTGTAGTAGGCGCACTCGCCCAGGGTCACCGCCTGAAGGCCCAGCTTATGGAGGTAGAACGCGTGGTTCTTCCCCAGGCCGAACCCGCCTGTGGCGCCGTCTCCCCCTCCCCAAACGAAATCAGGCTCAAATTCGCTTTTGAGGGTGCCCAGGGTATGGCGGAGTGCAAACAGCCCCGGCTTGCCGACCGGCTCGGCGACGTAAAGGATTCGCATCTGTTGACCAACTTACTTCAGATTGACTCCAAAAGAAAGGGTGCTATATTGGAAGTAGGGACGTTGTTCCCCTCGGACGCCGTCAGGGTCCGAATTTCCGTCGGGGCCCGCGATGGGCCCTTGGAGGTTGTCATGAACAAGGACAACAAGTTTCCGTTCATGGATTTGACCAAGTTCCTCGACGAGGTCTTCGGCCAAGTCGAAGGCATCAGCGAGAAGTTGCAGACCGAGATGGAGAAGACGTTCCAGACCCGCGGCCCGTGGAACGAGGGGCTGGACTTCTACCCCGCCTACGCCTACCCTCCCATGAACGTCTACCTCACCAACGAGAAGGACCTCGTCATCGAGATGGCCTTGGCGGGCTTCCAGCAGGACGACCTTGAGCTGCAGTTCGCCGGCGACTACCTCCACTTCAGCGCCCGGCCCCAGACCGTGGAAGAGGCTGAGGGCCTTCGCTACCTGAAGCGGCGGCTTAAGCTCAAGCCCGTGGAGCAGCAGAAGTACTACGTTCCCGCCGACAAATTTGACCAGACCGCCGTGACCGCCGCCTTCAAGAACGGGCTGCTCAGGATCCTGATCCCGTCGCGGACCATCGTAACCCCGAAGGAAGGTTTCAAGGTCGAGATCAAGGGCTGACACCCAAGCCCCGGCTTGACAGCGGGCCGGGGTTTCGCTAGATTGGCTCCACACCTGCCCAGGTGGTGAAATTGGTATACACGCTAGTTTCAGGTACTAGTGCCGCGAGGCGTGAAGGTTCGAGTCCTTTCCTGGGCATGTTTAACTCCTTCCTTCGGAAGGAGTTATTTTTTTGTCCACAAGGCAATGGTCTTGACGAAACAAACTAGTGACTCGGTGTCAAAACCTGTAGTCGTTAAGTCTTTTCAATACATGACGTTAAGCATTGATCTTTGGGACGGGCAGTCCATTCAGGAGCGAGTAGACCCACCTATTCCCCACCAAATGAATCAGTCCGCCGCCAGCGAAAAAGTGGCCAGTCGCAGACAGCAGGAGTGGTTCTCGTAATGACCTGACCTCTGGATCGGCACCAACTAGGGTGAGGAGGTCGACCTTTCTTTCCGATAGGCCCGCTGCCGGATCAACCTGCCAGGCGTTCAGTAGTCCCGGTCCTCGGTGTAGATCCCCTTTAGCGCCCGCTGAGTCGAACCTTCTTGGGAACATTCACCGCCGCTCGCTCGTGAGAAGACCCCAGCATTCTTTCCCGAGGACTTCCTTCGGTCGTCGACCTCGAGCGCTCTCCAACTTGCTGGCGACGGGGGCGAGTTTCTCCTCCGATTACTGCCAATCCTCGATGTCTGGATTCCCGCCCAGTTTGGCTGGAAGGCGCCCGCATCGTAAGTGGCTCAAAAATGGTTCGATTAGTTGTCCAGAAAACCGGACCTACAGTCCTCTCCCGCGGCTGGCGCCGGTAACTCAACCCCAATCATTGATCTGCCCCCAAGAACCTGGACACTTCTTCTGGCAGAACGCGCATTGACCCTCTCAGCCGGATTGGAGCCAAATAGGGGTTCACGTCAGGTCGGCTCTCAGAACGCGGATGCCAAGCTCAACGCAAACGGAAACTAGTGTCCTGTCCCATAGATTCGTTCGCATAATCGGTGGACCTTGGCAAGGATCGATTCTGTTGTTGCGGTCCAGCGGAATGGGACGGCGGTCTTGTTGTATGCCTGAACGTAGGCGTTGAT
>Ga0181516_10003207_pt1 | contig 11101 bp, 6 predicted proteins | sample PEATcosm2014_Bin_25_FD_121104 | JGI IMG/M metagenome (GOLD analysis project Ga0181516, IMG submission 121104) | Peatland microbial communities from MTU Mesocosm Facility, Houghton, MI, USA - PEATcosm2014_Bin01_10_metaG | ecosystem: Environmental > Terrestrial > Soil > Wetlands > Peat | place...
CGCTTGAGATTTTCGGCCACACCATCGACGAAAACTATTCCCTGCTGCTGCTCGAACGCCAGGATTTGACCATCGACACCGTCATCCTGCTTGACCGTGTCCAGAAGAAGTTGCCGATCACGGAAGAAGGGGCAGCATTCCTGCGTCGTGAAGGACTGATCGAGGGACGGAAACCGAATTACTACGTCTCCGCGCTGATCGCGGCGTCGACCGGAACCCAGGCCGCTTATACCCGCAATCGGGGACTTGGAAAGGCCGCTCAGAAACAGTTCGTCCTGGACCACCTGGCGGAATTCGGAACCGCGACGCGTGAGAAGTTGGACGGCCTGCTGATGGATATGCTTCCGGCCGGACTGAGTGACGACCAGAAGCGGAACAAGGTGAAGAACCTGCTGACCGAAATGCGGGCTACGGACGGCACCATCATATGCGAGGGCAAGGGGCCTGCCGCGACGTGGCGGTTGGTGGCCGGGGAAGTCGTCTAACCCGGGGCACAGTTAGACGACTCTAGACCATTTTCAGACGACTTTCAGACGACTCTCCAGTGGATGGGACCCCATGAGCGTACACAAGGAAATCGCGTTCGAGGACGACATCTGCTCTCATCTCGCCGCCCATGGCTGGCTATACGATCCCTCCGACATGGTCGGCTATGATCGCGCGCGCGCCCTGTTTCCGGCCGACGTAACGGCCTGGGTGCAGGAAACCCAGCCCAAGGCGTGGGAGGCCCTGATCGGCAGCCACGGCGCCGCCGCCGAATCCGTTCTTCTGGACCGCATCCGGAAACAGATGGACGAACGAGGCACCCTGGATGTGCTCCGGCACGGCGTGGAACTGCTCGGCCTGCGGCAGCCGGTGACCATCGCTCAGTTCAAGCCTGCGCTGGCCATGAACCCCGACCTGCAATCCCGTTACCGCGCCAATCGGCTGCGGGTCATCCGGCAGCTCCGTTACTCCGTCCACAACGAAAACTCCATCGACCTCGTGCTGTTCCTGAATGGGCTGCCGTTGGCGACTGCGGAATTGAAGAGTGACTTCACCCAGCGCGTCGAGGATGCGGTGGATCAGTACCGCTTCGATCGTCATCCCAGGCCCAAGGGGCAGAATGCCGGCGAACCGTTGCTTGAGTTTCCCCGCGGTGCGCTGGTCCATTTCGCGGTCAGCAATTCCGAAGTACGGATGACCACCAAGCTACGCGGAGCGGCAACCACCTTCCTGCCGTTCGATCGGGGGGACGGAGGCGGAGCCGGAAACCCACCGAATCCCAGTGGCCACGCCACGTCCTATCTGTGGGAAGAGGTGTGGGCACGGGAGGGATGGCTGGAGATTCTCGGTCGGTATCTGGTGGCGAAACGGGACAGCAGGAAGCAGGTTACCGACGTCATCTTCCCCCGCTACCATCAGCTCGATGTCACCCGCCGACTGGTGGCGACGGTATTGGCCGAGAAGCCCGGGCAGAAATACCTGATCCAGCATTCGGCAGGCTCCGGCAAGACCAACTCCATCGCCTGGACCGCCCACTTCCTGGCCGACCTGCATGATGCCGGGCACACCAAACTGTTCGATACCATCCTGGTGGTCAGTGACCGCACCATCCTCGACACCCAACTCCAGGAAGCAATCTTTGATTTCGAGCGCACGGTCGGCGTGGTCGCCACAATCAAGGGCGAATCCCAGAGCAAGAGCGGCGAACTGACCAAGGCGTTGTCGGGCGGCAAGAAGATTGTCGTCTGCACCATCCAGACCTTCCCCTTCGCCCTGAAGGAAGTCCGGCGACAGGCGGCCGCCAAGGGCAAGTGTTTCGCAGTCATCGCCGACGAAGCGCATTCCTCGCAGACCGGAGAGGCTGCATCCAAACTGAAGCAGGTTCTCACGGACGAAGAACTGATCGAGATGGGCGACGGCGGCGAGTTCAGCATCGAGGATGTGCTGGCGGCGCAGATGGCGGCACGGGCCGATGATGCCGGCATCACCTTCGTGGCCTACACCGCCACGCCCAAGGCGAAAACCATGGAATTGTTCGGGCGGCGACCGCACCCCGACCAGCCTGCGGGCACAGGCAACCTGCCCGCGCCGTTCCACGTCTATTCCATGCGACAGGCGATCGAGGAGGGTTTCATTCTCGACGTGCTGAAGAACTACACGCCCTACAAGCTCGCCTTCAAGCTGGCGAACGGCGGCAGGGAGATGGACGACAGGGAGGTCGAGCGCAGCGAGGCCATGAAGGGCATCATGCGCTGGGTCAAGCTCCACCCCTACAACATCTCCCAGAAGGTGCAGGTGGTGGTGGAGCACTTCCTGGAGAACGTCGCCCCTCTGCTCGGCGGCAAGGCGAAGGCCATGGTCGTGGTCGGCAGCCGCGTCGAGGCGGTGCGCTGGAAACTCGCCATCGACAAGTACATCAGGGAATCTGGCTACAGGATCGGAACCCTCGTGGCGTTCTCGGGCGAGGTCTCCGACAGGGAGTCGGGTCCGGAACCCTATTCGGAGACATCCCTCTCGATGAATCCGACCCTACGCGGGCGGGACATCAGGGATGCCTTCGACACCGACGAATTCCAAATCCTTCTCGTCGCCAACAAGTTCCAGACGGGGTTCGACCAGCGCAAGCTCTGCGGCATGTATGTTGACAAGCGGCTCGCCGGCATCCAGGCGGTCCAGACCCTGTCGCGCCTCAACCGTGCCGCGCCCGACCTCGGAAAGGACACGACGTTCATCTTGGACTTCGTCAACGACCCCGAGGATATCCTAGCGGCGTTCAGGACCTACTACGACACGGCGGAACTGGAGGCGGTCACCGACCCCGACTTGGTGTTCGACCTGCGCGCCAAGCTGGACGCCACGGGTCACTACGACGACAACGAGATCGATCGCGTGGTCGCGGTCGAGGTGGATCCGCGTTCCTCGCAGGGCCAACTAGCCGCCGCTCTCGAACCCGTCGCCGACCGACTCCTAAAACGGCACAAGGCCGCGACCGAGGCCCTGAAGGTGGCACGCGCGAGGGCGGATGCCAACGCGGAGCAGGATGCGCGGAACGAAATCAACGCGCTCGTCCTGTTCAAGAAGAACCTCGGCACCTTCCTTCGGGTCTATACGTTCCTCTCCCAGATTTTCGACTACGGCAACACCGCCATCGAGAAGCGGGCCATCTTCTTCAAGCGCCTGCTGCCGCTGCTCGAGTTCGGCCGTGAGCGCGAGGGTGTAGACCTGTCGAAGATCACTCTCACCCACCACAGGCTGAAGAACCTCGGCAAGCGCGACATCCCACTCGCCGATGGCGATGCCGACAAGCTGAAGCCGCTGACCGAGACGGGGAGCGGAGAGGTGCAGGAGGTTGCCAAGGCTCTGCTGGCCGAAATCATCGCCAAGGTGAACGACCTCTTCGTCGGTGACCTGACCGACGACGACAAGCTCATCTACGTCCACAACGTGCTGAAGGGCAAGTTGATGGAATCGGAGATTCTGGTCGAGCAGGCCGCCAACAACACGAAAGAACAGTTCGCGAATTCACCCGACTTGGCGAACGAACTGATGAACGCGATCATGGACGCGTTCACCGCGCATACCGCCATGAGCAGGCAGGCACTCGATTCCGAGAAGGTCCGCCGAGGTTTGAGGGATATCCTGCTCGGACCTGCGCAGCTCTACGAGGCACTGCGATCGAAGGGGGTCGATGTGGCGGCATGACCAGACCTATACCAACCGTTCCACTGAGTTCGACGGATGGTCGCGAACCCATGACAGTCAACAGGTGACGCCAGGGCTTTCGACAACCATCGTGCTCCGTGATTTTTCATTATCTGGAAGCACTGAAATAAATAGCGTTCCGATTTGAAGATCATGAACTTCGTGGTCCGAAGAAGACTTCATCCTCGCTTGAAGGGCGAAAGAGTGGACGCCTACCTGGATATCGCCATCGCTATTCTCCGGGATGAGCGGCGACCATTGAGTCCGCAGGCCATTCTGGCGGCGGCATACCGTAGCGGACTTGTTCCACAGCACCTTCATGGTAAGACCCAACACAAGACGCTGCAGGCCAGATTGAGCGAGGACATCCTCGAACGGAGGGACGCGAGTCCGTTCTTCCGTACGGCACCAGGGCGGTTCTTCCTTCGCGAATTTCTCACCGATACCAATATACCAGAGGAATTCAGGAGACCCGTCCCGACCCGACGCCGCTTCAGGGAACTCGTGCGCGGGCCTGCGCTCGCTATCGACGGCAATGCACTCGCCAAGATTGCGGTGGAGGACACCGTAATTAACCCTGACAGGATTCTCGGGCTTCTCAGAGATGGCGCCTGCCGCTACGACGACCCCCGCGACGATGACAGCACTATCGTATTCGTACGGTCGTTCGTATGCGTCCATCGCAAGGCCGAAATCCTCACATACAGGCCAGGTCGCTACAGAGATGACAGGGACGCATTTGTTTCACGACGGACCATCGGGTTTACCACGCTCGTGCATCCCGACGAGCACACATTGTTCAACCTAGGTGATTTCGGTATCGTTGATTCCGGTGTCAGGGCCGCGAGAATTGATCTCGATGTGCCCGAGATTCCACGAACCGACGGCGTCATGGCGTCTCTGCGGTACTTCACGTGGACTCGTCTTGACGTCCGGAAAAGTGATTTGCTTGCCGTGATCAGCTTCGAATGCCCCGCGTGGTTCGAACCGACGAGACGGCGCCTAGCCCTCAATGACTTATCATGGATGGACACCGCGGAACCCGTCGTGGATATCGGTGATTTCGATCCGTGGTCAAGGTCCGTCCTACTGACGCGTTTCAACAAAGGACAGGCTGCGGATGCTGAAAAAAAACCGTAACATCCGCCTGCTTGACAATCCAGTCGTTGAGTACGTCAGGCACCTCATTGAGTCCGGTGATCCCACGCGCACGAAGCAGGGACTCCAGAATCTCTGCAAGCTCTACAGGAACGGAAATCGCATAAGACCCGATCAACTCGTCGGAATCGAACAGTCCGTCGTTGGCCTTCTCTTTACCCGAAAGAGAGATGAGAAGGTCCGGCGCTGGGCGCTCAATGTCCTGGCCAGGCTCGGACGCGAGGACACCTGTATCGAAGCGGTCGTCCAATGCCTGCGTGAGTATGGCCATGAACCGCAGACCGCGGCGTCGGCCATCGCGGCGATTTTCCGTATCAGCAGGAACGCCATGGCAATCCTCAAGTCACTAAGCTTCGATGAACCGATGATTACACTGGCGGCACTCCAGCACGTCGCTCCCGATAAACTGGACCTTTCGGTGCTTCCTCTCGACGTCGAGACCGCTTCCACAGACCTCCTGCGTCTGGCTCTCGTTGTCGTCGGACTTGATCGCGCACCAGATAACATGCTGAATCCGCGACATGCAAACTCCACGATGGTCAAGGCTTTGGGCGCGCACGAAGACAGTATCGTTTCCCAGTACAGCATCTGGGCCATCACTGAAAGTGAGCTGTTAGGGATAGATGATCTTGGCATCGATATAAGGAACGTCGAGAGCCAACCGTCTAATGTCAGGGCCTGGATATTCCAACTTATCGCCATGTCACGCGAAAATGCGGCTCTCCACCTTGAATACCTCGAACTCGGAATGCGTGATCTGGATCCAGAGGCAAGAAATGGCCTTGCAATGGGCTTGAGAGACACGTTCTTCGACGGCCTCGAGGCGCTGGTTCTCGACTGGTTCGTCTCCGAAGCAGACAGGGAAGTGAGCCTGAGCCTTCTGGACCACATCGTCATGCAGGCTCGCAATTGCCCGGGTTACGAGACTCTCGCTCTCGAAATGTATGAAAGCGGGGGTTCTAGGCAGAGAATGGAGGCGCACGCAATCGGCACGCCTCTTTACGCAAAATTCAGGCGGATATCCTATGACGGCGCATCTGACCTTTTCCGAAGGGATATTTCCGTGACCAACAATACGACGTTCAACGTCAATGGAGGCATTCAGGGCGGATCCGTGTCGCTGGGCGGGAACGCCGCGAATTTCGGTCCCACTTCCGTCCGGTACGATGCGCAGACCAACAAGGCCATCATGGCCGAACTGACGAAGGCAGAACGGGAACTACGTGACACGTCGGCGGATGAATCGCTGAAGCATGAAGTGCTGAAACAGGTTCAGTCCGCAAAGGACGATCCGGCTCCCGATAAGATAGCGAATGTCATATCCGCACTCGGACGGGTAGATTCCATTGCGACCCATGTCTCGGGTGCGGGGACGGCGATCGGCGGCATCATCACGACCCTGGGGAAGCTGACAGGCGCGATCTGAGAACATGCTTGAAGTGAAGTTCCGTCGGTGGCGATAAGGACGTTGAAGTCATAAGTCAATGCGACTGTTGTTTTTGCGATAACGGTACTCAGTGGCGCCAAGCGGCGTCTTGGGTATCTGTCGCAAAAACACTATAGCTATGAGGACCGCTCTGGAAGCGGATGTGGCGTCCCCACGGAGAGGGGAAGTCCGAACGCATTGTTCGCTGAACTCAATGGCTTGCTCTATCTGCCTCACATCCGAATCAGGTCGAGCAGGTCGTCGTCGGTCAGGCGCGCGCTGATTTCACTGCCGTCAAGAAGGTCGCTGGCAAGGTCACGCTTAGCGCGGTGCAGGTCGAGGATTTTCCCCTCGATGCTGTCGCGGACGATCAGGCGGTAGACGGTGACCGGGCGTTGCTGACCGATGCGGTGGGCGCGGTCGCTGGCTTGGTCCTCGACGGCGGGGTTCCACCAGGGGTCCAGATGGATGACGTAGTCGGCTGCGGTCAGGTTGAGTCCGGTGCCGCCCGCCTTGAGGCTGATCAGGAACAGGTCGCCCTCCCCCGCCTGGAACGCCGCCACTCTACGTTCCCGATCCTTGGCGGGAGTGCCGCCGTCCAGATATTGGTGGGCGATCTTGCGGGCATTCAGAGCGTCCCGCACCCGTTCGAGCTGGCCGACGAACTGGCTGAATACCAGAGCCTTGTGGCGGTTGCGGATCAGTTCCTCGACCAGTTCCAGGAACGCCTCCAGCTTGGCTCCGGGCAGTTGGGTATTGGTGTCGACCAGCCCCGGATGGCAGCAGGCGCGGCGCAGGCGGGTGATTTCGGCCAGGATGTGGATGCGGGTCTGGCCGCCCCCGGCCCCGCCATCGCGCAGTTGGGCCAGGGCCTCCAGTGCCCGCCGACGCACCGCCTCGTAGAAGGCGCGCTCCTCCTCGGGCAGGTCGATCTCCATGGTAACCTCGGTGCGCGGCGGCAGTTCGGCAAGGACCGCGCTCTTGGTCCGCCGCAGGATGAACGGGCGGATCAGGGCGCGGAGGGCGTGGAGCGCACCGTCGCTTCGGTTTCGCTCAATCGGGGTGGCGAAGCGGCGGGCGAAGCCGTCGCGGGAGCCGAGGAGACCTGGGTTGACGATGGCGAACAGGCTCCAGAGTTCGTCCAGATAGTTCTCGATCGGCGTGCCGGTCAGGGCGAGGCGGAACTGCGCCTTGATGCGCTGCCCGGCCTGGGCACGTCGGGTTTCGGCGTTCTTGATCGCCTGTGCCTCGTCGAACACCGCCATCCGCCAGTCGACCTCGGCCAGGCGGTCGGCCTCCTGGTACAGCAGGCCGTAGCTGGTGACCAACACGTCCATCGCCTTGAGCACTGCGATCTGGTCGGCCCGGTTCGCGGTGGCGCCCAGCTTCCTCACCGCCAGGGTCGGGGCAAAGCGTTCCAGTTCGCGTTCCCAGTTGTGGCAGACCGAAGTCGGCGCGATCACCAAGCAGGGGCCATGGGGAGCCTGTTCCAGCATCGCCGCGATCGCCTGGATGGTCTTGCCTGCCGCAGGCCGGAGTATTCGCCACCGCAGGCCGGCTTAAAGCGCCACCCCGGGCCGGGGTAACGCGCCACCCCCGAACCGAAGGCTGATAGGCCGGAGGGAGGCAAGCCGCTGCTGACAAGAGAACTGTACCTTGCCCTGTGTTTTCTGATCAAGTATGATCTCAATCATAATCAACAGGGCTGCTGTGGTGGTTGCCCGAAGAATTGTGTGAATAACGGGGATAACATCGCTAACGTCTTTATTTCATTTGTCTTTCTCAGCTTCGGTTGTGTGGATAAGTTCGGATTTACCGGTTCGGCGCCGCAGGGACTCGCCACGCAGTTCGAGGCGGTAGGCGTTGTGGACGAGGCGATCGAGGATGGCGTCGGCGTAGGTCGGATCGCCGATCATGTCGTGCCAGCCCTCGACCGGGACCTGGGTGGCGATGATTGTGGAGGCGCGGCCGTGGCGATCGTCGATGACCTCCATCAGGTCGCGTCGCTGCTCGGCGGTCAGTTTGATCATGGCCCAGTCGTCGAGAATCAAGAGCTTGACCCGGGCAATGGCGGTCAACGCGCGAGCCTGACGCCCGGCCAGGCGGGCTATGGCCAGGTCGTCGAGCAGGCGCGAGAGGCGTTTGTAGAGAACCGTGATGCCGTCGCGGGCGGCCTGATTGCCGAGCGCACACGCGATCCAACTTTTTCCGACTCCGGCCGGCCCGGTGATCAGGACGTTGAGGTGCTGGCGAATCCAGGTGCCGGTGGCGAGGGCCTGGATGGTGCCGCGGTCGAGGCCGCGCGGAGTGCGGAGATCGAGGTTCTCCAGAGCGGCGGTCTGGCGCATGCCGGCACGGCGCAGGCGTTGCCGCAGCGCGTCGTCCTGCATGGCGGCATGCTGGAGATCGACGAGCAGGGCCAGACGCTCCTCGAAGGCCAGGGCGGCCAGGTCGGGATTGGCAAGCTGGGCCTTGAAGGCGTCGGCCATGGGCTTGAGGCGCATGGCGTGCAGCTTCTCGATGGTCGGCTGGATCATGGTGGCTCCTCAGTGATGGTAATAGCCGGCGCCGCGGAGGTTGGCGTGGCTGCCGGGACCGGATTCTGCGGCGGGATCGGGAAGGTCCCGGGGCCGCTTGAGCAAGAGCTCGACATAGCCGGACGAGCGGACGCCGGCGGCGAGCGCGCATTGGCAGGCGGTCTCCAGGCGCGCGGCGGGGTACTTGGCAGCCAGGCGCAGGATGCCGAGGCCCGACCGGACGCCCTGTTCGACATGGTCGCGGCTGGTCAGCAGGCGTTCGACATAGGCGGAGGTCGCCATGCCGACCTTGGCGGCCTCGGCCCTGATCCAGTCGGGCGTTCGGTTGGCGACTGCCGAGTGGGCAGGCGGCATGTGCTGAGACACGGTCTTCCAGTGATTGGCACCGGACGCCCGGGGATGGCAGGCAACCCGTTCACGGCGGTGGAATATCTCGACCAGGGTCGGGGTCAGGAAGGCATCGACCTTCTTGCCGACCAGGGCATAGGGCACCGAGTAATAGTTCCGGTCGATGGCGATGTGGTAATCGCGGTTGACTGTTCTCTCGATTTTCCATTCGCCGATAGTGTACGGCGTCGATGGCAGCGGGCGCAGGGCCGCGCGCTCGATCGCCTCAAAGAGCGAGCGTCGGCTGCCCTCGCGCGGCGGCGACAACGGTTTGTCGTTCAGGTCGGTCACCAGGCCCCGGATCGCCTGGCTCAGGTCCGGCAAGGAGAAGAACTGACGATGGCGCAGACTGGCCAGTATCCAGCGGCAGGCCTGAAGGACAGCATTTTCCACCGACGGCTTGTCCTTGGGTTTAGCGGCGCGGGCCGGGACCACGGCCGTGCCGTAATGCTTGATCAAGGCCACGTAACTGGCGTTGAGCACCGGATCGTAATAGGAGGCATGGGTGATGCCGGTCTTGAGGTTGTCCGGCACCACTTTGGCCGGGACACCGCCCAGAAACTCGAAGAGCCGGATGTGGGATGCCAGCCAGTCATCCTGCTTCTGTGTCCAAGTCGCGTCCGCGAAGATCAGGCCGGTTGCCGGCAGGCAGGCCACGAACAGCTGCGTCTGACGGACCACGCCGTCGATCGTGACCGGGATGGTGTCGCCGGCATAGTCCACTTGCACCGCCTCGCCGGCACGGTGGGTCTGGTGCATCGACAGCCCCGGCCGGGCCTGCTTGCGCCAGGCGGCGTAATGGCTTTTGAACTGGGTCAGGCCGAACCCGTCCGGGTGGGCGGTCTTGTATTCCAGCCAAACCAGCTTGAGGGTGACGTGGCGGTGGCGCCGCAAATCCTCGTCGATCGCCGCCCAATCCGGGGCCGAGCGGCCACCCGGCGCCTGCTTGGCCGGAAACAGGGCCGCCTCAAGCGCGTCGTCAGTCATGCCCTCGGCGACCGCGGCGTCGATGCCCGCCGCCGCGGCCCGCGCCAGGTACTTGCGCACCGATGACCGGGCCAGCCGGGCACTGGCCGCGATCGCGCTGACAGTATCACCCAGCGCTACCCGTAAACGCAGAACTTCCCTGATCCGTCGCATCGCTGACCTCGGTCTCGGCATCGTCGCTGTCCTTCCAAAAGGCGCGACGATACTTCCGGTGACTTCAGGGTCAGCAGTGGTTCAGGCTCCCCAAAAGGGTGGCGCTTTGGCCCGGCCGCGAGTGGCGCTTCGACCCGGCCAGAGGTGGCGCTTTACCCCGGCCCGGGGTGGCGCTTTCGGCCGGCGCGCGCAGTCTTGCCCAGTCCCATGTCGTCGGCAAGGCAGGCACCAGCCTGCCAGTGCGCCAGACGAGAGAGCCATCGAAATCCGTCGACCTGATAATCGCGCAGCTCGGCCTGGAGCGTCGACGGGACGACGGGCTGGTGCCGGTCGGCGGCCGACAGCCGCGCGATGAACGCCTTCCATTCCTTGTCGGCCTTGACCGACCCTGCCTCCTCCACCAGCTCCTGCACTGCCACCGCCCCGAGGGTCGGCAGCCGCAGGCCCCTGCCGTGCTCTTCCGTGACGCCGCCCAGGCGTTCGAGCTGCTTCTGGAACTTGCGGGTCAGGGCAACGAAGCTGCCATCGGCCAGCGGCACGAACCTGCCCCTGGCCTTGCCCAGCCGCGTCAGCAGGTCCTGCATGTCGAGGACCAGTTCCTCATCCACCCGCACTTCACCGTCCATCTGGAACCAATCGCGGGAGCGAGACATCTTGAGGGAGAGGCCCGAGCTTGACACCTCGGACCTGACGGTCAGCCGTTTGCCCTCGGGCCATTCCACGGTCGGCGGCGGCTGGCAGGCGCGCACCTCCAGTAGGAACTCCA
>Ga0181516_10003209_pt1 | contig 11096 bp, 9 predicted proteins | sample PEATcosm2014_Bin_25_FD_121104 | JGI IMG/M metagenome (GOLD analysis project Ga0181516, IMG submission 121104) | Peatland microbial communities from MTU Mesocosm Facility, Houghton, MI, USA - PEATcosm2014_Bin01_10_metaG | ecosystem: Environmental > Terrestrial > Soil > Wetlands > Peat | place...
CTACGTAACGCTGGGCGCATTTTGCCCCGTCCATGAGCATTGCATCGTCGGCAAATACGCCTTCATCGGTGGGGGAACCATTGTGACCCAGGACGTACTGCCCTTTTCGCTGACCTCATCGCGCCGCGAAAACAAGGCCTTCGGCATCAATAAAATCGGCCTCACCCGCCGTGGCTTCTCTCCCGAACGCCTTCAAACGCTGCAAAAAGCCTTCCGCCTGCTTCTCGCTGCGAAAATGAACACGACCCAGGCCGTCGAAAAAATCAAAGAACTCGAAGGCGAAGACATTGCCCTGCTTGCGTCGTTCATTGAGCGCAGCGAGCGCGGGGTGATCAAGTAGCATCAAGACGAGAAAGGCACGCCTATGCTCCGGAAAGAAGCCATACTCCTGGTCAGTCGCGCATTGTCTATTTATTTCGCAATATGCGTCTTCTTCGAGTCAACTTACATTCCTGAGCGACTTTATTCGTTTCTTCACTACACGAACTTAGCCAGAGCGCAGGGAGCTTCACAAGCGTCGTTGTATCTCCCGACCTATTATTGCGTGGAACTTGTATTCATGTTTTTGCGCACTGTCCTTTGCCTGTTTCTTGCGGTGGTCTTCTGGACGTGCGCGCCTTGGGTTCAGCGCATCCTGTTGCCTGAGCGTGAGCCATGAAGCTCGGTCTCATTGCCGGCAACGGCCGTTTTCCGTTCCTGCTCCTCGACGCGGCGCGGGCACAGGGCCATGAAGTTGTAGTCGCGGCCATCCGCGAAGAAACCGACGCGGAGATGGATCACCGAGCCACCGCCGACCCCGGAATCACCGTCCACTGGCTTTCTCTCGGCGAGCTTTCGCGCCTCATCGAGACTTTCCGGCAAGAAGACGTCCATCGCGCCGTAATGGCCGGCCAGGTCAAGCACAAGCAGATCTTTTCCAGCATCCGCCCCGACTGGCGTCTGGCCAAGCTGCTGCTGAATCTCCGCACCCGCTCCACCGACATGCTGCTGGGTGCCGTCGCCAAGGTGCTCGCCGATGAGGGCATCGAACTGATCAGTTCCACCGCATTCCTTGAGCCACTCCTGGCCCAGGAAGGCGTTCTCACCGAACGTTCCCCCGATGCAGAAGAGCAAAAGAATATCGCCTACGGCCTTCAGGTAGCACATTCCGTTGCGGGCTTCGATATCGGCCAGACCGTCGTGGTAGCCGCCCAGGCCTGTGTAGCCGTGGAAGCCATGGAAGGCACTGACGCAGCCATCGAGCGCGCGGGAAAGCTCATGAGCTCGCTCGCCGGTGATGCCTCAACGCTTGAGCGCCGTCTAACTGTTGTGAAGGTGGCCAAGCCCAATCAGGATATGCGCTTTGACGTGCCGGTCATTGGAATCGCGACGATTGATGTCATGGCCCGCGCGGGCGCAAGTTGCCTTTCGGTCGAGGCCGGGCGTACGCTTTTATTTGACCGCGACTCCCTGATCGAGCGCGCCGGCCTGGCGGGCATTGCCATTGTGGCGTCTCCCCGCTGATACTGATTTGGGCAGCGTTCCCCGCTCCCGATTCTGTTTTTGCTTTCGCTGTTCCGTGTTCCCTGTCCACTGTTCACTGTCCGTTATTCCCCGCTCCCAGGAGGTTTTTGTGAAAAAGTCAGTAATTTTCACCTTTGCCGCGGTCGTTGCCTTCGCGGCCGCATTCGTCGCCACCCACGTCAACGGCCAAACCGCTCAGGTCATGCCTGAAGTCGGACAGGTCGCGCCCGACTTCACCCTTCCTTCGCAGGATGGTTCGCCTGTCTCTCTCAAGAGCTTCCGCGGCCAATGGGTCGTCGTATACTTCTACCCCCGCGACATGACCACCGGCTGCACCATCGAGGCGCACAAGTTTCAGGACAGCCTCAAGGATTTTGAGGCCAAGCACGCGGTCATTCTGGGCGTGAGCGTAGACTCAACGGCCAGCCACCAGCAATTCTGCACCAAAGACAGCCTCACCTTCCGCCTGCTATCCGACACCGATCACAGGGTAGTCAGCGAATACGGATCGCTTGTCGATCACAACGGAACCAGCATGGCGAGCCGCAACACGTTCCTCGTCGATCCCAAGGGCAAGGTCGCAAAAGTTTGGGTCAAGGTGAACCCGACCAACAGCGCTTCTGACGTGCTCTCCGTTCTTCCCAACAAGGGCAACAAGCTTGTCGAGCCCGCTTCGTAGCGCGGTTTGGCAATGAGCGCGAACGCTGGGTGCCCCATCCATTCGACATCCTTTCGTCGAATGGGTGGGAAGGCACGAACTGAATCATTCAAAACTACGCGATCGGTGGCCGATTGAATAGAAGATGCATTGCGGGAGTTCGTCATGGTCACGGAAGTTGCCCGAAGTTTTCGAACGGATCTGAATTCGATCCGCGCCACATTGCAAGCCGTTCCAGCCGATTTGGCCGATGTCCCCTGGCGTCCCGGCGGCTGGACACGCAAGCAGATTCTCGGTCACCTCCTGGATTCGGCGGCAAACAATCGGCAGCGTTTTGTCCGCGCAGCCATTGACGGCCAATACGCCGGGCCCGGTTACGAGCAGGACGCATGGGTGGCCATACACGGCTATACGGACCAACCGTGGGCAACTCTTCTCGGCTGGTGGGTGACGGACCACGAGATTCTGGCGGCGGTAGTGGACCGCATCCCCGAAAACCGGATGGGGGCAAGCTGTATCGTCGCCACGGATGCTCCCGTGACGCTGCGCTTTCTCATTGAGGACTACATCGCCCATCAGCGCTGGCACCTTAAGCAAATCACCGCAGACATTCTTGCGGCCTGATCCACGCATCGGCTCCCAGACGCAGAAAAGCCCGGCGCGGAGCCGGGCTCTTTTGCTTGCCTTAGTTGCCTGTTGCCGTTTTACTTCTTCTTTGCGGCCTTCTTGGCTGCCTTCTTTGCAGGAGCCTTCTTGGCTGCCTTCTTCGCCGGGGCTTTCTTAGCTGCCTTCTTGGCCGGCGCCTTCTTTGCTGCTTTCTTAACTGCCAACGGTTTACCTCTTTTTGTGGGTTTGCTGGCGCGCTTGCCGGCTGCAGCCTTCTTGGCCGCTGCCTTTCCGCCCTTTGCGCCAGGTTTGCTCTTCTTGGCGGATTTCTTCGCGGCCTTCTTGACCGCAACCTTTTTGGCTGCCTTCTTGGCCGGAGCTTTCTTGGCCGCCTTCTTGACAGCTGTTTTTTTGGCTGCCTTCTTCGCGGGAGCCTTCTTTTTTGCCGGCTTCTTGGCGGCCGGTGCGGCTGCAGGCTCTTCCATGATGACGACCATCGTCTCTTCTATCGCGCTCTCGTCGTCATCGGAAGAGGTCAGTATGCTGGCCGTTTCAACTTCTTCCTCATCGTCGTCGAATTCCTCTGACGCATCGTCTGCCATCTCGCCCGGCTCACCTTCAAGGTCGCCGTCACTCATCGCATACATCTTGAATACGTCTTCCATCCGATTTGCCTCCAGCGGTTCGCCGCTGCCTTCGTTATGCTTGTTCTTTTCGCGGACATTGCAAAGCAACTGCATCCGCGCAAATTCCCGTATCAATAGCTTGCACGTAATGACCATGAAAAGACAAGTATGTAATGTGGTCCGGCGCACTTTTTTTGAATGCCCCGGTGCGAGGCTCAGAGCTTGTACATGCAGCCTCTCCCCGCAAACATAGCCAACCACTATTTCGCAGCGGGCTTTTGAGTCTTCTTTGCGGATGACGGCGGCGCAGGCTTTGTTGACGTGGTCTTTGCCGGAGCCTTGGCATTCGTGGATGCAGCGTTAGCCGTGGAGTGGTGCGCACGGGATGAGCGCGCAGCAATCACCGGCTCAGCCACGTGAATGCGGCTCCCCGGTTCGACCTTGATGCCGGTGATCTTGTTCCAGCGTCGAAGCTGCGCCAGCGACACGCCGAACCGATCCGCAATCGTCACCAGCGTATCGCCCCTGCGCACCGTATAGAGCGCGTGCGCCGAAGGTGTCGCCGCTGGAGGCACCGGCACAATTACTGCGTCCATGCCTTGTATGCTCTCCGTGGACTTCAATTGGTTGGCGCTGGCCAACTCCGCAACCTCCACGCGATACTCGCGCGCCACCGAGGCCAGCGTATCGTCCGCGACCACGCGGTGATAGCGCCAGGAGTTGCGCTTAGCCTCGGGAATCACCGCAATGCGCTGCGCGAAGAGCGTTGCCGTACCGGCGGGCAGATGCAGGTCAAACGCAGTGTCGGGCGGAGTCACGCGGCGCAGCAGGCTCGGATTCAGCGCCTCAACTTCATCCACTGGCGCCTCCACCAGATCGGAGACCAGGCGTAGATCGACGGAATAGTTGATCGTGACCGTGTCGGTAAGCACCGGCGGATCGAGCGTCACATCGTCGAAGCCGTACTGTGTGGGATGGTTGGCAATGATAATTGCAGCCAGGATCTCGGGAACATAATTTTTGGTCTCGGCTGGCAGGTTATTTCGCTTGTAGAGCTCCCAGAAATCCGCATACCCCGTCTTCTGCACCGCGTGCTGAACGTTTCCTGTGCCCCAATCGTAACCGGCCATGGATAAGTACCAGTCGCCCAACTGATCGTAGATGAACTTCATGTACCGGGCGTAGGCGCGAGTAGATTTTTCCGGATCGAAGCGCTCGTCCACATACGCATTGCGGACCAGCCCGTAGTCCCCGTACGGCATAAACTGCCACATCCCGCCGGCGTGAGATTTGCGATTCATTGCCTGCGGCTGAAACCCCGACTCGGCAACCGCGAGATAGATCAGATCCTGCGGCACGCCCTCTTCCGCCATGACGCGCTGAATCATCGTTTTGTATCGTCCCGCTCGCTGGAATGAGTGCAGCAGCGTGTTATGGCCCTTCTGTGTGTTCGCGAAAAAATTGATGTACGCAGCCACGTAGTCGTTGACCACCAGCGGCAAGTCGGATTTTGTTGTGGCCAGTTCCGTCTGCGCCTTGGCAACAATCTTCGGGTCAACCTGGAACGTGACGTCGCTCGCAACCTCCGCGGGTGTCTCTTCAACTTTGGGTACAAATCCATTGCCCTGCTTGAGCGCCTCCATCTCAAGGCCATTGATCTGGTCCACAATGTGATCGAACTCGTCCTGCAGTTCCTGATCGGCCTTGATGTCCTGGCCGCTCATCAGCATCAGATCCACGGCACGATCGAACTCTTGCTTGGCCTCTGGCAGTTTTCCCTTCTTATAGTCCGCATCGCCTCGTGCATAGGTCTCTTCGACCTGCTGGATGAGTTGACGCACGCGCTGACGATCGGCTGAAGGCTGCTGCGGCCGCGGCGTCGGCGCGGCTGGCTGCGGCGGCAAGGCCGGCGCTGTGGCTTGCGGCTTCGCGGCCACAGGCGCACTCTCCGGCTCATCGGGAACGCATCCCGTCATGGCAACCAGCAGCGCAGTGCTGATGACAAGAAGGTGCCATCTCATACTCGGGAAGAGACGCAGCGGGGCCCGTGATGGCGAGCAATCGAGAGACACTATGCCGATGATAAGCTATGACCTGGAGGGAACGCGCCAACATTGCGCGATCACCCTGTTTCGCAAGCCCCCCATGGATGCTCGCTTCCTTCGCAACTTCGCAATTATCGCCCACATCGACCACGGCAAGTCGACGCTGAGCGACCGCCTGCTGGAATTTACCGGCTCGGTAACCGGCCGCGAGATGCAGGCGCAGATCCTGGACGATATGGATCTGGAGCGCGAGCGCGGGATCACCATTAAGGCCCATGCCGTGCGCATGATGTACAAAGCGCACGACGGCAACACTTACCAGCTGAACCTCATCGATACTCCAGGCCACGTGGATTTCAGTTACGAGGTTTCGCGTTCACTGGCTTCCTGCGAAGGCGCGCTGCTTGTTGTCGACGCCAGCCAGGGAGTGGAAGCGCAGACGCTTGCCAACGCCTATCTAGCCATCAACCACGGCCTCGAAATCATTCCCGTAATCAACAAAATCGACTTGCCATCGGCCGACATTCTGCGCACCCAGGAAGCCATCGAGAAAGCGGTGGGCCTCGACGCCACCGACGCAATTCCGGTAAGCGCCAAAACCGGCCAGGGTGTTGACGAAGTGCTTGAGGCCATCGTCAAACGGCTCCCACCGCCCACAGGAAATCCCGACGAGCCTTTGCAGGCGCTCATCTTCGACTCTTGGTTCGATGCCTACCGCGGCGTCATCGTCCTCGTGCGCGTGATGCACGGGACCATGCGCAAAGGCCAGCGCATCCGCCTCATGTCCAACGGAAAATCGTTTGAAGTCGAATCGATGGGTGTACTTATGCCAAAGCCGGTTGAGATCGGCGAGCTGATCGCGGGCGAAGTCGGCTTCTTCGCCGCCACCATCAAGAACGTAGGCGACACCAAGATCGGCGACACAGTCACTGACGATCAACGCCCCGCCGCTGCTCAATTGCCCGGCTTTGAAGACATCAAGCCCATGGTCTTCTCCGGCCTGTACACCGTTGACTAGCACGAGCATACGCTCTTGCGCGATGCTCTTGAAAAACTCCGCCTCAACGATTCCTCGTTCTTCTTCGAGCCGGAGAGCTCCGTGGCTCTTGGCTTCGGTTTTCGCTGCGGATTCCTCGGCCTGCTGCACATGGAGATCATTCAGGAACGCCTGGAGCGCGAGTACGAACTGGACCTGATCACCACCGCTCCCGGCGTGCGTTACCACATCACGCTCACCGACGGCAGCGTCCTCGAGGTTGACAACCCCTCGCGCTGGCCCGAACCCACCAACATCGAAGCCATTCGTGAGCCGGTGATCACCGCCAAGATTCTGACCAACGAAGAATACGTCGGCGGCATCTTCAAGCTCGTCGAAGAAAAGCGCGGCCGTCAGGTGAATTTTGAGTATGTGACTCCCACGCGCGTCATGCTCACCTACGAACTGCCGCTGAATGAGATTGTGCTCGACTTCTACGACCGGCTCAAATCCATCTCCCGCGGTTATGCATCGCTCGACTATCAACTGGCCGGCGAGTGGGTGTCTCCGATGGTCAAGATGGACATCCTGGTCTCCGGTGAACCCGTTGACGCGCTCTCCATCATTGTGCACCGCGACTTCGCCTACGAGCGCGGCCGTGCGCTGGTCTCAAAGATGCGCGAGCTGATTCCGCGTCAGCAGTTCGAGGTTGCAATTCAGGCGGCAATCGGCGCCAAGGTCATTGCCCGCGAAACCGTGGCCGCATTGCGTAAAAACGTCCTCGCCAAGTGCTATGGCGGCGACATCTCCCGGAAGCGCAAGTTATTGGAGAAGCAAAAGGAAGGCAAGAAGCGGATGAAGCGGATCGGCAAGGTGGACATCCCCCAGGAGGCTTTCCTGGCGGTGCTGCGCGTGGGAGAAGACCAGCAAAAATAGTGCGGGATCCGAAATCTAATAGATTCTTCAGTTACCTGATATTCATGGCGGTCTGTGGAAACCTCTTAAACCATGAGCACAGCTGCACGCCCCGCAACAGTGCCACGCAAACTGTAGGATTTCAAAGGATCGCTGCTGAAAAATAAAGGCTTAAATTTTTTATCAGAGAAGAACGACGATTGGCAACTGTGAAAAATCGGGAAGTTTTGCACGAGCGCGGGAATCTTTCCACATTTTTTTCCACAACGGTGGTCATCGGTTAGTAGATTAATTTTGCGCCCAGGCAACCTTTTCTCCGTATTTTCATTACGGCAATTCTGAACATGCCAAAGGCCCCGCTGAGCGGGGCCTTTGCGTGTGCGCTATCTCCAATTTAATGAGCGGCGGGGGCTGCTGGCTTTGCTGGAGCTGGTCGTGGAGCTGGTCGTGGAGCTGTGCTGGCAGCAGGCGTTTGCGGCGCCGGCACGCCCGACTTCACGTTGTAGGCTTCAACCACGGCCTTGGTGATATTCGTCGACTCCGTCGCATAGAGAACAGGCGTTTGCTGCTGGGCCACATCCAATACCAACGTGTAGCCGTGCTTCTGTGCGTAGTCCGACATCACGTCATAGACCTTGGAGGCAATGGAGGCATACATCTCCTGCATCGCCTGGGCGCCGTCGTTCTTCAGATCCTCGCCATCGCGCTGCAACTGCTTTCTCTTGTCTTCAATTGTCTTGGCGCGGTTCGATTGCTCTTCGGGGCTCAGTTTGTCACCTTGTGCCTGTAGCTGCTTGGTCAGGCTTTCAATCTCGTCATTCAGGGCCTTGAGTTGCGCCTCTCTTGGTGCAAACTTTTTCTGCAGTTCGGCAAAGTTGCGCTGTCCTTCGTTGGTTGAGCCTACAGCCGCCTCGAATGCGATGACGGCAATCTTGGTTGGTCCTGCGGGTGCACCGGAAGCAGCCGGCGTTTGGGCGGCGGCGCTCAGGGCAAAGCCCGACGCCAGCGTGATAGCGATTGCAAGAGAATGCTTCATTCGAATTGAAAACTCCTTCGGAATTCCTGTTTAGCGCCCGGCGCTTGATGCCGCGGACGAACCCGTGCCTCCTGAGAAACCTCGCAGTCTTTCTAAGGAGAGGTCCCGGCGCCGGGTGGTGCCGCGGACAAGACACAAAAGACGAAGATGGAGACATCAGCAGGAACTACTTCGGATTATAGGGGGGGCGGTTGGGAGCGTCAAACCTCAAGCCCAGCGTTCTTCTGATTCGGCCCTCAATTACCTGGTTCTCGCAGGAGAGGCCTCGCCGAAGCGAGGCCTCCCTATGAGTAATGTGAACTCCCGGCCATCCCAAGTCTAAGGAGTGGTCAGCGATGGCTTGGGCGCGGCGGGAGGCGCGGCGGCCGCTGGAGGGGGTGCGGGCACGCCCGACTTCACGTTATACGCGCCGATGATCGCCGAGGTGATGTCAATCGACGGATTGGCGTAGAGGACCGTCGGAGGCTGGTTCTGCTGCTCGGTCGCATCAACAACGAGAGTGAATCCCTGCTGTTTAGCGTACGAAAGCAGCATGTCATCCACCTTGCTGGCCACACCGTTGAATAGGTCCTGCAACGCCGCTTGATAGTCGTTCTGGGCATCTTCGAGCATGCGCTGCGCTTGCTTCTTCTTGTCGTCGATCGTTTTGGCACGGCTAGCCTGTTCGGCCGGGCTAAGGTTTGCCCCTGTCGTCTGCAGTTGCTTGGTCAGCGTGTCGATCTCGTCGCTCAGGGACTTGATCTGAGCCTGCTGGGGAGCGAACTTCTTCTGCACATCCGCGAAGCCCCGTTGGAATTCATTGGTTTGTGTAACTGCCGCCTGGAACTGAATCACGGCGACCTTGGGGCCATCTCCGGATGCGGCAGATGGTGCCGCTGCGGTGGCCGGCGCTTGAGCCGCGGCGCTCAGTACTGTACCGGCGGCAAGAAATGCAGAAAGGAAAAGTAAACGCTTCATCGAGATTGAAAAACTCCTTTGGAATTCCCTTTGGAAGTTCCGGATAAGTCCCTGTATCTTCGACGCGCTTTCACGCCAAAAGAGCCCCGTGCATCCTGATATACTTCACGGCCTTTTCAGGGATTGTCGCGCAGGGCAGACGACTTGAGACACCGACCGCAATATCAACAGGAACAGCATGGATTATAGGTTGGCTGGCTGGGTGCGTCAAACCGTCAAAGCGTGAATTCAGGAGACCATTACCGTCCCCTCGGACATGGTCTCCTGATCTGGATCGAATGAAGAATTTAGAACGTCGTGGAGATCGTCAGCCGGAATGTCTTGCGCGGCTCGTGGAACAAGTAGCGCGAACCGTAAGCCTGTATGGACTCGTTGTAGGTGTAGTCGCCTGCGCCGCCTGGAGGGAACAGATCGCGCGTAATCAACTGCGCCGAGCAGCTTCCCTTGTTGCCGCCGATCAGCACTGTGTTGCAGTAGGGGCTCTCATACAGCCGCAGCGGGTTGTAGGCATAGAACAGACGGAAGGGCGCGTTGATCACCGGCATAATGACCGATAGCTCCGCACCGGTCGACATGCGAGGAACGAAGTTAGTGCCCGAGATAGGTCGAATATTCGGCTGGAAACCAACTTCAGAGCCGGGCTTACCGCCTTGGCACGATCCGTTGTTATAGACCGGGCAGCCGTAGAGAGGCGCGGTGAGCGAAGCAAATCCCTCGGGGCTTTGCTTCAACTGGCCCTTCAACAGGGCCGAATCGATCCCGAAGTCGTCGAAGAATGAGAACATGACCGGGCCCACGATCGGAATTCTGTATTCCAGATTCGTCGTCAGGCCTGTATCGCCTCCGATGGACGCGACCCCGTAGACGGGGAGCGGCACCTGGATGCACTGGTTGTCCTCTGGATTGGTTGGATCGCGCGGAACGCAGCTCCCGTCCGGATTCGTCAATTGCACATTCACCCGGTTGGGAACATAGCCATATGGAGTTGCTCCGCGAATGTCAAAGCCCCTCAGCTCGGCCTCGCCGCCGGCATAAATGCGGTTGTTCGGCGGAGCCACATCGCCGCCAAATCCTTGAACGTGGCTCAGCTGCGCTCGAATACCCAACACATTGTGGCCGCTTGCCGACGGAATCAGGTAGTGCATCGGCATGAAGCGCTTGTACGCCACGAAGGGCTCCCAATAGCGCACGTTCCCATAAAGCCCCGATACCTGGAAGACACTCGTAATCTCTTTGCCTTCGCGCGGACGTAACGGGTTATTGATGGTGTTGTAGCTATAGCTGAATGAGAACTGGCTGTTGATGATGCCGGCAAGCGCATTCGAACCCTGAATGCCCGAGCGGAAGCTGATGGTCTGAAAGAACGTCTGCGAGGCCGTCGAAAATGCGGTAATCGTGGACTTGTTCAGCGAATAGGTCATGCCGACTCGCTGAAACGCGTGACGCCTGAGCGGGTAGCTGATGGATCCGTTCAAGCCCGTCGAAGCCTGGTTGTAATTCTGCGTCAACGATTGCTGCGCTGCGCTCAGATTGGGCGAGAGACCGGTTGTGGTCTGGTAGTTCTTCGCCGCGTTGAAGTCGCTCTTCGAGTTGAATATCTGGAAGCCAAGCTGCATGGGCCGGTTGCGGATATACGGCTGCGTGAACCCAAACAGGAACTGGCGGCTTATGCTGCCCAGATTGGCCTGCACGCTCAACGTCTCGCCAAGCCCAAGAAAATTGTTGGTCTGGTAATTGACCCCGAGGAACGCGCCCGACAGTCCGCTGATGCCGC
>Ga0181516_10003211_pt1 | contig 11095 bp, 10 predicted proteins | sample PEATcosm2014_Bin_25_FD_121104 | JGI IMG/M metagenome (GOLD analysis project Ga0181516, IMG submission 121104) | Peatland microbial communities from MTU Mesocosm Facility, Houghton, MI, USA - PEATcosm2014_Bin01_10_metaG | ecosystem: Environmental > Terrestrial > Soil > Wetlands > Peat | place...
CACTCCGGCATCGATATCTCGGCGCCATACGGAACACCGGTGCGCGCTGCGGCGGACGGCGAAGTCACGGGAGCGGAGATGGCTGCCGGTTACGGACGCGAGATCACGATCGATCACGGCCACGATCTTCTTACCGTGTATGGGCATTTGTCGTCGATTGCCGTGCTTGCAGGCCAGCATGTGATTCGCGGCCAGGTGATTGGGTATGTAGGCCAGTCGGGCCGCGCAACCGGACCGCACCTCCACTACGAAGTGCGCATTCATAACGTGCCGGTCAATCCGCACAAGTATCTCCGCAAGACCTTTGAGGAAGTGGCGAATCTCAACAGCGATGCGGTTTCAACGCCAGGCCAGTAGAGCAGGTTTTTCGCAGAGCGTAAGAAGCGGCTTCCGGAGTTTCGGAAGCCGCTCTTGTTTTGCCATGACGCCAGTGCTGCTTCAGCTCAGGGATTCACGCGGCAACCATCCAAGGTGAAGTTGAAGACTCCGGTTTCACCCAGTTTGATATTGAGCTGCTGGGGGATAGGAAAGCCGCGGATGGTCTGGTATTCGACTCCGACATGCATCTCCTGTGCCTTGTCGGGAGCGGTTCCCGCAGGCAGCGTTGTAACGTCAAAGCGATTCACAAGCAGGCCTTTGTCCGTCGGTTCAAAGACGGGGACGAGCTTGACGGACGTGCCATTCATCTCCACGTCAAAGTGGCGCAGCACCAGGTCGTTGTCAAAGACCTCAGTGAGCTTGTTGCCGCCTTGCTCGGCGTAGAAAGTGTGACCGTCGGCGGTGTTCTTGATCTCTGCGCCCTCCGGGGATTCCGGAACAATGGAACCGTCAATAAACGGAATCCAGAGCTGAAGGACTCCCAGGAGCGCTTGCTCGGTGTCCTTGTGCTGATTTTCAAGCAACGTCACGGATTCCTTGTCGAGAGGCTTTCCCTGAGCGGCGACGCGGATCCAATCGATCGTGGAGCCGCCTTTTAAGCGAGCGTGCAGAATGATCTTCACGGTGTTGAGCGCCACAATGCGCGGATCGTCTTCGGCGACCGTCTGGGTCTTGTCGACAGCCATGAACAGCGCCTGCCAGTCGCGGTGCAGCGTGCAGTCGAACCCGGTGAGGCCGTTTTTAGCGGAGGAGTAGTAGAGCTTGCCGGCCTTGGCCAGCAGTTCACTATTGGCGTCCTGCCCATGCGCGGAGATGCCAAGCAAATTGATGAATAGAAGACCGGCAAGGAGACGGGCGGGAAGTGCAAGCGGAGATCTATTTACGCGGAAGCGGTATTTTCGAGCATGAAGCGGATTGTGCAGCAGATTGCGCATCGGGGGCCTGCTTTCATCGCGATGCGGGTATTTTCGCTGGTTCGCCGCCAACTCCGCAAGGCGCGGCCGCATCGCCTGTCCGTGATATCGTTCTCTCGGCCTCGATTTCGCCCTGGCCGCGCTTTCTGTACAGGAGGATTCTGCTGTGTCTATTCGCTTGGGTTCCCTCGCCATACTTCTTGCCGCCGCCCTTCCCATTACCGCTCAGGCTCCGAACCAGCCTCTTGACCGCGCTGCGGGCATTCAAATCGCAAGGGCTCGTGCCCAGCATCTGCGTCGCGGCATCAATACTTCTGGCTGGTTCTCGCAACATTCTTACGACTACTCCGCCAACTGGACCGACAAAGAAGTCACGGCCGATGACATCGCGCTGATCGCGCGCATGGGTTTTGACAACGTACGGCTCAGTATCGATGCGGCACCGCTTGAACAGTCGTTCCGCGCTCTGGAAGCCCAGAAGATGGGCGCGCCGGCGGGGTTTGGCGGGCCGAACGCGGACTTTATCCCGCGCCTCGACAAAGCTGTCGACGAGATCCTTGCGCAAGGCCTGGCCGTACAGATCGACGTTCACCCCGAAGACAATTACAAACAGCAGTTGCGCACCGGCAATGAGGCGGTGGAGCGTTTCACCATCCTCTGGCGGCGGCTCGCCGCCCGCTACGCCACGCGCGATCCGGAGCGGGTCTTTTTTGAGATCATGAACGAGCCTGAAGTCAACGATGCCTATCGCTGGGCAGGCATTCAGGCGCGCGTTGCGGCGGCCATCCGCGAGGTTGCGCCGCGCAACACCATCATCGCCACCGGGCCCAACTACTCCGACATTCCGGACCTGCTCACCCAGCATCCGCTGGCAGACGGCAACGTGATTTACAACTTCCACTTCTACGATCCGCACGAGTTCACCCACCAGGGCGCGGGATGGGGCACACCGTTTTGGATCTACGAACACAACATTCCCTATCCTGCTACAGAAAGCTCCATGCAATCGGCGCTGGAGGAAATCCCCGATGCCGCCGACCGTTATCGGCTCGAAGCGTACTGGCTCGATCACTGGGACGCGCACCGCATACAACTGCTCATCGACGAGGCTGCTGCGTGGGGCAAGGCAAACGGCGTGCCGCTTCTCTGCAACGAGTTCGGCGTCTACCGCGCGGTCAGCGAACCAGCCTCCCGCAATGCATGGATTCACGATGTACGCACGGCGCTTGAAGCCGACGGCATCGGCTGGGCGATGTGGGATTTTCACAGCACCTTCGGCGTCGTGGTGAGAGACAGAGATCGCCACTCGGAACCCGACCCGCTTACGGTGGAGGCGCTGGGGTTGAAGTAGCGCCCGGTTCGAACAGCCGCGCGGGTGGAGATGGCGGCTGCGCTATTCGTAGCGCAACGCGTTCAGCGGATCCACCCTCATGGCTCGCATTGCAGGGATATAGCAGGCAGCAAGAGCTACAACCATCAGCACCAGAGTGACTCCAACGAACGTGAGCGGGTCGGTTGGTTTCACGCCGTAGAGCAACCCAGCCATCAGGTGCGATGCAACCAGAGCTCCGGCGAGTCCCACCGCCGCGCCAATGGCAACGAGCGAGAATCCATGTCCCAGAACCATACGCAGAATTTTTCCTTTCTGCGCCCCGAGTGCGAGCCGGATTCCGATCTCCTGGGTACGCTCGCTGACGATGTAGGAAATGGTTCCATAAGTTCCCAGGCCGGCGAGAAGAAGCGCGGTCACGGCAAATAACGCAACCATCTCCATGGAGAATCGCCTTTCAGAAAGGGAAGCGGCAACCGCATCGTCGAGCTTCTGTGCTCCGAAGACCGGGAGGTCGGGGTTTACGGCGCGCACCTGAGTGCGCACCTCCGAAGGAATCGCAGCCTCATCCAACTGACCACGAAGGAAGATGGCCAGCTCCTTTTCCCGCGATTGATACGCGGACAAGTAAAGTTGCGGAACGCTCGGACCGGCCAGCGATTCGGTTCGAGCATTTGCAATGACTCCGACCACCGTGACCCAGCCGCCGCTCATGTGCTCTCCGCTTTTCAATCGCTTACCCAGCGCGTCCGCGCCAGGCCAGTAGGTCTGCGCCATGGCCTCATTGATCACCGCGACCTGAGGCGATTTCTCATCATCGAGGCTGCTGAAGAGCCGACCGCGCAGCAGCGGCATCTCCAGCAGATGAAAATAGCCCTGCGATACGCTTCGCACTTCAACAGTTGGAGCCTGATTCTTCTCCATGCCGCGCCCTTCCAGAATCAACGTGAACGGGTTGCGGTCGTGATTCAGCGGAATGGCCGCGGCGCTTCCCACCGCCGCTTCCTTCACTCCAGGCAGAGCGGTGGCCCGGCGCAGCAGTTCCCGAAGAAGCGGCGCCTCTTGCGCTGGAGTTCTGTAGATATCGGCTTTCGGGTCGTTCGGCACAGGCAGCCACATGCGAACCGCCATTACCTGCTGAGGATTGAAGCCGAGTTGTACCTTGACCAGATCCCAGAAACTGCGAAGTAACAGGCCCGCGACAATCAGCAGCACCAGGGAGAGCGCAAACTCTATCACCACCAGCGCGCCGCGCATGCGGTGCTGTTCCCTGGAGCCTCTCAGGCTTCGGCCTTCCTGGCGGAGGGTATGGTTCAAGTCGAGCCGCCCGGCTTGCAGCGCGGGAGCCAGCCCGAAGATCACACCGGCCGCGAAAGATACCGCAATTGCAAACAGCAATATGTTCCAACTGATCGAGATTTGATTGACGCGCGCCAGACTTTGCGGGATCATGCGCAGCAACAGACCTCGAGTAAAAAACAGAATCGCAAAACCCGCAATGCCGCCGAGCAAAGAGAGGATCACGCTTTCCGTGAGGAGCTGGCGGACCAGACGCGATCGCGCTGCGCCAAGCGCTTGGCGAACAGCCATCTCGCGTCCTCGCGCAGTGGCGCGCGCCAGCATGAGATTCGCCACGTTCACACAGCCGATCAACAACACCATGCTCACCGCGCCGAGGAGCATCAGCAGCGATTGCCGGGCGCCGCCCACCACACTTTCTTTCAGCGGTGTCAGCCGCACCGTCCACCCGCTTTGCGGCGGATAGTCGCCCGGATACTGCTTGTGCAGCGAAGCAACCAGCGCGTCCAGGCGGCTCTGCGCTGCCGCAACAGAGATCCCCGGGCTCAGTCGCCCAATAAATGGAAGCGCAATCCGATCGCTCCGCGACGGCGGAGGCGCGGGATCGCCGGAAAAGCCCGTCGCCGCCCACAGATCCGTGTCGAACTGGTCTGCCTCGCGCGCCGGATCGTGAAAGCCCGCCGGCATCACGCCGATCACCTGGTACTGATCGCCGTCGAGCCGCAAAGTCTTGCCCAGAATATGCGGGTCGCCGCCGAAGCCTCGTTTCCACAAGCCGTCACTGATCATCACGTCGAGCGTAAATCCGGGTGTTCGATCGCTGGGATCGAACCATCGTCCCAGCTCCGGTTTCACTCCCAGCATGGCAAAGTAGTTCGGAGTGACGGGATCAAAGGCAATCCGCGCCGGCTCGTAGGAATCAGTCAGATTCACCGATCCGCTGCCCTCAATGGCGACATTCTGGAAGATGCCCGATTGCTGAACATCCCGCATTTCCGGTATGGACATGCCGACATCACGAGACGCAACGCCGGGAAGATCGTCTTCGATTCGAACCAGTTGATCGGGATGCGCATAAGGCAAAGGGTGCAGCAGAGTGGCGTCTACAACGCTGAAGATTGCGGTGGTGGCGCCAACGCCCAGCGCCATGGTGAGAATGGCGATCAGCGCGAATCCCGGTGACTTTGCAAACAGCCTCAGCGCGTACCGCACGTCCTGCAAGAGCGTCTCAATGAATGGCAACCCCTGCTCGGCGTGGTAGTCCTCCCTCACAGCCTCCACCGCGCCAAACTTCAATCGCGCCTGCCGCCGCGCCTCCTCCAGGGTCATGCCCGCGCGCAGATTCTCCTCGGTCTGCAATGCAAGATGCTCTTCCATCTCCTCACGCAGCCGCCGGTCGCTTTGCCGCCCGGTCACAAAGTTAGTCACCCGCGTCAGAAGCCGCTTCAGGAATCTCATTCGAAGTCCTCCGCCTTCACAGTGAAGAACCGCTCAATAATTGCCGTGGTCTGCTCCCACTCCCGGGTCTCGGTCTCCAGCAGCTTATGTCCGGCCCGCGTCAGGCGGTAAAAGCGCGCTCTGCGGTTTTTCTCGGACGCGCCCCAGTCCGACGCAATCGCGCCCTCCTGCTCAAGCCTCAGCAGCAACGGGTACAAAGTGCCTTGGTTCACCGCCAGCAGATCTCCGCTGATTTGCTCAATGCGCCGAGCGATCCCGTAACCGTGCTGCGGCCCCAGCACATCCAGCGTTCGCAAGACCATGAGCGCCAGCGTCCCCTGTTGTACATCCGATTTCGGCCTCATGGCTTCGCCATTCCTTCCATTTGGGTTCCCAACAGGAACGATGCCATATTTCCTTTGGGAAAGCAACAGGAAAATTGACGTGGTGTTCTCTTATACCGCAATGCCGTCTGGAATCCGCAGGCCGAAAGGCCGCTTCAGAAGGGTTTGTATTCTGCCTTACGGAAGCCTGAGTCGACGAACACTGCCACCAGAATTGCCAGCCAGTAGGCGACGATATCTTTGCCGGAGAAGAAGCGGCCCAGGAGAAGCTCGCCGAGTAACGTGGATCGGAATACGTCCAAATCGTAGGCGTGGTAAAGCTTGAAGAACTCGAGGCCGGTGGCGACAAGTCCGCTGGCGAAGAAGGCCGGGATGAGATACCACGTGGGCCGAATCAGGGTGAAGACCCAATAGATCATCATGGCCCACATGGCGGAGCCGCCATATTTGACCAGGTCCATGGGCAAGCCGAGCGGCACGAATCGAATCGCGATGCCCAGAACGACGGTGACGATCATGAGGATGAGCGAGATCAGGAAGGGGCGAGGTTTCATGGTTTCTTACTCTCGAAAAACGTCGAATTGCATTCTGAATGGCCCGCTGCCGCATGCAAGAGGACGCAGCTGAGTTACTCAGTGTTTATTTTGCCGCACCCGGGCCCGTGGACGTATTCGGGCCAGCTCCGGTTGCGGAATCCTGTGGCGCATCCTCTGCCTGTTCCATGAATGAAAAGAAGGACGGCCCCAGCGCTGCTGTGACGATTACACGATCACGCTGCTGAGTCACTGCCGCGGTTTTCAGCAACTCTTTCAATCCATTATTGGCCGGATTTTCGCCCAGCGGGAGGGTAAATCCACGCGCCACCGTGACCAGCGTAGCCAGAGCCGCGGCCTGTCCTGCCGCGACTTCATCGCTGCGCGCGATCTCTTCCATTTTGAATTGCAGCGACCCGTGCATGGATAAGGCCGGCGTCACGCTGGCGATGATGGTGGAGTCGGATTCCAGCGGCAGCGAGAGGCCAAAGACGCGAATGACGCCGCTCTCATTGAAAGGAATGCCAATCTGGCCGACTCCCCAGGCAAGCGAGAGCAGCGGCACCTCGTGGTAGTGGTGGCGCAGCAGCGACGATCCCGCGAAGGGCCAGGCGGCGGTGGCATGGCGCTCGATCATGGAGTGGATCATCTCCGTGGTCGGGAAGTTGGAGACGGCCACCATGTCGTAGCCGATTTGCGCAATGCGGACGGTGCGGCCCTCGGAAGGAATGCTGTAGACGCTGTGGCCGGCGTAGGACTCAGTTGAAGTGGAGTGCGCTTCAAGCCATGTGTTAAGCCGTTTACCGGTGAGTTTGCCGACGATGACCATGGAATACGCCGCAGGCCCATTGGGTCCGTTGGGGTCCTGCATGCGGTGGATGCCAATGGCTACCTGGTCGACATCGCGCTCCCAGTCGATACCTGTGGCGTCGACGAATTGCTGGTACTCGGGCACGTGCTTGGGCGGCTTGACATCCTTGTGGAAGAACGCGCGCATGGGGCGAAAGTCGATGTAGACGATGCCGTCGGACTCGGGCAGCAGACGCGCGGCCTCAGGCGGGGCCTTGGAGCGCAGGAAGACAGCCAGGGCCAGCAGGAGCAGGACCCCGGCCACGATGATCAGCGTTCTGCGCGTGCGCCGGTGCATAGAGGGCCGCTAACAATCAAAGTAACACTCGAGCCCTCATCTCTTTAGAACAATGACGGAAGAAGTATGTCATCCGCAACGTATCAGTTCTTTACGGTCATTGTGTCCGAGTCGACGGCCCTCTTGCCTGTGATTCCTTCAAGACCGGCGAGCAAGCCCCGGTAATCGTTCTTGTCGGCCTGGAACGCGATCCCGCCTTTTTTGCCGCCTTCATCCCAAGTGATGCCAATGAAGTGCTTTTTTGACTTGGAAAGGGCCATTAATGCGCCGATTCCGAACGAAACGAACGCCAGTCCAATAGCAGCGCCCACGCGCCGATGAACGTCCTGGCCGTAGCTGATCTCCGTCACAGACGAGGCGGGAATGAGTGCGACGTCGGACTTGTCTTTCACAATCCGGATTTTGTCGCCTTCGATGAACAGCTTCATGCCTGTTCCGGCCTTGGCGTTGGGCAATGACCCGCCGTCATATTCAATCTTGTAGCTGTTTTCTTCGGCGACAACAATCACGGGAAACAGGATGCAGAGAAAGATTGCAAGTAGCTTTTTCATTGGTCCCCCTTTTGAGCCCCAGAGCATAACAGTTCCAAGAGGGGAAAGGATGTGACGGGGGTCTCTCGGCGCGGATATGCCGGTATCTTGGGGAGCCGGGGAGGCTGGAGGGCCGGAGAGGGTGCGCTGCGGGCAAACGCCGAGCAGCTCTCGATGCTGACCGGCAAAGGACTCGCATCGAGAGCGCCGCAGGTTGCAGTTGCAAATCTATTGAGTGACTGTTTTCGCCCGGTCACCCACTTGAAAATCCGTGCCCGAGACGGGGGAGCAGACGGAAGAGGCGTCGTCGACGTCGGTGGCTTTGACGATGCCAATGGTCGAGGTGAGGCGGCGGATGACCTGGCCTGTGGTTGGGTCTTTGATCTCTTTGGTGACGCGGACCACCTGAAGCTGATCGCCCACTTTGACTCCTGCCTTTGCGCCGACATTGAGGATGACCTGGCCGCCATCGACAGCGGCAACGAGCCCTTCAACGGTGATGGTGCGGACGCCAACACGGGGCGCGTTGGAGGCAAGATCGGCGCTCAGCTTGTCAACAGCGATTTTCGTGGCTTCGCCGATGATGGTTTGCTGGAAGTCGCTGGAGCCGAAGTCGGCATTACCACCACCGAAGCCGTGCCAGTTGCTTCCGCCGCCCAACAGAGAGGTGCTTGAGCGGGAAGATTGTCCTGTGCCTTCCGCGACGGCCATGATCTCCCCGGTATCCACATTCACGACGCGGGCGGTGATGCCGACGTTGGCCTTGGAGTTGGAATGGCCCAGGCCGCCCAAGCCGATGCCGCCAAAGCCGCCTCCAATGCCGCCGAGGTTTGTCTTTTTGGTCTCATTCCCGAACTGTGTGATGCTGCCGACAACGATGGCATCGACGCCGAGGAGCTTTCCGAGACGCGCGGCGCTGGTCGGGTCGGCTCGCTGGGAGTTAGAGAAGTTCTGCTCGGCCATGATTTTGTCCAGGGCCTTGCGCTCAATGATTGAAAAAGTGCCGTCTTTGACCAAATCGGTTACGAGCAGATCGGCAATGCCCTTGCCGACGTCAACATTTGTGCCGAACAAGGCCGCGGTGGAGGTTTGCACAGTCGCGTAATCGAAGTCAAGAATGGCGATGCGCGGCCTGCGCGGCGGGGCTGCTTGAGCTTTGGCAGAGGGAGCGGCAAGTCCTGCCACGCAGGACAGAAGCAGGACGGAAAGGAGGGTAAAGGGTCTCTTGGAGGTCATGGGGTCGTCCTTGGTAGGGGATTCGAGACGTGTGTAGGTTTTCCGATTCCTGCTCTGCTGTCAAGGCAAATCTCACGCGGCGCGGGACGACGCCCAGGAGTGCGCCGGCGGTTTGCTCCACCGTCCTGGGTGTGCTAACCTTGATTTCTGTGCCGTTGTACGTGCGGAGCGGGAGTGTGTCTGCACGGTAACTTGGATAGCCGGTTTGGCTTCCGGAGTGGAATGGGCTGGCGTAGCTCAGCTGGTAGAGCATCTGATTTGTAATCAGAGGGTCGGGGGTTCAAATCCCTTCGCCAGCTCCACTTAACGGAAGGCACAAGCTGGCGTTCCTTCGACGGCGATTGAGTTTTAACCGGCGCGCGATTTGAGCGCCGGGCCTGTCCTCCGCAGTGATCCCACTTCAGGCGCAGGCTCCAAAATGCCGGAGGTTTCCGGACGGGGCTCGATGCGTTGAAGAAGCTTTGAATTGGGTGAGATTTAGGGGTTTGGGAAGGCTGGATAGAAGTTTTCGGCGACAGGTTTTGGTCGCTGGTGTGAATTGGGCACAGGTGGCCGAGCGGTTAATGGCAGCAGACTGTAAATCTGCCGCTCCTTGGAGCTACGGAGGTTCGAATCCTCCCCTGTGCACCACGGATTGCAGTGGCGTTTAGCGGTTGGAAGTGGCAAGTGGAGCGGAAGAGGCTGGCAGGCGCAGGATGGCGGATCGGGAAGCTCTGAAGCGGACGGGCGACGATCTTGAAAAGCGATTCCCAATAGCCTTGGTGCTTTATGCGGTTTTGGCAGGGTTGGCCTGGTTCACCATGGGCGAGGGTTCGGTGCTTGTGATGGGCAGGCCGGTGGAGATTCGGTGGGTTCCACTGATCATCATCGGCGGGTTGGCACTGAGAACGGTTTTGGCCCGTTCGGCGGAGCGGATTCGCCGGGGCGGGGAGAAAGACAGCTCTTAGCTATCAGCTATCAGCTTTCAGTTTCGGTCGTGGTGGATTGGGCAGGGGGCTCATAGCCGGCACGGTGGAGCTAAAAGCTGACGGCTGAGAGCTGAAAGCTAGGTTTTAAGAGGGCTGATGTAGCTCAGTTGGTAGAGCACTCCCTTGGTAAGGGAGAGGTCACCAGTTCAATCCTGGTCATCAGCTCCAGAAATTCAGCCGCTAGATGCTAGCTTTTAGCCTCTAGCCTGCGCGGTGGATGGATCGGCCCATGCGGCCGGCGCCGGCAGGAAAGAGCTTGAAGCTGGCGGCTAGTAGCTAAAGGCTGTTTAGCGGGAGTAACTCAGTGGTAGAGTCACAGCCTTCCAAGCTGTTGGTCGCGAGTTCGATCCTCGTCTCCCGCTCCATTGTTGGAATGACACGGAAGGGCTGACAGGCCCGAGGTAAGGAAGCAGATGTTTGAGCAGGCGGCGATTGCGGTCACGAACGAACAGGGATATGCGCAGCTTCATGCGCTGATCGACGCGGCTTTTGACTCACGCGATGTAGATGTTTTCCTGAATCGCGTGACCAGGTCGAAGCTGCGGATTCGCGATTACGAAGGCGTTCTGCGGCGGGGATTGCTGGGTAGGGAAGCGGTTGCTTTATACGAAGCGCTTCCGACCTCGGACCAGGGGCTTACCCGAGAGCGTTATCTGCGGCTGGTGGAGGCGGTTCCTTTGGAACTGCGCCAGCGTTATTTCAAGGTGTACGCGTACTACTGAGAGGCAGCTTTTAGCCGCTAGCTTCTAGCCTCTAGCTTGTGAAGTTAGAAGGGCAAGCTGATGGGTAAATGCCGGCGGGATGGAGCTAGAAGCTAGCAGTTGATTTTCAAGTCTAACGGAAGGACTGAAGGGCAATGGGCAAGGAAAAATTTGATCGCAGCAAGCCGCACGTGAACGTGGGAACGATCGGACATATCGATCACGGCAAGACGACGTTGACGGCGGCGATCACCAAGGTATTGCAGAAGCACAACCCG